>CAEZSK010000001.1_pt1 | contig 32042 bp, 30 predicted proteins | sample 7263931 | NCBI WGS metagenome assembly CAEZSK01 (sample SAMEA6813775, study PRJEB35770) | uncultured Actinomycetes bacterium | biome: Freshwater; feature: Freshwater reservoir; material: water | place: Czech Republic | collected 2017-04-14 | depth 0.5m m
ACTTTTAAACTGCAATGAAGATCGGTGTTCTTGCGCTGCAAGGCGATTTTCGTGAGCACCTATTGGCCGCTAAAGAATCGGGACATGCTGGCCTAACTGTGCGACGACGCGACGAGCTCGCGGAAGTTGATGCCCTTATTCTTCCCGGTGGCGAATCAACAACTATTGCGCAATTGGCACAAACTTTCGGTCTCTTCTCTGACATCAAAAAGCGCATCGCCGAGGGTATGCCAGTTTATGGTTCATGCGCCGGAATGATTCTCTTGGCTGATCACATCGTCGATGGCGCCGTTGGGCAAGAAACATTTGGCGGAATTGATATGACTGTTCGTCGTAATGCATTTGGGCGTCAAGTTGATTCGTTTGAAAGTGATTTGAATTTTGATGGTGCAGAAATGCGCGCGGTATTCATACGCGCTCCATGGGTGGAAGAAGTTGCAGAATCAGTTCAAGTCTTGGCTGAAGTGACTGCCGCTGATGGCAAGCGACATCCGGTAGCGGTTCGCCAAGGTGCGCTCTTGGCAACCTCTTTTCATCCCGAATTAACCGGAGATTTACGCGTGCATCGCTACTTCTTTGATCAAGTATGTGCGGGCGCGATAAAGTAAGGCCAGTAAATTCGGCAACTAGATTTAGACAAAACTATTGTGATTGAGGTGTTTTAAATGTCAGGCCATTCCAAATGGGCAACGACAAAGCATAAGAAGGCTGTTATTGACGGCCGCCGTGCAAAAAATTTCGCTAAATTGATTAAGGCAATCGAGGTTGCAGCACGCAATGGTGGTGCCGATGTGGATGGCAATCCGACTCTCTTTGATGCAATTGCTAAGGCAAAGAAGAATTCAATGCCGGCAGACAACATTGAACGCGCAGTTAAGCGCGGAGCTGGTTTGGAATCTGGTGGAGCTGACTGGCAAACGATCATGTACGAGGGTTATGGGCCAAACGGTGTTGCGATCATGATTGAGTGTCTTTCAGACAATCGCAATCGTGCGGCATCTGAAGTACGTGTTGCTGTTACTCGCAATGGTGGCTCAATGGCGGATCCTGGTTCTGTTTCATACTTGTTTAACCGTAAAGGCGTAATCATCGTAAGTAAGAACAGTGGAGTAACAGAAGAGAAAGTTCTCGAAGCCGTTCTTGAAGCCGGTGCCGAAGAAGTAAATGATCTTGGTGAATCTTTTGAAGTCGTATGCGAAGCTAGTGATTTAGTTTCTGCCCGCACGGCGCTGCAATCGGCGGGAATTGATTACGAATCGGCGGACTCCTCGTTCCTTCCTTCAATGAGCATTCCGCTAGATGCAGAGGGCGCAACAAAGGTTTTTGAACTAATTGATGCCATTGAAGAACTTGACGATGTGCAGAACGTCTATAGCAATTTCGATGTATCTGATGAGGTTATGGCGAGCCTTTCCTAGGCCTAAGTACTTAACGTCATAGGCTTTGAAGTTATGAGCCAAAGGCAGATTCGCGTTCTGGGAGTTGATCCTGGTTTGACGCGTTGTGGCGTTGGCGTTATTTCTGGAGCTCCTGGTTCGCCACTTCAAATGATCGGCGTCGGGGTAATTTTGACTCCTAGCACCACTGCCCTCGAACTTAGACTTCTCCAGCTTGAACAAGAGTTAACGCAGTGGGTGGAAATTCATAAACCAGATGTAGTTGCTATTGAAAGAGTATTCGCCCAACACAACGTCCGAACTGTTATGGGTACTGGTCAAGCAGCGGGAATTGCACTTTTGGTTGCAGCTCGGGCAGGAATTCCTGTTGCAATGCACACACCAAGTGAGGTCAAGGCCGCAGTTACCGGATCAGGGCGTGCTAATAAAGTTCAAGTAGCCGAAATGGTCAAACGCTTACTTTCGTTAAAAGAAATTCCGAAACCAGTAGATAGCACTGACGCGCTTGCGTTGGCTATCTGTCATATCTGGCGCGGGGCGGGAAATGCAAAGTTAGATTCAGCGGTGGCTGCAGAGAAGTCTCGAATAGCGAAGTTGGTCGGCAGGTGATCTCTTTAATTACCGGAACAGTTCGATCTCTAACCTTGGATCGCGCAGTGGTAGAAGTTGGGGGAGTCGGACTGGCGATATCGATTACTCCAGCGACGAGTGCGTCTCTAAATATCGGAGCGCCTGCGCAATTCTTTACGACTCTGGTTGTTCGCGAAGATTCCCTAACACTTTACGGATTCTTAGATGACGATGTGAAGTCACTCTTTGAACTCGTTCAGACTGTTAGTGGAATCGGTCCCAAGGTTGCGCTTTCAATAGTTGCCGCGCTTTCGCCTAGTCAGCTGGGAATGGCGGTGGCACAGGAGGATATTGCGGCGATTGAAAAGGTTCCCGGGATCGGGCGAAAAGGTGCGCAACGTTTAATTTTGGAATTAAAGGGCAAGCTCTCTGATTTTGGAACGTCAAATAAAATTGCTCACCATCAACCGGTTTGGCGTGAGCAACTAGCTAGTGCACTTATATCGCTAGGTTTTAGCGCAAAAGAGTCTGATAGCGCAATAACGACTGTTGTAAACCAAATATCTGAAGAAGGTGGAGACGCCAACAGCGCGGACCTTTCGGATTTACTTAAGCGTGCCCTGCAAAAAGGTGGTCGTTAAAGAATGAGTGATGACCGTTTAGTAACACCTGATTTCACCAACGATGATTCGGCGGCTGAGCATGCCCTGCGTCCCAAAACGTTATCTGAATTTATTGGTCAGAAAAGAGTGCGTGATCAAATAGATGTTTTGCTAACCGCAGCTCGACAACGCAATTCTGCCGCTGACCATATTTTACTTTCGGGCCCACCAGGTTTAGGAAAGACAACACTTGCATTGATTCTGGCTAGCGAAATGCAGACGCCAATTCGTATCACTAGTGGCCCAGCCATCACGCATGCCGGGGATCTTGCAGCAATACTTTCTTCACTCGTGGAGGGTGAAATTCTTTTTCTTGATGAGATTCATCGCCTGCCACGTCCGGCCGAAGAACTTCTATATTTAGCGATGGAGGATTTCCGAGTTGATGTTGTAGTTGGAAAGGGTCCAGGTGCAACAGCGATTCCGTTGCAGTTGCCTCGCTTTACATTGGTTGGTGCAACTACACGCGCCGGTCTTTTACCTAGTCCGCTACGTGATCGCTTTGGATTCACGGCACATTTGGATTTCTACGAAGAAGATGAGTTGCAAGAAGTCATTCGGCGCAGCGCAGCACTCCTACAACTTTCGATCGATGCTAAGGCGGTGGTGGAAGTTGCCGGAAGATCACGTGGTACGCCGCGAATAGCCAACCGTTTACTTCGCAGAGTTCGCGATTATGCACAGGTTAGATCAGGCGCGAAGGGCGCAAATGAATTAACGCATGCTGATGCGATGGCGGCCCTTGAGATGTACGAAGTGGATGAAAAGGGTTTAGACCGTCTCGATCGATCTGTTCTCATCGCCTTAATCGAGCGGTTCAATGGCGGTCCCGTTGGGCTATCTACATTGGCAATAGCTGTTGGCGAAGAGACGGAAACAGTTGAATCTGTTGCAGAGCCATTCTTGGTTCGCAATGGATTTATGGCCAGAACGCCGAGAGGTCGAATCGCTACCGAACTCGGATGGCGCCATGTGGGACGTACCCCACCTGCTGGGATCGCCTCGCTTTTCGACACACCCGCGCCTAACGCCTAGACTCTGCTCTTATGTCCACACCCAATAAAACTGTGAAGAGCCCTGCGCGCTCTGGCCGATCCCTATTGATCTTGGCCGTGCTAATTCTCGGATTACTTGTAACCGCTTTCGTTCAAGGTGCGTCGTCAGTGCGCCTTGGTCTCGATCTACGAGGCGGAACAAGTGTCACGCTGCAACCGCGCGCATCCAATGATGCAAATAAAATTACTAGCGAAGCCGTTGATCAGGCGGTATCGATCATTCGCCAACGCGTTAACTCACTCGGTGTGGCCGAAAGTGAAGTAGCAGCGCAAGGAAGCGGAACTAATCGTCAAATTGTGATCTCTGTTCCTGGTGATAGCGGTCGTCGCGTGGTCGACTTAGTTGGGCAAACAGCCGAACTTCGCTTCCGCCAAGTTCTCGCTGAAACTGCCGGCGTCGCAGTGCCTGCTGATACTTCAACTGCTGCAACACCAGCTGCAGGAGTTTCAGCAGAAATCAACGCTCGATTTGCAGCACTCGATTGCTCTATTCCAGCCAACAGAGAAGGAACAGGAGCCGATAGTCCTTCGGACACAATCGTTGCGTGTTCACGTGAAGGTGGTGCTAAATACATTCTTGGACCTGCCGAAGTTTTAGGTCAGCAAGTTTCGCAAGCCACAGCAGGTATGAATCCACAGCAAGGATTAACTTGGTTCGTTTCTCTAACTTTTGACGGAGACGGAACAAAGGCATTTGGCGCTCTAACAAATCGTGTTACATCTTTAGCAGCTCCGCTAAACCAAGTCGCAATTGTTCTAGACGGTTTAGTAGTTTCTGCACCTAGCATCAGAGAAGCAATTCCTTCGGGTAATGCAGAAATTTCAGGTTCATTTTCGCAAGTTGAAGCTCAGGATTTAGCGAACGTACTTAAATATGGTGCGCTTCCTCTAGCTTTTGATCGCGGCGAAGTACAGCAGGTTTCTCCAACACTTGGCGCTGATCAGTTAAATGCTGGTTTGCTTGCAGGTTTCCTTGGACTTGGTCTAGTAGTTATCTACTCACTTCTCTATTACCGTGGACTTGGTTTAGTAACTGTTGGTTCGCTCGCAATTGCCGGCGGTTTGGTTTACCTACTATTCCTAGTCCTAGGAAAATCAATCGGCTTTACCCTTACTTTGGCGGGAATTGCAGGTGCAATTGTTGCTATTGGTGTTACCGCCGACTCATTTATCGTCTTCTTCGAGCGTATTCGCGATGAAGCGCGCGAAGGACGTTCGCTTCGCTCGGCAGTAGAAAGCGGGTGGTTAAAAGCTCGCCACACTATTTTGGTCGCGGATGCTGTCTCGTTAATCGCTGCAGTACTGCTCTATTTCTTCGCCGTTGGTGGAGTTCGTGGCTTCGCTTTCACTCTCGGTCTGACAACTATCGTCGACTTGATTGTGGTGTTCTTATTCACCAAGCCGATCGTAAGTATTTTATCTGGCGTCAAATTCTTCTCTTCAGGTCATCCGCTCTCGGGTTTATCGCCTAAGAGCATTGGCATGAAATCAACTAAATCAGCAACAACATTGGAGGCATAAGCCATGGCAAAACTCTCAGGTCTTGGTGGACGTCTTTACTCAGGTGAGACATCATTTGATTTCATCGGCAAACGCCGCCGTTGGTACTCAATTTCTGCACTCTTTATTCTTGCTTCAATTGGTGCCCTTGCGATCCAAGGTTTGCACCTTGGAATTGAATTTAAAGGTGGATCTTCATACACAGTAAATAAATCTGGAATTAGCGTTGAAGAAGCTCGCGCATCTGTAGACGACGTGAATATTCCAGGTGAAATAATCGTTCAGAAAATTGGCGATTCTAAGATTCGCATTCAAACTGGAGCGCTTTCATCGGAACAATCAAAAGGTGTAGAGAAAGCACTGACCCAGACATTTTCTGTTCCGATTGAATCGATTGATACTCAAATAATTGGTCCATCTTGGGGTAAGGAAATTACTAAGAAAGCGCTCTATGGTTTGATCGCCTTCTTACTTGTAATCATGCTTTTCCTGGCGATGGCATTCGAGCCAAAGATGGCGATTGCAGCGATTGTTGCCGTTATCCACGACGTATTCATTACTGTTGGAATTTACGCACTTGTCGGCTTTGATGTAACTCCGGCTACGGTAATTGGATTCCTTACGATTCTCGGATACTCCCTATATGACACGGTAGTTGTATTCGATAAGGTTCGCGAGAATACAAAATCAGTCGCAGCGGTTGGCAAAGTTACTTATTCGCAGGCTGCAAACTTGGCGGTTAATCAGACAATCGTGCGTTCTGCGAACACCTCATTAATCGCGCTTCTTCCAGTCGGTTCGATTCTCTTTGTTGGAGCTGGACTATTAGGTGCTGGAACACTTAAAGATCTATCACTAGCGCTATTCATTGGTCTTGCAGTTGGCACTTATTCTTCAATTTTCATCGCGCCACCATTCTTGGCATCGCTTCGCGAAAAAGAGCCTGCCATGCAGGCACTTGCAAAGCGCGTTGCATCTCGTGGGGGAGCAAGTGTTGATGCAGTTTCAAATGCAACTGCATCACGTCCAACGATTGCTCCAAGTGGTAACCGAGGACCTCGCAATCAACCAAAACGCAAGGGTCGCTAGTAAGGCGAATTAATTGCCTGGGGCGCGTAAATTGGTTTACCTTTGATGGATACCTTGATCGCGCCGCTAATTGCAACGCTCAAAGAAAGTCATCCAAACAGTCGGTTAGTTGATGTTGAACGCGCATATGAAGTAGCTAAGTCCGCTCATTCTGGTCAATACCGAAAATCAGGTGAGGAATACATAACTCATCCTGTTGCGGTTTCACAAATATTGGCCGAACTTGGATTAAATGATGACACGATCATCGCATCCCTTCTACATGACACAGTCGAAGATACGCCTTATTCACTAGTTCAGTTGCGTTCAGATTTTGGTGACGAGATTGCCAATTTAGTCGATGGTGTTACCAAGTTAGATAAGTTAACTTACGGACCTACCGCAGAGGCCGAGACGGTCCGCAAAATGGTTGTCGCAATGTCTCGAGATATTCGCGTTTTAGTCATCAAGTTGGCAGATCGCCTACACAACGCGCGCACTTGGAAATATGTTTCAACAGAGAGCGCCGAACGTAAGGCGCGAGAAACTCTGGACATCTATGCACCGTTAGCTCATCGGCTCGGAATGAACGCCATTAAATGGGAACTAGAGGACCTTTCTTTTGAAGTCTTAGAACCTAAGAAATTTGAGGAAATTTCGCGACTTGTAGCTGAAAGATCACCTTCCCGTGATGCCTTAACCCAAGAAGTTATTGATGCGGTTCAAAGTGATTTACTCAAAGATTCTGTCTCTGCAACTGTTACTGGACGCAAGAAGCACTTCTTCAGCGTGTATCAAAAAATGGTTGTGAGAGGTCGAGACTTTAACGATATTTATGATTTGGTTGGTATTCGAGTTTTAGTCAATGATGTACGAGATTGTTATGCAGTTTTGGGATCTATCCACGCGAGATGGTCGCCAGTGCCCGGTCGTTTCAAAGATTACATTGCAATGCCCAAATTTAATCTCTATCAGTCTTTGCACACGACCGTTATTGGTCCAAATGGTAAAGCGATTGAAATTCAAATTCGTACTTATGACATGCACTCACGCGCAGAATTTGGTATTGCCGCACATTGGAAATACAAACAGGGGAGTGAATCCAACTCTTCCTCACCTGAAATGCTATGGCTTCGTCAGTTACATGAGTGGCAGAAGGAGACAGAGGACCCATCTGAATTTCTGGAGGCGCTGCGATTTGATTTAGGAACTCCGGAAGTATTTGTATTTACTCCAAAGGGAAGCGTTATCGCTCTGCCAGGTGGATCAACGCCAGTGGACTTTGCATATTCAGTACACACGGATGTCGGAAGTCGATGCGCGGGAGCAAAGGTAAATGGTCGTTTGGTTCCGCTAGATACGCGTTTGGTTAACGGCGATGTAATTGAAATAGTTACAAATAAAAGTGAACACGCAGGCCCTTCACGAGATTGGCTAAATTTTGTTAAGTCTCCTCGCGCGCGCTCAAAGATTAAGGCGCACTTCAGCAAGGAGCGACGTGAAGAAGCGATTGATGCCGGCCGCGAATCGATCGCTCGACAGATGCGAAAAGCTGGATTGCCACTGCAAAAGATATTTGCGGGACATTCGTTGCTGGAATTAGCTCACGATTTACGTTATCCAGATATCTCCGCTCTATATAGCGCTGTTGGTGATGGCCACGTCTCTGCCGCGTCAATCATTGAGAAGTTAGTTGTTGCACTTGGGGTTGAGGATTCACATCCCGAACCAACGATGGAACAGGTTCCAACAGGATCGCACTCGGTGCGACGTTCGAGCAACGCCATTGAGGTAGAAGGAGTTGGAGACGTTCTCGTTAAGTTAGCTCGTTGTTGCACGCCAGTGCCGGGGGACTCGATCGTCGGTTTCATTACTAAAGGCAGTGGAATATCTGTGCATCGTGAAGATTGCATTAACGCGGCCGATCTGCAATTAAATCAAGGTGAACGAATCGCGAAAGTCAGATGGTTGGCGGGGGCAGGAAGCGTTTTCTTGGTAAATATCCAAGTCGAGGCACTGGACCGAGCGAGGCTATTGGCCGATGTAACTCGCGCACTTTCTGAACAGCATGTAAATATTCTGAGCGCGGCAGTAAACACTTCAAAAGACCGCACAGCAATCTCAAAATTTACTTTTGAAATGGCAGATGCAACGCATCTAGATTCGGTTTTAGCTGCAGTAAGGGCTGTCGAAGGCGTCTATGACGTCTATAGAAATTAGTTAAATTCAGCGAGAGACTTTTCAGCCTCAGCCAACCAGACCTTGCGCGCTTCTGCAGAATCAAGAGCCTCTTTAGCCTTCTTCTCATTTCCAGCAGCTTGTGATTTTGCAGCAATTTTTTCGTAATTCGCAATTGAATCCGAGAGTTGCTTTACTACATCGGCAGCCCGTGCTTTAGCAGCCGGATCAGTCTTGCGCCAAATTTCAGCTTCCGCACTCTTGATTGCTTCTTCAACTTTTGCAACTCGTGCATCCAACGCCGCGCGCTTGTCGCGGTGGGTAATCCCAATTTTTTCCCATGAACGTGAAAGTTCACGGAATGCATTTTTCGCAGCTTTCACATCTGTGAATGGAACTAGCGCTTCGATTTGAACAATTAGCTCTTCGCGCTTGGCTAAGTTAGCAACCATTGAAACTTCGCGCTTTTCCAAGTCAGCGTTCTTTGCAGTAAAGAATTGATCCTGAGCCGCTTTGAACTTCGCCCAAAGTTTGGCATCATCGCTCGGCTTTCCTCGACCAGCCGCCTTCCAATGATCCATTAGCGTTTTGAATTTACGAGCTGTGGCGATCCAATCAGTTGAGGTGGCAAGCGAGGTTGCTTCTTCAACTAGCGCCTTCTTAGCAGCTGAAACCTTTGACGTAGTCTCTTCAAGATTTGCAAAGTGAGTGCGACGGCGCTTATCAAACTTATTGCGCGATGCGGAAAAGCGTTTCCAAAGATCGGCATCTGCTTTCTTATCAAGGCGAGGGGCGGATTTCCATTCTTCAAGGAGTGTCTTGAGGCGATCGCCGGTAACCTTCCAATTTTCAGAAAGTGCAAGTGATTCGGCCTCGGCCACAATTTTCTCTTTTTCAACAGCAACTTGCTCGCGTCGTGCCGCTTTGGCTGCAGCTTCAGCAGCTTTCTTAACTTCGTAAGCCTCACGGTGCCCTTCAATCAGTGGCTCTATCTGTTCTACAGAGAGCGAAAGTGCGGCGAGGTCGCCGACACCATTTAATTCACGTACTTGTTGGCGTAATTTTTTTACTGCTTCATAAGCATCATCTGGAACCATTGCTCCACTTGTGATGCGAGCGGCTGTTAGTGCAACTTCCGAAGCAAGAGCTTCAAATTTGCGAACGAAATATTGGAGAGCCTCTTCGGCTGTCTTTCCTGGATAAGAGCCCACAGCTTTTTCACCGTCGGGAGTGCGAACATAAACTGTTCCGTCTTCTGCGACTCGACCAAACTTGGATGGATCTCCAATAAGTGCAGATGCTGCACTGGCATTGGCTGGTGTGATGTTGATAGATCCTGGATTGATTTGATCGGTCATGGTTTATCCCTTTCAGCGCGTCGGCAATTCGCCTTCGTTGTTTGAGTGTGCAGATGAGGTCTTGCGGAGATAAAAGGTACCCTGTCTTACTTATTGGGGAAAGTTCGCGCTCAAAATACGACAGAAATAGGGGTGATCTAATGTTGGTTACTTCTTTTGTGGCCCCAATGTTCGCCACCAATTGCTGGGTTATCGCCGCTGGAGAAAATCAGGAGTGCATCATCGTTGACCCCGGAATGCCGGACATATCTCATGAGATAACCGCTTTAGTTTCCGAGCACGGCCTTAAGCCGGTGGCAACGCTAATTACTCATGGACATTTAGACCATACCTTTTCAGTGAAACCTTTAGCCGATGGTTATGGCATATCTGCATATATTCATTCTGAAGATCGTGATCTCTTGCTTCGCCCGCAAGGGGCACATGGCGCCGAATTTATCGCGACTCTCGATGCCATGGAATTTTCCGAACCTAATGATGTTAAAAATTTGCGACACGGAGATCAAATCGAAATTCTAGATATGAAGATAACCGCTATTCATTCGCCGGGACATACTCGAGGCAGCACCATGTTTTCGATAAATGATGAAATTTTAATTAGTGGGGATGTTCTATTTGCCGGATCAATTGGGAGAACGGACCTGCCTTCCGGCTCGCACGAATCGATGATTAAGACCCTCAAGACTCGCGTTCTGCCGCTCAGCGATGACTTACGAGTACTTCCTGGCCATGGACCGGAAACCACCATTAAATTCGAGCGAAAAAATAATCCCTATCTGAAAGAATTACGTCCATGAAGTACGAAAAGATTCAAGCACCTAAGGGAGTAAGCGAATACGCTCCGCCGGTTTCGGCTGCCTTCGAATGGGTACGTGAATCTTTAATCGCACCCGCCAAGATGGCTGGATATCAATTAATGGAACTTCCAGTTTTTGAAGACACCGCGCTTTTCTCACGAGGAGTTGGCGAATCAACAGATGTGGTTAGTAAAGAGATGTACACCTTTGAAGATCGAGGTGGACGTTCAATTACTTTGCGCCCCGAGGGAACTGCTGGAGTAATGCGCGCTGTAATTGAAAAAGGTTTAGATCGCGGACAGCTACCAGTAAAAGTTTGGTACTCGGGCGCATTCTTTAGAGCGGAAAGGCCACAAGCTGGTCGATATCGCCAGTTCTATCAGGTTGGAATTGAAGCTATCGGACTAGATGATCCAGCGATAGATGCTGAAGTAATCGCTATTGCAGATCAGGGATTTAAATCCTTAGGGCTGCGTAACTATCGTCTTGAAATAACATCGTTGGGGGATAACAAATCTCGCGCTGCACATCGGGTAGATCTACTTAAATTTATAGAAACACTTGACTTAGATGAGGCGACCAAAGCGCGCGCTGAGATTAATCCACTGCGACTCTTCGATGACAAGCGTCCTGAAATGCGATTAGCCATGGAAAAAGCGCCATTGTTGCTCGACTACCTTTCCGACGAATCTGCTGAAAATTTTAAGCAGGTTAAGAGCTATCTCGATCAACTTAAAATTAATTATGTGGTAAATCCGCGAATGGTACGAGGGCTGGATTATTACACCGGAACGACATTTGAATTTATTCATGAAGGATTGGGCGCACAATCTGGAATTGGTGGCGGCGGCCGATATGACGGGCTGATGGAAATCCTTGGCGGACAGGCGCTTTCTGGAATTGGATTTGGTTTGGGAGTTGACCGAGCCCTTCTTGCTGCTCAGTCAGAAGGCGTATTGGTTGAAAATCAATTCTCTTCTGATCTTTTTATTATTCCACTTGGCGATAATCAAAAATCTGTTGCATTGTCATTGGCCGCAGAATTGCGAATTGCGGGCATACGTACGGAAATCGCTTTCGGTGATCGCGCCCTTAAAGGGGCGATGAAGGCTGCCGATAAGAGCGGTTCACGATATGTAATCGTGCTGGGCGATTCTGAGGTGGCATCAGGGACTGTTGAACTTAAACGCATGAGCGATGGCTTTACTTCTTCGGTTAAGATTGGTGAATTGCAGAAGGCTCTAATCGGGGCTCTCTGAGGCTTTTAACTTTCTAAGGCGGATTTTCTCTAATGTTAAGAACACACGATGCTGGTTCGTTACGAGCATCTAACGCGGGTCAGACTGTTTCATTGGCAGGTTGGGTGGCTCGTCGACGTGATCATGGGGGAGTCGCATTCATAGATTTACGAGATGCCACAGGTTCGGTTCAAGTCGTCATACGCGATGAAGCACTTGCTGGATCATTGCGCGCCGAATGGTGTTTACAGATTACTGGTGAGGTAGTTCTGCGCCCCGAAGGAAATGCCAATACCGCTCTGCCAACAGGTGCAATTGAAGTTATGGGCGATGATGTAAAAGTTTTGAGTGAATCAGCGGCACTTCCATTCCCGGTTGATAGCGGAAATGATTCGGAGATTTCGGAAGAAGTTCGCTTGAAGTATCGATATCTTGATCTGCGACGTGAAAAACCTGCCGCAAATTTACGACTTCGCTCCAAGGTAACCTCAACGATCAGACGCGTGATGGAAGACTTGGACTTTCTGGAAATCGAAACTCCATATTTAACGCGCAGTACACCTGAAGGCGCGCGCGATTTCTTAGTGCCAGTTCGCTTGCAGCCTGGCAGTTGGTATGCGCTTCCTCAGTCACCACAGTTGTTCAAACAACTTTTGATGGTCGCTGGAATGGAACGCTATTACCAAATTGCACGCTGTTTCCGAGATGAAGATTTCCGCGCAGACCGTCAGCCCGAATTCACTCAGCTAGATATTGAAATGTCATTCATCGATCAGGCAGATATTTTGGCTGTTGCTGAAAAGTTACTGGTGAAGATTTGGAAAGAAGCGGTTGGATACGAAATTCCAACTCCTATTCGCCATATGACTTATGCCGATGCGATGCAGAATTACGGATCCGATAAACCAGATCTTCGATTCGATTTGCAACTTGTTGAGCAGACTCAATTCTTTGCTAAGACTGAATTTCGTGTTTTTCAGGCTCCTTATGTCGGAAGTGTTGTAATGCCTGGTGGCGCTTCATCACCACGTCGTGAATTAGATGCTTGGCAAGACTGGGCAAAAGCACGTGGCGCAAAAGGTCTCGCATATATTTTGGTTAATGAAGATGGAACTCTAGGTGGACCGGTATCGAAAAATATTTCGGAAGCCGAGCAAAGAGGAATTGTTCAAGCCGCTGGTGCGAAAGCCGGGGATGCTATTTTCTTTGCAGCGGGAGAACGAAGTGCGTCACTTGCCTTACTTGGCGCAGTACGACTTGAGATTGGCAAGCGTTGCAATCTGATCACTGAGGGTGCTTGGGAATTTTTATGGGTTGTTGACGCGCCAATGTTCGAGCCGACTGATAATGGTGGATGGACCGCGGTTCACCATCCATTCACGGGACCAAAGCCGGAATTCGCAAAAAGTTTTGCATCAGATCCTGCCTCTGCCTTGGCTTATGCCTACGACATTGTTCTTAACGGAACAGAACTTGGCGGCGGTTCAATTCGTATTCACGATCGCCAAATTCAAAAAGATGTATTCACTGTGATCGGACTTAGCGATGAAGAAGCTGCAAGCAAGTTTGGATTCTTATTGGAAGCGTTCAATTACGGTCCTCCACCTCACGGTGGAATTGCTTTGGGTCTTGATCGCGTCTGCGCGCTCTTGACCGGAAGTGACTCAATTCGTGAAGTGATTGCGTTTCCAAAGACTGCAAGCGGGGGAGATCCACTTACAGGGGCTCCAACGCCAATTACGCCGGCACAGCGAAAAGAGAGCGGAATCGACGGGGCGGCGAAAGTCGAAAGCAAGGGCTAAGAGGCAACTCAGGTAGGCTTCACTAGAAGTTGAAGATTTAAATTTACTTTTATCTAAATGAGAGGGTAGTGAAATGGTTACAGGTCCGGGTGGAGTTGCAACAATTATCGCTGCCTGCTCACTTTTGGTTATTGCTATTGCCGTTTCTTATGCCGTGATTCGTATTGGTCGTTTGATTGATGAAGCCCGAGTCTCACTAAAGTCGCTAACTGATGAAGCTGCTCCGCTTATTCACGAATCAACCCGCACGGTGGAACTTGTAAATAGTCCGCTGGAAAGTTTCGCAAGAATCACCAAGAACGTTGAAGAAGTAACCACGAAGGTTGCTGATGCAACGACTGGCTTTATGGATAAAAGTGGTCCGGCAGTAAAAGTTGCTGGAGCTTTGATAAGCGCTGCAAATATGAGCAAAGCGCGTTCAAAAAAGAAGAAGAAGGCGGAGTGACCTTAAACAGTGGAATCCGCCGAGATCCGTTCGCGCTGGCTGCGCTTTTTTGAAAGTGATAACCGCGAAGGTTTAACTCACACAGTTGTTCCATCTGCATCGCTAATCGCCGATGATCCAAATCTGCTCTTAGTTAACGCAGGAATGGTTCCGTTCAAACCTTATTTTCTTGGCGAAGTAACCCCGCCATATAAGCGCGCAACTTCGGTCCAAAAATGTGTTCGCACATTAGATATCGACGAGGTTGGCAAAACAACACGCCATGCCTCATTTTTTCAAATGTGCGGCAATTTCTCTTTTGGTGATTATTTTAAAGAGGGCGCTATCGCTCTCGCTTGGGATTTATTAACCCGTCCGATTGCTGATGGTGGATATGGTTTTCCGGAAGAAAAGCTTTGGGTAACTGTTTACTTAACGGATGATGAAGCTGCCGATATTTGGCATAAAAAAATCGGAATCCCTAAGGAACGTATTCAACGCCGCGATATGGCAGATAATTTCTGGTCGATGGGCGTACCTGGACCTTGTGGTCCTTGTTCTGAAATTTACTTTGATCGTGGACCGGCGTATGGCCGTGATGGCGGACCTATTGCGGATGAGAATAGATATCTAGAAATTTGGAATTTGGTTTTCATGCAGAACGAACGTGGTGCAGGTGGCGGAAAAGATGGCTATCCGATACTTGGGGAACTTCCAGCAAAGAGTATTGATACTGGGCTTGGCTTAGAACGCACCGCCGCACTGTTGCAAGGTGTTGAGAACATCTATGAAATCGATACGACCATGCAGATTTTATCTAAAGCAATGGAATTAACGGGCGTTAAATACGGAAGTAATGAAAATACAGATGTATCACTTCGCGTAATTGCTGACCATGCACGAACTTCAGCAATGCTTATTGGCGATGGTGTCACACCTGGAAATGAAGGACGTGGTTATGTACTGCGCAGAATGATGCGTAGAACTATCCGAAATATGCGATTACTCGGCACTAATGACCCAATTATGTCTGAGTTAACTCTTGCTGCGATCGGTGCAATGGGCCCGCAGTATCCGGAACTCATCTCTGATAAAAAGCGTATTCTGGCCGTCTCGGTTTCTGAAGAAGAGTCATTCTTGCAGACCCTTAAAAGTGGTACGCAGATATTTGATCTCGCATCCACCGAACTTAAGAATAAAAAAGTAAATGTTCTCCCAGGAGAAGAAGTTTTCAAATTACACGACACTTATGGTTTCCCATTCGACTTAACACTTGAGATGGCGCGCGAGCAAGGGCTAGAAGTGGACGAGGTTGGCTTCACTCGACTTATGAAAGAACAGCGCGATCGTGCCAAGGCTGATGCGAAGGCAAAGAAGAGTGGCCATACCGATTTAACCGAGTATAAGAAGATTGCCGATTCACACGGAGCAACAGAGTTCGTTGGCTATGCCCATTCATCGGCAGAATCCAAAGTCAACGGAATTCTTCTAGATGGATTAAGTGTAAAAAGTGCTCAAGCAGGCGACGAAGTTGAGATTGTTTTAGATAGAACACCTTTCTATGCCGAAGGCGGGGGACAGTTAGCAGATGGTGGGTTAATCACCCTCGTGAATGGCGCAGTAATCGAAATTGATGATGTGCAGAATCCGGTTACAGGTTTATCGGTTCATCGAGGACGCGTTATATCTGGAGCAGCAACCGTTGGAGATTCTGCACTTTCACAGATTGATCAAGAACGGCGCAAAGCAATTTCGCGCGCCCATACTGCGACTCATATGGTTCACAAGGCATTTCGTGAGGTACTTGGTGAAACCGCAACGCAGGCCGGTTCTGAAAACTCTCCTGGTCGATTCCGTTTTGATTTCCCAGCGACGGGAGCACTTTCTGAGGGCGTGCTGGACGAAGTCGAATCTCGAGTAAATACATTATTGCTAGATAACCTTGAGGTTAGCGCGGAGGTTATGTCTCAAGACGAGGCAAAAAAGTTAGGCGCCATGGCTTTGTTTGGCGAAAAATATGGCGACCGAGTACGCGTCGTCAGCGTTGGAGATTGGGCCCGCGAACTTTGCGGTGGCACACACGTTGCTCGTTCCGGTCAATTGGGGATCATTAAGTTATTGAGTGAGTCATCAATTGGTGCCGGCGTTCGTCGCGTTGAAGCGGTTGTCGGTGTTGATGCATATCGTTTCCTTGCACGAGAACATATTCTTTTGAATTCTCTCACCAGTTTAATCAAGGGTGCTCGCACAGAAGAACTTCCGGAGCGAATTTCTGACCTATTAACGAAAATGAAAGAGATCGAAAAGGAGTTGGCTGCGGTCCGTTCGGCTTCTGCAATGTCAGATCTTTCATCTGTTGCATCTAAGGCAAAGGTTGTAAATGGAACTACGGTAATTCTGACAAAGATTGCAGATGGAATCGTGGTCGATGATTTACGTAAAATAGCTTTGGATCTACGCAATCGAAACGCGGACTCAATCGTTGCTTTGATAAGCATTTGCGATTCCAAGCCGGTCCTTGTTGTTGCTGTAAGCGATGCAGCTCGCGCAAAAGGATACAAAGCTGGCGCATTGGTAAAGATTGGTTCGACAGTCTTGGGCGGCGGTGGTGGTGGCAAGGATGATTTCGCTCAAGGCGGGGGTACTGCGGTCGCTGAAATCGATTCAGCACTCACGGCGATTGAACAAGCGCTTTCAGGAAATTAATGTCGCGTATCGGTCGAAGAATTGCTTTTGATTATGGCGATGTTCGAATCGGTATGGCGGTTTGCGATCCCGATGGAATTTTGGCTACTCCTCTAGCAACGCTGCAAAGTAAAGATCCATCCCTAAAGAAGTTAATTGCAGAATTCATAGATGAATACGAGCCAGTGAAACTCTATGTCGGGCAACCCAAACTTCTTAGCGGTGCAGATGGAACTGCCGTTTCTAAAGTTATGGCATTTTCAGAAATGTTGACTTCAAATTTTGACATACCAGTTGTTTTAGTTGACGAAAGACTCTCCACGGTTTCTGCAGCTAGGCAGCTTCGCGAATCTGGTGTAAACGCAAAGGATGCACGGTCAGTAATTGATTCTGCGGCAGCGGTCGCAATTCTGGAACAAGGATTAGCTAATGAACGTAAATAAAGCGCCTCTGCTAAGAGTTCTAGCGGCGCTAACTGTGGTTTTCATCTTCACTGGAGGATTGCACCAATTTAGATCTGGAGTACGGTCTGCTCCTGATTTCGCGTGCAACTTGAATGCATCCGATGAGGTTTCCATTGAAGTTGCGAAAGGCGAAACAGGCTCTGACATTGCCATAAAACTTTTTAATGCCGGTGTAATTCAATCGAGTTCCTCATTCTTTCGATTGGCTGTCTCAGATAAAAGGTCAGCGATGATTGCCCCAGGTTCACATATTGTTAATAAAGAAATTTGCGCCGAGCAAGCTCTTGATCAACTCTTAGATCCGAAAAGGATTGCAGGCTTAATCAGCATTGTTGAAGGAGCTTGGAACTCGGAAGTTTTTAAGCTAATGAAAGATTCTGGTTTTGAACAGGCAGAAATTTCCAAAGCGGTAAAAGAGTTCGCGCTTCCAGATGGCTTTAAAGAATTGGAAGGCTTGCTTTTTCCCGCTCAATATTCTTTTGCCAAAGGCACGACAGCAAAAGAAGCCCTTCAAAGCATGGTTACCCGTGCGCTAAGTGAATTATCCAAGAGTGGAATAACCGGTAAATCTGAGAAATACAGTTCGCAGGAGTTGTTGATAATGGCATCAATCATCCAGGCCGAAGGCAATACCCAAGATTTCAGCAAGATTTCTCGAGTAATTAGGAACCGTTTGGAAAAGGGTATGCCACTTCAAATGGATTCAACAGTTCACTATGTTAAAAAGGCAAGAGGGAAGATTTTCTTAAGCACCCAATCGACGCTGCTCAAATCTGATTACAACACTTATAGAAAATACGGACTTCCTCCTGGACCAATCGGTAATCCTGGTTTCGATGCGCTACTAGCCGCTGCTAACCCAGCCGAGGGCGATTGGATTTATTTTATAACGGTTGCTCCTGGTGATACTAGATTCACTTCTTCAAACGATCAATTCTCTGCCTGGAAGATAGAATACAAAAAGAATTTACGCGCTGGTCTTTTTAGGAGTTCAAAATGAGTGAAAAATCGATAAGGGGAGCAGTTCTCGGCTTCCCAATCGAGCATTCGCTTTCGCCGTTGTTGCATAAAACGGCGTTTAAGTTGCTGGGTATTCAAGGAGATTATTCAGCCATAGAAGTTAAAAGTGGCGAACTCGCCCACTTTATAAAATCTGAGGGCGACAAATATGATTATCTTTCCCTAACTATGCCTCTGAAAGAGGAAGCTTTAGAGTTAAAGATTCCGATGCAGATCGATGAATTAGGTCAACGTATCCAATCTTTGAATACGTTAATTAACAACAATGGAAATTGGTCAGCCACCAGCACCGATGGATCTGGATTTCGTAAAGCACTAGCACACGCGGGCTATGGCCATTTTGAAAAAGTTTTGATTCTTGGTGCCGGAGGAACGGCACGCGCGGTTGCGGGAGCACTAGATGATCTAGCAACTTCTGTGGATGTGATGCGCAGAAGTGTGCGACGTAGTCCCGCCATCGCCGCCTGTTTCACACGTATCGAGTGCAATTTCTTAGACTGGCATGACCAGATCGACCTAAGCAGTTATGACTTGATAGTAAATACAACTCCTTCGGGAGCCGCAGATCTTGTCGCAGAAAATTTGCCCGCTCAGATAAATGGAGTTCTTTTTGATGTCTTGTATAAACCTTGGCCAACTCTTCTAGCCCGTAGATGGAGCGATGCCGGTGGAACGGTGATAAGCGGACTCGAGTTATTGCTCTATCAAGGCATAGATCAAATTAATTTGGTTTCTCCGGTAGGCCGGAATTTGATCGATCAGGAATTAAGAATCGCTCTATTAAACGCGGTTAGGTAATCCACAGGCAGCTCTTTTTAACTTGATACAAGTTCTACAGTTCAGGGATGTATTCCGCTCTTTTTATAGCTTCGATCTATATCTCGATTTATGACATTCGCAGGCACAAGATAACTAATGGTTCACTCATCACTGCAACGCTCGTTTTTTTGACAATGATGGCGGTAAGCGGTGGAGGTGTATATCCGTTATCTCTACTAGTGGTTCTGATTCTCGCGCCGTTTCTTCTTCGATGGGGAATCGGGGCTGGAGATATTAAATTGCTCTTCGTCTTATCCATCTTCTTCATTAAGTTTTCATGGTGGTCCTTCTCTAACTTTTTATTGGCTTTTTCTCTTATATCGGCGCTTTCTCTGATCGTGAAATTGGCTAAGTCTCATTCCTTCGCTGGGTCCATAGCGCTAGCGCCCGCTATTTGCGGCGCGGTAATTTGGTGCGCAAGATAATGCTGGGATCTGCGACAATATGCCAATGCGTTGGCTAACGGCAGGTGAATCTCATGGGCAAGCCCTTTCGGCGATTATCGAAGGGATTCCAGCAAACGTTAGTTTGAGCTCGAAGGATATTGATTTTCATTTGGCGCGTAGACGTCTTGGTTTTGGACGTGGCGCACGTCAGAATTTTGAGGCTGACAAAATAACTATTCTTGGCGGAATCCGTCTAGGTCTCACTCAAGGTGGGCCTATTGCTATTCAAGTTGGTAATTCGGAATGGCCTAAATGGGAAAAGGTTATGTCCGCAGACCCAGTTCCTCATGATGAGATAAAAGATTTAGCACGAAATGCTCCACTAACGCGACCACGTCCTGGACATGCTGACCTAGTTGGAATGCAGAAATATGATGTGGATGATGCTCGTCCGATTTTAGAGAGAGCAAGTGCTCGCGAAACTGCTTCTCGTGTTGCGTTAGGTGCTGTTGCGCGCGCATTTCTTGAACAAAGTGTAGGCATAACCATTCTTAGCCATGTTGTTTCAATCGGTCAGGTTCGCATTCCCGAAGGAACAAAGCTTCCTTTGCAAAGCGATATGGAACGAATTGATTCAGATCCAGTGCGCTGTGCAGATCCTGCCACCAGCAAGTTGATGATTTCTGAAATTGAGGCGGCACATTCTGATGGCGATACTTTGGGCGGAGTCTGCGAAGTTTTGGCTTATAACCTCCCACCGGGGCTCGGTTCACACGTTCACTGGGATCGCAGACTAGACGCTCGGCTCGCAGGTGCAATGATGGGTATTCAGGCAATTAAAGGTGTAGAAATTGGCGATGGATTTTTGACTGCAACTCGTCGCGGTTCTGTTGCACACGATGAAATTGAACGCGGTGCGAACGGCCTTATTGCACGACGCACTGACCGCGCCGGTGGCACCGAAGGTGGAATGTCAAACGGAGAAATTTTGCGAGTAAGCGTTGCGATGAAACCAATCTCTACAGTTCCTAAAGCGTTGGACACAATTGATGTAAAGACTGGTGATGCAGCGAAGGCTATTAATCAGCGTTCAGATGTTTGTGCAGTCCCAGCGGCGGGAGTGGTTGCGGAAGCAATGGCAGCGCTGGTGCTTGCGGAAGCGGTTCTTGAGAAATTCGGAGGCGATAGCGTTACTGAAACTCGTCGCAACTACGAGTCTTACATGGCTAATCTTCGTTTCAAGTAATTAACTATGTCTAAATCAATCATTCTCATTGGGCCACCGGGTGCTGGAAAGAGCACCATCGGTAAACAATTAGCTCGAAGCCTAGACAGTTCATTCACGGACACTGACGAGATTATCGAAGCGCAAACAAATACATCAATTTCGCAGATTTTTATTGATCAAGGCGAGCCCTGGTTTCGTAAGTTGGAAGAAGAAGTTGTTTTACGAGCAATTACTGATATCGATGGCGTTCTTTCACTCGGCGGCGGAGCGCCATTATCTATAGCTGCCCAAGAAAAAATTAAGTCCATTTCACACCCAGTTGTCTTCCTTGACGTTTCTCTCGCCACGGCGGCGCCACGCGTCGGTTTTAATCGCGATCGACCGCTTCTTTTAAATAATCCACGAGCCGCTTGGCAAGAGTTGATGGATAAAAGACGTCCCATTTATGAATCTCTTGCCACTCAGATAGTCGCCGTTGACGGTCTTACGCCGAAGGAAGTTTGCGCACGAATAATTGAAGCCGTTGGTGATCCTCGATGATCATTTCAGTTAATGCAGAGCGCACCTATCCGGTAATTCTTAGTGACCATTGGAGTAATGAACTTTTCAAACTATTGGCCGGAAGGAATAAAGCCGCGATTATTGTCTCTGAAAAAATGCAGGAATTGGTGAAGAATTTAACTGACACGGATACCGAAGTAATGATTTTTCCAATACCAGATGGCGAATCAGGTAAGAGCAGTGCGACCTTATTAAAGGTCTGGGATTGGCTTGGCGCGGCTGGATTTACCAGAAGTGATCTTATTGTCGGAATTGGCGGCGGGGCAGTTACTGACTTCGCAGGCTACGCTGCAGCATCGTGGCTACGGGGGATTGATTGGATCGCTGTTCCAACCACAGTTGCAGGCGCAGTTGATGCGGCGGTAGGTGGAAAGACAGCGATAAATAGCGAATTCGGAAAGAATTTAATTGGTGCTTTTCATTCACCTATTGCAGTAGTAGTTGACACAACCTGGTTTAAAACACTTAGCGATAGAGACTTCGCAGCAGGTCTTGCTGAGGTTGTTAAAGCGGGCTTCATCTCTGATGGAAAGATTTTAGATTTAATCGGAAACTCAAATATTTCGCGGATTAGAGCTGATGACGCATTGGTTCGAGAACTTGTTGCTCGCTCAATATCGGTAAAAGCTGCCGTTGTTTCCGTTGACTTCAAAGAGAGTTACGAGCGAGAGATTTTGAATTACGGCCACACGTTGGGCCACGCGGTCGAATTAGATTGTAAATTTGAGCTTCGCCATGGCGAGTGCGTATCAATCGGTATGGCCTTCATGGCCGAGTTGCAACTTTCCTTGGGATTGATATCTGCCCAGATCGCTCAGCAGCATCTGGATATTCTTAATAACTTGGGTCTGCCTACGACTTATAAGCGGAGCGCTTGGCCTATGTTGTTAGCCAATATGTATTTAGATAAAAAATCCCGCGGCAAGACGCTGAGATTGGTTACCATTAAGGGGATCGGTTCAACCGATCGTTTAGAAAACCCGGATGAAAAAGTTTTATTTGCGGCGTACGAAAAGGTGAGCTCATGAACGTTTTAGTGATAAATGGCCCGAATTTGGCACGCTTAGATATTCGAGATTCAGCAATCTATGGCGACATGACTTACCCTCAGCTAAAAGCGCATATCGAATCAGCGGCGCAAACGCACGGTTTCGTCCCCGATGTTCGCCAAAGTGATGATGAGTCAACAATAATCTCTTGGTTGCACGAGGCTGCTGATAAGAAGCTACCCGTAATCATTAACCCAGCCGCTTTCACGCATTATTCCTATGCGATAAGAGATGCGGCAGAACTGCTTAAGGCCCCACTTATTGAAGTACATCTATCGAACCCTTTAGCACGCGAAGAATTTAGACACACTTCGGTTATTTCTGGGGTGGCTAACGGAACCATCGGCGGATTTGGTCCAAATTCCTATGTATTAGCCTTAATTGCGTTGAAGGCGTTAACTGCATAGAAGTTCGGGTAAACTTTTACAATTGCCTTCGAAAATCGAAGGCCAACCTCGCCAAAGCTCTTTGAGTTCGCAAATGGTTGATGTATTGCGCAGAGTGCGCGAACTGGAGTAAATCGTGGCAACAACAAATGATCTGAAAAATGGAATGACCCTTGATATTGATGGTCAACTTTGGACTGTTGTTGAATTTCAACACGTAAAGCCAGGCAAGGGCCCAGCATTCGTACGAACAAAGTTAAAGCAGGTTCTTACCGGAAAAGTTGTAGATAAGACTTTCAATGCTGGCGTAAAAGTAGAAGTTGCAATTCTGGAAAAGCGAGAGATGAATTTCCTCTATAAAGAGGGAGAAGATTTTGTATTTATGGACAATAAGACTTTTGATCAGATGAACATATCTGCTGCAATTGTCGGAGACGCCGTTAACTACATGCTTGAAAATACCGAAGCAATCGTTGCCATTCACGAGAACAATCCGCTTTATATTGAATTACCAGCCTCTGTGGCGTTAATGGTTACCTACACTGAACCAGGCCTTCAAGGTGATCGCTCATCTGGTGGAACCAAGCCTGCAACCGTTGAAACTGGCATAGAAATTCAGGTTCCGCTCTTTATCAAGCAAGATGAAAAGGTTCTAGTCGATACACGCGATGGTTCTTACCAAGGTCGCGCCAACTAGTGTCAGCAAGAAGTAAGGCTCGCAAACAGAGTCTTGATTTGCTTTACGAGGGTGATATTCGAGGGCAAGAGCCAGCCGAACTCCTATCACTGCGCGATGTAAACGAAGAAGGTCCTGATGCGCGCCCGATTCGCGAGTACACAAAAGAGTTAATTTCTGGAATAGCAGAGAACCGCAGAAAAATAGATGAACTTATATCTACATATGCGCAAGGTTGGGATATGGATCGTCTTCCTGCTGTGGACCGTAATATTTTGCGACTTGGAATATATGAAATTCTCTGGTGTAAAGATCTAGACGATGCGGTGGCTATTGACGAAGCCCTAAATTTGGCAAGAGAGCTTTCAACAGATGATTCAGCAGGCTACATTCATGGAGTACTTGGAAGAATCTCTAACATCAAAGAGAGTCTGGCTATTTAAGGGTAATCAAAACCAATTCTTGTTGAGAAAGCCAAGATTTCAAATCATTTAGTGAAGTCTGGAATACCAAAGTCAAGGTGTCAAAATCCGATGCTCGGAGCGTTAAAACCTCGCCGTTCCAGTCACCCCGACGTGCGGCAATTGCCGATATATAAGAATTCAATATTGTAATTTTTTCCTCCGAATTATTTGCCGTTAACTGAGCCAATCTTCTCTGATCAATCGTGAGAGTTCCGGAAGCGCTCGAATTAGTTCGTGAGAAGTCTCCGAGTAAATTGGCGATTGGGATTGCAAAGAGCTCGGCAATTTCGATAGTGCGGGCAAGCGAAAGGGCGCGAGTGCCTCTTTCATAGGAACCCATGACTACCGCCTTTATGGATCCAGCTGTTCTAGTCTCAACCTCATGCAAGGTCCAGCCACGCTCCTTACGAAGAGTGCGAATTCGTCTTGCGACAGATGTACTGGTTGGTTGTGAAAACGTGGTCTTTTTGATCATCCAGTTAGGCTAGGTGGAAATTTCCAAGCGTGTCGTGCTCTATCCACAGGATGATGCGATTGGCATGTATCATTTGCCAACATCCTTTAACGACCCGTCCTGCGAGGCGGGGAAGGAGATTTAAATGAGCCTTGCCCTGCCTGCGCCAGATATTGCACGCGCGCTGATTCGTATTTCCCATGAAATCTTGGAGCGAAATTCCGGCTCCTCAAATATAACTCTTCTTGGAATACCCACTCGTGGCGCGCACCTAGCAAAGAGAATCGCTGAATCGATCGAATCGATCGAAGGCGTTAACGTGCAAATGGGAACTCTTGATATCACTTTGCACCGCGACGATTTGCGACTTCGTGCACCTCGCGCGCTCATGCCAACCGTGATTCCTTCCCTTGGTGTGGAGGGTCGTGATGTCGTTCTCGTGGACGATGTTCTCTATTCTGGAAGAACAATCCGCGCCGCACTCGATGCACTTGGTGAAATAGGAAGACCAAGATCTGTGCAATTAGCGGTATTGGTTGACCGCGGACACCGACAATTGCCGATCAGAGCCGATTTCGTTGGCAAGAACCTGCCGACATCTATTGATCAGAGCGTTGTCGTTCATTTGACTGAACTAGATGGGGCAGATGAAGTTTTGATTGAAGGTCCATCGTCATGAAACATTTACTCTCTATAAACGATCTTTCAAAAATGGATGCAATTTCAGTCTTAGATACCGCTCAAGAGTTGGCCAGGGTAAGTGATGGGCCAATGAAGAAGCTACCTACGCTTCGCGGCCGAACCATCGTTAACCTTTTTGCCGAAGATTCCACTCGCACACGAATTTCTTTCGAAGCTGCAGCTAAGCGACTTTCCGCGGACGTGATCAACTTTTCTGCAAAAGGGTCAAGCATTAGTAAAGGTGAATCTTTGAAAGACACAGCACAAACTCTGCAAGCTATGGGGGCAGATGCCGTGATCATTCGGCATGGAGCATCAGGTGCTGCGCAACGGCTTGCGGATTCTAAATGGATGTCGGGATCTGTAATTAATGCAGGGGATGGAACACATGAACATCCCAGTCAGGCTTTGCTTGACGCATTTACTATTAGAAAGCATCTTTCTAAAGGTGCAAGTGATTTAAGCGGTTTGCGCGTAGCAATTGTTGGTGATGTGTTGCATTCTCGGGTTGCGCGTTCAAATGTCCTCTTATTGTCCAAACTAGGGGCGCAAGTAATTTTGGTCGCACCGCCAACACTCTTACCTGTCGGAGTCGAATCTTGGCCTTGCCAAATCTCTTACGATCTTGATGAAGTTATTTCTAACGTTGACGCGATTATGATGTTGCGAATCCAATTAGAGCGAATGAACGAACTGTATTTTCCTAATGCTCGCGAATATTCCAGATATTTCGGTTTAAATAGCGATCGAATTCGAGCAATGAAGCCCGAATCTATTGTGATGCACCCAGGTCCGATGAATCGTGGTCTAGAAATCACGGCAGATGCTGCAGACGGCGCTCGTTCGGTAATCGTGGAACAGGTAACAAACGGCGTGAGTATCCGTATGGCTATTTTGTATCTGCTGTTGGCTGGCAATCAGGAGACTGCAGAAATTGGAGTGAATTCATGACAAGTCAAAATTATTTACTTACTGGTTTGATTTTACCTAATGGTCAAAGCAGCGACGTTGCAATCTCTCAAGGAAAGATATCTGAAATCGCTCCGAACCTGGTCGCCCAAGATGGAGCGATCAAAGTGGATCTGACAGGATCGGTGGCACTTCCCGGTTTGGTTGATCTACATACCCATCTACGCGAACCAGGAAAAGAAGATGCCGAAACCGTGCATTCGGGATCAATGGCGGCAGCTAAAGGTGGTTTCGTCGCCGTTTCTGCAATGGCAAACACATCTCCAGTTGCAGACACTGCCGGTGTTGTTGAACAGGTTTATGCCCTGGGTCAAAGCGCCGGATTTGTAGATGTATTTCCGATTGGCGCAGTAACTCAAGGTTTGCAAGGCGAACATCTTTCTGAAATTGGTGCAATGGCAGACTCGCGTGCTCGTGTACGAGTATTTAGTGATGACGGAAGTTGTGTATTTGATCCGCTGGTAATGCGACGAGCGCTTGAGTATGTGAAAAAATTCGATGGAGTTATCGCTCAGCATGCCCAAGATCCACGTTTGACTCAAGGCGCACAGATGAACGAGGGTGAAGTATCGTCGCGGCTTGGCTTAAAGGGCTGGCCTGCAGTTGCAGAAGAAGCAATTATCGCGCGCGATGTTTTATTAGCTGATCATGTCCAATCAAGATTGCATATATGTCATCTAACTACTGCAGGGGGAGTCGAGATTATTCGCTGGGCCAAGGCCCGCGGAATAAATGTAACCGCTGAAGTAACACCTCATCACCTTCTGTTGACCGATGAGAGTGCGTTGAGTTATGACCCAATTTTTAAAGTAAATCCACCTCTTCGCACCCAAAAAGATGTTGAGGCCTTACGTGAAGGTTTGGCTGATGGAACAATTGATATCGTTGCAACAGATCATGCCCCTCATCCGGCGGAAGCTAAAGAATGTGAATGGCAGGAGGCTGCATTCGGAATGCTCGGCCTGGAAAGTGCGCTTTCTATAATTAATCAGACTATGGTTGCGACAGGGTTAATGAATTGGGAGGCGGTTGCTGATCGTATGAGCTACGCCCCGGCAAAAATCGCCCGATATTCAGAACATGGCGCCACTATCAAGGTTGGTGCAATAGCGAATTTAACCTTTATCAATCCATCTAAGACCTTCCGTGTCGATCGCGACCTAGTTGCCTCACGAAGTCGAAATACGCCGTTTCATGGAATGGATTTGCAGGGTGCTGTTACGGCCACTTTCTTTAAAGGGCATCCGACTTACCTTAACGGAAAGATTTCCTCTTTCCATGAAGCTTCAGATTTAAATGGTGGTGCTTGATGGCTAAAGCATTCTTGGTTTTAGATGATGGACGTATTTTTGAAGGAAAATCATGGGCAGCAACTGGTCGCACGTTTGGCGAAGCGGTATTTCAAACAGGCATGACTGGATATCAAGAAACTCTGACTGATCCGAGCTATCACCGTCAAGTAGTCGTTATGACAGCGCCACATATTGGAAATACCGGTATGAACGCGTTTGATAACGAATCGCGGAAAATTTGGGTAGCCGGTTTTGTAGTTAGAAATCCTTCTACGATTACTAGTAATTGGCGAAGCGAAAAGGACTTGGAAGTTGAATTAATAGAGCAATCTATTGTGGGTATACAAGGAATAGATACTCGTGCCTTGACCAGACACCTACGCGATCGCGGTGCGATGCGAGTTGGAATTTTCTCTGACGTCGAACTGACGCGCGAAGAGATGGTGATCGAGGTTAGAAAGACTGCTGCAATGTCTGGTGCGTATTTAAGCGAGGACGTTTCAACTGATGAAACTTACATAGTTCCTGCAATTGGAGAAAAGAGATTCACGGTTGCGGCAATTGATTTAGGAATAAAGGGAGCCACGCCTCGTGCCTTGGCTGCAAGGGGTGTGGAAGTACATGTTCTTCCCTTTAATGCGAGCTTTGAAGATATTCAGAAAATTAATCCCGATGGCGTTTTTCTATCGAACGGTCCAGGCGATCCGTCAACGATGACCGATGTTGTTGATCTTGTACGGGAAGTCTTGCTCGAGGAGATTCCGATTTTTGGAATTTGTTTCGGACATCAAATTCTAGGTCGAGCGCTAGGTTTTGAAACTTACAAGTTGCAGTTCGGACACCGAGGAATTAACCAACCGGTGCTTGATAAGAAGACTGGAAAAGTCGAGATCACCGCACACAATCATGGTTTTGCTATCAAGGCTCCAGCAGAGGGTGTATTTAATACCGTATTCGGTTCTGGCGAAGTTACCCACGTTGGGTTAAATGATGGGGTCGTTGAGGGATTACAGTTGTTAGAACGCGGTGCTTTCAGCGTGCAGTATCACCCAGAAGCAGCGGCAGGACCGCACGATGCTGCTTACTTATTCGATCGATTTATCTCATTGATGCAGAAGTATCCAAGAGTTAAGGCGGCAAACTAATGGCTCGCGATCAATCAATTAATAGCGTTTTAGTTATCGGATCCGGTCCAATTGTGATCGGCCAAGCTTGTGAATTCGATTATTCTGGAACTCAGGCTTGCCGCGTTCTGCGCGCTGAAGGAATTCGTGTGATTTTGGTAAATTCCAATCCAGCAACGATCATGACAGATCCCGAATTTGCAGATGCAACTTATATTGAGCCAATCACGCCAGAATTTATCGAGAGAATAATCGCCAAAGAGCGTCCTGACGCTGTCCTTGCGACTCTGGGTGGTCAAACAGCACTTAACGCCGCAATTGGATTACACAAAGCTGGAACTTTGGAAAAGTACGGAACGAAACTAATTGGCGCCGATGTGGATGCTATTGAACGCGGAGAAAACCGAGAAATATTCCGAGGCATCGTTGAAAAAATTGGTGGCGAGTCCGCAAAGTCCATTATTTGTCACACCATGGAAGAGATTATTGCTGGTGTCGAAATCTTGAATTACCCAGTTGTCGTAAGGCCATCTTTCACAATGGGGGGTCTGGGATCCGGCATAGCCTTTGATGAAGAATCGCTAAGGCAGATTGCTGGAGCTGGATTGCGCCATAGCCCAACATCAGAAGTCTTACTCGAAGAATCCATTCTTGGCTGGAAAGAGTACGAACTTGAAGTTATGCGGGATAAATCAGATAACGTTGTAATTGTTTGTAGTATTGAGAATATCGATCCCATGGGTGTTCACACAGGTGATTCGATTACGGTTGCTCCAGCACTTACTTTGACGGATGTCGAGTTTCAAAAGCTGCGCAATCTTTCTATAGATATTATCCGCGAGGTTGGCGTTGCAACAGGCGGATGTAATATCCAGTTTGCCGTAAATCCAGATGATGGTCGCATTATCGTCATCGAAATGAATCCACGGGTTTCCAGATCTAGCGCACTAGCTTCCAAGGCAACCGGTTTTCCGATCGCCAAGATCGCAACCAAATTGGCGATTGGTTATACCCTCGATGAGATTAAAAACGACATTACTCAGGTAACCCCGGCATCGTTTGAACCCACCCTGGATTACATAGTCGTGAAAGCGCCGAGGTTCGCCTTCGAAAAATTCGCAGATGCAGATCCTCGTCTTACGACAACAATGAAGAGTGTTGGGGAAGCTATGGCCATTGGTCGCTCCTTCCCGGAAGCTCTCATGAAAGCGCTACGTTCCTTGGAGCGCAAAGAGGCGATATTTAAATTTCCTTCTGATACCTCGCGGATTGAAGTTGAAACTTTGCTCCAAACGATGCGCATTCCAACCGAGTATCGCCTGCAACAAGTTCAGCAAGCCATGTGGGCTGGCGCAAGCATCGACGCAATCTTTGCCGCAACCAAGATTGATCGTTGGTTCTTGCATCAATTGGATTTGATTAATCTTCGAGCAAGAGAGCTAGCTCAGCCGGCCGAATTGTCTTTAGAATATTTGAAATCGGCGAAAGAGATGGGCTTTTCTGATGCGCAAATTGCAGAGTTACGAGATATCTCCGAAGAAGATGTCCGTAAAGTTCGTCAACATTTAGGGCTGCGTCCGGTATACAAAACGGTTGATACATGTGCGGCGGAGTTCGAAGCATTCACTCCGTATCACTACTCGAGTTATGAAGAAGAGACCGAAGTTCGACCACGAACTAAACCAGCAGTTATTATTTTAGGAAGTGGTCCTAATCGAATCGGTCAAGGTATTGAATTCGATTACTCATGTGTTCATGCTTCTTTCACATTACGCGAAGCAGGATTTGAAACAATCATGATCAATTGCAATCCAGAAACTGTGTCAACGGATTATGACACTTCTGATCGGCTTTACTTTGAGCCGCTAACTCTTGAAGATGTACTAGAAGTTGTTTATGCCGAATCTTTGGCTGGTCCCGTACTTGGCGTTATTACGCAACTTGGAGGTCAAACTCCACTTGGTCTTGCGGCAGGACTGAAAGCTGCGGGAGTAAACATTTTAGGAACTTCTCCCGATGCAATAAATCTGGCTGAAGAGCGCGGTGCATTTGGTCAGGTGCTTGTTGAGCAAGGGCTTACGGCACCTGAGTTCGGAATGGCCTCGTCGCAAATGGAAGCGCTAGATATTGCGGCACGAATTGGGTATCCAGTGTTAGTTCGCCCATCGTTTGTTCTAGGCGGGCGCGGTATGGAAATTGTCTACGATGATGCTGCCCTTTCAAGCTTCATAACTCGAGCTACAGATATAACTCCAGATCATCCAGTTTTAGTTGATCGCTTCCTTGATAGTGCAATTGAAATCGATGTAGATGCTTTGTACGACGGTCATGAACTCTTCCTTGGTGGAGTAATGGAGCACATCGAAGAAGCAGGTATTCACTCTGGTGATAGCGCTTGCGTTCTTCCCGCAATGACAATTACTCCTGGCCAACAGAAAAATATACGTGAAGCCACGTTAAAGATCGCTCAAGGTGTTGGAGTACTTGGTCTGATTAACATTCAATTCGCCATAGCCGGAGATGTTCTCTATGTATTGGAAGCCAATCCACGTGCATCTCGAACCGTTCCATTCGTAAGTAAAGCAACCGGTGTTCCGCTCGCTAAGGCAGCGGCTCGTCTTTCGCTTGGTTCAACTATCGCCGCTTTACGTAGTGAAGGCTTGCTACCAGTTAGTGGTGATGGTGTTGCAAAGGGAATTTCAGTTAAGGAAGCTGTTCTTCCTTGGAATCGTTTTCGCAGAACTGATGGACGCGGTGTCGATGCGGTTCTTGGTCCAGAGATGCGGTCTACTGGAGAAGTTATGGGAATCGCTGCGACATTTGGAGAGAGTTACGCCAAGAGTCAGATCAGCGCCTTTGGCCCATTGCCAAAAACCGGAACAGTATTTATTTCTTTGGCTGACAAAGATAAAGCCTCCGGGTTGGCGCCGTCACGTGCTTTTGCAGAGTTAGGGTTCACTTTAATTGCAACAGGCGGTACTGCAGATTACCTGGCGAACAATGACATTTTGGCGCGCAAAGTTCGCAAGAACTCTGAAGGTTCTGGCCCTATGGGCGAGAAAACAATTGTTGATCTACTCAATAGTGGCGGAGTCGATTTGGTCATTAACACTCCAGTTGGTCGCGGAACGCGAGCAGACGGATGGGCGATTCGCACTGCCGCCGTACAAAGATCTATTCCATGCATCACAACAACCGCCGGTTTCAGCGCTGCCGTAGAAGGAATAAAGGCCCTGCAACGTGGCGATCTGGCTGTGTTGCCAATTCAGGAATGGCTTAAAAAATAATGTCGCAAATTAATCGAGGCGCCTCACATTTAAGCGCCACAGTTTTAGCGAATAAGCGAGTTGGTCAATATCATCAAATAGTTTTGGGTATTGGCGATCTAGTAAAGAGTTGTCGTCCAGGAAATTTCGTTGCAATTAAAGTTGGTGGTGAAAGTTCGCGCATGGTTCTACGCCGTGCTTTTGCAATTTCTCGAGTCGCAGAAAGTGCGAGCTTTGGTGGCACGATGGAGTTAATCGTTGCACCTCATGGATCAGGATCTAAGTGGCTATGTTCACAGAGCGAAGGCTCTGAAGTCGATATTGTCGCACCACTTGGAACAGCTTTTGGAATTCCAACTTCACCAGTCAATGCACTTTTAGTCGGCGGGGGTTATGGTTCAGCGCCTTTATTCGGATTGGCCGAAGTTCTCAAGGCGCGTGGATGCAAAGTGGATATGTTGTTAGGTGC
>CAEZSK010000002.1_pt1 | contig 21332 bp, 14 predicted proteins | sample 7263931 | NCBI WGS metagenome assembly CAEZSK01 (sample SAMEA6813775, study PRJEB35770) | uncultured Actinomycetes bacterium | biome: Freshwater; feature: Freshwater reservoir; material: water | place: Czech Republic | collected 2017-04-14 | depth 0.5m m
ATCTCATGGCTCAGCCTTAGGCGCCGAAGAAATTGCTGAAACTAAGAAGTTACTTGGACTAGACCCAAATGAACACTTTGCAATGCCATCTGAAATCTTGAATCACGTAAGACTTGTTAAAGCTCGTGGTGCTGATGCGCACAAGAATTGGAACGAGCGGTTCAACCTGTGGAGGCAAAGTAATCCAGATCGTGCCAATCTTTTGGAGCGCTTAGTAAAGGCAGATTTACCTACGGGTTGGGATGCAGAACTTCCACAATACCTAGCGGGCAAGGATGTAGCTACTCGCAAAGCATCTGGTGACACAATTACCGCACTTGCGAAAGTGCTTCCAGAGTTCTGGGGCGGCTCTGCTGATTTGGCTGGCAGCAACAACACCACAATCAATAGTGCAGGTTCTTTCTTACCAGCAACCAGTGAAATGTCAGGAGCAAATCCATACGGGCGAATGATTCACTTTGGAATTCGCGAACACGCTATGGGTTCAATCATTAATGGCATCGCACTTAATGGTTTGTCGAGATCATTTGGCGGAACCTTTGCAGTCTTTAGCGATTACATGCGCCCAGCAGTACGACTCGCAGCGATTATGGATTTGCCGAGCATATTTATTTGGAGCCACGACTCAATTGGTTTGGGCGAAGATGGGCCAACACATCAGCCAGTCGAACACCTTGCTTCACTTCGCGCTATTCCTAATTTTTCAGTTGTTCGTCCAGCCGATGCCAATGAAGTACGCGAAGCCTGGAAATCGATTCTGCGACGGAGAAAACCTGTGGGCCTCCTTCTTTCTAGGCAGAATCTTCCAGTTATTGATAGAACATCACACTCCTCTGCTGATTTGGTAGATAAAGGCGCTTACGTTCTTAAAGAAGCAGATGGTGTTGCTCAAGTTATCTTGATTGCAACCGGCTCTGAGGTTTGCATCGCCCTTGCAGTTCAAGAGGCGCTTAACGCTAAATCAATACCAACTCGGGTCGTTAGCGCCCCTTGCTTGGAATGGTTTAACGAGCAAACACCGGCCTATCGCGAGAGTGTTCTGCCAAAGGGCGCGCGATTAAAGGTCAGCATTGAAGCGGGAATCGCTCAAGGATGGCGAGAATTTATCGGCGATTCTGGAATTGCGATTTCCCTAGAGCACTTCGGAGCCTCAGCGTCCGCTCCAAAGCTTTTCGATGAATTCGGCTTTAGCCCAGATAAAATCGTAACAAAAATCGAAGCGGCTCTTCGCTAATGATTAAAATTAGTGGCACATCACTTGCTCATATCAATCGAAACGATTCGCTTTATTCCTTGCTAGAGAAAACTAACCCTCGTATCGCAGCAAAAGATGCGATGACTTGGGGCGCCGCTGCCGCCAAGGAAGCTGCGGTTCGTTTGAATTGGGTTGACTTAGATGAATCATCACGTGCACTACTGCCGGTCCTAGATGCCATCGCTGCCAAATTCCGAGATAAAACCAATTTAGTCCTCTGCGGTATGGGCGGCTCTTCGCTTGCACCCGAAGTAATTGCAAAGACGTTTAACAAAAAAGTGTTTATTCTGGATTCAACAGATCCTGATTATTTAGCACACGCGATTGAGGGCTCCCCCAAAGATCTTTTGGTTTTGGTCGCCTCAAAATCTGGTTCCACCATCGAGACCGCTTCTCAGCGCGCATTCTTTGAGCACCACATATCTTCTGCCGGTCTAAATCCAGTTGATCACATGTTATTTGTAACCGACCCAGGATCACCGCTTGATCTGCAAACTCGCTCAGCCGGTTTTACCGTCATTAATGCAGATCCAAATGTGGGAGGACGCTTTAGCGCACTTACTGCTTTCGGTTTAACTCCTGCAACCTTGATGGGCGTTGATGCATCAGTTCTTCTTGATCAAGCAGCAGATGCTCGCATCCAAATCACACAAGATCCAGAGTTCATTTTGGATGCTACTTATTTGCTCTTGACTCAAGCAGATCAGTTTTTGGGTTTCACCGATGCTGGTTCACGTTACCCAGGTTTATCTGACTGGATCGAACAGTTGATTGCTGAATCAACTGGCAAGCAAGAAGTAGGACGTCTGCCAATTGCAACTGAGGGCTTTGATGAAGCTCAAAGTGCTGGCGCTTTCTCAGTTTCATTTGCACCTGGTGCGCAGTTAGTTGTCGAAGCCGAACTAGGCGAACATTTCCTTTTCTGGGAATGGGTAACCGCTCTCATGGGTGCAGCACTTGAAATTGATCCCTTTAATCAACCAAATGTAACCGAAGCAAAGGAAGCAACATCGGCAATACTCGGTGAGTGGTCTAACAAACTTCCTCAGTTAAACGCTCAAGCCGAAGATCAAGATGTGCATATTTTCGGTGATGGAAACACTTTGGTCGCCGCTCTAAAAAACTTAATCGCAACAACGGATTCACAGGGCTACATTGCAATCATGGCTTATCTTGATCGAAAAGATGATGCCAAGATTGCTCAGATGAGGGCCATTCTTTCCGAGAAATTCGGCAGGCCAGTTAGCTTTGGTTGGGGTCCTCGTTTCTTGCATTCCACCGGACAGTTCCACAAAGGTGGTCAACAGAATGGTTCTTTCTTGCAGATAACTGGTGAGTGTAAAGATAACTTTGAAGTGCCAGGGCGCGATTTTGACTTTAAGACTCTGCTCATGGCGCAAGCACTTGGTGATGCTCGCGCTTTAGCGACAAGAAAATACCCGCTGCTTCGATTACATCTTGCTAATCGAACCGCGGGTATTGACCAACTGCTTAAGGCAGCGCAAGCGCTTTAATTATTCGTCATCTCCACGAAGTTTACGTAGGGCGTCTTCAAGGATCTTTGCGCCTTCAGTATCTGTGCGACGTTCCTTAACGTATGCAAGGTGAGTCTTATAAGGAATATTCACAACAGCCTTAGGTGGATTGTTACGATCGCGACCAGCAGGCAGGCCACATTTTGGGCAATCCCATTCCGCTGGAATTACAACAGTTTCTTCGACAGCAAAAGATGGACGAACTTCATGTCCATTGCCACACCAATACGAAACTGTGGCGCGTTCAATCTGATCACCGCGTTCTGCCTCGCCCATTGGGCCAGCGCCGACACGGCTGCCGCGAATTGCACTTGCCATGGATTAACCCTTCAAAACAAGACTAAGTGCGACAACGCCGCCGAACCATACGCCACCAACAACGATTGTGATGCGATCTAGATTTCGTTCAACGACTGATGAGCCACCGTAATTTGATGAAATTCCACCGCCGAAGAGATCAGATAAGCCTGAACCTTTTCCCTTGTGAAGGAGAACAAGCAAGATCATCAGAACGCTGGTGATTACTAACAAGATCGAAAGTGCTAAAGCCACGATGTAAAACTCCTCAGATTGTGGATGGAGATATGACGCAAAGGATACTAGATCGAGCCGATCGCTCAGCCGTTTTCTGCTGCGTGGAACTTGGCGATCTTGGCCAATTCCTCAGGATCTAGGCTCGCTCCCCCGATAAGGGCCCCATCTACGTCAGCCTGTTTCATGATTTCGACAACATTTGAAGATTTAACTGAACCACCATAAAGAATGCGCATTCCAGCGGCGATTTCCGCAGAACCAATGGTTTCCATTTCTTCACGTATTGCGGCGCAAACTTCTTGTGCATCTTCTGGCATAGCGGTTTTACCAGTGCCAATCGCCCAGACAGGTTCGTATGCAATAACAATCTTTTTAAGTTCAGGCTTTGTGAATCCTTCTAGGCCGGCACGTACCTGGCGAATTACATGCGAAACGTGCGCACCAGATTCGCGTATTGATAGTTCCTCACCAACGCAGAATATTGGAGTGAGCTCATTTGCCAAGGCTGCCTTAATTTTGCGGTTTACCAGTGCATCGTCCTCTTTATGGATTGCACGTCGCTCAGAGTGGCCGACCACAACAAATGTGCAGCCTAACTTTGCCAACATATGTCCAGAGATATCACCTGTGAACGCACCGCTTGTCTCTGGTGAAAGATCCTGCGCTCCGTATTGCAAACGAAGGCGATCACCATCAACCAGAGTTTGGATAGAGCGGATGTCGGTAAATGGAGGAATGATCGCAACATCTACTGCGTCGAAATCTTTATCATCAAGTGAATAGATCAGTTTCTGAGCAACTGCAATCGCCTCAAGGTGATTGAGGTTCATCTTCCAGTTACCTGCCATTAGCGGTTTACGCATGATCTGCTCCTTTTATATTTTTCTGTGAATTTTAGAGATCTAGGGCGGTTAAGCCAGGTAATTCTTTTCCTTCTAAGTATTCAAGTGATGCCCCGCCGCCAGTTGAGATGTAACCAAATTGGTCATCGTTAAAACCTAGCGCGCGAACTGCAGCAGCTGAATCGCCACCTCCGACAACTGAAATTCCAGAAACTTCAGTAAGTGCTTGCGCAACTACCTTTGTGCCGTTTGCGAAAGCAGAAAATTCGAAAACACCCATAGGGCCGTTCCAGAAAACTGTCTTGCAACTCTTAATCGCCTGCGCAAATGCAGCGGCAGAATCCGGACCAATATCGAGTCCCATTTGATCAGATGGAATTGAATCCGCTGATACCAAGGTTGCAGGTGCATCAGCTGCAAATTTTGGAGCCACAACGATATCTGTTGGCAAAACCAATTTCACACCTAATTCATCGGCCTGCTTAATTAGACCCTTTACTGTTTCAATCAATTCAGTTTCAACAAGAGATGAACCGATCTCTTTTCCTTGCGCAGCGAGAAAGGTGAAGACCATTCCGCCACCGATCGCCATTACATCGACCTTACTTAACAGATTCGAAATAACACCGATCTTGTCAGATACCTTCGCTCCCCCAAGTACGACTCCATATGGACGAACTGGGTTCTGGGTTAACTTCTTTAAGACTTCGACTTCGGCAGCAACCAAAATTCCTGCGACATGTGGCAAGAGTTTTGGAAGATCAAAGACTGATGCATGCTTGCGATGAACTGCACCAAAGCCATCTCCGACGTAAATGTCAGCCAACTTGGCAAGCTCTGCAGCAAGTCCAGCACGTTCTGATTCATCTTTAGAAGTTTCGGCAGCCTCAAAGCGAATATTTTCTAACAATAAAATTTGACCTGCCTGAAGTGAATCAGCCTTAGCTTTTACATCGGCGCCCTTAACTGACCCCGCAAAAATTACTTCTTTTCCAAGAAGCTCGGCTAGTCGTACCGCAACAGGAGCCAAAGAAAGCTCTGGTTTTGCTTCACCTTTAGGTCGACCTAGGTGAGCTGCAATTACGATACTTGCTCCATTTGCAAGAAGAGTTTGAATAGTCGGCAGCGAGGCGCGAATACGTCCATCGTCTGTGATTTTTCCTTCTTTCAAAGGAACATTTAAATCGCAGCGAAGGAAAACTCGCTTGCCGGCTACATCAAAGTTTTGCAGCGTACTTGTTGCAGAAATCGACATTTAAATTAGAGAGACTTTCCGACAAGGCCGACCAAGTCGACTAGGCGGTTTGAGTAACCCCATTCGTTGTCATACCAACCAACAATCTTTACCTGATTTCCGATGACCTTAGTTAGGCCAGAGTCAAAGATGCAAGATGAAGGATCGGTGACGATATCTGACGAAACAATTGGGTCTTCAGTGTAGGAAAGATATCCCTTGAGTGAGCCATTTGCGGCTGACTTCATTGCAGCATTGATTTCCGCCGCGGTTGCTTCCTTTGCGAGTTCAACAGTTAGATCTGTTGCAGAACCAGTTGGAACAGGTACGCGCATTGCGTATCCATCGAGCTTGCCCTTCAGTTCAGGCATAACTAATGAGATTGCCTTAGCAGCACCTGTCGATGTTGGAATCATATTTGTTGCAGCTGCGCGTGAGCGGCGAAGATCCTTGTGTGGGAAGTCAAGAATTACCTGATCGTTTGTGTAAGCATGGATCGTTGTCATCAGGCCCTTAACGATTCCCCAGTTATCCTGCAAAACCTTTGCCATTGGTGCAAGGCAGTTAGTTGTACATGAAGCGTTAGAGATAACGTGATGGTTCGCTGGATCATACTTTTCGTCGTTTACGCCCATAACAATCGTGATGTCCTCATCAGTTGCTGGTGCAGAAATGATTACCTTCTTAGCACCAGCTGTGATGTGCTTCTTTGCATCGGCAGCCTTTGTGAAGTGGCCGGTGGATTCGATGACGATATCTGCTTTAACTGAAGCCCAAGGCAAGTTAGCCGGATCGCGATCTGCGAATACCTTGATTGTCTTGCCGCCGACTGTGAGAGTGTCATCAGTATGAGTAACTTCAAGACCTAAGCGACCCAAGATTGAGTCGTACTTTAGAAGATGTGCCAGAGTTGCATTATCGGTGAGATCGTTGATGCCTACGATATTGATATTCGGGTTGGTAAGTGAAGCACGGAAGAAGTTACGTCCGATTCGTCCAAAACCATTAATTCCAACATTAACCACGTGAAAACCTCGCTTAAGAATTGTAAGGACCCTGCGCGTGAGAAATTGGCTAGAGCCACTTTTGCGCATTTTGGGTGTGGGGCTTTAAAACTGCCACATCATTGGGGTCGTGGCTAACCTTACCAGCCACAACTGGTTACTTCTGCGTAAATTTAAGCGAGCTGCTTAGTTCAGCAGATCAGGCGACAGGCCCGCTTCAGTATCTGGGATTCCAAGTTCTCCCGCGCGCTTATCCGCCATTGCGAGTAAACGACGGATTCGACCCGCAATTGCATCCTTAGTCATTGGCGGAGAAGCGAGTGAACCCAACTCTTCAAGACTGGCTTGGCCATGGCTGATACGAAGTTCGCCGGCCTCTTTCAGATGATCTGGAATCTGCGGTCCCAAAATTTCCATTGCACGTTGCACACGAGCGGCCGCGGCGACTGCGGCACGCGCTGATCTACGTAAATTCGCATCATCGAAATTTGCTAAACGATTTGCTGTTGCACGAACTTCACGGCGCATTCGTCTTTCTTCCCAAGCCAAAACGCTCTCGTGCGCACCTAAGCGAGTCAGCAGAACTCCAATTGCATCACCATCGCGTATCACAACACGATCTACTCCGCGAACTTCGCGCGCTTTAGCCGTTATTCCAAGACGTCGGGCTGCGCCAACAAGTGCAAGTGCTGCCTCTGGACCAGGGCATGTGATTTCAAGTGATGATGAACGACCTGGCTCAGTTAATGAACCGTGTGCAACGAATGCTCCACGCCAAGCGGCTTCAGCATCACAAATATTTGCAGCAACTACTTGTGGTGGTAAACCACGAACCGGTCGACCATTGCTATCAATTAAACCAGTCTGACGTGCCAGTGCGTCGCCCGCTTCAATAACGCGAACAACATAACGACTACCTTTACGTAATCCACTGGATGAGAGAACTGCCAAATCGCTATCGTGGCCATAAATATCTGCAATGTCTTTCTTCAGACGGCGCGCACTTTGGGAAGTATCTAGCTCGACCTCGATAACAACTTTGCCGGCTGCGATATGCAATCCCCCGGCAAAGCGAAGAAGTGATGAAACTTCTGCTTTACGGCAGCAAGGCTTGGTAACTGAGAGACGGCTGAGTTCGTCTTTCACTGCTGCGGTCATTGCCATGGGGTTATCCAACCAGCATTTGACGTGCCATGTGTGTCAAAAGTGAGGTTAATTTTCTAGGATCATGATGAATTAGCGTGCTCCCATCGCGTAGATCCGCGACTACTAACTCTGAACCTGTACTTGAAAGATACTTTTCTATCTCAGCGCCTTGTCCGACCAAACTTTCATCAGCGATGATGTAATCAAATTTTAGTCCAGGTGCGTATTGACGAAGGATTTCTATATGTTCAATTGGTGTGTAGCCGGCATATTCGCCTGGGTTGGCCGCCGCGGAATTTGAAGATGCTGAATCTAAATTTAGAACAAGAAATTTTTTAGCTTTACTGGCAATCAAAGCCTCGCGTTGTTGTGGAACCAATAAATGAGGAAGAACGCTTGAGAACCAAGATCCGGGCCCCATCACGATCCAATCTGCTTCGACTATGGCTCCTAGCGCCTCGCTTCGAGCTGATGGATTCTCGGGAAGCAACCGAAGAGATTCAAGTCGCCCCTTGGCGGTTGCAACTTGCACCTGCCCTTTAACAATAAATCTTCCCGTCGAATTGGTGAATGTGGCTTCTATATCTAGAGGTTCTTGGGACATCGGCAAAACCCGACCAATCACTTTTAATAGCGAGCCGACCCGATCTAATCCCGAGACAGGATCTTCGCCTTTGTTCCATAGCGCAGCGAGCAACAAATTTCCAACAGCATGGCCATTTAATTCACCATCGCTTTGAAATCGATATTGCATAATTTGCGCCCAACTGCGACCCCATTCGTCATCTGAACAAAGTGCAGCAAGAGCCATTCTTAAATCACCTGGTGGGTAAATTGAAAATTCTTCACGAAGACGGCCACTAGAGCCACCGTTGTCGGCAACAGTTACGATCGCAGTGATCTCAGAAGTTATCCCGCGCAGTGCCGATAAAGTCGCCGCCAGACCATGTCCCCCACCCAAAGCAACTACTTTCGGACTGCGCCCACTCATTCACGACCTACATCTCGATGAGTCGCATGTGCAGATATTTCAATACCAGATGAATCTTTTGAGAGTTGGCGGGCAATTTCTTCTGCGATGGCAACGCTGCGATGCTTTCCACCCGTGCATCCAATTGCAATCGTTACATACTTCTTACCTTCGCGAAGATACCCGGGCATCATTTGGCGAATTACTGCTACGTAACTTGCGACAAATTCCGAGACTCCTTCACTATTTAAAACCTTTGATGAAACTTCTGAGGTCAGGCCAGTGAGGGGCCTCAGTTCTGGAATCCAATGTGGATTTGGAATGAAGCGACAATCTAGAACCAGATCTGAATCGACTGGTATGCCGTATTTATATCCAAAAGAGAGAACATTTATTCGAATTGCATCCAGCATCCCTGCCGAGAAAATCTCTCCAACACGCTTTTCAAGTTGATGGACGTTTAGGTTGGAGGTATCAATAACCACATCTGCCTGGGATCGAAGATCTTCTAGCTTGGCACGTTCTCGCTCGATGCCATCCACAATTCGATCTTTTGCCTGGAGAGGGTGGGGGCGGCGAGTTGATTCAAATCGTTGAACTAAAGACTGATCCGTAGCATCAAGAAAGAGTAAACGGAATGCAACGCCTTTCGATTTAAGAGTTTGAAGTGAGTTATTTAGTGCATCGAAGAACTTTCCGCCACGAACATCAACCACTACCGCTAGTGATGCAATTTCAGAAGTGCTCGTCTGCACTGCAAGTTCCGGTAATAAAGCAGGTGGCAAGTTATCAACCACATACCAACCTAAATCCTCTAAGGCGTGTGCAACCGTTGAGCGTCCTGCACCTGACATTCCAGTAACGATCAACAGCTCTTTGGTTGCCATGTCTATATTCTGCCTGTCATGTCAAGGATCCGTAAGCGCTTCAAAGAATCTCTCCAGTCTGCATATCAACAGAGGCCGAGATTGGATCTCGTTGCAAATGCGTGAAGATGATTTCGGCAATTTTTTCGCCTATTCCTGGAGTCATGGCTAAATCTGCAAGGGAGGCTTTGCGAAGGGCAGCGACGGAACCAAATCTCTCCAAAAGCGCCGCTCTTCGAGCCTGGCCCATCTGAGGAATTTCGTCTAGTACTGATTCCAACATAACCTTCGATCTACGTGATCGATGGAAAGTAATAGCAAAACGATGTGCCTCATCGCGGATTCGTTGAAGCAGATACATGCCTTCACTTGTCCGAGGCAGGATTAATGGATCCTTCTCTCGAGGTCGCCACACTTCTTCCAAGCGCTTGGCCAATCCACACAGCGCAACATCGGTAATTCCTAACTCATCAAGTGCGCGCTGAGCAGCCGCTACTTGTGGCGCTCCTCCGTCAACCACGATTAGTTGGGGCGGATAAGAGAACTTACTTAGTTTGCCACCGATTGCGGCTACATCACTTTCATCAACGGCACGATCATTTAGTAAACGCTTCATGCGACGAGTTATGACTTGGTGCATAGCTCGAGTGTCATCATTGGCATCTGTCGTATCAATAATAAATCTTCGATACTCGCTTTTCTTCGCCATTCCGTCCTCGAATACCACCATAGATGCCACAACTGACGTCCCCGAAATATTGGAGATATCGAAGCACTCAATGCGCAGCGGGGTTCGTTTTAATTCGAGTTGCTCTTCGATTTCTAGTAGCGCCTTACCGCTAACTGCGGCATCGGTAGCCCGCTTACTTAGAAATTGAATAAGCGCGTAATGTGCATTTCGAGCAACCGTCTGAAGAAGTTCCACTTTCTCACCACGTTGTGGAACTTTTATTGAGACTTTTGAGCCTCGTAGATTGCTAAGCCAGGCTTCTAAAGCTTCTTGGTCAACCGGCTCGCGATTTAAATAAATCTCATTTGGAATATCAGTTGGGGCGCTTTGGCTATAGATAGAGAAGAAGAGTGAGGCGACTTGATCATCACCCTCAAGTGCTCGTTCTTGGTCAACAATCCACGAACGTGAGCCCTTTATTGATCCACGTCGTACCATGAATATCGAACCAGCAGCGTGGAGGCCTTCTTCATGGATGGAAATGAAATCTCCATCCAGATCATCTGACAGATTTCCTTGGGTGGAACGTTGCGCTTTTTCGAAGGATTCGATTTGATCACGGATACGTGCAGCGCGTTCAAACTCTTCTCGCTCTGATGCTGAATCCATTTCCGCGCGAAGTTTTGGCAAAATATCTTCCATACCCGCTTCCATGAATGCATCTAACTTAACCGCTATCTCGCGATGCTCTTCCGGAGTTACCCAACCAACACAGGGAGCGGCGCACTTACCGATATCCCCCAATAGGCATTGTCTTTTGGAACGTTTGGCACGTTGGAAGTTTCCCTCGGAACAAGAACGAACTGGGAAAACCTTTAACAGAACCTCATAGGTATTTCGCAACGCCCAGGCATTTGTATAAGGGCCGAAGTATTTAAGACCGGGGCGTTTCTCCTTGCGGGTAATAAAGATTCGTGGAAACTCATCTTGCATCGAGATGGCTAGGTACGGATAAGACTTATCGTCTTTAAATTGCACGTTGTAGGTAGGTTGATACTGTTTAATCCAAGAGAATTCCAGAGCCAGCGCTTCGAGCTCAGTACCAACAATCGTCCAATCAACACGAATCGCTTCATTGACCATACGGTGAGTTTTACGCGCTAAATTTGAACCGAAGTAAGTTGTTAATCGATTTTTTAAATTCTTTGCCTTCCCAACGTAAATGACTTTATCTTTTCCGTTATAAAAGCGGTAAACACCCGGGAGTTCAGGAATCTCCTTAGGGCGATAACTAGCGGGATCAGCCATTTACTTAACGGCAGCCTTTTTCTTCAACGGGGCGCGGTTAGTTGCCAAAATTTCCGCCAAAAAATTCCCGGTATAGCTTGCTTTTACTTTTGCTACTTCTTCCGGGGTTCCTTCGGCGACAACCGTGCCACCACGGAACCCGCCTTCTGGACCCATGTCGATAACCCAGTCAGAACATTTAATAACATCTAGATTGTGTTCGATCACAACAACGGTATTTCCCGAATCTACTAAGCGACTCAAAACGCCGAGCAGCTTGCTGACATCCTCAAAATGCAAGCCTGTGGTTGGCTCATCAAGTACATAAATGGTTCTACCTGTTGAACGTCGTTGCAATTCGGTTGCTAGCTTTACACGTTGGGCTTCACCGCCTGAAAGTGTCGGGGCCGATTGCCCCAAACGAACATAACCCAAACCGACGTCGCAAAGCGTCTTGAGATAACGCGCGATTGTTGGGACTGATTCAAAAAATGTATGAGCGATTTCAATCGGCATATCAAGTACCTCTGCGATTGTCTTACCCTTGTAGTGCACCTCTAAAGTTTCGCGGTTATATCGCGCGCCATGACAAACCTCGCAGGGTACGTAGACATCTGGGAGGAAGTTCATTTCAATCGTTATCGTTCCATCGCCGGAACAGTTTTCGCAACGTCCACCCTTTACGTTAAAAGAGAAGCGACCTTGTTGATATCCCCGCACCTTCGCTTCAGTTGTTTCTGCAAAAAGCGCACGAACCTTGTCGAACACACCTGTGTAAGTCGCGGGATTAGAACGCGGAGTCCGTCCGATTGGCGATTGATCAACATGTACGACCTTATCCAGCTGATCAACGCCTGTAACCGTCCGATGTCGTCCCGGCACAAGGCGTGCTCCATTTAACTTATTGGCTAAGGTCGTATAAAGAATGTCATTTACTAAAGTTGATTTTCCAGATCCACTGACGCCAGTTACTGAGACAAATACTCCTAGCGGAATTTCCACCTCAACGTCCTTTAGGTTGTTTTCTTTCGCACCTTTTATAACTAATTTTCGTTTTGGATCAATCGCTCGACGTTTTTCAGGAATTGCTATCGATTTTCTTCCCGAGAGATAAGCACCGGTGATTGATTCTTCTGATGCGATTAGCTCTTCATAGGATCCAGAGACGACAACCTTGCCACCGTGTTCGCCTGCGCCGGGACCGATATCGACGATCCAATCCGCAGTACGAATCGTTTCTTCGTCGTGCTCAACCACGATCAAGGTGTTTCCAAGATCGCGCAGACGTGTAAGAGTTTCAATTAAACGACGATTATCGCGTTGATGGAGGCCAATACTTGGTTCATCTAGAACGTAGAGAACGCCCACCAAACCAGAACCAATCTGTGTTGCCAAACGAATGCGTTGCGCTTCGCCACCAGAGAGCGTTGCCGCAGGTCGCGCCAAAGATAAATAATCTAAACCTACGTCCAGCAAGAAACCCAGGCGAGCGTTTACTTCTTTCATCACTCTTTCTGCGATCTGTGCTTCGCGAGCATTGAGCGAAATTGACTTTAGAAATTCGGCGCAATCGGCGATAGAAAGTTCGCAAATTTCCGAGATATTTCTATCCCCCACCGTAACCGCTAAAACTTCGGGCTTTAAGCGAGCACCACTGCAAACGTTGCACGGAATTTGGCGCATATATGATTCATATTTTTCACGAGAGTATTCACTTTCTGTTTCATCATGCTTGCGATGAATAAATGGAATAACACCCTCAAATCCTGAAGAATAATTGCGAACTCGACCATAGCGGTTCTTATACTTAACATGAACCTCATATTCGAATCCGTTAAGAATCGCTTCTTTAGCTTTTACAGATAGTTTCTTCCAGGGATTATCTAGCGAGAATTTAACTTCCTCAGCTAACGCTTCAAGTAGGCGCATGAAATATTCCGAGGTGTGCCCACCCGACCACGGAGCTATGGCGCCATCGTTAATCGAGATGGAATCATCAGGAATTACTAGTTCTTCATCAACTTCTAGCTTGGTTCCGATACCTGAACATTCCGGACATGCCCCGAATGGCGAGTTAAATGAGAAAGATCTTGGTTCCAATTCCTCAAACGAGAGATTGCAATCATGGCACGCTAGATGCTCGCTGTAGGTTCTTTCTTTCTCGGATCCTTTGGCATCAACAAAATCCAAGAGCACTATGCCGGATGCTAGGCGTAACGCCGTTTCTATTGAATCGGTAAGACGCGATTTTGATTCAGCCTTAGCTGTTAGCCGATCTACAACAACTTCAATGGTGTGTTTCTCTTGCTTCTTCAACTTAGGTGGTTCAGAAAGTGAGATCGTTTCGCCATCGACTCGTGCACGCGAATAACCTTGGGTTACAAGTTCAGCAAAAAGGTCTACAAATTCACCTTTTCGCTCACGGATAACTGGAGCTAAAACCTGAAATTTCGTTGTCGCAGGCATAGTCAGGATCTGATCAACTATCTGTTGCGGACTTTGGCGAGAAACTGCTTTTTTACATTTTGGACAGTGAGGTCTGCCCGCACGCGCAAACAGCAGACGTAAGTAGTCATAAACCTCTGTAATTGTTCCTACAGTCGAACGTGGATTTCGATTGGTCGATTTTTGATCGATTGAAACTGCTGGAGATAAACCTTCGATGAAATCAACATCGGGCTTATCCATCTGCCCTAAGAACTGTCGCGCATAGGCAGAAAGTGATTCCACATAGCGGCGTTGCCCTTCAGCGAAAATCGTGTCAAAGGCCAAACTAGATTTACCCGAGCCAGAAAGACCGGTAAAAACAATAAGCGCTTCACGTGGAAGTTCTAGGGAGACGTCTCTTAGGTTATGTTCGCGCGCACCGCGCACGATCAACTTGTCGATACTCAATTAAATCCCCGCCTCATCCATTCCGCGTAGCTCTTTCTTAAGCTCTCTAATCTCATCACGCAGACGTGCTGCGAGTTCGAACTGCAGATCACCAGCTGCGCTTCGCATCTGTTCGGTGAGCGAGCCTATCAAGGCAAGTAACTCTTGGCGCGGCAGTGATATTACAGTTCGGGCATTGAATCCAATGTCGAGGACTGAATTTGATCCCTTAGATTTTCCGGTTGATTTACGGGCCGCCAACAACTCGTCTGTATCATCGCTCTCACGCGCAATCGTGTCGGTGATGTCAGCGATCTTCTTTCGAAGAGGCTGTGGGTCCACTCCGCGTTCTAGGTTGTAGGCAACTTGCTTGGCACGTCGACGATTTGTTTCATCAATAGCTTGAGCCATTGATTTCGTAATGTTATCGGCGTACATATGCACTTCACCCGAGACGTTACGGGCTGCGCGACCGATCGTCTGAATCAATGATGTTGCAGAACGCAAGAATCCTTCCTTGTCGGCATCAAGAATTGCGACAAGTGATACTTCGGGTAAATCCAGACCTTCACGCAACAAGTTGATACCGATTAAAACATCGTATTCGCCGGTGCGCAGTTCTCGTAACAATTCAACGCGGCGAAGTGTGTCCACTTCAGAATGAAGATAACGAACTCGAACTCCACGTTCTTGGAGGTAATCCGTAAGGTCTTCAGACATCTTCTTGGTAAGAGTTGTAACCAATACACGCTCATTCCGAGCAGCGCGAATATTGATCTCATTTAGAAGATCGTCAATCTGACCCTTTATCGGCTTAATAATGATCGCTGGATCAACCAGGCCGGTTGGTCGAATAACTTGTTCGACTACATCGCCATCAACTTTGGCCATTTCGTATTTTCCTGGAGTGGCCGACAAAAATACTTTCTGCCCAACACGTTCTAGAAATTCCGGCCACTTCAGAGGTCGGTTATCCATGGCACTTGGTAGGCGAAAGCCGTGTTCTACCAATGTGCGTTTACGAGAAGCATCTCCTTCGAACATCGCGCCAATTTGTGGAACAGTTACATGGCTCTCGTCAATCACCAAAAGAAAATCTTCCGGGAAATAATCAAGCAAACAGTTTGGAGGTGATCCCGGTCCCCGACCATCTAAATGTCTTGAATAGTTTTCAATTCCTGAGCAAAAGCCCAATTGCTGCATCATTTCGAGATCAAATGTTGTGCGCATTCTCAGGCGTTGAGCTTCAAGCAGTTTGCCTTGTTTCTCAAATAGATTGAGTTGGATCTGCAATTCGTCTTCGATCTCGCCCATTGCCCGTTTCATGGTCTCTGGTCCAGCGGCGTAATGTGTAGCCGGGAAAATATAAATCTCAGTTTCATCACGCAAAATTTCACCTGTTAGTGGATGTAAGGTCATGATTTTCTCGATCTCGTCGCCAAACATCTCAATACGGATCGCGAGCTCTTCGTACATCGGAATGATTTCAATCGTGTCTCCACGCACGCGGAACGTTCCACGCTCAAAAGCCATATCGTTGCGCTGGTATTGAACATCGACAAAACGCCGTAAAAGTTGATTCCGCTCGATCTCGTCGCCAACCTTTAGCCGAATCATGCGATCGATATATTCTTGCGGCGTTCCTAGTCCATAGATGCAAGAGACGGTTGCAACTACGATTACATCTCGTCTAGTTAATAGTGAGTTCGTAGCAGAGTGGCGCAGGCGCTCAACTTCATCGTTGACGCTTGAGTCTTTTTCGATGAAGGTATCGGTTTGAGGAACATAGGCTTCAGGTTGGTAGTAGTCGTAATAAGAAACGAAATATTCCACAGCATTATTTGGCATTAATTCACGAAATTCATTAGCTAATTGCGCGGCAAGCGTCTTATTCGGTGCCAATACCAATGTTGGTCGCTGCAAGCGCTCTATAAGCCAAGCAGTTGTCGCCGACTTACCTGTTCCAGTAGCGCCCAAAAGCACAACGTCTTGCTCTCCTGCATTTATGCGTTTAACAATTTCTTCAATCGCTTGAGGCTGATCTCCTGCAGGAACGTAATCACTAATGACCTGAAAGGGTTCCACCTTTCGTTGCAGGTCAGAGATCGGGCGCATTTTCCAAGCCTACTTTGCTTGTCTCTGTAAGTCCTCCCAGAGATTTTCAACTTTACGCAGCAAATCATCCTCATCTCCATCATTGGTGATGATCTCATCGGCTAATTCCTCACGTTGTTCGCGGGTAGCCTGCGCTGCCATGCGTCGATCAATCTCAGAGATAAACATTCCTCTCTTGCGAAGGCGATCCTTTCGAAGATCAATATCAGCCTCAACAGTTATCACCATGTCGAAGTTGGCCGAGGTGTTGCTTTCGACTAATAGTGGAATTTCATAAATCATGATTTCATTCGCGCCAAGGTCGGCCACTACTTCGCTAAAAAGCTCTCGCACTCGGGGATGAATAATCGCTTCTAGATCAGCTCTTGCCAAAGGATCGTTAAAGACTATTTCGGCAAGGGTCTTACGATCGATATCCCCATCACGCAATATCGCTTCGCCAAAACGAAGAATTACTTCGTCAAAACCTTCGCTCCCTCGTTCAATCGCCAATCGAGATAACTGATCTGCATCTACAACTCTTGCGCCTAACTCAGAGAAATATTGCGCAACCAGAGATTTACCGGCGCCAATTCCGCCGGTTAGCGCAACAATCAACATGTGGGTAACTCTATCGTTGACGGAATATTTTGGGCATAAGAAAAGGGCCCATCCTAAGATGAGCCCTTTTCTTTACTGCTATTTATTCAGCTGCAACTTCTTCTGCAACTGGTGCGGCAGCGTCAGCAGCCTTAGCTTCTGCCTTCTGCTTCTTATGTGCAAGGAAGCGAGTTTGCGCTTCTTGATATTGACGTTCCCATTCTTCGCGTTGTGAATCGAAGCCAGGCTTCCATTCCTGAGTATCAGGATCGAAACCTTCAGGGTAGATGAAGTTTCCTTCAGCATCGTAGCGAGCAGCCATTCCGTACTGAGTTGGATCAAACGCTTCGATCTCAACTTCATGTCCTTCGTTGGCTTGCTTGAGAGATAGTGAGATACGACGACGCTCTAAATCGATGTCGATGATCTTTACGAATAGCTCGTCATCAACGGCTACAACCTGCTCAGGAATTTCAACGTGGCGTTCTGCCAACTCTGAAATGTGAACTAGGCCTTCGATTCCTTCGTGAACACGAATAAATGCTCCGAAAGGAACCAACTTAGTTACAACGCCTGGAACAACTTGATTGATTGTATGTGTGCGAGCGAATGCTTGCCATGGATCTTCTTGAGTTGCCTTGAGAGAAAGTGAAACACGCTCGCGCTCGAAATCTACTTCGAGAACTTCTACGGTTACTTCGTCGCCAACTTCAACAACTTCACCTGGGTGATCGATGTGCTTCCAAGAAAGCTCTGAGACGTGAACCAAACCATCAACGCCACCAAGGTCAACGAATGCACCGAAGTTAACGATAGATGAGATCACACCGGTACGAACTTGACCCTTTTGTAGCTGGTTCAAGAATGTGGTGCGTGATTCTGATTGTGTCTGCTCAAGGAATGCGCGACGTGAGAGAACCACATTGTTGCGATTCTTATCGAGTTCGATAATGCGAGCTTCAACTTCCTTACCAATGTAAGGAGTTAGATCGCGTACGCGACGCATTTCAACCAGCGATGCTGGCAAGAAGCCACGAAGACCGATATCAACGATCAAGCCGCCCTTAACAACTTCAATAACAGTTCCGACGACAACCTCGTCGCGCTCCTTCTTGCCTTCGATATCTCCCCAGGCACGCTCGTATTGCGCGCGCTTCTTAGAAAGAATTGTTCGGCCTTCTTTATCTTCCTTTTGTAGAACGAGCGCTTCAATGCGATCGCCTACTTTAACAATGTCATTTGGATCTGCATCGTGTCGGATTGAGAGTTCGCGGGAAGGAATTACACCTTCAGTTTTGTACCCGATATCTAGAAGTACTTCTTCGCGATCTACTTGTACGACAGTGCCTTCGACTAAGTCGCCGTCATTAAAATTTCTGATTGTTCCTTCGATTGCTGCAAGAAAATCTGCCGCTGATCCGATGTCGTTTACTGCTACGACCGGTGATGATGTGCTCAAGTTGCTCCGTAGGGATAGAAAGTAATAGGACTCCAGAACCATTCTGGCGAACGGGCGTAAGCGTACGGTTTCCTCACTTATAAGGGCAAATCCGCTAACTTGTCAGGCGTAAACTAAAGGCAAATGAAGCGATATCGAGAATTATTTGCGATTCCCAATGTATGGGTCTTAGTTCTAGCTGCATTCCCGGCAAGAGTCGCCTATGGCATGGTCGCACTCGCTATCTTCTTCAAGACCGAACAATCAACTGGTTCGGTGGCCGTGGCGGGATTAGCAATAGGAATTAACTCGCTTGCAGGAGCTGCAACTGCTGGAATGCGTGGTTCACTCATGGATCGTTTTGGTCAAAAGTGGCCGCTTCGCATATTCGTTCCTGGTTATACGACGATGTTGTTAGTTCTAAATACTATGGATAACAAGAACGCAATTTTGCTTGCCGCATTCATTTTAGGAATTACCGCTCCCCCAATTAACTTATCCGTTAGACCTCTTTGGCGAGTGGTTGTTCCACAAGAATATTTGCGGACCGCATACGCAGTTGACACTTCAGTCATGAGTACCGCCGGTGTTATAGGTCCAGTGATTGCAACATCCCTAGCGCTCTCATCTCACCCGGGAAGCGCCCTTACTGTTGCAGCTATTTTGATGGCTATTGGTGGAGGTTCCTTGGCGATCACTCGTGTTTCGCGTGATTGGAAACCAGAGAAGAAGGATGAAAACCATATTTCTATTTGGAAACATAAAGCTATTCAGTTGCTAATGATTGAAGGGTGCTTTATTGGTTTTGGTTGGGGTGTCTTTGATGTCGCCGTTCCGGCTTTTGCAACACTTGAAGATGTTCCACATCGCACCGCGTGGGTATTAACGGCTATGGGCTTAGGAAACATAATTGGTGGTTTGCTTGGTGGGTTGGTTTCAGGAAAAGTTTCTGCGTTAAAAGCGATGCGCCTGACGTATATAACTTGGGTATTCATCTCGATTCCAATCGTATTTACATACCCTGGTTGGTCGATGGTTATCGCGGGTGGGTTCTTAGGCTTAGTCGGTGGAACCATCCAAGTTTTCTATTGGGAAGTAATGGAGGCAGTGCGTCCAAAGGGATCTGCCGTTGGAATGATGGGTTGGATTTGGACAGTTGAAGGAACTCTAATGTCTATAGGTGCCGCAGCAGGTGGCTGGATTGCTGAAACTTTCTCACCACGTTTTGCGATGTCGATAACCACTTTCACTATTATCTCGGGATTCATAATTTTAACTCTCGGAAGAAAGCGTTTAGCGGCCGCCGATCGAATCCCAACGCCTGAAGAGGATTTAGCTGCGATGTCTGATATCGCTCCAACAACAAAGTAAATTTCTTTTAGTGGGCTGCTTCATTCCAGCTAGTACCTACTCCAACGCTGACATCAAGCGGTGCTTTAAGCGGATAGGCAGAACCCATTTCACGCCTTACTAATTCTTTTAGAACCTCTTCTTCGCCAGCACTAACTTCTAGGATTAGTTCATCATGGACTTGCAATAACAATCTCGATTTCAATTTTTCCCTTACCAAAGCGCGCTGAACATTAAGCATCGCTTGTTTAATGATGTCTGCCGCCGATCCTTGAATAGGCGCGTTTAACGCCATTCGTTCAGCTATCTCTCGACGTTGCCGGTTATCGTGCAGCAAGTCAGGCAGATAGCGTCGACGCCCCATCACGGTTTCGGTATAACCAACTTTGCGTGCCTGTTCGACAACGCTACTTAGGTAGTCGCGAATGCCACCGAAACGTTGAAAGTATCTATCCATTAAATCTTGTGCGGCTGGAGGAGAAAGATCTAACTGAGCAGCTAGCCCGTAAGAACTCAATCCATACGCCAAGCCATATGACATCGCTTTAATCTGACGGCGCATCTCTGAATCGACTTCATCGGCCTTTACCCCGAAGACAAGGCCCGCAACAGTTGCATGAAGATCCTCACCAGTTTCAAAAGCCGCAAGTAAGCCGGCATCATTTGAAAGATGGGCCATGATGCGCATTTCTATCTGGCTATAGTCGGCAGTTAATAGTGAAGCGAAGCCTGAACCCGCAACGAAGGTGCTGCGGATACTGCGGCCTTCTTCAGTACGAACTGGAATATTCTGCAAATTTGGACCAACTGAAGAGAGACGACCAGTGGCCGCAACTGTTTGTGCAAAGTGGGTACGAATACGTCCATCTGCTCCAATTTCAGCGATCAAACCTTCCACGGTTGTTCCGAGCTTCTTAGTCTCACGAATACGCAGTAAGGATTCAAGAAGTGGATGCTTGGTCTTTTCGAACAACCAGTTAAGAGCTTCGGCATCAGTTGTGAAACCCGTCTTAATTTTCTTGGTTTTGGGCAGATTTAATTCTTCAAAGAGAACTACCTGGAGTTGCTTGGGTGAGGCGACGTTGAATTCGTGGCCAGCCGCAAGATGTGCAGACTTTGTTTCTCTCGCCACCTCTCCTTCAAAGAAGGTAGCCAATTTTTCCAGAGCTGTGCGATCAACCGCGATTCCGCGGTTTTCCATAATCGCGAGAAGCGCAGCTATCGGTAATTCCAGTTCATTAAATAGCTCCAGCACGCCGCGATCTTTCATCTCCGTTTCAAGAGACTTGCGCAATGTAAAAAGTGCAGCCGCGCTGGACAACAGAGATTGTTCTGTTGAAGAGGAGTCAATCACCGCACCATCTCCCCATCGTTCCAACAGGTCGCTTAGTTCTTGTGCGCGAACTCCAGGGTTTACCAGATATGCAGCAAGAGCGGTATCGAAGACAACACCATCCAGTAAATTCTCACGCGCCAGTGATTTCGCATCATGCATGATTTTCTTGACAGCAAGATCCTGAGCCCAATCGCCCATCTGAGATGAGTGAATTAATTGGACATCTGTAGGTGAAAAAGCAACTGCATACCTGTGTAACTTGTCATCGATAATTTCGTAGGAAACGGCAATTTCACC
>CAEZSK010000003.1_pt1 | contig 16640 bp, 14 predicted proteins | sample 7263931 | NCBI WGS metagenome assembly CAEZSK01 (sample SAMEA6813775, study PRJEB35770) | uncultured Actinomycetes bacterium | biome: Freshwater; feature: Freshwater reservoir; material: water | place: Czech Republic | collected 2017-04-14 | depth 0.5m m
CGCTAAGTTTTTGGCGCATGGCCGCTTTATCTTGCGAATACAAAAAAGCTTGAGAACTTGGTGAAACTTTTACACCAGATGCCTCTAACCCTTTGATAATGGGTAGCGGAACAAGTTCATGTTCAAAGGTAATTACATCGCATTTGCTTGCAAAAGCTTGCAAGGCAGATAAATCTCGGAAATCACCAACTATGTGTGGGGCTATTTGGGCTGCACTATCTTCGGCATGCTGAGCAAATAACAATAAATTTATTCCAAGTGCTTCGGCTGGGGCAACCGTCATTCGCGCTAGTTGGCCGGCGCCAATTATGCCGACAGTGGGAAAGCGCTCGTTCACGACGCTATCGTAGATGAACTACATCACCAACGTTAACTTCAAAGCCATCGGCGAGGATTAAGGCACCCGTTGAAGTTATTGATTGTGCCAAGCCGCGGCGATTTTCACGTCCAGATACTTGAATTTCAATTTCCCTTCCCAGGGTTGCCGATACCTTCGAATAATCAGCCGTGAAATCACTTCCCCCATCCCACTCTCGAAATTTAGATTCAAATGTAGATAAAAATTGCCCGAAAATTTGATTTCGATCAAGTTGTCCAGATCCAACTATTGCCAATGATGTTGCAGTGGAAACTGGAAGTTCCTCACTAGACATTCCAACATTTAAACCTATTCCAATAACTACTCCGTCGCCGGCAATTTGTGAAATTAATCCAGCGACTTTTTTATCCCCGATTAAAATATCGTTCGGCCACTTTACTTTTGCTTCGCTAGTTAAAAACTCAGAAATTACTTCTCGCATAGAAAGAGCTGCTAGATGCGCAATAAAGCCCCAATCATTAGAACTTCGCTTAGGTGTTAAGTGGATTGAAAATAAAAGTGCAGAACCTTTGGGCGCTTCAAAAGTTCTATCCAATCTCCCACGACCCGAACTTTGATATTCGGCAACAATTACATCGCCATTTATTGCACGACCTGCAATTGCTAATTCGGCAAGATCGCTTTGAGTCGAGACAGTGAGATCAACCACGCTTACTCGCCAGTATTGCGAAATTAGCGACCCAATTACCGACTCATCTAGTGGCGCTCTTGGCGCTGATGTACCCACGACTAGTACCGTAAGGGTATGAACCCAGATCTGCATACAACTTCAGGGAAAATTGAAGATCTTCGTCTTCGTGTTGAGGAAGCAATTCACGCCGGTTCGGCTCGTGCAGTTGAAAAACAACATGCCAAAGGCAAGCTAACCGCGCGCGAACGTATTGATTTATTAGTTGATCCTGATTCCTTTACTGAAATTGATGAGTTTGCACGTCATCGCTCAACTCAATTCGGCATGGAGAAAAATCGCCCATACGGCGATGGCGTTGTGATCGGCACCGCGACAGTTGATGGCCGTCCCATTGCCTTGTACTCACAAGATTTCACCGTGATGGGTGGAAGCCTTGGAGAAGTACACGCAGAAAAAATCGTAAAGATTGCTGAATTTGCACTTAAGAGCGGTATTCCATTAATTGGCATTAACGATTCTGGTGGCGCACGTATCCAAGAAGGTGTTGCATCGCTAAATGGTTACGGCAAAATTTTCAGACTTAATACTCGCTCTTCTGGTGTTATCCCCCAGATCTCTTTGATTCTTGGACCATGTGCCGGTGGATCGGCATACTCTCCTGCGCTTACCGACTTCACGGTTATGGTTAATGAAACTTCACATATGTTTATCACCGGACCAGATGTAATAAAGACGGTAACCGGTGAAGATGTTGGAATGGAAGAACTTGGTGGTGGATTAACCCACAACACTCGCTCAGGAAATGCGCACTACTTAGCAGATAGCGAAGCGGATGCTATCGATTATGTAAAAGCTCTGCTCTCCTACCTTCCTTCAAATAATATGGATGGCGCACCACATCTTCCCCCAACTCAAACTTTGGAAGAAAGCGCTGAAGATGCAGCGTTAAATCATTTAATTCCAGATAGTCCTAATCAGCCTTATGACATGAAGACTTTGATTACAACTTTGGTTGATGAAGGCGAATTCTTAGAAGTGCATGCCCTATATGCCCCAAATATTGTTGTTGGGTTTGCTCGTATCGAAGGCGAATCGGTCGGAATTATTGCCAACCAACCTTCACAGTTGGCAGGAACTCTCGATATCAATTCCAGTGAAAAAGCTGCACGATTCCTCCGCTTCTGTGACGCTTTCAATATTCCAATCCTTACCTTGGTAGATGTCCCAGGATTCTTGCCTGGAACTGAACAAGAATGGAACGGAATTATTCGCCGTGGCGCCAAATTGCTCTATGCATACGCAGAAGCATCCGTGCCGCTTGTAACACTGATTACTCGCAAAGCTTATGGCGGCGCATTTATTGTTATGGGATCCAAGTACCTCGGCAGTGATATCAACTTCGCATGGCCAAGCGCGGAAATCGCAGTTATGGGTGCGCAGGGTGCAGTTAACATTTTGTATCGTAAAGAGATTGCCGATGCTAAAGATCCAGAGAAGGTGCGCGCAGAACTGGTCTCTGATTACACCGAAACGCTTTCTAATCCTTATGCAGCAGCGGAACGCGGCACAATTGATAGCGTAATCGAACCTCATCAATCACGCGCATACATCACCAAGGCGTTCCGCACGCTTAAGACAAAGCGTGACACTTTGCCTGCTCGCAAGCATGGAAACATTCCGCTCTAATGAAATTCACTATAACTTCCGGAAATCCGACCGAAGAAGAGTTATTGGCTCTGAAATCGATTTTGGATCGCCACATAGTCCAAGATTTAAAACCGGTTATTAAGCGTAGCGTTTTCGCACTTCCACAATTGCGCCAACCTTTGCCGCATCAAATTACTTTTGGTGCACGGAGAAAATCGAAATAATGCCGAAGATTGTTCTGGCTTCACAATCAACTTCACGCCGTCGTTTACTAGAAGGCGCAGGTATAACTCCCACCATCATTGTTAGCCATGTCGATGAAGAAACCGAATTTTTCAACGCGATGAGTCCTTCCGATATGGTCATCGCCCTTGCTGTTACTAAAGCGCACACAGTTCGCGAGCAAGTCGATTTCCCTGCAATCATCATTGGTTGTGACTCCACGTTTGATGTTGATGGAATTTCTTTTGGAAAGCCCGGAACCCCTGCAATTGCAAAAGAACGAGCGCTTGCGATCAGCGGGCGATCTGGTCTATTGCATACTGGTCACTGCATCATAGATACCGTGCAAGGTAAAGAAATTGCCGACCGAGTAACCACCAAAGTTACTTTCTCGCAAATGAGTGAATCAGAAATTGATGACTACATCGCGTCAGGTGAACCGCTACATGTCGCCGGCGGATTTACCTTAGATGGATTCGGATCACCGTTTATCCCGGTAATTGAAGGCGATTACACAAATGTCGTTGGAATTTCCATGCCTTTTTTTAGATCTGCGATGCTGCAACTTGGTTACTCTTGGCCACAAGTGAAGGAGATGCGATGAAGCGCGTACTGATAGCCAACCGCGGTGAGATCGCCGTACGTGTAATTCGTGCCTGCCGTGATCACGGAATTGAAAGCGTTGCCGTTTATTCTGAAGAAGATCGCGATGCAATACATACAAAAAGTGCAGACTTTGCATTTTCATTAAATGGAACTACTGCCACTCAAACTTACTTAGATATTAACAAGATCATTAAAGCTGCCAAAGATTCTGGCGCCGATGCCGTACATCCGGGTTACGGCTTCCTTTCAGAGAATGCAGATTTTGCACAAGCGGTAATTAACGCTGGATTGATTTGGATTGGACCACCTCCTGCAGCAATTAGCGCACTCGGCGACAAGGTTTCAGCGCGACGTATCGCTGCGAAGGCGGGCGCTCCACTTGTAGCCGGAACAAAAGATCCAGTTGCAGGTCATGAAGAAGTCGTTGCCTTCGCTAAAGAACATGGTTTGCCCGTTGCAATCAAAGCTGCATTTGGTGGCGGAGGTCGTGGGTTAAAAGTTGCTCACACCTTGGAGGAAATTCCAGAACTCTTCGCTTCCGCTGTGCGCGAAGCGATTGCCGGTTTCGGTCGTGGTGAATGTTTTGTGGAACGGTATTTAGATAAACCCCGTCACGTAGAGACTCAGGTTTTAGTTGACCAACATGGCCACGCGGTTGTCGTTAGTACTCGTGATTGCTCTTTACAACGTCGCCACCAAAAGTTGGTTGAAGAAGCTCCCGCTCCGTTTCTAACAGCTTCTCAGAATGAAGAGCTTTATCGCTCTAGCAAAGCAATAATGAAAGAAGCTGGTTACATCGGTGCCGGAACTTGCGAATTTCTCATCGGCTTGGATGGAACAATCTCATTCTTGGAAGTTAATACTCGCCTACAGGTTGAGCATCCGGTGAGCGAAGAAGTGACTGGGATTGACTTAGTCCGTGAACAATTCCGCATCGCGACGGGTGAACATTTGGGATTCGATGATCCTGAAATTCGTGGCCATTCCCTTGAGTTCCGTATTAATGGTGAAGATCCAGGACGTTCATTTCTGCCAGCGCCAGGCCGAATAACCAAATGGAACCTACCAACTGGTCCAGGTGTTCGCATCGACGCAGGATTCAAAAATGGCGACACTATAGGAGGAAACTTCGATTCGCTTCTCGCCAAGTTAATAGTTACTGGAGCAACACGCGAGCAAGCAATTGAACGAGCACGCCGCGCACTTGCCGAATTTGAAGTTGATGGATTGGCCACTGCAATCCCATTCCACCGCGCGATCTTGGAAGATCCTGCTTATACGAAAAACTTTAAGGTTTACACAAGTTACATTGAAAATGAATTTAAGAATGAAATCCCAGCATTCACAGCCACCGCTATTCCGGTAACAACAAGAGTTGCGGCAGATCATTTAGTGGCTGAAGTTAACGGTAAGCGCTTTGAAGTAAAACTTCATACTCCCGAGCCAGTTGTAAAACGTCATCGGGCCAAAGCATCAAAAGTTGGCGGAGCCAGCGGAACTGGTTTGACCAGCCCGATGCAAGGAACTGTTGTAAAAGTTGCAGTATCTGAGGGCGACAGCGTCGAAGTCGGTGATTTGATTATCGTTCTAGAGGCGATGAAAATGGAACAACCACTAATTGCCCATAAGGCGGGCAAGATCGCAAATATTAAAGCGGCAATTGGTGAGACAGTCTCAAGCGGCACCGTGCTCTGTGACATCATCGACGCATAGTTTCTACTGCAATTCCCAACACGATTTAATCTCGTTAGGCTGTACTTATGAACGCCGAATTGCTGGCCGAGGTGCAGGCTTGGATCGCGGATGATCCTGATCAAAGAACTGCAGCGCAATTAAGCGATTTAGTTGCTGCCGGTGATGAAGCAACTTTAAAAAAACATTTTTCAGGGTTTCTTCAATTCGGAACCGCTGGCCTTCGTGGTCCGATCGGGCCGGGACCTTCGTGTATGAATCGGGCCGTCGTAGGTCGCACCGCCGCAGGAATCGCCTCGTACATGAAGGCGCGTGGGATGAAGCGAGTTGTTATTGGGCGAGATGCGCGTTACGGATCAGAAGATTTCACACAAGAGAGTGCCGAAATATTTGCGGGTGCAGGGTTTGAGGTTTTCGTCCTGCCGCGCCCGTTGCCAACTCCAGTTTTGGCTTTCGCTACCGCAGAACTTAGATGCGATGTTGGTGTAATGGTCACAGCCAGCCATAACCCTCCACAAGATAATGGTTACAAAGTTTATATAGGTCCAAGTGCGGACGGAATTGATTACGCAGCTTCACAAATTATTAGTCCGACGGATGGTTTCATCGCTAAAGAAATCAACGAAGTAAAGTCGCTTGCCACACAACCTCGTGGTTCAAAATGGACGGTCCTTGGCGAAGAAGTCGTCTCCGAATACATTCGCCGCACCGCACTTCTTGCTAAAAACCCTGGCGACTTAAAAGTTGTTTACACCGCGATGCACGGAGTTGGTACGCAAACCTTGCAGCGCGTCTTTAATCATGCAGGTTTTGCCACATTAATTCTTGTGGATGAACAATGTGATCCAGATCCAGATTTTCCAACTGTTGCTTTTCCGAATCCTGAAGAACCGGGTGCAATTGATTTAGCGCTCAAGAAAGCTCGTGATTTTGGTGCGGATTTGGTTATTGCCAATGATCCTGATGCGGACCGTTGTGCAGCTGCCGTAAATGATCCAAAGACTGGTTGGCGTATGTTGCGAGGCGATGAACTCGGCGTAATTTTTGGCGAGTGGATTGCGCGGACAAAGCCAGATGGAACTTTCGGAAACTCGATCGTTTCTTCCTCTGCTTTGCGAAAGATAGCCGCTCATTACAAGATCGATTTTCAAGAAGTCTTAACTGGATTTAAATGGCTTGCCAAGATTAAAAACCTAGCCTATGGATACGAAGAAGCGATTGGTTACGCCGTTGATTCCAAAACCGTAAACGATAAAGATGGAATTTCTGCCGCCATCTACTTGGCTCAAATAGCTAGCGAATTAAAGGCGCAGGGGCTTACTCTGCTTGATCTACTAGATGAAGTATGGGAACGAGATGGTTTCCACGGTACCGAGCAAATTTCGATTCGAGTCGCTGATATGGCCCGAATTACTCAGCTATTAGCCCAACTGCGACAAAATCCACCAAGTGAAATTGCCGGTTATCGAGTCTCATCGATTGATGATCTGGCTGCACCTAAGGACGGACTTCCACCGACTGATGGACTTCGCATATGGCTCGATGGTGGAATCCGCATAATCATTCGTCCCAGCGGAACTGAAGCTAAGTTAAAGTGTTATATCGAGGTAATTACGAAAAATGCGCAGGTCGCTCAAATACTATTGGATGAATTACGCAGCCCACTAAAGGAATTTCTCTCATGAGTTTTTATGGAATTGTTGATGGAACTGAAAGTTCGCTTAAGCACTTTCTTTCGCAACTTCCAGGCGTTGACCAAGTGGGTGCCGAAGCCCGCGCTGCCATGTTGGCAACGCGCAGCATAAAGACAACCAGCAAAAGATGGGCGATTGATACCGCGATTTCAATGGTGGATTTAACAACTTTGGAAGGCGCCGATACTGCTGGAAAAGTTAGGGCGCTATGTTCTAAAGCGGTAAGACCTGATCCAACAGATTCAACCGTTCCTAGCGTGGGAGCAGTTTGCGTCTATAACGACATGGTTCATATCGCGCGCGCACACCTTGATTCAATCGGCGGTCAACATGTACCTGTCGCTGCAGTATCTACAGCATTTCCGTCAGGACGTGCGTCGATGGAAGTGAAAATTCAAGATACTCAGGATGCAATCGAAGCCGGTGCTGCCGAGATTGACATGGTTATTGATCGCGGCGCATTTCTCTCTGGACAATTCGGTCTAGTTTTCGATGAAATTGTTAAGATCCGTGAAGTTTGTGGTGATCGCGCCCATCTGAAAGTAATCTTCGAAACTGGTGAATTAGTTACTTACGACAATGTTCGCAAAGCTTCGTATCTTGCTATGTTAGCTGGCGCAGACTTTATTAAGACTTCAACTGGCAAAGTCGCACCAGCTGCAACTCCCCCAGTTGTGCTTGTAATGCTCGAAGCGGTTCGCGACTTCCATGCAATGACGAATCGTCGTATTGGAGTGAAGCCTGCTGGTGGAATTCGCAATACCAAAGACGCAATTAAACAACTGGTGCTTGTTAATGAAACCGCTGGACCGGAATGGCTTACCCCGGAATTTTTCCGCATTGGTGCCAGCGCCTTGCTAAATGATTTGTTAATGCAACGCATGAAAATGGATGATGGCTACTACGCTAGCCCTAACTACGTAACGATCGATTAAGCCAAAGAGAGACCCGGAAATAAATATGACCTTCGAGTACGCACCAGCCCCCGAGTCTCGCACTATCGTCGATATCAAGGCGAAATACGGACACTTTATTGATGGAAAATTTGTCGCGGGTAAGAACCACTTTTCAACCATCAACCCCGCTACCGAAGAAGTATTAAGCAAGATTGCTCTCGGTGGAGCAAGTGATGTTGATAAGGCCGTTGCTGCAGCACAGAAGGCATATACAAAAACTTGGTCGAAGCTCTCTGGCAAGGAGCGAGGAAAATACCTTTATCGCATTGCCCGAATCTTGCAAGAACGTGCCCGCGAATTCGCAGTTCTTGAAACGTTAGATAACGGAAAACCAATTCGTGAAACCCGCGATATTGATATTCCATTAGTGGCTGCTCATTTTTTCTATCACGCAGGTTGGGCAGACAAATTGGATTACGCGGGTCTCGGTAAATCTCCACAACCTCACGGAGTAGCCGGACAGATAATTCCTTGGAATTTCCCCCTCTTGATGTTGGCTTGGAAAGTTGCCCCAGCGCTAGCAACAGGTAATACCGTTGTGCTTAAACCTGCTGAAACAACTTCGCTAACTGCACTTTTATTTGCAGAAGTTTGCCAACAAGCCGAACTTCCAGATGGTGTTGTAAATATAGTTACCGGAGATGGAACAACCGGCGCCTCGATTGTTAACCATCCCGGCATACAGAAAATCGCATTTACGGGGTCAACTGAAGTTGGCAAGAAAATTGCTCGGGCGATCGCGGCCACTGATAAGAAAGCTACGTTGGAACTCGGCGGCAAGGGCGCAAATATAGTCTTTGATGATGCACCGATTGATGAGACTGTTGAAGGAATAGTAAACGGCATTTTCTTCAATCAAGGCCACGTCTGTTGCGCTGGATCACGATTGATTCTTCAAGAAGGCATCGCAGATGAACTAATTGAAAAACTTAAAGTTCGCATGGCAAAGATTCGTGTAGGTGATCCATTAGATAAAAACACTGATCTAGGTGCAATTAACTCACGCGAACAGTTATTAAAGATTCAAGAGATCGCTGCTGCAGGCGATAGTGAAGGAGCCGAACGTTGGAGTCCTGCCTGTACCTTGTCATCAAAGGGATTCTGGTTTGCCCCAACTTTATTCACAGGGGTAACGCAGGCGCACCGAATCGCACGTGAAGAGATATTTGGACCCGTACTTTCAGTTCTAACATTTAGAACTCCGCAAGAAGCGATCGAAAAAGCCAATAACACGCCGTTCGGTCTTTCTGCTGGCGTTTGGAGTGAGAAAGGCTCACGCATTTTGTGGGCTACGCAGCAACTCCGAGCCGGCGTTGTATGGGCAAATACATTCAATAAATTTGATCCAGCCTCACCATTTGGTGGATATAAAGAATCTGGTTGGGGTCGCGAGGGTGGCAAACATGGTCTTTCGGCATATTTGAAGGAGGGAAAGTAAATGGCTACAACTCCCAAGAAGCCAATAGATCGTTTGGAAGTTAAGAAAACTTACAAGCTTTATTTAAATGGTGCTTTTCCTCGTAGCGAATCAGGTCGTGTTTACGAAGTTAAAACGGCTAAAGGTTTATCGATTGCAAATCCATGTCTGGCATCTAGAAAAGATTTGCGTGATGCTGTTGTTGCCGCACGAGCCGCTCAAACTGGTTGGGCGAAAGCAACTGCTTACAACCGCGGACAGATTCTCTATCGCATCGCCGAAATGTTGGAAGGTCGCTCAGATCAGATTGCAAATGAAATCTCACTCGTCAGCGGTGTAACAGCCAAGAAAGCACACGATGAAGTTTTGGCGGCGATCGATCGCTGGGTTTGGTATGCGGGTTGGAGCGATAAATTATCAGCAGCTTTTGGTTCTACCAACCCAGTGTCAGGCCCCTATTACAACTTCACAATTCCTGAACCACAGGGCGTTATTGCCGTTGCGCCAGCAGAGAATTTCTTGGCGCTAATTGATGCAATTGCTCCGGCAATAGTTTCTGGAAATTCTGTTGTCGCCTTGGTTCCTGGGTCTGCTGCGATTGCTGCAATGACATTTGCTGAAGTATTGGCTACAAGTGATCTGCCTGCGGGAGTAATTAATATTCTTACTGGCTCACATGATGAATTAGCGCCATGGGCAGCATCACATATGGATATCGACGGTTTTGATATTTCTGGAATCGCTAAGAAAAAGAGACCAGATATAAAAGTAGCTGGGGCTGAAAACCTAAAGCGAATCCATAGCTTTGATGGGGCGCTCTCTCCGACTCGAATTTTTGCTTTTATGGAAGCAAAGACTGTCTGGCACCCTATTGGGGTTTAAGTGTTATTCGGCAGAAATTGCTAAATAACCAGGCTTAACAACTTTTTCAATTATCGCTAATCGTTCTTCAAATGGAATGAATGAACTCTTTAAGGCGTTAATTGTTACGCGCTGCAGGTCTAAGAAGGTCCAATCAAATGCGCCTACTAGCTCGGTCATTTCACGTGACATAGACGTCGCCGACATCAATCTATTATCTGTATTTACCGTGATTCGAAAACGCAATTTAGCAAGGTCGCCAATTGGATGATCTGCAAAGTTTGCTGCAGCACCTGTTTGGATATTTGAAGATGGACACATCTCAAGCGGAATTCGGCGATCGCGGACATATGCGGCCAATCTTCCAAGGCGAGGTGGGGTGTGGTTTAAATCAATATCATCAATTATGCGCACACCGTGCCCGAGTCTTTCTGCACCGCAAAGTTGAATCGCCTCCCAAATAGATGGCAAGCCATACGCTTCACCCGCGTGAATCGTGAAGTGTGCGTTTTCGCGGCGTAAATATTCAAAGGTATCTAGTTGGTCACTAGGTGGAAATCCGTCTTCTGGGCCAGCGATATCAAAGCCAACCACGCCTTTGTCGCGATACTTAACCGCTAATTCAGCTACTTCTTGGGATAACTGGTTCTGGCGCATTCCGCAGAGAAGTAATGTAACGCGAATTGTGTTGCCTTCGGAAAGTGCTTCTTTCTCGCCTTCACGGAAGCCTTCAAGAATTGCTTCGATCGCTGAGGAAAGTGTTAAATCTTTTTCTGTAATTAATTCTGGAGCCATGCGAACTTCAGCGTATACAACACCATCACGAGCTAGATCTACTGCGCACTCGCGAGCGACTCGCACAACATCTTGATGACGCTGCATGACAGCCACAGTGTGCGAAAACGTTTCTAAATATCTAACCAAGGATCCTGAATCACATGAGGCGCGAAACCATTCTGCAAGTTCGGTAGCATCTAGCGTAGGAAGTTCATGTCCAATTTCTTTTGCTATATCAATAATTGTTTGCGGACGTAGTCCACCGTCTAGGTGATCGTGAAGTAAGGCTTTGGGTAGTCTTCGAATCTGATTTGGCGAAGGTATTTTATTTAAAGTACTCATCCGGTAATCCGTTCTAAAACCAACGGCAGGCGATCTACCTGACCATTTTCGACGATTGCAATAGCGCCATCTAAAATCTCAATTGCTCTATCAAACCGTGCCGGTTCATCTGTATGCAAAGTCAAAAGTGGCGAACCCTTTTTAATGTAATCACCTGGTTTGGCATGCATTTCAATTCCTGCACCCGCTTGCACTGTCTCCCCTTGCTTAGAACGACCAGCACCCAGACGCCAAGCGGATACGCCAATTTTCATGGCATCCATCTTTGTCATAGTTCCGGATTCGGTTGCGGTAATAACATGTGTCTCGCGTGCCGTTGGAAGCGTCGCATCTGGATCGCCACCTTGTGCACGAATCATCCGCTTCCAATGATCCATTGCAGAACCATCTTGCAGTGCTACTGCAGGGTCTTTCCCGATGATTCCGGCTGCATCGATCATTTCACGCGCCAATAAAATTGTAAGTTCAACGACATCGGCTGGCCCGCCACCAGCCAAAACCTCAATAGATTCGCGTACTTCAAGTGCATTACCGGCGGTTAACCCAAGTGGAACATCCATGGCAGTTACAAGTGCGCGTGTTTTGACTCCGGCATCTAAACCTAACTGCACCATTGTGCGAGCTAGTTCTGCCGCCTTTGCGGGATCGCTCATGAATGCGCCGCTACCAGTTTTCACATCTAAGACAAGGGCTGATGTACCTTCTGCAATCTTCTTGGACATGATTGAAGATGCAATTAGTGGAATCGCTTCAACGGTCGCAGTTACATCGCGCAGTGCATAAAGCTTCTTATCAGCAGGAGCTAGGCCTGCACCTGCTGCGCAAATAACTGCACCTGTATCTTGCAATACTTTAAGCATTTCATCATTAGATAACGATGCTCGCCATCCAGGAATTGATTCAAGTTTGTCTAACGTGCCACCCGTATGTCCAAGTCCGCGACCAGATAACTGAGGAACTGCTCCTCCGCATGCGGCAACAAGAGGTGCCAGCGGCAAAGTAATTTTGTCTCCTACTCCGCCAGTTGAATGCTTATCCGCAGTTGGTCGATCTAACGCTGACCAATTCATGCGTTCGCCTGAATTAATCATCGCATTTGTCCAACGTGAAATTTCACGAGAGTTCATGCCATTTAAAAGAATTGCCATAAGCAGCGCAGACATCTGTTCATCTGCAATGACACCACGAGTGTAGGCATCGATCGTCCAGTCAATTTGTTTGTCGCTTAATTCATTTCGATCTCGTTTTGCTGCAATTATTTCAACAGCAGCAAATGGTTCTACGCCGTTACTAGTCAAGGCGCTTATCCATCTCTTCTGGACCGAATGCCCAAGGCAATAATTCTGAAAGTGGTTTAACGCCAGAATCAGTCATTAACTGTAAATTTGATCCACCATGTTCTTGCAATAACTGGCGGCAGCGCCCACAAGGCATTAGATAATTTCCAGAAATATCAACGCAAGTAAATGCGATCAAACGTCCGCCACCAGAATTAATCAGCGATGAAACCAGTCCGCATTCGGCGCATAAAGTAAGCCCATAACTAGCATTTTCGACGTTACAACCGGTGATTATGCGACCATCATCAACCAGGGCTGCAACACCAACCGGAAACTTTGAGTATGGGGCGTAGGCCTGCTTCATTGCGGCTACCGCATGAGTTTTTAACAACTCCCAATCAACGAGCATAAGCCGCACTCGCCGCTGCATTGATGGCTGCTGATTGTGCCGCCAAAGATTTTGATTTGATCACGATCTCAATCCCCTTATCGGCAATTGTGTAGCGATGACCATAGATTCCAGCTTTAGCATCTAAAACATCGGTGAGTTGGCTGTTGTTTACAGCCTTACCAATAACATCTGCAACCGCAATGTCTACTCTCTTTACTACGGATGCCAAAAGATATTTTGATGTTGCGGCACTTACGGTTAAGTATAAATCAGGTTCTGTAATTATTAAATTTGCATCAACCGCGCTCTTCTTACGATTCTTTGCAGTATTAGCTTTTACAATGGCATCAAATGCGCCATCGGCCGCACCGGAAGTTGCTGCGTAAATTACATCAATTCCAAGACCAATCATGGCCTTTGCCGCGATAGAAGTATCAGTCGACGTGAACCTCACATATGAATTGACTTTCTTTTTACTTGCCGCAACGCCTGCTAGAAAACCATTTTGATACAAATCGGCGTTTGATGGCGTCGTAATCATCGCAATCTTGCGACTTTTACTGGATATCGCTGCGCTGTAGCCGGCCAAGAAAGCGCCTTCAATTTCGGCAAAAGTTACTGAGGTGACATTGAGCGCAGCGATTGATGCATCGCCAATTATTGCAAATTGCGTATTTGGAAACTCCAGCGCCAACGGTTCGATGGTTTTTGCATATCCCTGACCAACGGCAATTATGGTGGCGCATGTTTTAGAAGTTAAGTTGCGCAAGCGTTTTTCACGATCTGCAGGGGTTCCATCTGTAACAACGCCCTCAAAAGTAAAGGTGTATTGATTTTGCGCTAACTTGATGCCAGCCAAAGTCGCGTCGTTATAGGAGCGATCTCCTAGCCCGCCCGTGTCATAGGCAATACAGATATTGGTTGCCGCGTGCGCATTCGGGTTAATTAGGAGAGAAAGCGCAATAAGAGAAGCGGTGATTCCAGCACGAAACTTCACTAGAGAACCAAGCCTAAGTTTTTATAGGTATCTGCAACTGTTGCACTTGCGACAGTGCGGGCTTTGTCCGCACCAGCATGTAGAACTTTTACTAAGTGGGCTTCATCTTGCATAAGATCGAGAGCTCGTTCGCGAATTGGACGCAAGTATTCGACAACAACTTCTGCGACCGCTGACTTGAAGTCTCCATAACCTTTTCCTGCAAATTGATTCTCTAAATTAGAAATGCTTTCACCAGATAACGCCGAATGAATTGTCAGTAAGTTGCTGATTCCAGGTTTCTCTTTCTCGTTGAAAGTAACTTCTCGCCCGGCATCTGTGGTTGCACTCTTAATTTTCTTCGTGTTTGCCTCAGGTGTGTCCATAATCTCGAGAACACCGGCAACTGATCCTGATGACTTGCTCATCTTGTTAGTTGGTTCTTGCAAATCATAAATTTTTGCGCCAGATTTTAGAATATGACCTTCTGGAATTCTAAAGGTTTCTCCGAATCGCGAATTAAATCGTGTTGCTAAATCGCGTGTTAGTTCGATGTGCTGACGTTGATCTTCTCCGACCGGGACATAATGCGCTTGATATAAAAGAATGTCTGCAGCCTGCAACATGGGATAGGTGAAAAGTCCTACGCGGGCTGAGTCCGCTCCACCCTTTGCGGACTTATCTTTAAATTGCGTCATTCGGTTGGCTTCGCCGAAACCGGCGATGCATTCCATGATCCAACCCAGTTGATTATGTTCGGAAACGTGAGACTGTACAAAGAGAGTCGATTTCTCGGGAGAAATACCAAGTGCGATTAGCTGTGCCGCCGAAATTAAAATACGTTTGCGCAAAAGAGCTGGATCAATATCTCCAGTGAGCGCGTGCAAATCTACGATGCAGTAAAACGCATCATTTCCATCTTGCAGCTCAACCCACTGCTTGAGCGCTCCTAGATAGTTCCCCAGATGAAACGAGTCACTGGTGGGCTGGATGCCCGATAGAACGCGCTTAGTGCTCATGTTGTTATTCTCGCATGGATCGCTAACTACGCGATATCAAAAGCTGCCCTGCGCGCTTGCCTTCCATAGTCAAAACCGAGATTCGAATACCGTTAACGCTAACCACATCGTGGGCAACTGGAATTCGCCCTAAGAAATGCATAACAAATCCGCTGGCCGTTTCGTATGGGCCATCTGGAATATCAATACCTGTTTGGTCTCGCAGATCATCTAGGGAAATCAGTCCATCGACTTCAAAATCACCAGTACGGGCCTCAATTGAGACTTCATCTTCATCGCTGTCGTACTCGTCTTTGATGTCACCAATTAGACATTCGACTAAATCCTCAAGCGTTACGATTCCGTCGGTCCCACCATATTCGTCCAGAACAATTGCTAAATGTTGGCGTTGGTTGCGCATCTCAGTAAGTGCGGGCAATACACCTTTTGTACCTGGCAAGAACATGATATTTCTGACTAATTCTTGAATTTTTCCACCAGCGCTAACTAGCGAGGTATCCAATAAATCGCGGACGTGGATAAAGCCAATTACTTCATCGGTAGAACCGCGAACAACCGGATAGCGAGAATGCGCACGATCAACTGCGAGCGCAATCGCTTTCCCGACGGTAAGTGATGCGTCCATGAAATCCACTTCGGTCCGAGGAACCATTACTTCATGAACTTGGCGCTCGGATGCATTAAAGACTTCTTCAACAATGTCGCGCTCTTCGGCGGTAAGTGCTGCATGGCCGCTTACTAGATCGAGAAGCTCTTCTTCAGACATTTGACTGCGTTGCTCTTTTGGATCTATTCCAAATATTCGAACCACAACATCTGTGGAACGTGAAAGTAACCAAATTACAGGTCGGAAAAGCTTTGCTGTTAAGTCAATTGCCCCAGCACTCCACAGAGAAATATCTTCGGTACGAAAGAGTGCTAAACGCTTTGGGACTAACTCGCCAAATACCAATGAGAAATAGGCGATAACGAGCGTAACTCCAATAAGAGATGTTGCACTTGCAGCTTCATCGGATAACCCAAGATTTACTAACTGTGGAATTACGTAAACGCCAAGTTTCTCGGCGCCCAGAGCTGCAGATAGGAATCCACATACGGTTACGCCAACTTGGGCCGCGGCCAAGAATCGGTTTGGATTTTCGGAAAGTTGTGCGACTTTGGCGCCGCGTTTACCTCTGGTTGAGAGTTGGCGTACTTGGCTTTCGCGAAGGGATATCAGCGCGATTTCTGCCGCCACAAAGAGTGAGCCGAGCAGAATTAGGCCGGCAACGGTGGCTAGATCGCCCAGCAACGAACCAATCGGGTAAGGGTCCATGATGGGCGTAATTCTACGGGAATCCGACTCTAGGCCGCTATTTTTTGCGCCCCTTCCCTATTTCCACGCGTGTGCCGTATCCTTACGCAGCCTAGCCATCCGGCTAGCACCTTCATCCTCGGACCGTCGGGCACGTACCTGCCCGGAGAAGGAGATACCTTAAATGGCATCTGTTGTATTCGAAAGCGCTACACGCATCTACCCAGGCACAACCAAACCTGCTGTCGACAAGTTAAACCTCACCGTTAAAGACGGCGAATTTCTTGTACTCGTCGGACCATCAGGTTGCGGTAAATCAACATCACTACGTATGTTGGCCGGCCTTGAAGAAATCGACGAAGGTCGCATTCTTATCGGTGATCGCGATGTAACAAATGTTGCTCCAAAAGATCGCGATATCGCAATGGTTTTCCAGTCATATGCGCTTTACCCACA
>CAEZSK010000004.1_pt1 | contig 15078 bp, 11 predicted proteins | sample 7263931 | NCBI WGS metagenome assembly CAEZSK01 (sample SAMEA6813775, study PRJEB35770) | uncultured Actinomycetes bacterium | biome: Freshwater; feature: Freshwater reservoir; material: water | place: Czech Republic | collected 2017-04-14 | depth 0.5m m
ATATGCATCACATGTGAATATCTCTCAATGTGCATGAAATCTATAACTTCAACCGTTCCTGGCGAACAGATTCGGCCAAGATCATTGCGCCCTAAATCAACTAACATCAAGTGTTCGGCGCGCTCCTTTGGATCTGCCAAGAGTTCCTCGCCTAAACGATGATCTTCTTCGGCAGAAGAAGAACGTTTACGAGTGCCGGCAATCGGATGAACCATTACTTCCTTACCGGTTACTTTTACTAACGCTTCGGGACTTGAGCCGACAACTTCTATCCCGTCGGTAAATCGAAAGAGATACATATACGGGCTCGGATTGTGCAATCGGAGCATGCGATAAACCTCGAGGGCGTCGGCTTGGCAATCCATTGCAAAACGTTGCGATAGAACAATCTGAAAAGCCTCGCCCGCCAAAATCTCTTCTTTGGCTTGAAGAATCTTAGAAAGATATTCCTCGCTGGTTATATTGCGTGAAAATTGTGGCTTCTCTTTATTGGGTAACTCATCAACGTAGCCCGGAAGAGAACTTTGAAGATCTAATTGCATTCGATCCAAACGAGCTTGGGCATCGGTGAATGCTTGATCTACTCGTTCTCCGCTACCGTCCCAATTAATTGCGTTTGCGATTAATGTGATTGTCCCTTCAGCATGGTCCATAACTGCTAAATCGCTAGTCAACATGAAAGCTAATTCAGGTAGTTCGATATCTTTTTCACTTAAAGTTGGCAATTTTTCTAGACGACGAACCGAGTCATATCCCATGTAACCAACAAGTCCGCCAGTTAATGGAGGGAGACCTTCAATTTTTGGTGAACGAAGATGCGAAGCTGACAAACGCAGAGCATCCAGCGGATCGATTCCGATTGGCGCCCCTGCTGGAGTTGTTCCGACCCAAATCGCTTTGCCATTTTTTTCGCTCAGAGTCGCTTGACTATTTGCGCCGATGAATGAGTAACGAGACCAGGCTCCCCCATGTTCGGCAGATTCGAGTAGAAATGTAGATGGGCCGCTCTTAGCAAGTTTGCGGTAAACCCCAAGCGGCGTTTCGCTGTCAGCTAGGAGTTTTCGGTAGACCGGAATTACATTAAAACTTTTGGCGTACTCACGAAATTCTTCTAGCTTCATCTTTATCCGTTTGATTCTGCAGAAAGCGCAATTGAATTGTGAAAACAAGTTTTATCGCCGGTATGGCATGCACCACCAACTTGCTCCACTTGCAAAAGAAGAGCATCCCCGTCGCAATCTAATGAAATAGAAATTACCTTCTGAGTATGGCCAGAGGTTGCACCTTTCTCCCAGAGTTCGTTTCTCGAACGACTCCAGTAAGTTGCACGCCCAGTTTCCAATGTAACCGCCAATGATTGGGCGCTCATATAAGCCAGCATTAGAACTTGGCCCGAGCTTGAGTCCTGAGCGATTGCGGGAATTAATTCTTCGGAATTCTTTAAGCGTGCCGCAACTTCATCTGGGAGGTGCAGGCTCATGGCTACATTCTGCCTTAGAGAGTCGCGTTGGTGCGAATGGAATAACCCTGCCCGCTCAAGTAGTTCTTAACATCGCTGATTCGGTGGATCCCGAAGTGAAAAACACTTGCTGCAAGCAATGCGTCCGCCCCTGCATCTAGCGCTGCGGCGAAATCTTCAAGTGAGCCAGCGCCACCGCTGGCAATTAATGGCACTTTAGAAATGGCACGAACCGCAGTAATCATTCCAATGTCATAGCCTGCGCGCGTTCCGTCAGCATCCATTGAATTAAGCAGAATTTCTCCCGCACCAAGTTCACAGGCTTTCTGCACCCAAGCTAAAGCGTCCAACCCAGCACTTTGGCGACCACCATGAGTTGTAACTTCAAAACCAGATTCAGTACGCGCTCTACGTGCGTCAATAGATATGACTAAAACTTGCGATCCAAATCGATCAGCAATCTCTGCGATCAATTCGGGGCGAGCTATTGCTGAAGTATTTATCGAAACTTTATCCGCACCAGCGCGCAGTAAGCGATCTACATCTTCAACTGCACGGATTCCACCCCCAACGGTTAGCGGGATGAAAACCTGCTCCGCCGTTTTTCGGACAACGTCCAAGGTGGTTTCTCGGTTTGAACTGCTTGCAGAAATATCTAGAAACGTTAGCTCGTCGGCACCTTCTGAGTTATAGAGGGATGCCATTTCTACGGGATCACCAGCATCTACGAGATCGGTAAAGTTGACTCCCTTAACCACGCGGCCATCGGTTACATCTAGACAAGGAATTATTCGAATAGACAGAGCCATTTACTTCTTGCCTTTAGTTAACTCAAGAGCCTCTTGCAATGTAAATGCTCCAGCATAAAGTGCCTTGCCAACTATCGCGCCTTCAACTCCTATTTCATGTAAAGCAGAAAGTGCCGCAATATCGGCTAACGAAGAAATACCTCCACTGGCCACCACTGGCTGTTTAGTAGCTGCGCAAACTTCCTTAAGCAATTCCAAATTTGGCCCTTGAAGAGTTCCGTCTTTAGTTACATCTGTTACTACATAACGGGCGCAACCATCGCGTTCTAATCTCTCCAGAGTTTCAAATAAATCGCCACCTTCTTTTGTCCATCCGCGTGCAGCCAAGACATGACCTCGTACATCAAGTCCAACCGCTATGCGATCACCATGTTCGGCGATAACGCGCGCTGTCCAATCAGGATTTTCAAGAGCGGCAGTTCCTAAATTAACCCGGCGACATCCTGTAGCAAGTGCGCGCTCCAGAGATTCGTCATCTCTAATTCCGCCTGATAGTTCTACTTTTACATCTAAGCGGCCCACGACTTCTGCCAACATCAAGCTGTTATCACCACGACCGAAGGCAGCATCTAGATCTACTAAGTGCAACCATTCCGCTCCGGCGCTCTGAAATTCCAGTGCTACCTCAAGTGGTTGACCATAAATACTTTCGCGAGCGAGTTCACCTTGGACCAGACGTACAGCTTTGCCATCTTTAACATCCACCGCTGGGAGTAGTTCCAGGTAATTTGAATTGTTCATAGCATCCCTACCCAATTCTTTATAAGTCCCAGACCCGCATCACCCGATTTTTCAGGGTGAAATTGCGTTGCGCAAATTGCTCCATCTTCGACAGCGCTCAGAAATTTTTCACCGTGCGATGTCCAACCTTGCGTCTTGCCAACTGATTCTTTAGCGGCATAAGAATGTACAAAATAAAAAGATTGGTCGCTTAGACCCTTAAACAAGTTGCTGTTACCAGTAATGGAAACAGTATTCCATCCCATGTGCGGCAATATTGGGGCATTTAATTTAGAAATACTTTCTTGCCAAACCCCAACGCCTTTATGAAGTGCGCCATCGGAGTGTTCATCACCATCGCGAAAGAATATTTGCATGCCAACACAAATTCCCAAGGTTGGTCTCTGTGCGGCAACGCGGGCACGAACAATGTCATCCCCGCCAACGCTGGTTAGTCCACGCATGCATGCGGCGAATGCACCAACACCTGGCACAACTAAACCAGCAGCGTTTAGCGCAATTTCTCTGTCAGAAGTTACGACAACTTCAGATCCGCTGCGTTCGAAAGCACGTTGGGCGGATCGCAAATTACCTGACCCATAGTCAAGAATTGCAATCACTATTACAACGAACCTTTGGTTGAAGGAACTCCTGCGATTCCGCCGTCTAATGAAACTGCATCGCGAAGCGCACGAGCAACTGCTTTAAATTGCGCCTCGAAAACATGGTGTGCATTTCGACCTTCTAATACGCGAACATGCAGGGCAATCCGCGCTTCAGCAACAATGGATTCCCAAATATGTTTTCCAAGTGTTGTATCGAAGGTGCCAATTAATTCAACAATCTCAGGTTGGCGGTGAACTAAATATGGTCGCCCGGAAAGATCAACCGCTGCTTGAACTAAAACTTCATCCAGTGGAACCATGGCATCACCAAATCGTCGGATTCCTACTTTATCTCCGAGTGCTTCACGTAGCGCCTGACCAAAAGCCAGAGAAGTATCTTCAACAGTGTGGTGTGAGTCGACATCTACATCGCCGGTGGTTTTCACCGTCAGATTAAAACCAGAGTGCTTACCTAGTTGCGAGAGCATGTGGTCAAAGAATGGAACGCCCGTGTCTACAGAGATTACCCCTTCGCCGTCTAAGTTTAATTCCACGATTACGTGGGACTCTTTAGTCTTGCGTTCTACACGAGCTGTTCTCATTGGCCTTCTCCGATCAGAATGTCCTGCAGGGCGTTAACAAATTTTTGGTTTTCGGCGTCATTGCCAATAGTTACACGTAAGTGGGCCAATAATCCCACATCTCTGATCAGAACTCCGCGATCTAGCAACTGACGCCACAGTTGCGCAGGCGTCATTGGAAATCCAGAGAAGATTAGGAAATTGGCCTGGCTTGGAACAACTTGTAGTCCCATCTTTTCTAGTTCTTGGACCACCCATTTACGCGCTTGAATCAAAGTCGAGACATTTCCTAAAAGTTCCCCTTGATATTCCAGCGCAACTTCTGCAGCGGCCTGAGTCAAAGCACTCAAGTGATAAGGCAAACGAACAAGAAACATCGCAGAAACTAACTCTTTATTTGAAACCATGTAGCCCAAACGTGCTCCTGCGAAGGCAAATGCTTTGCTCATAGTTCTAATTACAATCAAATTGGCGTGCTTGGCGAGAAGAGAGACGGCCGAAGGCTGATCTGAGAATTCGGCGTATGCCTCATCAACGATCAAGAGTCCATTTACTTGCGCTGTGGCCACCGAGAGTTCTTCAATTTCTTTCAAAGTCACAGTTGATCCAGTTGGATTATTTGGTGTTGTAACAAAGGTCAACCCCGGTTTAGAAGTTGCAATCTCTAACTTTGCTTTTGCTATATCCAAAGAAAAATCTGCGCGACGACCGCCATCTATCCACTGAGTTCCGATGACTTTAGCGATTAGCGGGTGCATGGAATAGGAAGGGGTGAAACCAAGAGCAGGTCGTTGTCCAAATGCCATGAATAGAGATTGAATAATTTCATTGCTTCCGTTAGCTGCCCAAATGTTGTCAACAGCAAATTCGGTGCCAGACAAGGAGTTAATAAACTTCGCTAGCGCACTTCTTAAATTAACCGCATCTCGGTCTGGATATCTATTCAAATTAATAGCCACACTGTGAACACGATCAGCAATAGCCTGAACAATTTCAGGAGAAAGTGGATATGGATTCTCATTAGTGTTTAAGGTCGCTTGCGCAGGAACTTGTGGCGCCCCATATGGCGAGAGTGGTTTTAGATCTTCACGAAGTGGCATCCAGGTTGGCCATTTCACATCACTCATAAATTTTCCATTCGGGCTGACATTGCCTCTCCGTGGGCAGGAAGATCCTCGGAGTTTGCAAGTGTTATGACAGTTTCTGCAATTTCAATAAAAGCCTGTTTCGAGTATTCAATGTAGTGAAGACCACGCAGGAAAGTTTGAACAGATAAGCCGCTGCTATGGCAGGCGCATCCTCCGGTTGGTAAAACGTGGTTTGAGCCCGCCGAATAATCACCAAGGGAAACTGGTGAAAATCTCCCGATAAATACTGCTCCAGCATTTCGAATTTTCAAAGCATCGGTTGCGGCATTTTTTGTTTGGATTTCCAAATGTTCGGCCGCATATGCATTTACTACATCGAGTCCCTGTTCAATTGAATCAACCAGAACTATTGCAGATTGAATTCCTGATAACGCTTCGCGAATTCGATCGGAATGTCTGGTTTTGGAAGTACGTTTTTCAAGTTCAGCAAGAACCGAATCTGCCAGCACAGGCGAATCAGTAACTAAGACTGCCGCTGCAATGACATCGTGTTCAGCCTGACTAATTAAGTCTGCAGCAACATCGGATGCGATTGCACTGTCATCCGCCAAGATTGCGATTTCAGTAGGCCCTGCTTCGGAATCAATTCCAATAACTCCTCGTAGCGCACGTTTTGCAGCGGCAACATAAATATTTCCTGGTCCGGTTACAAGATCGCACTTTTCAGATAAACCTTCCATGCCGTAGGCAAAGAGTGCAATCGCCTGAGCTCCCCCGACTGCGTAGACCTCAGTTATACCCAATAGTGAACATGCCGCCAAAATTGTTGGGTGTGGAAGTCCGCCAAATTCCTTTTGTGGCGGAGAAGCCACTGCAATACTTGAAACTTTTGCGATTTGCGCAGGTATCACATTCATTAGAACGCTACTTGGATAAACAGCACGTCCGCCGGGTACATATAAACCCACTCGATCGACCGGAATCCAGCGCTCTGTAATTTGACCACCATCGGCGACCTTGGTGATCTTTTCTTCACGAACTTGATCAGCGTGAACTTTTCGAATTCTTTCTATTGATACCTCTAGCGCCTTTCGTACGGCTGGATCGAGTTCACTAAGCGCCTTATCTAATGATTCCTGAGGTACTTTAATTGAGAGTGGCGTTACACCATCTAGCTCTTGCGCCAATTTAATTAGTTCGACTTCATTGCCATTTTTGACGCGATTTAAAATCGGTTCGACTGCAATCATGGCGGTAGCGATATCCAAAGTCGCCCGAGGAATTGCGCGCTGATAACCAGCTTTGGTAAGGCTCTTACCGCGTAAATCAAGCCTGCGAATCATGGGGTAAGTCTAACCGCTGACCACATGACCAAGTGCCGCAATTAAATTCGGATCAAACAATCCGGCCCAAGAATAGATTTGAGATCAGCGCTCAGGCTTGGGGATGCAGTAACCAAAGCATCAATCTTCATAGTTGTCAGTGTTCCTTGGTCATCTATTTGCATATGCACTTCGCGCTTTCCGGGATGAGAACGCAAAATTTCTTTCATGCGATCGACGATCGGTGGAGTGCACTGTGAAACCGGAAGGGAAATAAGCAAAGGTCCAACTGGGCCGGTTGATACATCTAGTGATTTCATTTCCATGGCGGTAAAACGAACTTGCTCATCGCGACGATCGAAACGTCCACGCACCGTTACGACTCGATCTTCGATCAAAGTTAAAGCGTACTGATTATATGTATTTGCAAAGAATAGAACCTCTATTGCGCCTTCGAGATCTTCAAGGGTAACTATTGCCCACGAAGATCCTTGTCGTGAAACTTTTCTTTGCACTCCAGTGATTAATCCCCCCAGAGTCACTACGCCATCAGGTGTGTTGTCATCTGCCAATAGTGCGCTGATTGACATATCAGTATTGGAACGCAAAATGTGTTCTACACCCAGAAGTGGATGATCTGAAACGTAGAGTCCCAACATTTCGCGTTCAAAACTTAATAGCGTTGCCTTATCCCATTCAAAAGTCGGAATTTCAATTTCAAGTCCTGCCACTTGAGTCATGGATTCGCCACCGAAGAGATCAAATTGTCCGATCGCTTCAGCACGTTTAGTTTCAATTACCGAGTCGATCGCTTCAAGGTGAATGGACATGAGTGCTTTACGAGGATGTTGCAGCGAATCAAAGGCGCCACCTTTAATCAGAGATTCGATCGTTTTTTTATTACAAACTTGGGCATCTACCTTTGCGAGGAAATCACCAAATGAAGAAAACGTTCCTTTGGTTTCACGCGCACTTTTAATTGATGCAACAACGCCTTCGCCAACATTTCGAATTGCCGCTAGGCCGAAACGAATATCATTACCGCGTGGTGTGTACTCAGCATTTGATTCATTGACATCCGGCGGCAAAACTTTAATTCCCATACGTCGACATTCAGAAAGATAAAGCGCGGACTTATCTTTATCGTCGCGAACACTAGTAAGCAGAGCTGCCATATATTCAGTTGGGTAATTAGCCTTTAAATATCCTGTCCAAAATGAAACCACTCCATAACCAGCGCTGTGTGCTCGGTTAAACGCATAATCAGAGAAGGGAATCAAAACATCCCAAAGGCGTTTAATCGCAGCTGTTGAGAAACCATTTTCTTTCATGCCTGCTTCGAAAGGAACGTATTCCTTATCTAGAATTTCCTTATTCTTCTTACCCATCGCCTTGCGCAAAAGATCTGCACGACCAAGTGAGAAGCCAGCAACTTTTTGAGCGATCGCCATTACTTGTTCTTGGTAAACAATTAGTCCGTAGGTATCCCCCAAGATTTCTTGCAAAGGTTCAAATAACTCTGGGTGGATCGGTTCTACCGGCTTGCGAGCATTCTTGCGATCGGCGTAGTTGTTGTGAGCATTTTCGCCCATCGGACCTGGTCGATACAGAGCGATCACCGCAGAAATATCGGCGAAAGAATCCGGTGCCATGCTGCGAAGAAGTGATCGCATTGGTCCACCATCGAGTTGGAAGACTCCAAGAGTGTCACCGCGAGACAAGAGTTCGAAAGTTTTTTGATCGTGAAGCGGCAAATCTTCTAGGACGACATCAATACCTTTATTCTCTTTAATATTTAGAAGCGCATCATCGAGTACTGAAAGATTTCGTAAACCCAGGAAATCCATTTTAAGAAGCCCCGTTGATTCGCAAGCTCCCATGTCGAACTGCGTAATGATGGCACCGTCGGCTTCACGACGATGAATTGGAATTACATCCAATAATGGCTCGCGAGAGAGAATGACTCCAGCAGCGTGAACGCCCCATTGACGCTTCAAGCCTTCCAAGCCTCGTGCAAGGTCAACGACTTTCTTTGAATCAGGATCGCTTTGATAAAGCTCACGGAATTCACCCGCTTCTCCGTGACGTGAATCAGAAGGATCGAATACGCCAGATAAAGAAATATCTTTGCCCATTACAGAAGGTGGCAGCGCCTTGGTTAACTTCTCACCAATCACGTACGGATACCCTAGAACTCGAGTCGCATCCTTGATTGATTGTTTTGATTTAATCGTTCCGTAAGTGATGATCTGAGCGACGCGGTCTTCGCCATATTTCTCTGTTGCGTAGCGAATCATTTCGCCGCGGCGACGTTCATCAAAGTCAAGATCTATATCTGGCATCGAGATACGTTCTGGATTTAGGAATCGCTCAAAAAGTAATCCGTGTTCGATTGGATCTAGTCCAGTAATTCCAAGTGCATAAGCAACTAAAGATCCAGCGGCAGATCCGCGACCAGGTCCCACGCGAATTCCAACTTTTTTAGCATGCCAAACTAAATCTGCCACTACAAGGAAGTAACCAGGAAATCCCATCTTCTCCATTACGCCTAGCTCGTAATTGAGACGATCAATGTGCTCCTGAGAAACTTTGTCTCCGAATCGATTGATAAGACCGCGTTCAGATTCCTTGCGAAGCCAACTATCTTCCGTCTCTCCCTTAGGGACTGCGAATGCCGGCATTAAGTTTTCACCTTCGCGCAACTTCACATTACAACGCTCGGCGATAAGCAAGGTGTTATCGCAAGCTTCAGGCGTATCTTTAAAGAGTTCGCGCATCTGGGCCGGAGTCTTGAGATAGAACTCATCGTTATCAAATTTAAATCGCTTTGGATCAGCCAGAGTTGAACCTGATTGGACGCAAAGCAGTGCTGCATGTGCTGGAGCGTCTTCGTGGCGCGTGTAGTGAAGATCGTTTGTGGCTAGCATTGGCAATTTCAATTCACGGCCGAGTTTAAGAAGGTCTTCCTTAACGCGAGTTTCAATGGAAATACCGTGATCCATTAATTCTAGGAAGAAGTTGTTGGCCCCGAAAATATCTCGATAATCGCTGGCCGCGCGCATCGCCTCCTTGTAATTTCCCATACGCAGGCGAGTTTGAATTTCCCCACCAGGACAGCCCGTTGTTGCAATTAATCCATCGGCGTATTTTGAAAGTAGTTCGCGATCCATTCGTGGCTTGTAGTAATAACCTTCAAGGGATGCAAGTGAAGATAATCGAAAAAGGTTTGCTAATCCATGGTTATTCTCAGCCAGGATCGTCATGTGTGTATATGCGCCTCCTCCTGAAACATCATCTTCCCCGCCGTCTGCCCATTGAACTCGTTTTTTGTCATGGCGCGATTCGGGTGCGACATACGCCTCGATGCCAATAATTGGCTTTACGCCAGCTTTGGTTGCTTGTTTGTAAAAATCGAAAGCTCCAAAAACATTTCCGTGATCAGTCATTGCTATCGCTGGCATTTCTAAGCGAGCAACTTCTTCTACAAGATCACCGACTCGAGCCGCGCCATCAAGCATCGAATATTCAGTATGTACATGCAGGTGTACAAAAGAGTCGCGCTTATTCGCAGCAGGTTTTGGGTTTTCGGTCGTCACAGTTGCACAAGGTTAGTGGTTAAGGCAGAACAGCTTCGGATAGCAACGCCAGGCAAGCCTGAAGGTCAGGTGCATAGGGAGCCTTGAGAACTAAAGGTTTATTCGTAACGGGATGGTTAAAACGTAGTTCCAGCGCATGCAGCCAAGGTCGAGACATTGCTAAAGATTTTCCAAGAACCGGATCTGCCCCGTAAGTAGTGTCGCCAACAAGTGGATGGTTAAGCGCCGAGAAGTGAACTCGAATTTGGTGAGTGCGCCCAGTTTCTAATTCAACTTTTACGAGTGAAACGGAACGATAAAACTCGATGACTTCATAATGGGTGATGCTCTCTTTGCCCGTAGCAACAACTGCAAAGCGATGGTCTTCCTTTGGATGACGATCGATGGGTGCATCAATTGTTCCTGACACTGGATCCATATGACCTTGAACAAGCGCATGATAAGTTTTTTCAACTTCATGGTTTCGAAATGCATCCTTTAAAGTGGTGTAAGCGCGATCGGTTTTCGCGACAATCATTAATCCGCTAGTGCCAACATCGAGGCGGTGAACAATGCCCGCTCTTTCGGAAGGACCCGATGTAGAAATTGTGTAGCCAGCAGCACTTAGCGCTCCAACAACAGTTGGCCCCATCCACCCTGGACTGGGATGAGCTGCGCATCCGACCGGCTTATCAATTACGACAATATCTTCGTCGTCGTAGACAACCGTTAGTCCGGCAAGAGGCGTTAAGGGAATTGGATCTTGGTTTAGTGGTTCTGGCATTAATACTTCGATGACTTGACCATTTGTAACGCGTTCAGATTTGGCCATTGCACGTCCGCCGGTTGTGATGTCGCCATCTTCAAGTAAGCGAACGATTGCAGTGCGAGATAGACCAAGGACTCGAGTTAGCGCACTATCGATTCTTTCTCCGGCAACTCCTTCAGGAACACTTAACGTGCGCGCTTCGCGTGACATTTATGCCCCAATCGGTGAAATATTACGAATAGAAAGAATTACTGCGATACCTGCTGCAACCACAATAGCGGTATCTGCCAAGTTAAATACTGGCCAATGGGTTAGTTCAATCCAATCGATCACATGGCCGGTGAAATATCCAGGGCTGCGAAAGATGCGATCTGTGAGATTGCCAAGAATTCCCCCAAGAGCGAGACCTAAAACTACTGACCACCCTTTCGATGTTATTCGCGGTGCGAAATAGGCGATTGTTGCAACAACCGAAATAGCAAAGCAGGTAAATATGATCGTCGCGCCTTGTGCCAGACTAAATGCCGCCCCTGAATTTCTAATCAAAGTGAGTTGCAGAAAATTGCCAAGAATTTTTGTTGGATCAGCAGCGCTAAGATTATTGAGCGCCCAGACTTTAGTAGCAAAATCTAAAAGCCAAATTGCCCAAGCAATCGTGTAAAGCCTTTTCCAAAGATTAGAACTGGGGCGCACTTTAGCGCCGCTCTTCCTTCTGCTTGCAGATCATGCAGAGAGTAGCTCTAGGAAATACTTGCAATCGCGCCTTGCCGATAGCGTTTCCACATTCTTCACAACTTCCATAAGTCTTACTGTCGATTCGATCAAGTGCGCGCTCGGTCTGTAAAACCATATCGCGCGCATTAATAACCAAAGACATTTCGTGTTCGCGTTCAAATGTTTTTGTTCCTGAATCAGCTTGATCATCTCCGGCACCTTCACCAGATTCTGCGATCAGCTCATCCATTTCGGCTTCAACAAGCGCGAGTTCTTCACGTAAACGCGCTAAATCTTTAGCGATTTCGGTGCGAATAGATTTCAATTCTGCAGCAGTCCAAGGCGCTTCGCCATCACTTGCAGTAACTGGAGTAGGCGCTGCCTTAATTGGCTTCAGTGGCGCAACTTTCTTTCCACTTTTTGTTGGACGAGGTGGTGGAGGCATTACTAGACGACGCTCTTCTACAACCGGCGCTGCGACAGGTGCAACCACGGTTGCAACACTTACGGTTTGTGACTTCTCATCAACTGTAAGGGTTGTCTTGCCAACTTTCGAAGGAAAGGGACGGCCGGGTGCTTTCTTAACTGGCGCTTTCTTTGCAACTGTCTTCTTTGCGGGCGCTTTTTTAGCCGGTGCTTTCTTGGCCACCTTTTTTGCAGGAGCCTTCTTAGCCACCTTTTTTGCAGGGGCTTTCTTAGCTACCTTCTTGGCAGGGGCTTTCTTTTTTGCTGGCACGCCGCGCACCTTATGCTCTTTTTGGCGCACTACCAACTTTGCCACTCGCACGAATCTATTAAATTGCCGAAGTTGCTTCGCAGATCAGAACTTCGCGAGGGCATTAGACTCTCCCCCTTATGACTATGAGACCAATTCCTGCTCAAATCGACCTTCCCGCAATGGAGCGTTCGATCTTGGAGTTCTGGCGCGAGCACGCGGTATTTGAAGCGAGCACGACGGCGCGAATTGGTGGACAGCCTTGGACCTTCTATGAAGGGCCACCAACTGCCAACGGTATGCCGGGCACGCACCACATTGAAGCGCGCGTATTTAAAGATGTTTTCCCGCGTTATCACACCATGAAAGGTAAGTATGTAACGCGCAAAGCCGGTTGGGATTGTCACGGTTTGCCAGTTGAGATCGCAGTTGAAAAAGAGTTGGGATTTTCTGGAAAAGGCGACATTGAAAAATATGGAATCGCCGCCTTTAACGATATGTGCCGCGCTTCCGTAACTCGCCACGTCGATGCTTTTACAACAATGACCAACCGCATGGGTTTCTGGGTTGATTTTGATCAAGCCTATTGGACTATGGCCCCTGAGTATGTGGAAAGTGTTTGGTGGAGTTTAAAAGAGATCTGGAAAAAAGGCCTCTTGGTACAAGATCACCGAGTTGCGCCATATTGCCCACGTTGCGGAACCGGTCTCTCAGATCATGAACTGGCGCAAGGATATGAAACGGTTACTGACCCTTCTGTCTACGTTCGCTTCCCGATTACATCAGGTGAACTTGCCGAACTTGGTGCGGCACTTTTGGTTTGGACAACTACACCATGGACGTTAGTTTCAAATACTGCAATTGCTGTCCATCCAGATGTTGATTACGTCGTTGCTGAAGTAACTATTGAAGATAAAAGTGAAATTTTAGTAGTGGCACAACCGCTTATTTCCGCGCTGGCCGGTGAAGTGAAAATTCTAAAGACTCTCAAAGGCAAAGACCTTGAACACACTAAATATCAACGCCCACTTGATCTAGTTGAAATCCCAGATTCTCACTTTGTGGTTCTGGCAACGTATGTAACAACAGAAGATGGAACCGGTCTGGTTCACCAGTCCCCTGCTTTTGGCGCCGATGACCTAGCGATTTGCCGTGGTTATGGTCTGCCTGTTGTTAATCCAATTGCGCCGGATGGCACATTCTTAACTGAAGTTCCCCTTGTTGGTGGAACCTTCTTTAAAGATGCCGACAAAATCTTGGTCAAGGAACTTAAATCTCGCGGGGTTTTATATAAGCACCAACCTTATGAACACCCATATCCACATTGCTGGCGATGCCACACAGCGCTCATTTATTACGCGCAACCATCTTGGTATATCCGCACCACTTCCATTAAAGATGCTCTGATCCGTGAAAATAATCAAACCGATTGGCACCCTGAAACCATCAAGACTGGGCGGTACGGTGATTGGCTAAATAACAATATTGACTGGGCGCTTTCTCGGAATCGCTATTGGGGTACACCGCTACCAATTTGGCGCTGTGAAGATAAGCATGAAATCTGTGTGGATTCTTTAGCTGAATTAGGCGCACTTGCTGGACAGGAACTTTCAAACTTAGATCCACACCGTCCCTTTGTAGATGACATCTCTTTCCCATGTGCAACATGTGGCAAAACGATGAACCGAGTTCCGGAAGTTATTGATTGTTGGTATGACTCAGGTGCGATGCCATTTGCACAATGGGGTTATCCGCATAAACCAGGTTCAGTTGAAAAATTCCAAGCCGCGTATCCAGCAGATTTCATCTGCGAAGCGATCGATCAAACGCGCGGCTGGTTCTACACACTTATGGCGATAGGAACATTGGTATTTGATAAGGGCTCCTACAAGAGCGTTCTCTGCTTAGGACATATCTTGGACAAAGATGGCCGAAAGATGAGCAAGCACGTTGGAAATGTTATTGAGCCTATTTCACTTATGGACCAACATGGTGCTGATGCGGTTCGTTGGTACATGTTGGCCGCCGGCTCTCCTTGGTCTGCCCGTCGAGTTGGTCACGATGCAATAAGCGATGTGGTTCGCAAAACTCTTCTGACCTATTGGAACACCATCTCCTTCCATACTCTGTATGCGCAATCATCAAACTTTGAACTTTCGCAGATTCCGGCAGTAAAAGATCGCTCAATGATGGATCGTTGGATCCTGAGCGAACTCAATTCCTTAATCCAAGAAGTAGATTCGGCGTATGAAGAATTTGATTCTCAACTAGCCGGGAAAGCGCTGGCTAGGTTCATCGACGATCTTTCAAATTGGTATGTTCGTCGATCACGTCGTCGCTTCTGGGATGGAGACGTGGCCGCTCTCGGAACTTTGCACGAATGTCTAGTAACCCTTACTCAACTTCTTGCACCCATGGTTCCTTTTATTACAGAGCATGTATGGCAGGAGTTAGTGAAAGCTGCGGATTCAAAGGCTGCGGATTCAGTCCACTTAACTAATTTCCCTATCGCTGATTCGCTACATATTGATCTGGAATTAAATGCTCAGGTTGCAATGACTCGTCGAGTTGTGGAATTGGGTCGTTCCGCACGCGCGGAATCGGCGATCAAAATCCGCCAACCTCTCCAGCGCGCACTCATCTCAGCAAATGGCTGGTCCAAGCTGCCTAAGGATATGAAGGATCAAATAGCTGATGAGTTAAACGTTGTTGACTTAGCCG
>CAEZSK010000005.1_pt1 | contig 15021 bp, 12 predicted proteins | sample 7263931 | NCBI WGS metagenome assembly CAEZSK01 (sample SAMEA6813775, study PRJEB35770) | uncultured Actinomycetes bacterium | biome: Freshwater; feature: Freshwater reservoir; material: water | place: Czech Republic | collected 2017-04-14 | depth 0.5m m
AAATTAAGGCTTTCCTTAAAAAGACATCAAAGACTCCGATGCCACAGCCGCTGGAATATTTGATTGCAGATGTTGCAAAGAAGCATGGAAAGCTACGAGTTGGCAATACTTCTTCATTTATTCGTTGTGAAGATTCCGCACTAATCGCACAGATAATTTCTGACAAACGTTTAGACATTTTGCAGCTGCGCCAAATAGCGCCAGAAGTTCTTATCTGCCAACATGATGCAGCAGATGCCATGAATATTCTGCGCAGTTTTGGATATTTACCTGCCGGCGAAGATTCACAAGGTTCCTTACTAAGTGGTCCACGAATCCAGCGCGCGAAATCCAAAGCTCGTCCACCTCGCATCATCGGAGAATTTGATAGACCTGATGAACTACAACTTCAGGCGGCACTGCGCGCACTACGTACCGGAGAAAAATCAAGCCATCGCCAAAGCACGCTGCGAAATATTGCGGCGAATGCACTCGGATCATTGCCGCGTACAACCGCAAATGAAACGTTAGATATTTTGGCGGACTATCTACAAAATCAACCAGCAACTTCACTATCAATTGGATACGCCGATAACAATGGCCTGGTTTCACATCGCATCATTGATCCTTTGAAACTATCTGCTGGATCTCTAATTGCACGAGATCATGCAACGGGTGAGGTTCAAACCTTTAGAATTGCGCGTATTACAGGGGTGGCGGCGATATGACGAGCACGAATGAGGCTACATACGGCAGACTTGTCCCTATGTTGGCTGCAATTGAAGCGTTAGTAAGGTGTGAATCACCCAGCGAAGATTTAGCCGCGTGCCAGAACGTTGTGAAACTAGCAAGTGATATCGCAACGCGCGTTCTTGGAACTCCAGCACAAATAAAAGAAGTTGAAGGACGCCCTGTTTTTTGGTGGGGTGCAAATGATCCCGAAATTTTATTGTTGGCTCACCTCGACACTGTCTGGCCCCATGGTTCTTATTCTCCACTTTGGGAAGTAAATGGTGATGTTGTTCGCGGCCCGGGTATCTTTGATATGAAAGCTGGATTTGTGCAAGCACTGTTTGCTCTCAAAGATATAGAAGGTGCTGCAGATCGCGTGGCTTTGCTAGCAACAACTGATGAAGAAATTGGATCGTTTGCTTCGCGCGATTTGATTATGGAACTCTCCGCTAAATCCAAGGCGGTGCTTGTCCTGGAAGCTTCACTTGATGGGAAAGTTAAAACGGGGCGCAAAGGCACTGCGATGTACAAAATCAGCGTTCATGGTTTGGCTGCCCACGCTGGTCTCGAACCTGAAAAAGGCGTGAACGCTACTGTTGAAATTGCCCATGTTGTTTTGCAACTTTCGGCGCTGGAAAATATTCAACACGGAACTACAGTCGTGCCCACGATGTTGAAATCTGGAAATAGCGCCAACACAGTCCCAGATCTAGCAGTACTTGATATTGATGCGCGATCTTTCGCTCTTTCTGAACTCGAAAGAATTGATTCTGCAATTAAGTCAATCAAACCAACTATTGCGGGGGCGCGCTTAGAAATTACTGGTGGCCTTAATCGACCACCGCTTCAACCTTCATCTACAAAAGAGTTATATGAACGCATCGAGAGAGTTGCCAAAGAAATAGGCATGCCTCCACTTGGATCTGCCGAAGTTGGCGGAGCAAGTGATGGAAATTTTGCTGCAGCAGCGGGGGCTCAAGTATTAGATGGCTTAGGCGCCGTAGGCGGCGGAGCGCACGCACCAAGTGAATGGCTCAGTTTGAAATCGATCGAAGAACGAAGTGCACTTCTGCACGCCTTTATTAAGGATCTACTTAAATGAGCGAAGGACCCCTGATCGTCCAGAGCGACAAAACACTTCTCCTAGATATTGATCATCCAATGTCGACTGAATGTCGCCGTGCAATTGCGCCCTTTGCTGAACTAGAGCGATCACCTGAACATATTCATACCTATCGTCTAACCAATCTTGGACTTTGGAATGCACGTGCCGCGGGGCACGATGCAGAGTTGGTAATCGATACCTTGATTAAGTATTCGCGTTACGCAGTTCCTCATTCACTTCTTGTAGATGTCGCAGAAACGATGTCGCGTTATGGTCGCCTGCGATTAGAAGCAGATCCCGTACACGGACTTATTTTAGTTACAACAGATGTTGGCGTTCTTGAAGAAGTTATTCGCGCTAAGAAAATCGCTCCTCTGCTTGGTGTTCGCATTGATCCTGAAACAATTGCAGTACATCCGAGCCAGCGTGGAGCCATCAAACAATCACTCTTGCGCCTGGGATGGCCGGCAGAAGATTTTGCAGGGTATGTGGATGGACAAGCGCATGAGATTTCCTTAAAGCAAAATGATTGGAAGATCCGCCCGTATCAGGAGCTAGCTGCAGAAGGTTTTTGGCATGGTGGTTCTGGCGTTGTGGTTCTCCCCTGCGGTGCTGGAAAAACTATTGTTGGAGCGGCAGCGATGGCACATGCCAAGGCCACAACTTTAATTTTGGTAACCAACACAGTCGCTGCACGTCAGTGGCGCGATGAGTTATTGCGTCGTACAACTTTGAATGAAGATGAAATTGGCGAATATTCAGGTGCGAAGAAAGAGATCCGCCCTGTAACGATCGCTACTTATCAAGTTATGACTAAGAAAAAGAATGGTGTGTATTCACACCTAGATCTTTTCGATACTCATGACTGGGGTTTGATTATTTACGACGAAGTGCACTTATTACCTGCCCCAATTTTTCGCTTTACGGCAGATATTCAATCGCGTCGTCGCCTTGGACTAACTGCGACCTTGGTTCGTGAAGATGGAATGGAAGGTGAAGTATTCTCACTCATCGGTCCAAAGCGCTTTGACGTTCCTTGGAAAGAGATTGAAGCGCAGGGATATATAGCTCCAGCCGAATGTATTGAAGTGCGCGTGAATTTAACTGAAGCGGAACGTCTGGAATACGCGACCGCAGAGCCAGAAGAGCGTTACCGAAAATGCGCAACAACTCGGACCAAGCGTGATGTTGTTGAAGAACTAGTCGGGCTGCATGCTGGGGAACAAATTCTTGTCATCGGTCAATACATCGATCAACTAGATGATCTCTCTGAAACGTTGGGCGTGCCTGTCATTAAAGGTGAGACGCCAATTAAGGAACGCGAGAAATTATTTGCGGCATTCCGCACTGGTGAAATCTCATGCCTGGTCGTTTCAAAGGTTGCTAACTTTTCAATTGATTTACCCGAAGCAACAATTGCTATTCAAGTCTCAGGTGCATTTGGTTCACGTCAAGAAGAGGCGCAACGCTTGGGTCGCATCGTGCGTCCTAAGGCTGATGGGCGCGGAGCTAAGTTTTATTCAGTTGTCTCTCGCGACACGATCGATCAAGATTTTGCTCAAAACCGACAACGCTTCTTGGCCGAGCAAGGTTATTCCTATCGAATTATTGACGCTGACGATGTTTTTCAAGGGAAGATTTAAACCGTATCGGATCGACTTTGTAAAAATCATGATGCTCCCCATCGATATGGATTACTGGAACTTCATGCCCGTAAAGTTTCTCTAAATCAATATTGCCATCAATGAAAATAACTTCAAGGTTAAAGTCCAATTCATTTTTTAGGTCTGCAAGTGCTTCTTCTGCATTTTCACAAAGATGGCATCCCTGCCGTGAATAAACCGTAATTAAGTTCTTCACTTTTTCTTAGAGCTTTTCGCGCTCTTTGATGTAAACGCACGGTCTACCAACTCTTGAATTACTAAGGTTGCATCACCCTTAGCGCGGTACAAATTTTCTTCCGCCGACTTTAACAAAGTTTCCGCGGTAGTTTTAGAAACGGTACCGACTAATGGTCCGTACTTCTTTGAGAAAATCATGTGAGCTATCTGGCCAATCGAGTCAGCAAGTTCAGTTCGTGCCTCATCCAGGGTTGGTTCAGGTCGCGCTGAAATAGACGAGAAGTTGAGAACAATTGGCCGCTCAGATTTCATCCGTGCGATTACGCCCTTGACCGCAGCATCTGAATTTTCGGTACCCATGGAGACATTCTCGCACCCTGATAGCGTTGGGCGCTATGGCAGTGAAAAAATCTCGAAATCATGCGCGCAATATCGCGATTTCGACTCTCCTTGCCAGTTTGCTACTTGGTTTCCTAAACCCAATTTCTGCAGATGCATTAGTTCTAGTTCGCCCTGCAACTCAATGGGGGCATGTTTATGCCGGTCCAGCCACTACGGAAACTCAGCAAAGAAAACCGAAGGTTGCTTATCTAGAAAAGAAATCCAAATTTGTTGTTAAGTACAACGGATTTCCTGAGTGGACCAAGATTCAAGTCCAAGCTGCTGTAGATGTGTGGGCAGCAAATTTTGAATCTAAAGTTCCGATTTACATCGAGGCAACTTGGGAACGCTCGAGATCATTTAGCATTCTCGGAAGTGCGCGTCCAGGAAACTATTTTTCTAATTTTACTGGAGCGCCAGATTCCACTCTCTGGTATCCATCCGCACTTGCGAACGCTTTAGCAGGTAAAGACTTAGATGGAAATAAACCAGAGATGATAATTACAGTTAATTCTCTAGCGAATTGGTATCGCGGTACTGGCGTCGGACCTAGTAAAACTGAATACGATTTGCAATCGGTTATGGTGCACGAAATGGCGCATGGATTGGGTTTTCTAGCATCAGATAGTTACGACGAGTTCTTCGGTTATGGATCTATAGATCAACCAACGCCTTACGATGCCTACGTTCAAACTGGAGATGGCAGGCGGTTATCGGATCTTCCTTCGCCATCACTTGAACTCGGTGAAGCGCTAACTTCAAAATTGGTTTGGTCTGGCGCTCAGGGAGTTGCTGCAAATGGTGGCGTTCCACCAGTTCTTTACACGCCAAAGGTTTATCAAGATTCCTCATCGATTAGCCATTTAGATGAGGCAACCTTTACCGCCGCTGGTCCAGATTCCGTCATGACGCCAGAGTTAGATGCAGGACAAATATTTCACGAACCAGGACCTCTACTTCTTGCAATGATGCGCGACCTGCGGGTTAAACCACCAGCCGGAATTGCAGTAGATGCTCCTCAATTGGTTAGAAATGCGCAAGCGCTAATTTCAGATGCTGGTGCAATTGTTAAATTTGATCCACCTGCCAACGCAAGAGCTGCTCAAATCACTACCTATACCGTTAAAAATGTGAAGACTGGCGCCGAAAAGAGCTTTACCTCAAGTCCAGCAGTTTTAACCGGGCTAAAAAATGGAACAAGTTATACCTTCACCGTTACTGCAACTAACTCTTTAGGCACATCAGATCCAGTCACAACTAATGCGATAACGCCTCAGGCCGCATGGAAAAAGACAGTTATCGATCCACTTGCAGATGCTCAAAACTTAACAACGGTGATTTTTAATTCTAATCCCGCAATTATTTACCAAGATGCAAAGAATAAATCTCTAAAGCTTGCTCTCTGGAATGGAAAAATTTGGAATAAGTTAACGGTCGATGGAAGAGGTGGTTCCGCGGGGCGTACCCGAAATGCCATCGCAGGAGAAGTTTCAGCTTGTGTAAGTGGCTTTGGGAAAACTCAAACGTTGCACATTTTCTATGCTGACTCAGTTGATCAAGATCTTCGCTATGCAACTTATGACGGAAGAATTTTCAAATATGAAGTTGTAGATGGCAATGGAACCGAAGTAAATAATTACGAAGATCCTATTCGTACTCGAACCGCGAGTGATGTCAGCGTTTCAAGTGCATGTTCTGCAAGTTCTGCGGGAGTACAAGTCTTTTATCGTGATGAGTCGCAAGGAATTCTGCTCGGTGCAGTTCGCGTGAAAGGCGCAGCGGATTGGAAATATGAGCTGGTCGATGGGGATCGCAAAACTGATGATCGTACGACTGGCGATGTGGCTTTTCACTTAGATGCGCTGTTTGATGGAAAAGAAACCATCTTGATTTATGACTCAGTTCTTTCGCGTAACCAGCGCCAAGAACCATCATCTGGAGCTATCCGAATCGCACAACGTTCTGGTTTTGGCGCATCATCGTGGAAATATAAAACTCTCGATGCATCAGGTGGACCAATTGCCGGTGTCGGATATGACGTAGCACTGCAAAAAGGCGCTCGTGGAATTTTAGCTACTTGGTTAACTTCATCAACGCTTAGCCTCCCAAATGCCGATCAGATTCGCTGGGCGTATTTATCTGCACCAACAGAATTTAAAACTTTAGCTACTACGGGATATGGAACTCCAAGTAAATTCTTGAGTAGCGACGGCTCAAACACTGTATTTAACTGCCAAGGACGCCTCTGCGCCATTGATATTTCAAAAGGTTTAACTTCGTTGGTCACAAAAGAAATCAATTCTGAAGGTTTTGACTCTGCTTGGATCGTTCTTGATAAACGTCGCTACTTAGTTTCAGGTGTAGGAAATCAATTAGTTTTACTTCGCGCGCAGTGATCTAAAGGGTAGGTACCTTTAGTACCTTTCCGCCCGAAGTTAAAATCACGAGTCCTGTTGCACTGGAATAAGTAGCTATGACCGGTGCGATCAATTCAGCCGATGTGAATGCGGAAATTAGCAATCCTTTACTATCAAATTGCAGAACTACCGATTGACCTTTCGCAAGCTTTAAACCCGTAATACCTTTCAATGCAGATGTTGGTTCCAGGATGGCGTAAACCGAACCGCTAGGTCCATTTGCAGCCAGCGTAGAGCCGGTTGAAGCAATTCGAGTTGTCCAAATAGGTTTAAAGGATGAATTGAATTTAGTTAGAGCACTCTCTACGGTTTTTCCGATACGTACTGAACCAGTAACAAATAATGATGTCGTTGCACTCTGCCAATTACGAATTGCTTTAGGTGCAGTACTGCGAACGACGCTGGTTATCACGCCGGTCTTTGCAACTTTAATCAGGACTCCATCTACTCGGCCAACCAATTTAGTCCCGCCAAGGTTTTCACTTGTAGCCCCAAAGAGATAAGTGGTCCCGTCTGGGCTACGTGCGATTGAGCTTAATTTGGTTTTTGTGGTTCCGATCTTTAGGTCACTTGAGAATTTACCTGCGGTAAAAGTTGTCAAGAATTGCCCAGCTTCATTTGAAGCAATAATTGAAATGCCAGATGTACTTACCGAAATCGCATCTACTAGCGCAACATTCGGGATTGAACTTTGACTTACTAATTCACCATTTGTATTAATTTGCCAAATTGTTAAATTCTTCATATCCGCTCGAACCGGTTTTGGATTTTCAACTTCAACGCCATCGGGATTTAGCGCTCCCATATCCGCAGTTGCAGATTCAGGCAGTGCCGCCATGGCGCTGTTGCCCGCTAACCAAATGTTTCCTTCGGCATCAACAGCAGAGGCTGTGGCAACTTCATCTAGGCCAGAATCAATAGTTTTAGACCATATTTCGGAACCTGCAAAATCAAAGGCGCGAACTTTAATATCAGCAGTCAGACTAAAAAGATTTTCGTAAGTGAGGATTGCTTTTTTGGATACCGTCAACCCTTCCACTTTCAAATCTTGCATCAATGGTGCAAGTGGTTTAGCGGTAACACTTTTTGGAGCGGCATTGGCGCTCGAAACCGTAGCCATCACTGCGATGGCAAAAAAAATTAAGAATCTATTACGCGAGTTCTTGCGAGCGATCACGAGCTGCCTTCATTGCCTTACTTACAACCCCAGAAATATCTGATTCATTAAATGAATTAAGTGCAGCAAATGTGGTTCCGTTAGGACTGGTTACCTTTTCTCGCAACGTTGTAGGTGAATCACCAGATTGATCAAGAAGCTTTGCGGCTCCCACAATTGTTTGTATCGTAAGAGTTGTCGCATCTGAGTGAGATAACCCCAGCGAAACAGCGCCATCAACCATCGCCTCAACGAATCTAAAGAAATACGCAGGTCCAGACCCGCTAGTTGCAGTAACTGCGTCTTGTAAATCTTCATCGACTTCGATCACCTTGCCGACGGCTCCCAAGAATCCGAGTGTGAAATCACGTTGCTCCTCAGTGACTAAACCGCAACAGGAAATCGCTGACATTCCCGCTCCAACCAATGTTGGCGTATTTGGCATAACTCGAATTACCGGATTGGCACTTGTCCCAATTTGATCAGCAATATCCCTGATCTGCTTTCCCGCAACGAAAGAGATAACTAAGACGCCCTTGCGAATCGCCGTTTTAATCTCAGCCAAAACTGTTGGCATATCTTGTGGCTTAACAACTAAGAGAATCAGATCGCTTTTTGCCACATTTTCAATCAAATCCACATTGGATACTTTGTATTTAGCTGCTAATTCTGCAGCTCGTTCGGCACGCTTCTCAGAAATAGTGATTGCAGATGGGGAAATCCCATAAGTGATCAGGGCTGATATCAAGGCCTCGCCCATTACCCCTGCGCCAATGACGGCGATCTGTTTTTCTGAATTAGCCATAGCGAAAGAGTACGCGTAGGCTCTGCAACTATGTCAGAAATTAAGCCAGGTTTTGCGCGCGATTGGGTTGAATTTACCGACCCTAATGATCCCGAAGAAATCTTTAAATGTGACCTGACTTGGCTCACCTCATATTGGACTTGTATTTACGGCGATGGTTGTAAAGGCGTCTTTGAGAATCGCCCTAACGCTGGATGCTGTACCGAAGGTGCGATGTATTCCGATGAAGATGACGAAGAACGCGTACGCAAAGCTGCAGCGGATTTAACTCCAGAAATGTGGCAATTCTTTGAACAAGCTCGTCCAAAGAAACCGAATGGCCAACTACGCATTTCAGATTTAGATGAAGATAAAGAACGCAAGACACGTACCATTGATGACGGTTGCATTTTCCTAAATCGAAAAGGTTACGAAGCTCCGGGGTTTACTGGATCTTTCGGTTGCGTACTCCATCACTTGGCGCAGAAAGAAAACCGTCACTTTGTTGATACAAAACCAGATGTTTGTTGGCAGCTTCCGCTTCGTCGTAGTTTTGAAACTCGCGAAGTTGGCGAGCGCGAATATTCGATCACTGTAATCGGCGAATACGAACGCCTAGCATGGGGCGATGGCGGAGATGATTTCGATTGGTATTGCACTAGCAACACTGATGCGCACGTCGGTAGCGAACCGGTTTACATCTCTAATCGCACAGAACTTCAGGCTTTGATGGGCGAGGCTGCCTATGCAGTTCTCGCAGAGCACTGCGATAAGCGCGTTAAGGGAATTAACGATGCAAAAGCGCGCTCACTTCCACTCTTCGTTATCCAACACCCAGCATCTATCGCCGCTGGGAAGTAGTCATCCCTACGCTCTAGAGTTGGCCCATGGCTAAAGTCGAGAAGGACCCGTTCCGCTGTGCAGAATGCGGTTGGACATCCCAGAAATGGGTGGGTCGTTGCGGTGAATGCCAAGCTTGGGGAAGCGTCGAAGAAATCGCTGCGCCCAAAAAATTATCTTTAGTCGCTGGAAAAGTTACTCATGCTGCTACCCCAATCGGAGATGTTGATCTTTCATCCGCGCGTGCGCGTGCAACGGGCGTCTCTGAACTCGATCGCGTACTTGGTGGTGGCCTTGTTCCAGGTGCTGCAATTCTTTTGGCAGGCGAACCTGGCGTAGGAAAATCAACGCTTCTCCTATCTGTTGCCGCACAAACTGCATCAAAGGGAATTCCGGCACTTTATATAAGCGGTGAAGAATCAGCGTCACAGGTTCGTTTGCGGGCAGAGAGAATTAACGCCGTTGATCCCAAATTGTTTCTCGCATCAGAGACAGATCTTGGCGCAGTAATTGCTCATATAGATTCGGTTAAACCAGAGCTTTTGATTATCGATAGCGTTCAAACGATTGGTTCTTCCGCTGCAGATGGTTCACCTGGCGGTGTAACCCAAGTTCGTGAAGTTGCAGGCGCGCTTATTCGAATTTGTAAAGATCGCGATATAACTTTGTTGCTAGTTGGACATGTTACAAAAGATGGTTCGATTGCCGGTCCACGACTGCTCGAGCATATTGTTGATGTCGTTCTGCAATTTGAAGGAGAACGTCATTCACGACTTCGTCTAATCCGCGCAATCAAAAACCGTTTCGGTGCATCAGATGAAGTCGGTTGTTTTGATTTGAGCGACACTGGTATTGAAAGTGTGCTGGATCCGACCGGGCTTTTTACATCACGTCATGCTGAACCCGTTCCAGGAACTTGCGTAACCGTTACTTTGGAAGGTCGCCGTCCATTACTCGCTGAAATTCAAGCCCTCGTAAGCCAGGGACGTGAAAATGACTTCGGAAATGCACGACGCGTTACAAGTGGTCTTGATTCTGCGCGCACTTCAATGACTTTGGCAGTTCTCGAACTTCGTGCCAATGTTCGAGTTGGTGGTCGAGATGTTTATGCTGCAACAGTTGGTGGAATGAAAATGTCCGAACCTGCTGCCGATCTTGCGCTGGCCTTGGCCGTCGCATCTGCTGCAAAAGCTCTAGCGCTTCCAGCAGATTTAGTTGCAATTGGTGAAGTTGGTTTGGCTGGTGAAATTCGTAAAGTTAGTGGTGTATCTCGCCGCTTGGCTGAGGCTTATCGATTAGGTTTTAAACGCGCACTTGTACCTGCGGGCAGTGATGTAAAGATCGATGGCATGGAGATTTTTGAAGTATCACGTCTTGATCAAGCGCTGCAGCGCGTGAAAATTAATGGGGCAGATTCGTGAGCCATCTAGCCGCGCTCTCTAAACTTCTTGGGCCGGAAGTATCTTTGATATCTGATCCCGATATCACCGCTTCATATTCTCGCGATCAAGCACCGTTTGCCTCTGCCGCTGCACCATTTGCCGTTTTACTGGCGCGCAGCGCTTCTGAAATATCGATAGCACTCAAATATGCCAATGAGCACTCAATTCCAGTCGTAACTCGTGGCGCTGGTAGCGGGCTTTCTGGTGGAGCAAATTCAACAGTGGATTCACTGGTTATCTCACTTGAAAAGATGGATCAAATTCTCGAGATCGATCCAGCAAACCAAATTGCTCGGGTGCAAGCGGGTGTAATTAATCTTGATTTAGATACTGCGGCGAAAGAATTTGGTTTAGCTTATTTGCCAGACCCAGCGAGCCGTGAATGGTCTTCACTCGGCGGTAACGCTGCCACAAATGCGGGAGGAATGTGTTGCGTTAAATACGGCGTAACTGGCGCGCATGTTCGTGCGATGCAGGTTGTTCTTGCAAGTGGAGAAATCATTGAATTAGGTAAGGCCACAAAGAAATCAGTTTCAACTTATGATTTATTACATCTATTTATCGGTTCTGAAGGAACTCTCGGAATCATTACAGAGCTAACTCTTAATTTAGAAATTCGCCCTGCAGCGCCAGCAACTTTAATTGCTACCTTTCCCAATATCACCAAAGCTGCTGCAGCTGCGGCTGCGCTTTTGCAATATCGTCCATCGATGTTAGAAATTGTTGATCAGACAACGTTAAGCGCCGTTCAATCTTGGCATCCGCTTGGTTTTGAAGTTGCAGGATCGGTATTGCTGATGCAGTTGGATGAAAACCATTCACTTTGTGAAGCAGCGCTAAATACTTGCAAGGAATTTGATTTAATCGATGGCGTTTACTCAGATGACCCTGCAGATGCTGCGGATCTAATACGAGTCCGCAAACTTGCTTATCCGGCGTTAGAACGTATGGGAGCAACTCTGCTGGATGATGTTGCACTGCCGATTACCAAGATTGCTGAGTTTGTAGAACGAGTAGAGAAGTTAAGCAAGAAAGTAGATCTAACAATTGGAATTTTTGGTCATGCAGGTGATGGCAATATGCACCCAACTATTGTTCACGATCATGGAGATGTTGAGGCAGCAATACGTGCGCAGAAAGCGTTTGGTGAAATTGTTGAAATTGCTCAATCCCTGGGTGGTACGGCCAGCGGAGAACACGGAATTGGATCAATTAAGTCAGGTTTTGTCGCAAACGAGATTTCGAAAACTGTAATCGATTTGCAGCGCGCTGTTAAGAAAGTTTTTGACCCCCATTCGATACTCAACCCAAGGAAAAAAATTCCGTAATATAACCCCCAAATTTCATACTAATTTAGGCGGTTTGCAGTCTTAAAAATAAAAATCTGATGCAAGATACATACATGGGCATCGAAGATATCGAAATTCCAGAGGTACCGATTCCTGCACGAATTCTTGCGGAGAAGCGCGCCGAAATACGTCGCGCCAAGCGCGCAGCAGAGCGAAAGCAAAACTCGAAGTCGCGACGTGGAATCTCTAGAAGTTCAGTTAAAAAAGCTAGCTAAATTACTTAGTTGCTTCTGCTAAATCTTCTGGTGAATCAGGCAGGGTTGCTTTCGCAGCTCCGGCAAATGTGAACTTCGCTTCCGCTGCTTCACCTTCAACATCGACAACGATAATCTCGCCAGCTTTTAGTTCGCCAAAGAGAATTCGCTCAGATAGAGAATCTTCGATCTCACGTTGAATAACACGACGCAATGGACGTGCGCCAAGAAGCGGATCGTAACCGCGAGCAGCAAGAAGATCCTTCGCCGCTTGAGTTAGTTCGATACCCATATCTTTGGCCTTCAAGCGGTCATCTAAGTTTGCGATCATCAGATCCACGATCTGAATAATCTGATCCTTAGTTAACTGGTGGAAGACGATTACATCGTCGATACGGTTAAGAAATTCTGGGCGGAAGTGGTTCTTGAGCTCGTCTTGAACCTTGCCCTTCATGCGATCGTAATTTGTTAGATCATCATCAACATTGGCAAAACCAAGGCCAAGGCTCTTTGAAATATCGCGAGTACCGAGGTTTGTAGTCATGATGATTACAGTGTTCTTGAAATCAACAGTGCGTCCTTGTGAATCTGTCAGGCGACCATCTTCTAGAACTTGTAGCAGTGAGTTAAAGATATCTGGGTGTGCCTTTTCGATCTCATCAAAGAGAACGACAGAGAATGGGCGACGGCGAACCTTTTCAGTTAACTGTCCACCTTCGTCATAACCAACGTATCCCGGAGGTGCACCGAATAAGCGTGAGGCTGTATGACGTTCTGAATATTCAGACATATCAAGCTGAATAAGTGCGGTCTCATCGCCAAATAAGAAGGATGCAAGTGTGCGAGAAAGTTCGGTCTTACCAACGCCTGATGGACCTGCGAAGATAAATGAGCCACCAGGACGCTTTGGATCTTTCAGACCTGCGCGGGTACGACGAATCGCTTGAGAAAGCGCCTTGATCGCTTGATCTTGACCGATAACACGGCGATGAAGTTCATCTTCCATGCGAAGCAAGCGAGCGGTTTCTTCCTCAGTTAACTTAAATACTGGGATTCCGGTTGAGGCAGATAGAACTTGTGCGATGAGTTCTTCATCTACTTCGGTGACCTTATCGAGGTCAGTGGCTTTCCAATTCTTTTCAGCTTCTGCTTTTTCAGCGATTAAAGATTTTTCCTTATCGCGAAGTGCGGCTGCGCCTTCAAAATCTTGGCCATCGATTGCAGACTCTTTTGCCTTACGTGCTTCAGCAATCTTCTCATCGAATTCGCGAAGTTCGGCAGGTGCAGTCATTCGCTTAATGCGAAGACGTGAACCAGCTTCATCGATTAGATCGATAGCTTTATCTGGCAAGAAGCGGTCTGAAATGTAGCGATCTGCCATATTTGCCGCTGCGGCAAGTGCGCCATCGGTAATTGAAACACGGTGATGTGTTTCGTAACGATCGCGCAAACCTTTGAGAATTTCAATTGTGTGAGCAACTGATGGCTCTTTAACCTGAATAGGTTGGAAGCGACGTTCCAGCGCAGCATCTTTTTCAACATGCTTGCGATATTCATCAAGAGTTGTTGCGCCAATTGTCTGTAACTCACCACGGGCAAGCATTGGCTTAAGAATGCTGGCCGCATCAATTGCACCTTCTGCAGCGCCGGCTCCAACAAGTGTATGAATTTCATCGATAAACAAAATGATGTCGCCGCGAGTTTTAATCTCTTTCAAGACTTTCTTTAGGCGTTCTTCGAAATCACCACGGTAGCGGCTTCCGGCAACAAGTGCTCCCAGGTCTAATGAATAGAGCTGCTTATCTTTAAGCGTTTCAGGGACATCGTTCTTGTAAATTGCCTGTGCCAAGCCTTCGACCACAGCTGTTTTACCAACACCTGGTTCACCAATTAATACTGGGTTATTTTTTGTACGACGTGAAAGAACTTGCATAACGCGTTCAATTTCAGTTTCGCGTCCAATTACTGGGTCAAGTTTTCCCTCGCGCGCAGCTTGGGTCAGATTGCGACCAAATTGATCTAGAACGAGCGATGTAGATGGAGTTCCCTCTGCTGGACCGCTATTTGTTGCGGCTTCTTTTCCTTGATATCCAGAGAGAAGTTGAATGACTTGTTGGCGAACACGATTTAAATCAGCGCCAAGCTTTACGAGAACTTGTGCAGCAACGCCTTCACCTTCGCGAATTAGTCCGAGCAAAATATGTTCAGTGCCAATGTAGTTATGGCCAAGCTGCAAAGCCTCGCGAAGTGAAAGTTCTAGGACTTTCTTGGCGCGTGGAGTAAATGGAATATGACCGCTTGGTGCTTGTTGACCTTGACCAATGATTTCTTCAACCTGAGCGCGAACGCCTTCTAGGGAAATGCCAAGCGCTTCTAAACCTTTAGCGGCAACGCCTTCACCTTCATGGATCAGTCCAAGGAGGATGTGTTCTGTGCCGATGTAATTGTGATTGAGCATGCGTGCTTCTTCTTGAGCCAGGACAACTACTCGTCGGGCTCGATCGGTAAAGCGCTCAAACATCGGCTATCTCCTCTTATTTGCATCTCGTGCGGTCTTATCTTCGGTAAGCCTATAACCGAAGACGGGGAAGGCGCGAGGTGATTGGCTAATGGTCAGTAGAACCCCAGATTTAGGGGCAATATTCCCGAGAAAATCTAGCGGTAGGGCTTAAAGGCTCAGCAGCATCCGCGTATTGCCGAGGGTATTGGGCTTGGCCGCTTCTAGATCCAAGAACTCAGCAACACCGGCATCGTAGGAACGCAAGAGCTCTTTATAAACATCTGGAGCAACAGGAGTGCCT
>CAEZSK010000006.1_pt1 | contig 14258 bp, 12 predicted proteins | sample 7263931 | NCBI WGS metagenome assembly CAEZSK01 (sample SAMEA6813775, study PRJEB35770) | uncultured Actinomycetes bacterium | biome: Freshwater; feature: Freshwater reservoir; material: water | place: Czech Republic | collected 2017-04-14 | depth 0.5m m
ATTGTTGTTGGCGTAGATCAAACTGTTCCAGTTGGCGCCGAGCTTGCGATTATTGCTGACAGCGCAGCAGCAACAAGCGCACCTGCTCCTGCCGCCCCAGTTGCTCAAGCGCCTGTAGCGGTCGTTGCGCCAGCAACTCCACCTCCAGCACCAGCGACACCTGTAGCACCAGCAACTCCAGCACCAGCTGCAAATTCTTCAGCGGGAACCATAATTTCAATGCCAGCACTTGGTGAAAGTGTTAGCGAAGGAACTGTGACTCGTTGGCTCAAGGGAGTTGGCGATACCGTCGCAGTAGATGAGGCGCTATTGGAAGTTTCAACGGACAAAGTTGACACCGAGATTCCATCACCGGTTGCCGGAACAATTCTTTCAATTGATGTACCGGTGGATACAACTGTTCCAGTTGGTGCACGCCTTGCGGTTATTGGAGTCAGCGGTGCTGCACCAGTTGCAACTTCTGCACCAGTTGCCGCGGCTCCTATATCTGCCGCACCAGTTCCAACTCCTGCACCAGTTGCCGCGGCTCCTGTAGCTGCCGCACCAGTTCCAACTCCTGCACCAGTTGCAGCACCAACATCTGTTTCGCAACCTCTTGATGCTTATGTAACTCCAATTGTTCGCAAGTTAGCTTCCGAACTTGGTGTTAATTTAGCCAACGTTAAGGGAACGGGTGTCGGAGGGCGCATACGCAAGGAAGATGTCGAGGCTGCTCGGCCTGCGGCTAGCGCACCAGTTCAAACATCTCAAACTTCATCAACACCTGCTCCGCAATCAACGCGCCCTGCAGCCGTTTCAGTATCGCCGCTACGCGGAACTACTGTCACAATGTCACGCCTACGCAAGGTAATTGCTGCTCGCATGGTCGAATCCCTTCAAGTAAGCGCACAATTGACGACAGTCATTGAAGTAGATGTAACAAAGATTGCTCGTTTACGCGATCGATCAAAGGCAACTTTTGAAGCTCGAGAAGGCGTGAAGTTATCTTTCTTGCCATTCTTCGCTGTTGCAACATGCGAAGCGCTCAAGCAACACCCAGTTCTCAATTCATCAGTTGAGGGCGATCAAATCATTTATCACGGCGCAGAACATCTTGGCATTGCAGTTGATACCGAACGAGGACTACTTGTTCCAGTTATTCATAGCGCTGGTGATTTAAATATGGGTGGAATTGCACGAAAGATTTCCGATCTGGCCGCTCGTACTCGCGATAATAAAGTTACGCCTGATGAACTTGGTGGAGGCACCTTTACGCTCACCAATACCGGAAGTCGAGGAGCACTCTTTGACACTCCGATTATCAATCAGCCACAAGTTGCGATATTAGGTTTGGGTGCAATTGTGAAGCGTCCAATGGTGGTTAAGGGTGAAGACGGAGGCGAAACAATTGCGATTCGCTCAATGGTTTATCTTGCACTTTCCTACGACCACCGCGTTGTCGATGGCGCAGATGCTGCTCGATTCTTAGTCACTCTTAAAGAGCGACTCGAAGGCGGAGCATTCGAATCAGATTTGGGTCTCTAATTTAAATGCTAGTTCCACAACGCATTGCGATTACAGGTGCATCTGGTCTTATAGGCAGCGCACTTGTTGGACATTTAAAAGCTGAAGGACACACTGTTCAGCGCCTTGTTCGTCGCGCGACAGTCGCACCCGATGAAATTCGTTGGGATCCAAAGACAGGGTACGTAGATTTGGATGCTTTGCGCGGTGTTGATGCTGTTATACATCTGGCAGGCGTTGGCGTCAGCGACAAGCGCTGGTCGAAAAGATTTAAGTCTGAAATTTTGAATTCTCGTTTGCTGGGAACGAATGCAATCGCTGCTGCAGTGGCTGAAGTAAAGCCCCAGGTGTTTATCTCCGCTAGCGCTATCGGCTGGTATGGCGATTCCGGTAATCGCGCTGTTGTCGAAAGCGATTCGTCTGGAAGCGATTTCTTAGCAGCAGTTTGTCGCGAATGGGAAGGCGCTGCAGATCTCGCAGGCGATGTGCGTACTGTAAAGCTCCGCACCGGCTTAGTTTTGGATCCAACGGGCGGAGCACTGGGACGAATGCTCCCGCTCTTTAGATTTGGACTCGGCGGAAAGCTGGGATCAGGAAAACAATGGTGGTCTTGGATCACTCTGCACGATGTTGTGCGTGCTATCTCTTTCTCTTTGGAAAAAAATATCTCAGGTCCAGTGAATCTAACTACGCCTAATCCGGTTACCAATCAAGAATTTACGGCTGCTCTCGCGCGCGCAATGAAACGTCCAGCGCTCTTCCCTGCTCCAGCTATAGCGTTAAAGATCGCACTGGGTGGATTTTCAAGCGAAGTGCTTGGTTCAAAAAAAGTTATGCCGAGCGCTCTATCTGATGCCGGATTCCAGTGGGACTATCCACACATTTCAACAGCGCTACAAGCTCTGACCGAGCATTAATTCTTGTGCCGCACGTCGGCCAGAAGCTAGCGCACCATTCTGCGAAGGCGCAGAGAGATAATCGCCTGCAAGATAAATTATTTCGTTGACCTTAGAACTCTTTGCAGTGACTTTTCCCGGCGCAAATAGCGGCAGTGCGCTATTGATTTCATACTTTGCGATTAATCGCCAATTCTCAGTTGAACTCCCCCACATTAGCGCGAGATGGCGTCTAACTTCTGATTCAGATGAGTGCGAAATAGTTGTCGATGAAATCAGATGTTTTCCGACTGGCGCATAGCTCTCTGCGAGATTTGAAATCACGATCGAGTTTGCCACGGGTCCCCGATTTTCAGCATCCAAAATGAGTTCCGCGCTTTTGATTGGCGCGTTTTCCGTTACGTGATACCAAGTAGTTGAACGGATAAGAGGAGCAGCTTGATTCGCCCCTAGTAATTGAGCGGCGGTAGTTAAATCTGTAGCCAAAACAATTTTTGTCGCTTGCAATTCGCCTTGATTTGTAATCACTCGGTTGCCGCGAATTTCTTCTACTTGAGTGTTCAAGCGCAGATCATGCAAGCGCATGGCAAGGGCAGCGGAGAAAACCCCAACTCCTTGTGCTGGTATTCCAGATTTACCTGAGATGAAACTTCCTATTAATTCTCGTCCAATTACCGCACTCACTTGGGCTGGCTCAGTAAGAAAAACGCCTTGCAGAAATGGGCGCAATACCCTCTGATAAAGATCACCGGTTCCGCACCGCAGTAGGTGAGTTTCAACATCTTCATCAAAGGAGGGTTTGGAAGCTAAATACTTTATAAACGAAGCTTTTTCCATGAGCGTGCCGCTCTTTGATGAAAAGACAGATAGCGGAGCCTGACGAGGATCACCAATGGAAATTCTTTGGTTTCCGAGTGAAATGTTTACAGTGCGTGGAGCTATTTTGAAATCCAGTTCATCGGCGATGGAAAGTCTTTTGATTTCTGGATAGTTTAAATTGATCAATTGAAAGCCGCGGTCCAAAACAAAGCCATCAATTACATCAGTGGCTACTCGCCCACCCGCTCGATCTGTTCCGTCTATTACGGCGACAGGAAGGCCAGCATCTTGCAAGGTCAGTGCAGCGCTTATCCCGGCAAGACCAGCACCAATTACGACATACATTTAGTGAAAGAGATCTATTTGTTTTGAAGTTTTGAAGGCCACCAGATTTTTGGCCCAATGTCGTGAACAAGTGCTGGAACCAAGATAGATCGAACAATGATTGTGTCTAGGAGTACGCCGAAACCAACCGCAAAGCCAAGTTGTGCAAGAGGTACCAATGGAAGTAATCCGAGCACCGCAAAGGTCGCAGCCAAAACGATTCCTGCAGAAGTAATTACTGCGCCAGTTACAGTTACGCCCTTGATCACACCCGCGCGGGTTCCTATTTTTGCACTTTCTTCTCGAACACGTGTCATAAGGAAGATGTTGTAATCGATGCCAAGTGCCACCAAGAAGATAAATGCAAAGAGTGGGAATGAATTATCGCCACCGGCAAAACCGAAAACGTGATTAAAGACCAGGGCACAAACACCCAGGGTTGCAAAGTAACTCAAGACCACCGTTCCGAGAAGAACGACGGCGCTTAAGATGCTTCGCAAAAGTAAGCCGAGGATCAATGTGATCACCAATAAAATAATTGGAATAATCGTTTTGTTGTCGCGATCATTCGCTGTACGAACATCAAAATAGACCGCACTAGTACCGCCAACGAGAGCTGTAGAGTCTGCAGACTTCGCAAGTTCACGAATCTTTGGTATGTCATTTCCGGCTTCAACGCTATCGGGAGCTTTATCTAGGGTTACATTTAAAATTGCGCGGCCATTTACGATTTTTGTTTCAGGCGCTGGCTGACCAGGAATCACCATGCCATCAAGCATCGGAGTAACATCTGTAACACCTGGTGCGTTTTTGACGGCAGCCGAAACCGCGGCAATTCTGTTCACATCAACCACGATCTGAGTCGGATCACCTTCTCCACCTGGAAAATGTTTCACAAGTAATTTTTGACCAACCACGGACTCAGGATTGCCTGTGAAAGTATCTACCGTTCCGATTCCATCAGCCTTGAGCGATGTAGATGTAGCGGCGAAAGCCAATAAAACTACGCCAGTAATTACCCATGCTTTGCGAGGATTGCGCCCGATTGAATTTGATACTTTCGACCACAATCCGGTCATAACATGATCATCGCCATCATTTTCTGGAATTCGTGGCCAGAAAATCCAGCGACCAAAAATCAATAACAAGGCCGGCAATAACGTCAAGATTGTGATCATTGAACAAACAATGCCAATTGCACCGATCGGGCCAAGTCCTGCAGTGTTTGTTAACTGGCTAAATAGCAAAATCAAGAGTGAGATTGCAACCGTTGACCCAGAAGCGAGGATTGGCTCCCACACACCTTTGTACGCAGCACGCATGGCTGTGAATCGATTATCAGTGAAATGTAACTCTTCTCGGTATCGCGCGATTAGCAATAGCGCGTAATCCGTCGCTGCACCAATTACTAATACCGAGAGAATTCCTTGTGATTGGCCATCAACATCGATGATGTCGTTTTTCGCCAAGAGATAAACAATTCCGCCCGCAGTTGAGAGAGCAAAGAGCGAAGAAAGAAGCGGAATAATCCACAAGACAGGTGAGCGATAAACAATAATCAGAATTACTGCAACCACTCCTAATGTTGTTAGCAACAGAGTTGAGTCGATCGAGCCAAACGCTCCGAAGAGATCGCCTAATAATCCACCAGGTCCGGTTACATAAGGGGTAAATCCATTTGCTTTGGCAATCGGTGCGATGTCCTCGCGAAGCGCTTCTATCGCTGCGGGAAGAACTGGCTCATCGTTTGGTAGTAATTTTGAAATCGCATTTCCATCAAGCGGAATATTGGCAAGAAGAGCTTTTCCATCTTGCGAAGGAAAAACCGAAATTACTTGATTAGGCGCTAGATAATCAGAAATTTTTGCCGAAGTGTCTGCCAGAGTTAAATCCCCGACTTTATTGACGTGGTCTGTGACTGCGGCCAACGTTGCTGGAGTGAACGATCCCTCAAATAAAACTAACGCAGGAAAATTAAATGAATCCTTGGAGGAAAACTGTTGGATCTGATCAGATGCCAAGGTGGCTTCGGCGCCTTTTGGTAGGAATGACGAATTGTTATTCTCTTGGACGGAAGTCAGCTTTCCAAAGAGCGGTCCAAAAACGCCAGTGATCATGATCCAGCCGATGACCACCAACATGGCGATGGCATACGGTTTACGGTTACTTTGGGCGCGTTGCATGGTCACGATTATTTGGCCTTTCGGGCGGTAGCTGAGCTGAATTCGCTAGGAGTACAGCCTACCTTTACGCTGTACCAGTGCCATTGCAAACGCCGACCGACGCCGAAAAAGGCATCGCAAATATTGCCCTTAATCGCATTGGGCTGATGGATTACGAGCAGGCTCTGCGGTTACAGCGAAAAATTCACGGTGATGTGGTTTCGGGTCTCCGGCCAAACACGTTATTGCTACTTGAGCATCCGCCGGTCTATACCGCAGGCAAGCGAACACAAGATTTCGAAAAACCTACTGATGGAACGCCTGTCATAAATGTTGACCGTGGAGGTCGAATTACGTGGCATGGTCCAGGGCAGTTAGTTGGCTATCCAATAGTTAAGTTACTCAAGCCGACGGAATTAGTTGGTTTTGTCCGCACCTTAGAAGGCGCGCTTATCAAGGTTTGCTCTGAATTTGGGATAAATGCAATTCGAATCGATGATCGTTCTGGAGTCTGGATCCATGACATAAACGGCGACAGAAAAATTGCCGCAATCGGTATCCGGGTTGCATCAGGTGTGACCATGCACGGGTTTGCCCTAAACGTATCTCCTGACTTGTCAGCATTTGGCCAAATAGTTCCATGTGGCATAAATGACGCTTCTGTAACCTCGATGGCGGCCGAACTTGGTCGCGAAATAGATATTTCTGAGGTTATGCCCGTGATCGAGAAGTATCTCTACGAAGCCCTAGGTAAGGTAAGCGCATGACGATCGCTCCCGATGGCCGCAAACTTCTTCGCATCGAAGCTCGCAATACCGAAACTCCGATCGAACGTAAACCTGAATGGATAAAGACCCGCGCAAATATGGGTCCGGAGTACACCAGATTGCGTTCACTAGTAAAGAGCGAAGGTTTACACACCGTCTGCCAGGAAGCTGCATGTCCAAACATTTTCGAATGCTGGGAAGATAAAGAAGCAACTTTCTTAATTGGCGGAGATCGCTGCACACGCAGATGCGACTTTTGCAATATCGATACAGGTAAACCGTTACCAATAGATCGCGAAGAACCTCGCAAAGTTGCCGAATCTGTTAAGTCAATGGGATTGCGCTATGCCACGATCACAGGCGTTACAAGAGATGACCTTCCAGATGAAGGTGCATGGCTATACGCAGAAACTATTCGACAAGTTCACGAATTAAATCCTGGTTGTGGCGTTGAAATGCTGGCGCCTGATTTTCACGCCAAACCCGAATTGTTGAATCAAATTTTCGAAACGCAGCCAGAAGTTTTCGCTCACAACTTGGAAACCGTTCCTAGAATTTTTAAGCGCATCCGCCCCGCCTTCACTTACGAGAAATCTTTACAGGTCATTGGCATGGCTCGCGATTTTGGATTAGTAACTAAATCAAATTTGATTTTAGGCCTTGGAGAAACGCGCGAAGAAGTTTCACAAGCGTTGGTCGATCTGCACGCCGCTGGTTGTGACTTGATCACGATTACACAATATTTGCGACCAACGAATAAACACCATCCTGTTGAACGTTGGGTAAAACCAGAAGAATTTGTGGAACTCAGCGACGAAGCGACAGCGGTTGGATTCCTAGGTGTAATGAGCGGTCCACTAGTTCGCTCTAGTTATCGCGCAGGAAGGCTCTACAAGCAAGCGCTGGCAGCACGCGCTAGCGAAGGTTCTATACGTGGCTGAGGTCGTATATCCACCAGTTATCGTCGCTCTAAAAACCTTTTGGAAATATTTAGGTCTGCAATTTCATTTTGAAGGTGATGCCCATATACCGCGCAAAGGCGGTGCGATATTGGCGATGAATCACATCGGGTACTTAGATTTTGCACTTATCGGAACGGCCGCTCTTCCTACGGGTCGCTTGGTTCGTTTCATGGCTAAGAAAGAAATTTTCGACAACAAATTTGCCGGACCGTTAATGCGGGGTATGCATCATATAAACGTGGACCGTAACAATGGGTCAGCATCTTTTGTTGCGGCACTGCGCGCACTTCGTTCGGGCGAAGTTGTTGGAATATTTCCAGAAGGAACAATCTCCAGAAGTTTTGAGGTTAAAGAGTTGAAATCAGGTGCCGTAAGACTTGCTATGGGCTCAGGGTCACCGGTCATCCCAACGATTGTTTGGGGATCACAGAGAATTTGGACCAAGGGCGTCAAAAGAGATCTACGACGCAAGCGCACTCCGATTTTTGTAACTTTCGGAGAACCGTTAATTTTTGAAAAAGGTGGCGATGTCGACGCAGGTGAGAAACTCTTACGCGAGACTCTCTTGCAATTGCTTCACGAAGTTCAGGCGAAGTACCCAGATAGTCATGTCGGTCAACGCTGGGCTCCAGCTCGTCTTGGTGGTACGGCACCTGCTCCCCTAAACTAAGGCCCATGTTTAAAAAGAATAAGGCGAAAGAGCCAAAGATTAAAAAGGTGCGTTTTCAAACTTTCCGTGATGCCTACTCTGTAACAAAGTCAGTTAAGCCATGGATCGGCGCAGGCATTTTCGGAGTTTTCGCCATTACCTGGGCAATCGGAATCGCAATCGGAATCGCTGTTGGGCATCCGATTTATCTAGGTTTCGTAACTCTTCCAATTGCATTACTCGCAGCAATGTTCTTCTTTACTCGTATTGCAGCATCAGCCGCGTATGTATCAATTGAAGGACAGATTGGCGCAGGTGCCAGCGTATTGATGGCAATTAGAAAAGGTTGGGTTACAACTCCAGCAGTTGCCGTTACAAAGAACCAAGATATGGTCCACCGCAGTATTGGCCGTGCCGGAATTGTTTTGACCGGAGAAGGTACTCAGGCGGTTCGAATTATGTTGCAGGATGAAAAAAAGAAAGCGGAACGTTTCGCACCTGGAGTTCCAGTATTTGAAGTTCTTGTTGGAGATAACGCCGGTCAAGTTCCGATCCGTAAATTGCAGAAACACCTGGCTAAATTGCCAAAGAAGTTATCTGCTCATCAAATGCGCGAGGTCCGTGCACGTTTCAAAGCGGTTGGCGGAATGTCTCTTCCTATTCCTAAAGGTCCAATGCCTAAGGGAATTCGTATTCCTAAACGCTAGTTTTTCGAAGATCTAGTAAAACTGTCCCACTTAGTCTCTCGTGTATTCCTCTGCCATTTTCATCATAGGTAATGGCGGTTATTACAAGACAGAGTAAGACGGTTCGGATTAGGGCCTGCAAAGGGGTTGGATTTACTCCCGTTGTGAAATTGACGACTTTGATTCCGACTATGCGGTGTCCGGCCGTGGCTCCCCCGAGCGCCGTTAAAAGTAACGTCTCTACAAAAAAGACCACCAGGGTGAGTCTGGTTTGCCCAATCAGGCCGTATGCGATGGCGTAACACATAAGCCAGTCGATGCTAACGCCGAGCAATCGCCGCCCCAAGCTAATTTCATGCTTCATATGTGCGAGCCTACTAAGCGAGGATCATCTCAGCACCCCAAACCCCCAAAGGTTTTACATGGCTGTAACACGCCAGTTATGCCAAAAGGCCTACCTAGTCTTAGGGTTTACCCAGATCGGTCGCCCTCAAAGGTGAGGCCCCGAGTACACCTGGCAGATATAAAAGTCAGCCCTATGATCGAAAAAATCGATTACACGAGGAGTGCGGTTCATGTTTAAGAATTCAGCAGAAATTTTTGCTTACATTAAGAAAGAAGACGTAAAGCTCGTAGATGTTCGCTTTACCGATCTTCCTGGTATTCAGCATCACTTCAACGTTCCAGTTGAATCATTCGATGAGGCCGTATTTACTGATGGCTTAATGTTCGACGGTTCATCAATTCGTGGTTTCCAATCAATCCACGAATCAGATATGAAACTTCTTCCAGTTCCATCTTCAGCATTTATTGATCCTTTCCGCTTGGAAAAAACTCTTGTCATTATCTTCTCTGTTCACAACCCTTCAGATAACACTCCTTACTCACGCGATCCTCGCGGTGTAGTTGCAAAGGCAGTGGATTATTTGAAGTCAACCGGTATCGCAGATCAGGCATTCTTCGCTCCTGAAGCAGAGTTCTACGTCTTTGATGCTGTTCGATTCAGTACTGGGATGAACGAGTCTTACCACCACATCGATTCTTATGAAGGCGCATGGAACACCGGCGTAGTCGCAGATCCAGATGGAACACCAAACCGCGGATACCGCACACGTATCAAGGGTGGATATTTCCCAGTTTCACCAACAGATCAATTTGCTGATCTTCGCGATGAAATGGTTATGGAACTTGGCCGCGCTGGTTTGCAGGTTGAGCGTTCACACCACGAAGTTGGTACTGCTGGTCAGATGGAAATTAACTACCGCTTTACAGACATCCTCAGCGCAGGTGATGAATTGATGAAGTTCAAGTACATCATCCGCAACGTGGCATGGGAAGGCGGCAAGACTGCAACATTTATGCCAAAGCCACTCTTCGGAGATAACGGTTCAGGTATGCACGTTCACCAATCACTTTGGAAAGATGGCAAGCCTCTGTTCTTCGAAGCAGGAACATACGGCGATCTTTCAGATATGGCGCGTTGGTATATCGGTGGACTCTTGAAGCACGCACCATCTCTTCTTGCATTCACTAACCCAACTGTTAACTCATACCGTCGCTTGGTTCCAGGTTACGAAGCTCCTGTAAACCTTGTTTACTCGGCACGTAACCGTTCTGCATGTATCCGTATTCCAATTACTGGTTCATCACCAAAGGCAAAGCGCGTTGAGTTCCGTTGCCCAGATCCATCATCAAATCCATATCTAGCCTTCGCTGCAATGCTTATGGCTGGTATTGATGGAATCATCAACAAGATCGAACCACCTGCCCCAGTTGATAAGGATCTTTACGAACTAGAAGGCGAAGAAGCCGCGGCGATTCCACAGGTTCCAGGTTCACTTGATGCAGTTCTTAACAGCCTCGAAAAGGATCACGAATTCCTAACCAAGGGTGGAGTCTTCACAGAAGATCTCATCGCTACTTGGATCGAATGGAAGCGCAAGAACGAAGTTGACTATGTTCGCTTGCGTCCACATCCAGCTGAATTCGAACTCTATTTCGATATCTAAGTCGAATTAGTAAAAAGCCCCGTCGAATCTTCGGCGGGGCTTTTGCTTTCTCTTGTAATCTAGGCACCATGTTCCTAGATCTCTTGATCGCAATCTTTTTTCTTTTTGTTGGTTTAGAGATAGCCACGACTTTGAGTCACCCTAAGCAGATCGTTCTGCCAACCATCGCAGCGCTAGGCGGAATGGCTATTCCGGCATCAATATTTATAACTTTGAATCCGAACAGTCAAGCCTGGGCAACTGCGATGCCAACCGATCTTGCCTTGGCACTTGGGGTCTTTGCTCTGCTTGGCAAAAAAGCAAACCCAGCCGTCAGGATTTTTTTACTAACTTTGGCAGTTGCAGATGATTTGTTTTCGTTAATTATTTTGGCAGTTTTCTACGGGGATAAATTAGATATTGCTCATAGCGCATCAACTTTAGGGGCGGCGGCACTTGGCGCTGTTTTGGCACTTATACCTAAATTCCCGGTATCAAAACTGATAATGATCCTCTCCCCTGTCTGCAATTTTTTTGTGATTCCTGTTTACGTGATCGCCAAGCTGTCTCAGGGAATCGAAATTTCTTCTCTAACTTCATCCACTTCAACTTCACTTATTGCAGCACGTGTTGTTGGAAAAATTATAGGAATTACATTATTTGCTTGGTTAGCCGTAAGGGTTGGCCTTGCCCGGCTTCCCAGAGATATTGGTTTTTACGAAATTGCGGGAGTTGGAGCTTTGGCGGGAATGGGATTAACTGTTGCGTTAGTTATTTCTGAAGTCGCAGTTGAAAGTGCACAAATTCAAGGTGATGTGAAGGCCGGACTAATTGTTTCTGCAATTATCTCGGGGGTACTGGGATACTTTTGGCTTAGACGCTCTCTTGCTTCCCAATAACTGAGCGCGCCATAAAAAAGTGCCCTAAGGCGCCGATAGCAAGCGCGAAAATCACACCGACATTGGCGAAAGCCCATGGACCCTCTTTGCCGCCAATTAAAAATAGTAAGTACCCCTGCCATGAAAGCCAACTCGCAAAAGTGTTAGTTACGAATCCCCATCCGATGATCGTTCCAATTGCCATAATCATTAAGGGGCGCCAATTCCAAATGCCATAACGACCCGTCAGCGAGAATAAATCAGATTCGACGAAAGGCTGTTTGCGCAAAAGTACATCTGTTACAAAAATTGCTGACCATGTTGCAATTGGAACGCCGAGGGTGATCAAGAAACCCTGGAATGGGAAGAAAAAATTATCGGCAATCCATACTATGTAAAAAGTTCCAAGCAACATAATTACACCATCAATACTTGCGGCAATATGTCGCTTAATTGGAAGCCCAACCGAAATCAAAGTCAATCCAGATGAATACAAATCTAAAATGGCGCCGCCTACTAGGCCAAGAATTGCTATCAATGCAAATAGCGCTAAGTACCAAGTTGGAAGCAGAGAAGTTAGTGCACCAATTGGATCCATTGCGATCGCTTCCGCGAGTTTAGAATCGCTACCGGCCAAGAGGGCACCGAAAGTTACTAATCCAATCGGAACAATCGATGCACCAAAGACGGTCCACCCGACAACAGATCGGCTAGATGTTGTGCGTGGTAAATACCTTGAATAGTCTGCGGCGGAATTTACCCAACCCAGTCCAATACCGGTAACACCGAAAATGAGTGCACCCATAAAACCTTGAAAATTACCTGACGGAATAGCAGATACAGAGCTCCAGTTAACCGAGTCAACAGTTAAGGCAATGTAAATAACGGTTGCAGCAACTGTTACCAGTGTCAGATATTTTTGCAGCCTCATGATCACACCATGACCAAGAACCCCGCCGAAAATTGTGAGCGATGCCGCAACTATGAATCCGATGACCATCGCGATATCACGATCGATGTGGCCTAGGCGAACAAAAATAGTTCCCGTGGCTAACGTTGCCAAGGAAACTAAAACCGTCTCCCAGCCAACAAATATTAGGTAAGAAAGAAGTCCAGGGACAATATTTCCCTTAATTCCGAAGGTGGCACGTGATAGCACCATAGTTGGAGCATTAGATCTCTTACCTGCGAGCGAACTGAAGCCAACCAAAAGAAATGACAAGATTGTGCCGATAAAGGCTGCCGCTGTTGCTTGCCAGAATGAAATGCCAAAACCCAAGAAGAACGAACCATAGGAAAGTGCTAGCAACGACACATTGGCACCACACCAAGGCCAAAAGAGTGAAGAAGCTTTACCTGCGCGATCACTTTCAGCTATGACATTAGTGCCGTTTAATTCAAGTTGCATTTGTACCTTTCCGGAATTATCGATTGCAAAGATTAACTACTTTTTCTTTGGTAAGATGAAAATTCGCCGATCAATTTGAATCCAACTTTTTCATAAGCCCTTTTGGCAGTTGAGTTATCTGCAAAAACACCTAATCCAACATGGGCGATTTCAAGCTCGAGAGCACTTCTAAGCATTTGCGAGACCAAGGACTGCGCCAATCCCCTTCCCCGATATGAAAGATGTGTGGCAATCGATGCGAACATTACTTCGCCGGTCCGCCATTTTACTAAGGCCCCCGTTGCTACCAACTTTCCTTCCTCACGGATCTCTCCCCAAAAAATAACTTCACTGTTTCCAGGCCAAACAGAGGAATTGGGTGCGTGTTCTTCGAGCAGCGCCTTAATTTCATCAGCACCGGTAGAAATTTGTGCAGGGCTAGAGCCTCTGAAATTAGCAGTGTCTATCGAATAAAAATCCCAATCAGCGCGATGTTCGTAATCTTGAAGATCAATTTCAATTCCACGTGATGTAGCTATGCGATCACTTGAATAGATAAATGGTGATTGCCCTAAAGCCATCGAAAAGGTTGAGCCATCTTCCTCTTTTATCAAAAAACTAAGGTTGGCAGATCCAACATTTGCTTCGATAAACCGATGCGCTGGTGAGTAGGTTGTAAAAGTTTCTAACTGCTCGGGACGATCAACCAGGAGATCTAAAACTTTTTGGTGGCTCTTAATCAAGGAAGAAGTCAAGAAGAAAATCCGTTGCTCCAGGAACGACTGAATACTTTTCAAGGTCGGTCACCCCAACCGATGCTAAAACCTCATCATCGACAAAGAAGTTTCCGGTGCAATCCTTTGAAATACGATTCAAAATTACATATGCGGCATCGGCCAAAATTTCTGGAGTACGGCAAGCCGCAGTATCAATTCCCGGAATCATTTGTAGCGCAGCAGTATCAATTGCTGTTCGTGGCCAAAGCGCATTGACCGCGATGCCCGTCTTTCGGAATTCCTCAGACATTCCCAGAACACACATTGACATACCGTATTTAGCCATTGTGTATGCCACGTGATGTTGGAACCATTTAGCTTTCATAGATAATGGTGGCGAAAGAGCCAAAATATGAGGATTGCGTCCGGCTTCAGCCGATGCGCGTAGATGAGGAATGGCTGCTTGAGAAGTCAGAAAGGTTCCGCGCACATTGACATCAAACATTAAATCAAAGCGTTTA
>CAEZSK010000007.1_pt1 | contig 13866 bp, 13 predicted proteins | sample 7263931 | NCBI WGS metagenome assembly CAEZSK01 (sample SAMEA6813775, study PRJEB35770) | uncultured Actinomycetes bacterium | biome: Freshwater; feature: Freshwater reservoir; material: water | place: Czech Republic | collected 2017-04-14 | depth 0.5m m
CAATTAGACGCGCCAGCCGCGGTAAATGAAGGAGTTTGTGTGCCAAAGTCATGGACAGATGGTGCGCCACAGCCCGTTGCAATGCAGGAACATGCTCACTTGACTGATCCGCTTTCCTACAAGATCAAGCGCGCATTTCTGGGTGGTGCGCTAAATCGGCACTCTTTAGGTCATCAACGTTTATCAAAGCGCTATGCACTTGGAATTCTTTCATCAGACTGTATCTCTTCATCCGCTTACGGCAGTGAACAAATTTTAATTGCGTTGTTACCGGCATTCGGTCTAGCAGCTTTTGCGATCTTGATGCCGATGACCGCCGTTGTATTAGCAATTCTTGTACTAATCACACTTTCTTATCGCAACGTAATTGATGTTTATACAAAAACTGGCGGCGCTTACATTGTCTCTCGCGATAACTTTGGTCCAGTTACGGCGCAAATTGCTGCAGTTGCACTAATTCTTGATTACATCGTAACTCTTGCAATTCAATCTGCAGCAGGTGTCGCTGCAATTATTTCTACTTTTCCATCGCTAGAACCGTGGAAGATGCCGATGATTTTTGCGGTAATCATTCTTTTAACCTATGGAAACCTGCGTGGCGTTAAAGAAGCAGGAAAAGCATTTGCATTCCCAACTTACTTCTTCGTTGGTTGCATGTTGATCGTTTTCGGAATGGGATTCTGGCGCTTAGCAAATGGAACGCTTCCTGTTCTTGCAACAGATCTTCCTGGCGCGGTTGAACTTGGAAAAGAGCAAGGGCTGCTAACCGGTGCTGCAATATTTATTCTGCTCCGTGCATTTGCTAACGGTGGATCTTCACTTACCGGCTTAGAAGCAATTTCAGATGGTGTTGCGCTATTTAAGACACCAGAGCATGTAAATGCTCGACGCACTTTGGTGGTTATGAGTTGCCTGCTCGGAACTTTGGTTCTAGGAGTTTCATATTTCGCTCACCATATTCAAGCGATGCCTTACGAATCTGGGGTTCCCACAGTTATCTCGCAAATTGCAAAGGCAGCAGTTGGTGAAGGCGCTTTTGGAACCTTTATGTTTATTATGGTTCAGCTCGCAACAATGCTTATTCTCTTTGCTGGTGCAAACACTACTTATAGCGCTTTCCCGCTGCTCTGTAACTTCGTTGCAACCGATGGTTATTTACCTCGCCAACTGACCAAACGCGGACACCGTCTAGCGTTTTCAAATGGAATTTTGCTCCTTGCGGGTGGTGGCTTACTTCTTGTAATAATCACCGCAGGATCCGTTGAACACCTTGTCGCTTTCTATGCACTTGGCGTCTTCACTGGTTTTACACTTGCTGGCTTTGGTATGACAAAGCATTCATTGCGAACAAAGCCACAAGGATGGCGCCTCAAAGTAGCTATCAATGCCACAGCAGGAACCGTATCTTTTGCAATCGTCATAATTTTCTCAGTAGTTAAATTCACTGAAGGCGCTTGGATGGTTCTTGTAACTGCACCAATTTTGGTTATGACTTTCTTGCGTTTGCGCCGTCAATACACACGTGAACAAGAGGCTTTGCTTGTACGTCAAGAACAAGAGCGAGCAACAACAATTGCCCGCCATAACGTAACCGTTTTAGTCGATAACGTTGATCTAGCAACCGTTGGCGCAGTTCGTTATGCCAGAAGCTTGAAGCCTCGTAATTTGAGCGCCGTGCACTTCGTTATTGATGATCGCAGAGCCGAAGAAATTAAGAGCGCTTGGGCAAAATCTGATGCTCTAGATGATGTAACTCTTGAGTTAATTGATTGTCCTGATCGCCGGTTAGCAAATGCAGCGCTCGATTATGCAATTCGCATGACCGAAAAACAGGATGTTGAATTGACGTTGCTACTTCCACGTCGTGCTTACTCAGGTTTCTTGGGCCGTTTATTGCATGATCAAACAGCTGAAGAAATTGCTGCGCCAATTTCGCAATTGCAACGAGTAGTAGCAACCATCGTGCCGTTCGATGTGGATCGCATAACGTCTGGATCCCAACTAAATGTCCACTCAAGCGCTGCTGCGGCTAAAAATACTGTCGCTGAACCAGAAGTTTTTAAGCCGATTCAAGAGGTAATAAAGCCAATTGCTCCAATTAGCCATTACGCAGAAGATTTAACTCCGATCGGCAAAATTCAATGGCGCCAACGTGCTCAGGTTCAAGGTCAAGTAACTGCAATCAAAAGCGCAGCAAAAGGTGCTGCACCACTTTTGCAGGTCGAAGTTTGGGATCAATCCGGTGGAGTAACACTTCACTTCTTAGGTCGTCGTGAGATCGCTGGACTCGAAGTTGGTGCTCAAATTCGTGCTGAAGGAATGGTCGGCGAAGAAGAGGGCGTTCTTACTATTCTGAATCCTTCTTACCAACTATTAGTTTAGTTAGCGCTGATCTTCAAAGAAATCAGTGAGTAATTTGGCACATTCTGATTCACGAATTCCAGCCGTTACATTCACTTTGTAAAGTGCTCGTGGATCGCGAATAACATCCCAAACCGAGCCAACAGCGCCGGCTTTTTCATCCCATGCTCCAAATATCAAATGGCCAATTCTCGATTGCGCAATTGCTCCTGCACACATTGCACAAGGTTCGAGCGTAACCACAAGAGTGCATCCATCAAGTCGTGAATTTTGAATTCTTGATGTTGCACTGCGTATAGCAACAATTTCAGCGTGAGCGGTTGGATCGTTATTTGCTTCACGTTCGTTTGAGCCTTGACCAATTATTACGCCATTTTTATCTACAACAAGCGCTCCGACTGGAACATCTCCGGTAGCTGTTGCTGCTTTTGCGATCTTGATCGCCTGATCCATAAGCGATTCTGGTGAATGGTTAGAAATTCTTATAACTCCAATAGTTCTGCAAATTGATCGGCAAAACCTAAACGGCTCGCGATTGCTTCTAGCTGTTCGTCTGGAAATAATTCTGCATCATCACATAAGGCTGAGAGTTCCATTTGGTTTACTCCAAGATCGGCAAGAATATCTAAATGGCCAACTGGAAGTGGCTCATCATCTTCTTCTGGAGAATCAAGGTCACATAGATCTAAGAATTCTGCAGCAACTTCGTAATCCATCGCACAAGTTACATCGCTTAAAAACATACTTATATGTGAACCCAGAACTCGGATGACCATAAAGAATTCTTCATCAATTGCAAGTAACGCAATCGCGCCGCCATTAGTTTGTTGCGATTTAAGGCGATCAATAATGTGCGGTAGATCATGTGCATCAGGTAGCAACGCGAGATTCCAACGGCCATCCTCATGCCAGGCAGCAACTGCTATATCCACCTCGTTGATCATTGCATCGCTCACATTGGACATATTCCCACTCATTTGGCTGGATGAAAACCCCTGTAAGGTATGTGCCATGAAGGTTCATGTCGCCGACCACCCGTTGATCACACACAAATTGACCGTATTACGCGATGAAAAAACGGATTCTCCAACATTCCGCCACTTGGTAGAAGAGCTTGTGACACTTCTGGCGTACGAAGCAACACGTGATGTCCGGACGGAGAAGGTGTCAATTAAAACTCCCGTAACCCAGACAACCGGACTAAAACTTTCAGATCCACGGCCAGTTGTTGTTCCAATTTTGCGTGCAGGACTTGGAATGCTTGAAGGAATGACGCGATTGATTCCAACAGCCGAAGTTGGTTTTCTTGGAATGGTTCGAGATGAAAAGACTTTGCAGGCGAGTACTTACGCCAATCGTTTGCCGGAAAATTTAGCGGGACGTCAATGCTTTGTACTAGATCCAATGTTGGCAACGGGCGGAACGCTTGTTGCGGCAATAAACTTCCTTATTGAACGCGGAGCAGATGACATTACGGCGATCTGTATTCTCTCTGCGCCTGAAGGAGTGAAAGTTCTAGAAGATGCTTTTGCAAAATCAGGAGTTCCAATAACACTTGTAACTGGCGCGCTAGATGAAAAATTAAATGAGCACGGTTACATCGTGCCCGGTCTTGGTGACGCTGGGGACCGCTTATACGGTGTTGTTTAAATGGCATCTACTTCTCCCGGCTATGGCATAACAATTCGTGTTGAAGGATCTCCGGATCTTCAACCTGTTGCTCTAATAACCGCTGCAATTACCGGAGCTGGTGCAACGATTACGGCTCTCGATGTCGTTGAATCTTTATTAGAAAAAGTAGTAATCGACGTAACCTGCGACACGATTGATGCAGATCATGCGCAAGAAATAACAACCGCACTTACTGCACATTCAGGTTTGACTGTTCGTAAAGTTAGCGACCGTACTTTTTTGCTTCATCTTGGCGGTAAATTAGAGGTTCAATCAAAGGTTCCGCTTAAGACTCGTGATGATCTTTCACGCGCATATACCCCAGGTGTTGCTCGAATCTGCCAAGCAATTGTGGAAGATCCATCAGATGTACGTCGCCTAACGATGAAACGCAATACAGTCGCAGTTGTAACAGATGGCTCTGCAGTTTTAGGTTTGGGAAATATTGGACCCGCGGCAGCTTTGCCGGTGATGGAAGGCAAGGCGGCGCTATTTAAGCGATTTGCCGACGTTGATGCTTGGCCAGTTTGTTTAGATACTCAAAATGTTGATGAAATTGTCCGCACAGTTCAGTTGATCGCACCTGTTTATGGCGGAATCAATCTAGAAGATATCTCCGCGCCTCGCTGTTTTGAAATCGAAGCCCGCTTGCGAGACCTTTTGGATATTCCAGTTTTTCATGATGATCAACATGGAACTGCAATAGTTGTTTTAGCAGCTCTAACAAATTCTTTGAAGTTGGTAAATAAGAATTTACCTAGCATCAAAATTGTGATGAGCGGTGCTGGAGCAGCAGGCACCGCAATCTCGCGATTGCTCACTAAGAGTGGTGCAAAAACGATAATCGCATTTGATATTGATGGATGCGTTACAGATGGCTTTACTGGCACTCTCTCAGATGCCATGAAAGGCGCAGATGTTTTCATAGGCGTAAGTGCACCGAATGTTTTAAGTGAAAATGATGTGGCGTCCATGGCGCCCGGTTCTATCGTTTTTGCTCTGGCTAACCCGGATCCAGAAATTGATCCCGTAATTGCACGAAAGTACGCCTCCGTCGTTGCAACAGGCAGAAGCGATCAACCAAATCAAATAAATAATGTCCTGGCTTTCCCTGGTATTTTTCGCGGCCTACTTGATGCAAATGCTCACAAGATCACAGATGAATTATTAATTGCAGCTGCAGAGGCAATTGCTTCCTGCGTAAGCCCATCTCAATTAAATGCTTCATTTATTGTTCCCAGCGTTTTTGACGCGCAAGTTGTCACTAAAGTTGCTGCAGCAGTAAAAAAGAGCGTTTAAATGGAAATCGCCGCGTCATTTGATTCTCAACTTTCTGCCCTTGCTCCGTTCGTTTTTTATCTGATTGTTGGGGCGATAGTTTTTATAGAAACTGGTCTTCTTTTTGGATTCTTTTTGCCTGGTGACTCAATTTTGTTCAGCGCTGGTCTGGTTGCGGCGGCTCATGGCAATATCAATATTTTGATTCTGGTTTCAGTAATTTTCTTAGCTGCATTTTTCGGGGATCAAGTTGGTTTTGTTATTGGACGAGTTATTGGTCGCCCATATTTAGAGAAACGTGATTCTCCAAGAATGCAGCGAATGATTGTGAATGCAGAAAATTTCTATGAGAAAACCGGATGGTGGGCAGTCGTTGCTGCTCGATTCTTCCCATGGATACGTACCTTTGTTCCCCCAATCGCAGGTGCTGCAAAGATGAATTACTACAAGTTCTTGTCGGCAAATGCGCTGGGTGCACTTTTGTGGGGCGTTGGAATTACCTTGGCTGGTTTTTATGCTGCTACTTTGCCGTGGGTAAAGAGTTCCTCGTATGCAATCGCCGCTTTCTTTATTACGGCTTCGCTAATTTCCGCTTTGGTAAATTTCCGGCGCCGCCCACGACCACACCAAGATAAGTCATAACAATCCCTGTAACCAAGTAAGCGCTTACATGAACGCCTTCGGTTGGCGAATAGAAATCGATCAAAAGCGATCCAACTAACTGTCCACCCACGCTAATTAATGTGAATGTCAGGACGCCTAAATGTTGAACAATCGTCGAAGTAAATGCAATGTATATAACCCCAATAGTTCCGCCTGTATACATCCACCAAGGACCTGCGGGCAGTGAAACGATTTCTGCTCTGTTAACTAGCATTCCGATGGCTAAGAAAATAACTAGAAAAGTAGTTCCCATAATGAAATTAAGTAGAGATGTAGTAAAGCTTTGATTCGTGCTCTCATTAATTTGACCATTCATTGCTCTCTGAACGCCGACGATCGAACCAGCAAATAACCCGAAGAAAACAGCCATTAATGAGAGATTGTTAGCTTCAATTCGATCGAGAACTGAAATCAGAACTGCAATGACTGTAACTGCTGCTGCAGCAACTCTTCTCGTGGTGATCTTCTTTTTTCCGCCACCAGTCATTCCAATGCGATCTACGAGTAAAGATGCCGCCGTTTGTCCGGCGATTGATGCAACCGAATAAATTGCAACGCCGATAATTGGAACAATTTGTGTTTGAACGGCTACGAAACTTCCCCCGAGCATTCCCGCAAAGAGTGTCCAGATTGGAATTTCTTTGCGTTTAACAGCACTACGGAGATTGCTAATTCCATTCTTGATTGCTGGGCTGAAGGCCGAGATTATTGAAATAACCACCAAACCTGATCCAAATGAGACGAGAGCAGCTTCGATTGGATTGCCGATACGAAAAGAAAGTTCTCCGTTTGCTCGAGCCTGCAGAGCGATCATCATTCCCGAGATCGCGGCGAGAAAATCTAAGCGGGAATTACTCTTTTTAGATTGAGTTGAATTCACTATGGGTGCGTGCCGTGGAATTCACGCTTATCTGCGATCCAATCCATCAGCGCAAATAAAACACCCGAAATAACGAAGGTCAAGTGGATTGCTATTCGCCAAATAGTGCCTTCGCCAACTTCAGATTCTCCGGCTAGTTCAATAAAGTCTTTAAGGAGTTCAATTACTGAAATTGCAACCAGCGAACCAATTAACTTGATTTTCAAACCACTAAAATCGATTGTTCCCATCCAATGTGGACGATCTTTTGATTCTGTTGCTATGTCGATTCGCGAAACGAAGTTTTCGTATCCAGCAAAAATCACCATTAAAATTAGGTTGGCCAAAAGCGTTAAATCTAAAAGTGCCAACAATGAAAGAGTAAATTCACTAGCCGTCATGTCAGCAGTTTTTTCCGCAAGGTGCCAGAACTCAACTACAAATCGATAGGCCAAGAGAATAAGTGCACCAACTAGCCCAAGATAAAGCGGAGCCAATAAGAAGCGGCTACGGAAAAGAACTGACTCGATGGCATGTGAAATTTTGCTCATGGAAATATTTTAACTCATTGGTCAAGAAGAAGCGTAACTTCTAGCCACTCCTCCTCACGGGAGTTGAGTTCAAGTCGTTGGGATTCGAGTTCTACAGTAACTCGGGTTAACTCTGATGGATCAAAGGCGGCGGTTGTCTGTTCTTCCTCAAGTTCAAGAATTCTATTCTTGGCCTTTTCTATCTGTCTTTCTAGGCGAGCTAAATCTTTCTTATACTGACGTTGTTCTGCGGCCGATGACACTGTCTTGGTTTTTTCTTGAGTAGTTAAATCGTTGATTGAATCGGCTCTTTGCTCAAGATATTGATCAACCCCGCGCGGTAAATCACGAAGCGCTTTATCACCCAATAAGCCGACAAAACGATCGCAAACTCTTTCTAGGAAGTATCGATCGTGAGAAATCACTACCAACGTTCCACCGTAACTATCGAGTAAGTCCTCAAGTTCGGTGAGTGTTTCGATATCAAAATCATTTGTGGGTTCATCTAAAAGTAGAACATTTGGAGAGTCCATCAATAAACGCGTCAATTGCAATCTTCTCTTTTCGCCTCCAGAGAGATCGCCGACTGGCGTCCATTGTGAATCTTTATCAAAACCTAGACGCTCGCAAAGCTGAGATGCAGAAAGAGATTTTCCGTTACCGAGTTCAATATGTGCTGCAACTTTTTCAACGGCTTCAAGTACGCGCCATTGCGGGTTCAATTCATCCAAATGCTGAGTGAGAAATGCCGCTTTCACAGTAACGCCAGTAACGAGTTTTCCGGCAAACGGTTGAATTTCACCTGCCAGGGTGCGCATTAAAGTAGTTTTACCAGCCCCGTTTATTCCGACGATTCCAATGCGATCACCGGGACCAACATTCCAATAAAGATCATCAATTAACTCTTTATCACCAGCCCGCACTTGAAGATGGTGTGCTTCATAAACAGTATTTCCTAATCGATTGCGCGCAAACTTTAATAGTTCCCCTTGATCACGCGGAGCCGGTTCTTCTGCAATCAATACATTTGCAGCGTCAACTCGAAATTTTGGTTTAGTGGTTCGGGCGGGTGCACCGCGACGTAGCCAAGCAAGTTCCTTGCGAATCAAATTATTTCTTCGGGCATCCATCGCACTTGCTTGTCGGGCACGTTCTGCTTTAGCTAATACGAATGCTGAATATCCGCCGTCATATTCTTCGACTTTGCCAGCAACTACCTCCCAAGTACGTTCTGTAACAGCATCCAAGAACCAGCGATCGTGTGTGATTACTAGGACCGCGAGAGATTTGCGATTGTTTAAGTGGGTGGCTAACCAAGCAACGCCCTCTACGTCTAGGTGGTTAGTCGGTTCATCTAAAAGAATCAGATCTAAGTCATCGATTAACAGCTTCGCTAAACCAACTCTTCGTTTTTCTCCGCCAGATAAAGTTGCAAACTTTCTTTCAAATAAATGATCGTCGAATCCACCGAATAATCCCGTAAAAACTTCTCTTATTCGGGCATCACTTGCCCATTCATGTTTTTCTTTATTGCCCAGAACAACGTCGCCTACAGTTGAATTAGGGTCTGCTTTATCTACTTGTGAAAGCAATCCAATTTTTACGGAGTTAGATTTTGTTACGCGCCCCTGATCAGGACTTTCGACCGCAGCAATAATTTTCATTAAAGTACTTTTGCCTGATCCATTTCGTCCAACAATTCCGATGCGATCGCCTTCAGAAACGCCTAAAGAAACTCTTTCGAGCAGCGCTCTGATATCAAAGGCTTTACTGACCTCTTCGATATTTACAAGATTGCGCGCCACGATGGGAGAGCGTACCTTTCAACTATGAAAGCCACCGACCGCCAATTCGCACTAGACCTTGATTCCCGAGATCCACTTGCACGTTTTCGCTCACAATTTGTCATTAGTGATCCAAATATCTGTTATTTGGATGGGAATTCGTTAGGCCGACTTCCACTGGCAACTATTGATGCGGTCAATTCATTCATGAAAGATGAATGGGGACCTGAAGTCGTGACCGGATGGGGCCACTGGGTCGATGAAGCTCAGCCAACTGGTGATCTGATTGGTCGTGCAACTCTTGGAGCTGCTGCAGGTCAAGTTCTCGCATGCGATACAACTTCAGTTAATTTCTATCAATTAGCACTTGCAGCGATAAATGCCAGACCGGGTCGCAAAACAATTATTACCGATGCCGCAAACTTTCCAACAGATCGCTACATTCTTGATGGAATCGCAAAGCAACTAGGTCTGAACCTAGTGATTATCGATAACGAAACGCCGGGATCTGCGGAAAACGAAAGAATTACCCCTGAAATTCTCGCTCCTTATTTAAATGATGATGTGGCGCTAGTTACCTTAGAAGTTATTCAATATCGCTCAGGTGCACGAAATGACATTAAGGCCCTAACTGATTTAACACGCAAACATGGCGCGCTCATGTTGTGGGATGCCAGCCATGCTGTTGGTGCGATTGAAATGGATTTCGATAAGAATGGTGTTGATATTGCAGTTGGCTGTACATATAAATATGGAAACTCCGGACCAGGTTCTCCTGCATGGCTATATGTAAATAAGAAAATTCAGAAAGAACTTCAAGTTCCCATTCAAGGATGGTTCTCGCAAGGCGACCAGTTTGCAATGGGTCCCAACTTTGAAAAAGCTGAAGGAATTCGTGGATTTCAAATTGCAAGCCCTTCACTGATTGGATTGCGTTGCATTAAAACTGCTTTCGGCATGATTGAAGAAGCCGGCATTGCGGCAATCTCTGAAAAGGCCGCAATCGGTACAGAAATGATGATTCAACTTTTCGACGCGTGGCTTGCCGATCTTGGTTTCACATTATTAACTTCACGTAACCCACAAGAACGTGGTGGACATATTTCACTTGGCCACTCAGATGCTGCGCGAATTTGTGTAGCGCTGCGCGAATTTGCAGATGTAATCCCAGATTACCGAACCCCAAATTCAATTCGGTTAGCGATTGCCCCGCTGCCTACTTCATACGTTGAAGTCTGGGATGGATTCGCCCGAATTCGCGATCTGGTTTCTTCACGTCAATACGAGAAAATTGAGAAAACTGATTCGAGAGTAACGTGAGCGAATTAGAATTCGAATCAGCGCTTACCTACTCTTCTTACTTGGCGATTGAAGACTTACTCGGACTTCAAAAACCATTATCTGAGGGACCCGAACATGATGAAATGCTGTTCATCATCATTCATCAAAGTTACGAACTTTGGTTCAAACAATTAATTCACGAGTTCACTGCCGCTGCTAAGTCACTCGAGTCCGGCGATACTCACAGATCACTTGCCTTGTTGGGCCGAATACGTACGATTCTCAAGGTATGTGTAACTCAGGTTGATATTTTAGAAACAATGACTCCCCTGCAATTCAACGCTTTCCGTGGTTACCTATCATCTTCTAGCGGTTTTCAATCTGCCCAATTCAGAAAAGTAGAAGCGCTGCTGGGCCGACGTGATTCGAAAATGGCTTCGCATTTACCCAAAGATGTACAGGGTGAAATAAGAGAAATTTCATCTCGGAATTCAATTTGGGATTCAACTCTTGCCTACTTAGATAAGCGCGGCCACAAGATTCCATTAGAAATTTTAGAGCGAGATAAATCTACGCATTATCAATCCGATCCTCGTGTAATTGATGCGCTACTTGCCGTACACCGTAACGATCCTGAATCTGCCATGGTTTGTGAAAGGCTGATGGATATAGATGAAGGATTGCAGGAATGGCGTTATCGCCATGTGAAAATGGTTGAGCGAACAATCGGCCAGAAAGCCGGTACTGGTGGATCAGATGGTGTGAAATATTTAGCAAGCACCTTGTTTAACCCAGTTTTTAAAGACCTCTGGGATATCCGCTCTCAGTTTTAAAGTGGTAAACCTTTAACAACAATTTCAGAAAGCGGCTTTCTCTCTCGTGGCGCAACTTCTCTTTCCGCAGCGGGTCCTTCTAGTTTTTCTGGAACATCTTGCTTACCGATTGCAATCACAACAATCGGAGTTAGATATGTGTCCATTTCTAAAACGGTTGAGCTAGCAACTCGATCAAAACCAGTCATTTGATGCGCCACGAAACCACGGTTATGAACTTCGAAAACCAATTGCGATACGGCTAAGCCACAGTCAAATTGATAGTCGGCATGGATTGAGCCATCATCTTTTGTAGTTTTTGCAGCAACGGTAATTAATACTGACGCGTTCTTCGCCCAAGACTGATTAAACGGCGCAAGAGTTGAAAGAGTTGCGCTAAAAGTTGAATCTCCGTTTCTTCCTACAAAGAACCTCCATGGCTGGCCGTTAAATGCCGAAGGCGCCCAGCGCGCAGCTTCTAAAGCAGCTACAAGGTCTTCATCTGTAAATGGTGAAGTTGGATCCAGCGAACGCGGACTGCGTCGCGTAGCAATAATTTCATGAACCGGCTGTGATGTCTGCGCTCTCATAAGGGCTGACAGTAGTGCTCTTGGTTAAATCTTTCCTGCCGAATGAAGAAATAAAATAACTAAGATTGAAATAACAGCGCCAACTGCAACCAATGCAAACTGCGCCCATTTAGGTATTCCCGCTTTGTCTGCAGCTTTTTGCGCATATGTGCGAGTGTGAACCATTACCCGAGCAGCCCATGCAAATTCAGTTGCCAAAATTCCGAGACCTGCCAAGACAATAAGTATTCCGGGTCCAGGACCAACAAGTGCGATGGCACCAAAAACTGTTACTAATCCGCCAATAGCACCGATGATGACGCGCCACACTAAACGGCCGACTGGCGTTCTCTTAATCCAAGTTCTAATCTTCATTTTTTCTTAATCACCTCAACATGCTCACCATATGCTGCTTCAGCAATTTCTGCGCGTCGAGACTTATATTTATCTGATGCACCAGCGATTAAATGTTCAAAACGTTGTTCACCCTTAATTAATGGGTGTAACTCTTTGGCCGTGTTTTGCTCGCCCCAAATCGGTGGCTCTTGGCGAGTTACTTGCACAGTTATATGTGGGTGAAGTGCACGGTAAATGAGTCCAACTCTGCGAAGTCCGAGATAGGCAACATGGCGTAATCCACGATTTATATGTTCTTGAATAGTTAAACGAATATAGGTTATCCGAGATGGTCTTATCGGTTCTTTGGCGGTTGCTAATTCGTAGAGAATCTTCGCAATCTCTGCTCCGCCAGTGGGCTCCGGTAGTTCTGCACATTTGCTGGCTAAACGTTCGCGAACGGCGGGGTCTTGTAATTGTTTTACCTTAGAAGTCACATCTGCCAAGTCTGCTTGATCTGCACGCAGTGCAAAACCAAAATCATGACACCACTTGGCGCGAGCTTCTTGATCATCCGTTCCGCGAATATTTGAAACAAGGACCGTAGGCACTTGTGCAGGTAATAACTCATGCACCCCGTTATAACCAGTTGCGCAAACACCAGCATCGAATGCGCGAAGCACTTTGGCTAAAGGGAAATATCGGACGACGCGAATATCTAAGCCTTCTGGGGCAAGTGATTTACCATCTTTATCCAGAGGTTGTTTCGTCAAAATAACTTGCAGATCTTTCCATCCGAGTAAACCCGATAAGGCCGCGGTCATCTTCTCGTTGACATCACTATCGCCTGTTCCGAGTTGAACTAATACTGCAGGTCGATTTAAATCCAACCCCATAATCTTGCGAGCTTCATCACGCGAATAAGCATCTGATTTTTGAAAGAGTGAGACTGATGAAGTTAGCGTGGCATCTTTTCGGGATGCAGTTGGTCCAAAGTCATAGGCACGGGCAATATCGCCTGGTTCGACGATGTGATCCATCATCTTTGATTGCAGACCAAGTACAAATCGTTGTGGTTTTTTCTGCCAGAGTCCGCGTCTAACCCAGACTAATGAAAGTTTTGGATGTCCAAATTTTGCAGCGATAACACCTGGATAAGGAACTACTCCATCAAAAGATAAAACTTTTGCACCCGTTTCATCTACAAGTGCTAATAATCTGTCGCGCAGATATGCATCCCATTTTTCTCGTGACATCCATAATCGATCTCGGCCTGGAATATATTCGCAACGTATTCCCATGTATTCCGGGACTTCAGCAATTCCGCCGGCCATCGAAACAATTATTGGGTTTGCATATTCCTTTAGCGCAAGTGCAATTGCCGATGCGCGCGCTAAGTGGCCCATACCTACGCCATTGCTAGTTGCAAGAATAATTGTTGGTTTTTCCATAACAATCGGAAGTTTAGGAGACACGCCCGAACTTCTCGCATAAAAAAGGGGTGGGGTTGCAACTTTTTTTGACTTCGGAGATACTTAACCCACATTCGAAAGAATGAAAACGATGGGGAGAGTACTTCTCAAACGAGTTTCTAAATCAGAAACCTTTGCCGTACAGCTTTAAAATGATTACACAATCGCATCATGCGGAAAGTTTTAGATCAACACCAGCAACATCCACGCCGATATCTCCTGAAAAAGTAGCTTCCTTACTGGCTTCAGA
>CAEZSK010000008.1_pt1 | contig 13073 bp, 15 predicted proteins | sample 7263931 | NCBI WGS metagenome assembly CAEZSK01 (sample SAMEA6813775, study PRJEB35770) | uncultured Actinomycetes bacterium | biome: Freshwater; feature: Freshwater reservoir; material: water | place: Czech Republic | collected 2017-04-14 | depth 0.5m m
CGGTTTATAAACCAATCACCGGTGCGGTTTTGTTCCATGCCCATATCTTCGACAACGACAGATTCGCCGTTTTCATTTAAGTTAATTGAGCGATCAAGTAATTCACCCAAAACCAATATCTCACCAGCGCGTGATTCAAAGCGACGCATATTTACGAGTCCAGTTATTACAACTGCGCCTGATTCGATCGATGTAACTCGTGTGATCGGAACAAAAACTCTGCGACGTAGAGGAACTTCGACGACGAGGCCAAGAATTCGCGGTGGCTGATTATTGGAACGTAAAGTTGCGACAGCATCGCGGACTTTGCCAACTGGATCTCCATTTGGATCAAAGACTGCTGTACCTGCCAAGCGTGCGATAAAGACGCGATTTATTGTGTTGCCACTCATTTTTGGCCTCCCTTCATTGGCTAAGGGTATCGGCTACGGTTACTGCCATGTCGCAGCCTTTAAATCGTGATAACCACACACAGATTCCTGCGCGCCCCGATTTAATTCGATTAGGCGTGGGCATTATTGGAATTGGCACATCGGGTCCGCTTATCGCCATGAGTTCCATGCCAGTTCTCTCACTGATTTTCTGGCGAAATTTTGGCGGCGCTCTGATGACCGCACCTTTTGCTCTCCGTCATCGCATCGATCGAGCCGGCGCAAAATGGGCAATCCTCTCGGGGGTTGTATTGGCGCTACATTTTTACGGCTTCTTCTTAGCAATGCGAATGACAACAGTTGCTGCTGGAACCGCGCTTGTTGCACTACAGCCAATTTTTGCTGCGCTCTTTGTTAAATTAACGGGTGGCGATATTCCATCTCGTGCCTGGTTGGGTATGTTCGTAAGTTTTGGTGGAGTGCTACTCATATCTGGAGTTGACCTACAAATATCTCTGCGGGCTTTTCTGGGAGATCTGGCTGCGATTATTTCCGCAGCTCTTGCCGGAATGTATATGTTGATTGGTGCACGGGCTCAAAGAACGCTAGAAACAGCAACTTACACTTCTATATGCTATTTCTTCTGTTCCGTAACAGCGCTACCGCTAGCAATTATCGCTGGAAATGAACTTCTCAACTTTAGCGGCCGTGAATGGTGGATTTTATTAGGGCTAATTTTCGGGGCACAATTTCTAGGGCACACCATGTTTAACTCAGTTCTTAAACGAGTTTCTCCCGCCGTTGTCTCTTTAATTGTTTTCTTCGAAGTTCCCGTCAGTTCTATTCTTGCGATTTGGTGGCTAGACCAACGTCCACCAGTTGGCGTTATTCCCGGCATTGTCTTAATTCTTTTTGGATGTGCTCTAGTTGTTTTAAGAACCAGACCTACTCAGGTAATGGTTGAAGAGTAATTAGCGAATGATTTCCAAATGATTGATTTACACACTCACACAACGGCTAGCGACGGTACGGATTCGCCTTCTGCCTTAGTAAATAAAGCGCTATCGGCTGGAATTACAGTTTTAGCAATTACAGATCACGACAGCACCGCTGGTTGGAATGAGGCGATTACTGCACTCCGCTCACCACTTTCTTTAGTACTGGGAGCCGAGATTTCAACGTTAACACTCGATGGAATCAGCGTTCATATGCTTGGTTTGCTATTCTACGGCGAAGATAAAAGTATGCAGCAAATGTTGGCCGATTCTAGAGATACCCGCATTCCACGCATGCGCAAGATGATCGAATTATTGGCGGCTGATGGAATCGATATTTCTCTAGAAGATGTAATGGCGGCCACCCCAGTAGGTGCGACATTAGGTAGACCTCATCTTGCAGACGCACTCGTTCGAAACAAAGTTGTGGCATCTCGCGACGAGGCATTTCTTGAGTTATTACATAATGATTCAAAATATTATGTAACTCATGCGGCGCCAACACCAGAAGCCGCAATTCGTCAGATCAATCAGGCGGGTGGAGTAGCAGTAATTGCTCACCCGTTTGCATCTAGACGAGGCGAAGTCATTTCTGCAGATTCCTTTAAAGAGTTAGTCGCTGCTGGATTGCACGGAATTGAAGTAAGTCATCGTGATCATTCTCAAGCCGAGCGTGAACAACTCAACCAAATTGCAGACCAACTTGGATTAGTAAAAACTGGGTCAAGTGATTACCACGGCCACGGTAAACTAAATGCACTCGGAGAAAATCTCACCGATCCCGAACAATGGGATCGACTTGAATCTTTAGCTAACGCCCGAAGGGTCGTAACAAAGTGAACGTCATGGAAGTAAGCGCGGTTACATTTTCAATCCAGGCTTTCGTAACCTTGTTAGTAATTCTTGATCCACCTGGTGCAACGCCGATATTTCTTGGGCTAGTGGCCGACAAAACTAAGAAAGAGCGCGTTCAGCTCGCTTGGCAAGCCGCACTCGTGTCATTAATTGTGATTACTTTCTTCTCGCTCTTTGGCAGATTAATTCTGGAATACATGAACGTTTCAATTGAAGCGCTGCAAGCCGCAGGAGGTTTATTACTTCTATATGTTTCTCTCGAACTCTTAACTGGTCGAGATATGGGAGGCGATGACTCTAAAGATAAAAACATCGCACTGGTCCCACTAGGAACTCCATTATTGGCAGGTCCCGGTGCGATTGTGGCGACGATGATCTTCGTGCAACAAATCGAAACTCCCGCACAGAGTATTGGCCTTATCGCCGCAGTGGTTGCGGTGCATATTGTTATCGCAATTTCTCTTATGGCTTCGACAACCATTTTGGGCATCATTAAAGATGCGGGAGTTACCCTTTTAGCCAGAATTGCTGGTTTGTTGCTTGCTGCAATCGCAGTTCAGATGCTCGTGGATGCCATAAAAGCATTCACTGCACAATAATCCAAGCTCAGATAAAGTTATGTACATGTCATCGGATCCACGCGGGAATTTCTCTCCCGACACCATCGCTTGGAAAATTCATTCTGATCCAGCTATGGCAATTGGTGGAATCCGCGCACTCTTACAACAAGCGCTGCATCCAGATGCCATGGATGGCGTTGCTAAGAATTCAAATTTTCGTGAAGACGCTTGGGGTCGACTACAGCGCACAGGGGATTATGTTTCAACAATAACTTTCGGCAGTCGCGAAGAAGCAGAATCTCTGGCGGCGCGAGTCCGAAAGATTCATGCCGCCTTAGGTTTGGATGACCCACATCTATTGCTTTGGGTGCATATGGCGATGGTTGACTCGTTTCTAGATGTAGCAATTCGATCCGGGCTATCACTGACTTCAGAACAACAAGATCAGTATGTTGCCGAAATGGTGATTTTTGCAGAAGCGGTTGGAATTAGCGCAAATGAAGTTCCTGCCTCGGTTACAGAGATGCAAGAGTATTTTGTAAAGATTTCGCCAGAACTTCGCGCATCAGATGATGCCAAACGGGCCGCGCTGTTCTTAACCATTCCGCCGCTTCCAAATGTAATTCGTTTTGCAACACCAGCGGCTCCAGCTTGGGCTTCTCTAGCTTTGTTAGCGGCGAGTTCGCTGCCCGCTTGGGCTAAGTCGCTTTATGGCACACCAACTTTTCCCGGGCAGAATTTTGCTACTGAGATTTCATTAAAGGCCATCCGCAAAACCTTAGGCGTTATTCCGGATGCGATTTTGGCACCACCTGTATACAAAGCTGCGCAAGAGCGATGGGGACTGGTGCTTGCAAAATGAAAGTCATTGCAATTGTAAATCCGGCAGGCGGAACAGGAAAGACAACACTTTCACACGCTCTAGCCGTTGCTTTTGCCGAGTTCGGTAAGAAAACTCTACTGATTGATCTAGATCCATCTGGCTCGCTAACTTTTCGACTAGGACTAGAAAATCCAAGAGTAACAATCACCGAATTTATCTCTGGTGTTAAATTAACCGATGACAAATTGACTACAACATCTGAGCGCTTTGATTTCATAGCATCCGATTCACGTTTATCAGCAAATTCAGATGAAGATGCTCTTTCACTTCTACTTAATAATCTTCCTAAGGAATACGACGTGGTTATTTTGGATAATCCATCCACTTTGACTTCTTCGTTAGCGGCCTCGCTTAAAGCCGCAGAACACTTATTTGCGCCTGTTTCACAATCACTGCATTCATTACGCGGTCTAATTCAACTACGTAAAATTATCGAAACGACTGTAACTGCTATTCCAATAGGGATTGTTGAATACGAAGATCTTGCTCCCACTTTGGATGTATCGATTTTGCGAAGTGAAGAAATTGAAATTGCAGCAGTTTCAAATTTATCTGTTTTAAGCACACATAAGAGTTCTGAGGTAGCAGAGAGTTACCGCAGCGCGGCTTACTCGATTCTTGAATTGCTGGGTCTGGAATAAGAAAGACTAAGAAGAAAATTTCTTAGTGCGCGTACGATTACGTTGAGTTTTCTCAGTAGCAGGTTTGGCTGCCTTCTCACGCGGTTCGGCCTTCTCTGCCTTAACAGTTGGCTTCTGCTTTGTGATTCGTCCATTAGAGCCAGCCGGAATATTTAGCATTTGATAAAGATGTTCAGAAGAAGAATAAGTCTCTTCTGGTTCGCCCAAGCCCAAAACCAGCGCAGTATCGATCATCTTCCATCGAGCCAGATCATCCCAATCAACGAAAGTTACAGAGATTCCCTCTGCTCCAGCGCGCGCTGTGCGACCGATACGGTGAACATAAGTTTTTTCATCTTCCGGACACTGGTAATTAATTACGTGTGTAATTCCGTCGATATCGATTCCACGCGCGGCCACATCGGTTGCGACTAAGACATCTGACTTGCCCGCTTTGAAATCATTAAGTGCTTTTTCGCGTGCGCCTTGACCTAAATCACCATGAATTGATGCTGCACGGAATCCGCGTTCGGCAAGATCATCGGAAGTTTTTTGACACGTACGTTTAGTGCGGCAAAAGACGATTGATGGGCCACGACCTTCAGCTTGGAGAATTCGGGCCAGCATTTCAATTTTATCGAGTGCGTGTGCGCGCAATACATACTGCTTGATGCGCGATACAACTGCACCTTCATCTTCGTTATCTTGCGTACGAATATGGATTGGCTGATTCATAAAGCGTCGAGCTAGAGCGATTATGTCTCCGGGCATAGTCGCTGAAAACAACATTGTTTGTGCACGATTTGGAGTGCTCGTAAATATTTTTTCAACATCCGGCAAAAATCCTAAATCAAGCATTTCATCCGCTTCATCTAGGACAACTCGGGAAACTTCTTTCAGTTTCAATTGACCCTGTCGGTAAAGGTCTAATAAGCGACCTGGTGTTCCAACAACTATTTCCACACCGTTTTCAAGCGCTTCGATTTGTGGCTCAAAAGCTCGCCCACCATAGACCGCCAAGGTGCGAATTCCACGGTTTCCAGTTAATTCATCAATATCTTTTGTAACTTGAACACAGAGTTCGCGAGTTGGAACAACGACTAAAACTTGTGGAAGCCCTTTAGCTACTAGATCAGCCCACTCGATATCAAGCGGTGCAATAACTCTTTCGATTAGTGGAATACCAAAAGCGAGAGTTTTACCTGTTCCAGTTTTAGCCTGGCCAATTACATCTCCATCGCCAAGTGCGATAGGAAGAACCATCTCTTGGATGGGAAATGGTGAAATAAATCCATGTTCAGCGAGTGCTGCCTGCGTTTCGGGACGAAGCGGTAAATCTGCGAAAGTTAAAGTCACCTTAGAGAACGCCGAAACCAACGCGGCGATCAGCGGCGACACCAATGTCGACGAAACCGATCTTGTCCGCTGCTACAACAATTTCATGGCCCCGAACGTCTTGGATCGCAAGAGGTGTTTGGCCTGCCAGCGCAGCCGCCACGGCAGCCTTAACTTCGGTAACGGATGTATTTGTCTCAATAACTAGTTCGCCAGCGATATTGGCGATTGCGATGCGAACTTGGGTGCTTTGCCCTGCATCTGATTTCTTTGTACTCATGTGGTCATCCTATCGGCAAAAAGTGCCGTCGATCTCCCTGAATTATGTGGCCGTTATTCACTTTCAGAGAGTGGGAAGCCAGAAATTCCACGCCACATTAAGTTTTCAACTAATTCAACAGCTTGTTGGCGGCTTAACTTGCTATCTCTTTCCAACCAGTGACGTGCGGTTACTTGCGTGTAACCAATCAATCCAACGCCGAGCAACATTGCAACTTCTTGGGGGAGTCCAGTGTCATTAGAAATAATTGCACTAACTGCTGCTGCGCAGTCATAAGTCATTCGATTTAATCTTTCGCGCACTTGTGGCTCGACGCTCATATCACTCTCGAAAAGAAGGCGGAACGCTTCTCCTTCTTTTTCAATAAATTCAAAATATGCAACAACCGTTGCATGTACGCGCTTTGAGTTATCAGGGGTTGAAGAAATCGCTTTCTGTAAAGCAAACACCAAGGAATCAATGTGCAAATCCAGGACAGCTAAATACAAATCTAGCTTTGAGGGAAAATGTTGATACAAAACCGGCTTGCTGACATTTGCACGGTCGGCAATCTCATCCATGGCAGCAGAGTGATATCCAGCCGCGGTAAACACCTCGAGAGCGGCGGTGAGCAAAATTGCACGGCGCTCATCACGTGGCAGGCGCGCTTTGTCGCCCTTTGTATTTACATCCAAGGTAGTCATTGCTCATATCGTAGACGCATTTGCGCGGATAGCGAAAGGTCAATTGCAGATGAGAATCATTTGCAGCCTCGGGAATTTATCTAATTGGCGCACCTGCAATGCCTACGGCAGAATATCGCTATGACGAACCAGCAAATCAAACCTCCGGCCCTGGTTTCTCCAGGACCTGCACTAACTGTTGATGAAGTTCGCCGGTACAGCCGACATTTGATAATTCCGGATGTTGCCATGGCAGGTCAGCAACGATTGATGAACGCAAAAGTTCTCTGCGTGGGTGCCGGCGGTCTAGGTTCACCAGCGCTCATGTATTTAGCGGCCGCAGGTGTAGGAACTCTTGGAATTGTTGAATTCGATACCGTCGATGAATCAAATTTACAACGCCAAATCATTCATGGCCAAAGTGATATTGGAAAGAGTAAAGCGCAATCTGCAAAGGAAAAAATTGCGGAGATAAACCCTTACGTAAAAGTTGTTACGCATGAAGTTCGCTTAGATAACTCAAATGTAAAAGAAATTTTCTCGCAATACGACATCATCGTTGATGGAACTGATAATTTCGCAACTCGCTATTTAGTAAATGATGCCTGTGTGTTGCTAAAGAAGCCTTATGTGTGGGGATCTATCTATCGCTTCGACGGTCAAGCCAGCGTGTTTTGGGCCGAATACGGTCCTTGTTACCGATGCTTATATCCAGAACCACCACCTCCAGGAATGGTGCCAAGTTGTGCAGAAGGTGGAGTACTTGGAGTGCTGTGCGCAACTATCGGATCTATTCAAACTACAGAGGCGATCAAGGTAATTACGGGAGTAGGGGATCCGCTAATTGGTTCACTAATTATTTATGATGCTCTGGAAATGTCTTTTAAAAAGATGAAAGTTCGCAAGGATCCGAACTGTCCATTGTGCGGTGATAACCCAACCCAGAAAGAATTGCTACCTGATTACGATGCATTCTGCGGAGTTTTATCAGATGCTGCTGAAATCGCAGTAAAAGATTCTACGATTTCCGTATCTGAGTTAGAGGCAAAGATCAACGCAAAAGACGACTTCTACCTTGTAGATGTTCGCGAACCAAGTGAATTTGAAATCGTACGAATTCCAGGTTCACATCTAATCCCGAAGCAGGGATTCCTAGATGGAACAGTGTTGTCGTCACTTCCGCAAGATAAGCCAATTATTTTGCATTGCAAGAGCGGTGTTAGATCTGCGGAGTGCCTAGCCATCCTAAAAGGCGCTGGCTTTTCGGATGCTTCACACGTCGCTGGTGGCGTTATTGCATGGGCAAAACAAATAGATAAAACACTGCCGGTTTATTAATGCGTAGTTCTTATCAAGGCTTTCGTGCACTTTTGGTACACGCGCACCCTGACGATGAAACTATCAACAATGGTGCAACCATGGCTTTATACGCAGCTCTTGGCGCTCAAGTAACTCTTGTTACGTGCACGCGCGGAGAAGAAGGTGAAATTCTTACGCCAGAACTAAGTCACCTTTCTAGTGCTGAAAGCGACGGACTTGGTCAACATCGCGAAACTGAACTTGCTAACGCAATGAGTGCGCTTGGTATCACCGATTACAGGTTTCTTGCCCAAGGTGTAAAGACTTATCGCGATAGCGGGATGATAGGCACTGAACCTAATAAACGCCCCGATGTTTTCTGGCAGGCAGATCTAGAAGAAGCTGCAGACTTTTTAGTCAACGTTATTGAAGAGGTAAAGCCTCATATTTTGATTACCTACGATGAAATAGGTGGTTACGGACATCCTGATCATATTCAGGCTCATCGTGTTGCCATGAGGGCCTCTGAAAAATCAGATTGGAAGATCCAAAAAATTTATTGGAACACGATGCCGAAATCTGTCCTAGCTGAAAGCATGGAAAAGATGAAAGAAATTGGATCAGATTTCTTTGGCGCTGAAAACGTTGATGACATTCCCTTTGCTAAAGACGATCAATTCGTGCACGCCCTGGTTGATGGCAACGCTTATGTTGAACAGAAAATGGAAGCGATGAAAGCCCATCACACGCAGATAGCCCTAGATGGACCCTTTTTTGCGCTCTCAAATAATCTGGGATTACAGGTTTGGGGAAATGAGTACTACACCTTAGTAAAGGGTGAGAAGACCGAGCCTTTTGATGAAGCAGGGCGAGAAACCGATTTGTTTGCCGGAGTAATTCTTTAGATGAAGTACCTGCTTTCTCTAATTGTTGGTGGTGTTACTGCAGTAGCGGCGACTTTTCTGCATAAGTTTGCACCTCCTTTTGGAATAGCTATTTCAATTATCGGTACCTTTACCTCGATATGGGTCATCGGACGAATTTTTGCTGGCCGCAGATTTAAAATTATTGCGGCAATTGGCTGGATCGCTATATTTTTTAGAGCGGCATCATTTGGCGTGGGAAAAGAATTATTAGTGCAAGGCGACAATTTAGGAAATGCTTTCTTCTTAATCTCATTTGCCGCTCTAGCAATTGCAATTGCTTTTCCAGCGAATTAGCTCCAGGTCCAACTCTGCCCATCAGGGCCGTCATTAATTGAAATTCCCTGGGCCAACAATTTATCTCGCAGGAGATCGCTCAGGATCCAGTTTTTTGAACTTCGCGCTTCGGCTCTCTCGTTTAACAAATTCTGTTGTTCTGCGGAGAGTGGCTTGATAGTAATTGCTCGCGTTAGATCTAGACCAAGTACTTGATCTGCATAGATAAAGAGAGCGCGTTTTTCTTGGCTTGAAAATAGAGAATCTTTTTCTATAGCCCGAAGTCGCAATATTGCACGAGGAGTATCTAAATCTTTGGCTATCGCACTTGCGATTTCTGCATCTTCTTTTGCCTCAAAGCTATCGCCCCACGTGGACATCGCAGTTCGCCATCTGCGTAAAGTCGCATTCGCCGCATCTAGAGCCGCCCAGGTTAAATCCATTTGTGCCCGATAACGATTTTCTAAGAGAGAAAGTCGCAGCGCTAAGGGGTCAAGTTCACGATCAATTAGATCTTGAATTAGAACAACGTTATTGGAGCTCTTTGACATTTTGCGTCCTTCAAAGAGCAAATGTTCGCCATGGACCCAAAGGTCAACGGCTTCCGCACTAATTATTGAATTGGATTGAGCTCGCTCATTCTCATGATGCGGAAATCTCAAATCAATTCCACCTACGTGAACATCTACATGTCCTTCAAGAAGAGATAAAGACATCGCCGTACATTCGATGTGCCAACCTGGGAATCCAAAACCCCAAGGTGAATCCCAAATCATTTGCGTGCGCGTACCAGCTGACTTCCAAAGCGCCCAGTCAGCATGAAATTTTTTGTCACCTTCGTCGCTAAATTCATATCGATGTCCCGGCTTTAGTGAATCGAGTCGATTTCCACTTATTGCACCATATGAGTCATAAGACCTGGAATCGAAATAAACCGAACCAGAATCAGTGGCATAAGCAAATCCACCCTCGATTAACTCTGATATGTATTTCTGCATTAACTCGATGGTTTCACTTGCACGGGGATAGGCACTAGCCGGCAATATGTTCAATCTTTGTAAATCTTTATGGAAAAGCTCCTCATAACCCCGTGCAATTTCAAAAGGATCGCGAGATTCCAAACGAGCTTGCTGCAACATTTTGTCTTCAGTAACAAAATCTTCAGACATATGGCCAACATCGGTGATGTTCTGAATCATTTGAACTTTGTAACCTTGTTGCAATAGTGCTCGATGAATCAGATCTGCCAGTAAGAAAGTGCGCAAATTCCCAACGTGAGCGTCGCGATATACCGTTGGTCCGCAGCAATACATGGTCAAGGTTGATCCTGATTGCCTAATCTCTTTGACCTCTCGGGTCAGAGTGTCATAAATCGATAGCTTCATTTAATTTCCAATGCTGGTAGCACCCGATAAATATATGAGTGATGGGTCCGAAAGCCCATCGATTTATATAGAGCAAGTGCCGCTTCATTTTCAATATCTACTTGCAGCGCCACTTTAGTTGCTCCATCAGACTTGGCAGCAGCCATTAATTTATTCATCAAGTGCTTTGCAACGCCTTTACTGCGCTGGGAAGGATCAACAAATAGACGGGTTGCGATTGACCATGTCCCTAACGTTGCAATGCGGCCGACTGCAATAACTGTGGAGCCAGACTTTATGACGCCATAGCGCGCTGGATATCTTTTCATCAACTTTTCCAAGTTGTGGTCGGATTGCAACCCCAGCCAATCTTGTGAAGGAGAATCTGCTATCTCACAAGTAAATTCTGATTGCAGATCTTTTGCATCCAAAGAAATATCTTTAACCAAGAATTGTGCGCCGACCTTAACGAGCCAATCTTGGCTCTTCAGATAATCATCAAGTTCTTGGTACAAGGGGAGGGGAATTGTGAATGTCGGCGTTAAATTCTTACCTGTATAAGTTTCTATTACATGGGCAACCGCTTCTGCTAGCGCTGCCGCTGGTTCGCCGATCGGTGGCGATCCGGTAGGCAGTACAGAATTTGCGCGCATCGTAAATCCGTCGGAGATTCGCAAACGCCATTTCCCATATTCAATCGTTTCAGCGGCAGGCCAGGTTGTATCCGAGAGATTTTCTAGTTCGCTAACTCGCAGAGACAGAGGCGACCCTGTGCCAGCTCGATCAGGCAGTGGTTTAACTTCTCGCCATACCGCTATTTCATCCTTTGAAAATGTTATGACTTGAGATTTAGCGTTAATTAATTCGTGTTCGTTCTGCAGAATTCCGACGATATCTCTAAACCCACCATCGGCCTCGCGCAGTCTTATCGTGACCCTTTTGCCAATGGCCCCGCTCAACGCCGAGACAGATCCCTGGGTGGCTTCAGTCATGTCGATACCTTAATCGGGCAACAGCGCCAGCGCATGGTTAGAATAAGCGCGATCGAACAGCAGGCTAACTAATTTGGAGGTTAGATCATGACCTATGTAATTGCTCAACCGTGCGTTGATGTTAAGGATAAATCTTGCATCGAGGAATGCCCAGTTGACTGTATTTACGAAGGCAATCGCATGCTCTACATCCAACCCGACGAGTGCGTTGATTGCGGCGCTTGCGAACCTGTCTGCCCGGTCGAAGCTATTTATTACGAAGATGACATCCCATCACAGTGGAAAGACTCATCGAAGATCAATACTGAATTTTTCGTTGAACTTGGATCTCCGGGAGGCGCAGCCAAAGTTGGCTTAACAAATAGCGATCATCCGGATGTCGTAGCGCTTCCACCAAAAGAATAATTAAAACAAAGCCGCTTAGCTAGCGACAACAAAAGATGCGCCAACCATTACCAGATTTTCCATGGGATGCCTTGGCACCTTATGCCAGCAAGGCGCGAGAATTTGCAGATGGAATAATTGATTTATCCCAAGGCACTCCGGTCGATTCAACACCAGAATTAATTCAAAGCGCGCTGCGCGCCAGTTCTGATTCGCCAAGATATCCGGTTACGGCCGGCACAAAAGAATTACAAGATGCAATTCGTAATTGGGCCATAAATCATTTAGGTGCAACCGGGGACTTTGATGTACTCCCAGTGATCGGGTCTAAAGAATTGGTTGCATGGTTGCCGACACTGCTACAAAGCAAAAGTGTAATTTATCCAGAGGTTGCATATCCGACTTATTTGGTTGGCGCACTCCTTGCGCAAGCAAAGCCAATTGCAGTCGACTTGGACGCAGCAACGTGGCCGAAATCTGATTTTGCTTGGATTAATTCACCAGCAAACCCAACTGGTCGAGTGCATTCCGAGAATGAACTTCGCGCAGCACTGAAATGGTCTCGCGAAAATTCGGCGACTCTAATTTGCGATGAGTGTTACATTGATTTTGGAGATACTCAGACTCCAACTTCTCTACTTAAATACACCGACGGTGATAATTCAAATGTCTTAGTGGTTCATTCACTCTCGAAAAGATCATCAATGGCTGGATACCGTGGTGCTTTTCTAATTGGCGATAGCAAGTTAATTGCCCAAATACGTGAAGTGCGTAAACATGCGGGCATGATGGTTCCACTTCCAATTCAAAACGCCATGGTGGTCGCGTTAAGCGATGAAAAGCATGTCCAAGAACAACGCGCCAGATATAACTCGCGAAGAGCAATTTTGGCACCAGCTTTGCAGGCCGCCGGTTTCAGAATTGATGATTCAGCCGCCGGTCTTTATATATGGTGCACGAGATCAGAAGATGCTTGGGTTTCCGTTGATTGGTTAGCAAATATTGGAATTTTGGCAACCCCCGGCAATTTCTATGGCCCGTTAGGTGCATCGCATATCCGGGTTGCAATGACGGCACCAGATTCGCAAATTAATGAAGCAGCAAGTCGCATCATGAAAGCCATTGCATAGTGGCTATCGGAATTTTATTAGTAGGAGGATTTGGTACTCGACTCAAACCTCTGACTAATCAAACTCCCAAACCAATGTTGCCAATCGGTGGTTTGCCAGTTACGGAACATCAATTACTAGCTGCAAAGAAAGCTGGAATCAATA
>CAEZSK010000009.1_pt1 | contig 13036 bp, 9 predicted proteins | sample 7263931 | NCBI WGS metagenome assembly CAEZSK01 (sample SAMEA6813775, study PRJEB35770) | uncultured Actinomycetes bacterium | biome: Freshwater; feature: Freshwater reservoir; material: water | place: Czech Republic | collected 2017-04-14 | depth 0.5m m
ATGGGCCATGAAGGTATGCACTTCTCGCTCGTATCTCGTGAAGTGATTGCTGATTCTGTCGAAACTGTTATGCAAGCCGAGCGCCTTGATGGAATGGTTACTTTTGCAGGTTGCGACAAATCACTTCCCGGAATGATGATGGCGGCCGCACGTATCGATGTGGCATCTGTATTTGTTTATGCAGGTTCAACTCTGCCGGGCCAAGTAGATGGCAAAGATGTAACGATCATCGATGCCTTTGAAGCAGTTGGAGCATGTGCACGCGGATTAATTACTCAAGAGCGCGTTGATCAGATAGAACGTGCAATCTGTCCAGGCGAAGGTGCATGTGGTGGCATGTACACCGCCAACACGATGGCCACAGTTGGTGAAGCAATCGGACTTTCACTCCCTGGTTCAGCTGCGCCTCCCGCTGTCGATCGCCGCCGCGATGCTTTTGCTGTTGCATCAGGTGCTGCTGTCGTAAATATGATCAAACTTGGTCTCACTACTCGCGATATTTTGACGAAGCGTGCATTTGAAAACGCCATCACTGCTGTGATGGCACTTGGTGGCTCAACGAATGCAGTTCTTCATTTACTTGCAATTGCTCACGAAGCAGAGGTTGATCTTGCACTAGATGATTTCCACCGCATTGGTTCGAAAGTGCCTCTGCTGGGAGATTTGAAACCGTTCGGTCGTTATGTCATGAGCGATATGGATAAAGTCGGGGGAGTGCCCGTAGTTCTAAAAGCACTACTTGATGCAGGATTGTTGCATGGCGATGTTATGACAGTTACCGGAAAGACCATGGCCGAAAACTTGGCAGGTATAAATCCACCAGATGTTGATGGCGATATTTTGCATGCAATTTCTAAACCTCTTTCTACAGATGTTGGAATAACAATTCTTGGCGGATCACTCGCATCTGATGGCGCCGTTTGTAAAACTGCTGGTATCGGAATCGAAACATTTGAAGGTCCAGCGCGCGTATTTGAACGCGAACAAGCGGCTATGGAAGCGTTAGAGAACGGAACAATCCAAGCTGGCGACGTTGTCGTGATTCGTTACGAAGGTCCAAAGGGTGGACCCGGAATGCGCGAGATGTTAATGATTACTGGTGCGATTAAAGGCGCTGGTCTAGGAAAATCAACTTTGCTTTTAACTGATGGTCGTTTCTCTGGTGGCTCAACTGGATTATGCGTCGGCCACGTTGCGCCAGAAGCAGTAGATGGTGGACCAATTGCATTTATTAAAGATGGCGATCTGGTTCGAATCGATATCAAAGCGCGCACCTTGGATTTGTTGGTGGATTCAGCAGAACTAGAAGCCCGCAAAGTCGGGTGGAAACCCCTGCCCCATAAATTCACTCGCGGAGTCTTGGCTAAGTATTCCAAGACCGTGGGCTCTGCTTCTAAGGGCGCTGTCTGCGGCTAGTTTCACAATTTGAGACTTACATCTCATACCTTGACTCAAAGACCATCGGCGTTGGAGAATAAGCCCATGCAAAAGAAGCTCGCGCTAATTTCATCTTCATCAGTAATTGTGGTGGTGATTCGATAGCGCGTGCCTTTTTAAAGCACGCGCCCTCAGATATCTGAGGGTTTTTTCGTTTAATAAGTAAAAAGATTTTTCGATCAGATAAGGAAAGGAGTAAGAAGATGGCACATGTACCAACAGCCAACGGCACAGCAATGACAGGAGCTACTTCATTGGTGAAAAGCCTCGAAGCAGCCAATGTCGACGTAATGTTTGGACTTCCAGGTGGCGCAATTCTTCCTGCTTACGATCCGATCTTTGATTCAACGATTCGCCACATTTTGGTTCGCCACGAACAAGGTGCAGGTCACGCAGCAACTGGTTATGCGCAAGTTACTGGTCGCGCTGGCGTCTGTATCGCAACGTCTGGGCCGGGTGCAACAAACCTAGTTACACCTTTGATGGATGCTGCTATGGATTCGGTTCCACTTGTTGCAATTACCGGACAGGTTCCATCCGCTGCAATCGGTACGGATGCATTCCAAGAGGCAGATATTCGCGGAATCACAATGCCATTTACCAAGCACAATTATTTGGTAACCAATCCTGATGAGATCCCTGGTGTTATTGCTGAGGCATTCCATATCGCAACAACAGGTCGCCCAGGTCCTGTACTCGTAGATATCGCTAAAGATGCCTTACAAAAAATGACAACATTTAATTGGCCAACTTCCATCAAGCTTGCTGGTTACAACCCAAAGACAACTCCTGATGCACAAGCGATCACCGATGCAGCAGCGCTCATTACGCAATCTTCAAAGCCGGTCTTCTATGTAGGCGGCGGAGTTATAAAAGGCAACGCTCATAAAGAACTTCGTCAGCTTGTAGAACTTCTCGGTGCACCGGTTGTTACAACGCTGATGGCACGTGGAGCATTTCCTGATTCACACCCATTGCACATGGGCATGCCTGGAATGCACGGAACTGTCGCTGCTGTTACCGCATTACAAAAGGCAGATTTATTAATTACTTTAGGCGCTCGCTTCGATGATCGTGTAACTGGAAAACTCTCGACATTCGCGCAAAATGCAAAAGTTCTGCACGTAGATATCGACCCTGCTGAAATCGGAAAGAACCGACATGCAGATGTTGCTGTTGTCGGAGATGTAAAAGAAACCATTGCAGCTCTGATTCCTGCGCTTAAGGCGGCGCTTGCCAAGAACCAACCAGATCTCTCGACTTGGTTGCGCCAGATGAACTCTCTTAAAGCTACGTATCCATTAGGTTATGACCAACCTGAAGATGGATCATTGTCACCACAACATGTGATCCAGCGAATTGGTCAGATTTCTGGAACCGACACAATCTTTACAGCGGGTGTTGGCCAGCATCAGATGTGGGCTTCACAATTTATCTCTTATGAGCATCCACGCACTTGGCTTAATTCAGGTGGCGCAGGAACTATGGGTTATGGAGTACCTGCCGCAATGGGTGCAAAGGTGGGCGCACCGGATGCAACGGTTTGGGCAATTGACGGCGATGGATGTTTCCAGATGACAAATCAGGAACTCGTTACATGCGCGCTAAATAATATTCCAATCAAAGTTGCGATTATCAATAACGAATCTCTCGGCATGGTTCGCCAATGGCAGACCTTGTTCTATGAAGGCCGTTACTCAAATACTTCACTGGAATCAAAGCGCGTACCTAACTTCCCAATGCTCGCTGAAGCGATGGGTTGCGTCGGACTTTCTTGCGATCGCCCTGAAGATTTGGATAAGACAATCGAAAAGGCCATGTCGATCAATGACCAACCAGTAGTTGTCGATTTCCGCGTTCATCGCGATGCGATGGTTTGGCCGATGGTTGCAGCCGGAACATCGAATGATGAGATCATGATCGCTCGCGCTACCGCGCCTGACTGGGATTCACAGGAGCTCTAATGACTACTAGTCGCCGTCAGCACACTCTTGAAGTTCTGGTTGAAAACGAACCAGGTGTTTTAGCTCGCGTCGCTGGACTCTTTTCCCGTCGCGCATTCAACATCGAAACTCTAAGCGTTGGACCAACTGAAGACTCATCAATCTCAAAGATGATTATTGGAGTAGCCGTAGAAGGACACTCCCTCGAGCAAGTTATTGCTCAGCTAGACAAACTTGTCAGCGTCATATCTATCAAAGATGTGACAGGCAAAGTTGAAGAAATTCACGACACCCAACCCGACTATCAAAACTAAGCAAGAAACTACAAAAGGAGAAATACCGTGGCAACGATGTATCACGAAGAGGATGCAGATCTATCAATCATCCAAGGTCGCAAGGTCGCGATCATCGGTTACGGCTCACAAGGCCATGCGCACGCACTTAACTTGCGCGATTCAGGAGTAGACGTACGTGTTGGCCTTAAAGAAGGATCACCTTCACGTGCCAAGGCAGAAGCAGAAGGATTGCGCGTAGTAACTGTTGCAGAAGCTGTGAAAGAAGCAACGGTAATTATGATCTTGGCTCCAGATCACGTACAACGCCATATCTACACAGATTCAATTTTGCCTAACCTAAAAGATGGCGACGCACTCTTCTTCGGTCACGGCTTTAATATTCGCTTTGGTTACATCAAACCTTCAACAAATGTTGATGTTTGCATGGTTGCACCAAAGGGTCCAGGACACTTGGTGCGTCGCGAATACGCTGGCGGACGTGGAGTACCTGTAATCGTTGCAGTCGAACAAGATTCAACTGGCAGCGCATGGCCGCTAACACTTTCTTATGCCAAGGCAATTGGTGGACTTCGCGCAGGCGGAATCTTGACAACATTTACTGAAGAGACAGAGACAGATCTATTTGGTGAGCAGTCAGTTCTTTGCGGCGGCGCATCACAACTAGTTATGTACGGTTTTGAAACTCTTACAGAAGCCGGTTATCAGCCAGAAGTTGCTTACTTTGAATGTCTGCACGAACTGAAGTTGATTGTTGACTTGATGTTCGAAGGCGGAATTGCAAAGCAGCGCTGGTCAGTATCTGACACTGCCGAATACGGTGATTATGTTTCTGGTCCACGTGTAATCGATCCAAGTGTTAAAGAGAATATGAAGGCAGTCCTTGCTGACATCCAATCTGGTGCATTTGCTAAGCGATTCATTGATGATCAAGAAGCAGGCGCACCTGAATTCAAGGCACTTCGCGCAAAGGGTGAAGCTCACCCAATTGAAGCTGTAGGCCGCGAACTTCGTAAGATGTTTAGCTGGATTAAGACTTCAAACAAAGATGATTACCGAGAAGGCAGCGCATCACGTGGGTAAACCCGTTGTTTTAATTGCAGAAGAGTTAAGTCCGGCAACCCTAGAAGCGTTAGGTCCGGATTTTGAAGTACGTAATTGCGATGGAGCAAACCGCACTGAACTTCTTGCCGAACTTGGCAAGGGTGTCGATGCAGTCTTGATCCGCTCTGCAACCAAAATGGATGCAGAAGCAATTGCGGCAGCCAAGGGCTTAAAAGTCATTGCCCGTGCCGGAGTTGGTCTCGATAACGTTGATATTCCTGCGGCTACGACTGCAGGTGTAATGGTCGTTAACGCACCAACTTCAAATATTGTCTCAGCCGCCGAACTCGCAATTTCTTTATTGCTTGCCTCCGCTCGATTTATTTCACCTGCGCACGCTGCACTTCGCAATGGCAAGTGGGCGAGATCTAAATACACAGGTGCAGAACTATTCGAGAAAACTCTCGGAATTGTTGGCTTTGGCCGCATCGGCCAACTTGTTGCTCATCGCATGCAGGCTTTCGGAATGAACGTTGTTGCATACGATCCATATTTGCAGCCAGCAAGAGCGGCCCAACTCGGCGTCGAACTAGTTGAGTTAGATGATCTTTTGAAGCGCTCTGACTTCATCACCATCCACCTGCCAAAGACGAAAGAGACAGCAAACTTAATCGGCGTAGAAGCGCTGAAGAAAGTTAAGAAGGAAGTCCGCATCATCAACGCAGCGCGCGGTGGAGTTTTAGATGAAGCAGCACTTTACGATGCCATCACTGAAGGACGTGTGGCTGGTGCTGGTCTTGATGTTTATGTCACTGAACCTTGCACTGATTCACCTTTATTTCAGCTCGATCAAGTTGTTGCAACGCCTCACCTTGGTGCATCAACTGATGAAGCACAGGAACGTGCCGGAATTGCTGTTGCCATTTCAGTTCGTAAGGCGCTTGCGGGCGAACTCGTACCCGATGCAGTAAACGTTAAGGGCGGAGCAATCCACGACGAGATTCGACCATCGCTTCCACTTGTAGAGAAGATGGCTCAGATTGCTACTGCAATCGCGGGTGAAACTCCGGTATCCATGGAGATCGCAGTTAAGGGCGATATCTCTGGACATGATTCATCAGTTCTCGCAATCAGTGCACTCAAGGGAGCACTCGTTGCTTCTGGAATCGAATCTGTAAGTTACGTAAATGCGCCAGGACTTGCAGCCGAACGTGGCCTTAGTTCAACAGTTACAACTACACCTGATAGCCCGGAATACCGCAGCATGATCTCGCTTCATGCAGTTCTTTCAAATGGTAAGTCAGTAAAGGTTGATGGAACTTTGATGGGCATCCGTAAAGTTGAGAAAATTATTGCAATCGATAATTTCGATCTCGATCTTCCACCAACTGACAATCTTTTGTTCTTGCGTTATGCAGATAAGCCAGGCGTTGTTGGCGCTGTCGGAAATGCTCTCGGAAGTGCAAAGATCAACATTGCAGGCATGCAGGTATCTCGCGCTAGCGCTGGGGGAGATGCTCTGATGGCAATCACCGTTGACTCACCAGTTTCAGATGAAATTGTCTCGGCAGTATCCAAAGAAACAGGAGCTGACCTGGTTCGCTCTGTAAGTTTAGTGAGCTAAGCAAAAGGTTAAAATGAAAAATATTAATCTTGCAGTTATCGCCGGCGACGGAATTGGCCCAGAAGTTGTTGCTCAGGGCATCCGCGTTTTAGATAAAGTTGCCGCAAAACATGGTGTCACCTTTGTAAAGACTGAATACGATCTTGGCGCTGGCTACTGGCATCGCACAGGTGAGGTACTTCCAGATTCAGTTTTGGCACAGATAGCTAAAGCGGATGTAATCCTTCTTGGAGCAGTCGGAGATCCAACCGTTCCTAGCGGCGTTTTAGAACGAGGGTTACTGCTTAAGTTGCGGTTTGCATTTGATCACTACATCAATTTGCGACCAGCAGTTTTACGTGCAGGAGTAATTGGTCCGCTAGCAACTAAAGCGCCAATAGATTTCATCGTTGTACGCGAAGGTACTGAAGGACCGTATGTTGGTGCAGGAGGAGTACTAGCTGAAGGAACAGATGCTGAAATTGCAACGGAAGAGTCGCTCAATACTCGACGTGGTGCAGAGCGAGTTATCCGTGATGCATTTGCACGCGCCGCCAAGCGCGATCGTAAAAAGCTAACTTTGGTTCACAAGAACAATGTTTTAACGCGTGCTGGCAGCCTTTGGACGCGCACATTTAACGAAGTCGCTAAAGAGTTTCCAGGTGTATCGACTGACTATCTTCACGTAGATGCCGCTTCTATGTTCTTTGTTACAAACCCAGAACGCTTTGATGTCGTTGTAACAGATAATCTCTTCGGAGATATTTTGACCGATATTGCTGCGGCAATCTGTGGTGGCATTGGACTTGCTGCATCTGGAAATATCAATCCAACAGGCGCTTATCCATCAATGTTTGAACCAGTACATGGTTCGGCTCCAGATATTGCAGGCAAAAACTTAGCTGATCCAACAGCAACAGTTATGTCGGTAGCCATGATGATGGATCATTTGGGATACGCAGATGCTGCCCGTGAAATTGAAGCGGCAGTGAATGCTGATTTATTGGCACGAGGCGATAAGAAACGTAGCACTACAGAAATAGGAGATGCGTTACTAGCGCAACTTTAAAATGAAAATGACTTTAAATCCGAACGCGAAAGATGCAGCAACGCGTGATGCATTGGTAGCTGAAGGCGGTTTTGGTAAGTACTACACCGACCACATGGTTATTTGCCAATGGAATGAACAAGACGGATGGGCAGAGCCAGAATTGGTTCCTTATGGGCCCCTTTCATTAGATCCAGCAACTGCTGTGTTTCATTACGGGCAAGAGATATTCGAAGGAATGAAGGCCTATCGCCAACCTGACGGTGGAATTTCACTATTTCGCCCTGAGGCAAATGCTCGTCGCTTTGCAAAATCAGCGGCACGTTTAGCGCTTCCGGAAATGCCAGAAGATTTATTTCTAGAGACCGTGAATACATTAGTTAAGCAAGATGCAGGTTGGGTCCCAAATAAAGTCGGTGAATCTCTTTATATCCGCCCATTTATGATCGCAACTGAAGTTGGGCTTGGAGTACGTCCTTCAAATAAAGCAACTTACATTCTTATTGCAACACCTGCTGGTGCTTACTTTGATCCTTCCAAGGCAGTTTCGGTGTGGATCTCAACTGAATATGTTCGCGCAGCGCAAGGTGGAACCGGCGAAGCCAAGTGCGGTGGAAACTACGCAGCATCACTTGTCGCGCAAAAAGCGGCAGCAAAAGAGGGTTGCGATCAAGTTGTATGGATTGATGCCAAAGAACGTAAATGGATCGAAGAGATGGGCGGGATGAACCTTTACTTCGTTAAAGGTACAGGCGCTGATGCATCTGTCATTACTCCGAAATTAACTGGAACACTTCTTCCGGGCATTACGCGTGATTCGATTCTCTCTGCTGCAAAAGATTTGGGTTACAAGACAGAAGAAGTCATGTTGTCGATTGATGATTGGCGCGATGGCATTGCTTCTGGTGAGATCACAGAAATTTTCGCATGTGGCACGGCTGCCGTTGTCTCTCCAGTTGGGCAAGCAAAGAGCGCGATGGGCACATGGATCACAGGAGATGGACAACCTGGAAAAATCACAATGGAAATTAGAAATCATTTGCTTGCAATTCAGCACGGCACAACCGCTGATAAGCATGACTGGATGAAGAGAGTTATTTAATGCCAGTCTCTGATGCATTTCATATATACGACACGACTTTGCGTGATGGCGCCCAGCAAGAGGGGCTAAATCTTTCAGTCCATGACAAATTAACAATCGCTCGCCACTTAGATGACCTTGGCGTTGGATTTATTGAAGGCGGTTGGCCTGGAGCCAATCCGAAAGATACCGAATTCTTTGCCCTTGCCAAGAAAGAGTTAAAACTTAAGAACGCAACCTTTGTTGCTTTTGGAGCAACTCGACGTCCAAATGTGAAAGCAGCCGATGATGTTCTGCTCGCCGCACTTCGCGACAGTGGTGCGCCAGCAGTTACTTTGGTAGCGAAAGCATTTGATCGCCATGTTGATCTCGCACTTAAAACGACTCTGGAAGAAAACTTGGCGATGGTCCGTGATTCAGTCGCACATCTTCGCCAAGAGGGGCAGCGCGTATTTCTTGATGCTGAACATTTCTTTGATGGATACCGCGCTAATCGTGACTACGCGTTAGAAGTTATCCGCGTTGCCATGGAAGCCGGCGCCGATGTGGCAGCACTTTGCGATACCAATGGTGGAATGTTGCCGGATGAAATTGCAGATGTTGTTCATGATGTTTTGACATCTACTTCTGCTCGTATTGGAATTCATTGCCATAACGACACCGGTTGCGCAGTTGCCAATTCGATGGCAGCCGTAGCTGCAGGAGCAACACATGTTCAAGGAACGCTAAATGGCTACGGCGAGAGAACCGGAAATGCCGACCTAGTTACCATCATTGCCAATTTAGAGTTAAAGAAGAATCAATTGGTTCTTCCAGCTAATTCATTGCGCGAATCCTTCAGAATCTCACATGCAGTTGCCGAAGTAACAAATATTTCTCCTTCAGGTCGCCAGCCTTACGTCGGTGTTTCAGCATTTGCACATAAAGCTGGCTTGCACGCATCTGCTATCAAGGTTGATCCGGCGCTTTATCAGCACGAGGATCCGGCATCTGTCGGAAACGATATGCGGATGTTGGTCTCTGACATGGCAGGTCGTGCATCTATTGAACTTAAATCACAAGAACTAGGTGTTGATCTCGGTGGCGATCGTGAACTTGTTGGTCGAATTGTGGATCGCGTTAAAGAGATGGAATCTCGCGGATTCACTTTTGAAGCAGCCGATGCTTCTTTTGAACTTTTATTACTAGAAGAAGTGCAGGGTAAGCGCCCATCATTTTTCACAATTGATCATTGGTTAACTACAGTTGAACGCGCTCAAGATCAATCAATTATTACCAAAGCAGAAGTTGCCGTAACGGCGCAGGGCAAGCAAATTTCTTGCTTAGGTTCAGGAAATGGTCCTGTAAACGCATTCGATAATGCTTTGCGCTCTGGTCTTCAACAGCTTTATCCGGAGCTTTCAGTTCTTGAGTTAACTGATTACAAAGTTCGCATTCTTGAGGGTCGCCTTGGAACAGGTGCGATAACACGTGTATTAGTTGAGACTTCCGACGGCAAAGGCGAATGGAACACCGTCGGCGTTCACGAGAATGTTATCGCTGCCTCTGCGATGGCACTGGAAGATGCAGTGACCTTCGGCCTACTGCGTCAAGGTCGCAAACCCGAGTAATCTTTACGGTATGACCAGCGTTGCGTTAAGTGATATTCGCAGCGCATTTGAACGCTATTTAGAAGCAGAGCGAAACCTATCCGTACATACAGTTCGTGCCTATATGGGAGATTTAGATTCGTTCTTTGAGCATCTTGATAAATTGGATGTAAGTAATTTTGCGATTCTTGAACTTTCACATATCCGCTCTTGGCTGGCTAATCAGCAAGTAAAAGGGGGAGCGCGCACTACTTTGTCGCGACGTGCAGTCTCTATTCGCTTATTTACCAAGTGGGCAACAAAAAAAGGATTTCTCGCAAAAGATATCGGTGCAACTCTGGCCACCCCAAAAGCAGCACGCACCTTGCCAGATGTATTAAATATTGCCGATGCCGCGATTGCGATGGATTCAATGGCAACCAGAGTTGCCGAAGAAGATGGTCCAATCCCAATTAGAGACTGTGCAATGCTAGAAATCTTGTACGCATCCGGTGCCCGTGTATCTGAACTCTGTGGTTTGGATTTAGAAGATATTGATTACCAAAGACAGACTATTCGCGTTCTAGGTAAAGGAAATAAAGAGCGGACAATTCCGATCGGAAACCCAGCGATGCGTGCACTCGAGAATTGGCTAAAGAATGGCCGCTCATCAATCGCTGGTGAAAAATCTGAGCGTGCAGTGTTCTTGGGCGCACGCGGGAAAAGAATTGATCAGCGCACAGTTCGCACAGTTGTTTATGAAGCGCTTGAAGCTTTGGAAGGTGCGAGAAAAATGGGGCCACATGCCCTGCGACATTCAGCTGCAACGCATTTATTAGAAGGTGGCGCTGATCTGCGAACCGTGCAAGAAATTTTGGGGCATGCATCCCTAGCAACTACGCAAATTTACACACATGTTTCAACCGAACGACTTCAAAAAGCGTTTAGACAAGCGCATCCTCGTGCATAATTCAAAACTGGTCATAATTCCAACGTATAACGAAGAGCAAAGTATTGGAGTGCTTTTAAACCAACTCGCACCTTACCCATTTGATATTTTGATAGTGGATGACGGTTCGAGCGACTTAACCATTGAACAAGCCAAAGCCAGCCAGGTCACTGGCGATAAATTAAATCTGTTATTGCGAAATGAAAAGTTAGGCTTAGGTAACGCGTATCGCGCCGGCTATGCATGGGCGCTAGAACATGGCTATGAGCGAATTATTCAGATGGATGCCGACGGTTCACACCAAGTAAGCGACCTTTTAAGGATGCTGGAATTTTCAGATACTCATCCGGAAATCGAATTAATCATCGGCTCACGATGGGTAAAAGGTGGCAAAGTTCTGAATTGGAATAAAGGACGCGAATTACTTTCCAGAGTTGCAAATAGATACACCCAGGCTCTCATTAAATTAAACGTCAAGGATTCAACTGCTGGCTTTCGAATCTATAAAGTTTCATTGCTTTCTCGCATGGATATTCAAGGTGTACGTAGCGATGGTTATTGCTATCAAATTGAAATGACCAGAGAAGCACGTGATGCTGGAGCTTCTGTGGCAGAAATTCCAATCACCTTTAAAGAACGTGAATTTGGCACTAGTAAAATGTCTTTCAAAATCGCAATCGAGGCGATGGCCCGGGTTACGTTTTGGGGAATCTCCAAAGCTAAATGATCTTCACCTCGGCCCGGTCCCGAACCGTCATCCAGCAAAATTAGGCGTAAATCCGGCGGTATTTTCGGCGTTCACGCTCAGGTAAGATTTCCCCTGCACCAGAGCAATCTGGTGACATCTCAGCACTTATGTATGAACTGTTTTCAGGGAATACAAGCCACTTCGGTCCGCTCTAATTTAGAACGGTCGGCGTTGTAGGTGCGACGGGCTTAACAAATTGTTTAGCCATTAACCGAGCGGGTTTATTGCGCTGTGCGCAAAAACCTAAGAAGGAGAACGCTGCCATGGCAGTTGTAACAATGCGAGAACTTCTCGACAGTGGAGTCCACTTCGGACATCAGACACGTCGATGGAATCCAAAGATGAAGCGCTTTATTTTCACAGAGCGCAACGGCATCTACATCATCGATATTCAGCAATCACTTGCTCTTATCGATCAGGCATATGAATTCGTAAAGGACACCGTCGCAAAGGGCGGACATGTTCTATTCGTTGGAACAAAGAAGCAAGCACACGAACCGATCATGCAACAGGCTGCACGCGTTGGAATGCCAACCGTCACTGAGCGCTGGTTAGGTGGAATGCTTACCAATTTCCCAACTGTTTACAAGCGTATTCAGCGCCTCAAGGAACTAGAAGCTCTTGAGAATGCAAATGACCTTTTGCTAACAAAGAAAGAACTCTTGGTTCTTCGCCGCGAACGCGAAAAACTATTTAAGAACCTTGATGGTATTCGCCACATGACTAAATTGCCTTCAGCAATTTGGGTTGTAGATACCAAGAAAGAGCACCTAGCTGTTCAGGAAGCTAAGAAGCTCGGAATTCCTGTAATTGCAATCTTGGATACAAATTGTGATCCAGACGAAGTTGATTTCAAGATTCCAGGTAACGACGATGCGATCCGCTCAATCGGACTTCTTACTCGCGTTATCACTGATGCAATTGTTGAGGGCATGAAGGCTCGCGCAGCTTCTGCACCAGCAGCGCCTGCAGTAGTCGAGGCAGCCGCAACCGAGTCACTTGAAAAAGAGATCCTTGAATCAGCAACACCTACTCCGGAGGCATAAGTAAATTGGCTAACTATTCAGCAGAAGATGTAAAGCGCCTTCGCGAAGCAACTGCAGCAGGAATGCTCGATTGCAAGAAAGCACTTGATGAAGCAGATGGCGATTACGACAAAGCTATCGATTTGATTCGCGTTAAGGGCCTAAAAGGCGTAACAAAGCGTGAAGGGCGCCTGACCTCAAACGGTTTGGTTGTTGCAAAAGTTTCTGGTGATCTCGGCGTCATGCTCGAGCTCAACTGCGAAACTGACTTCGTTGCAAAGGGTGAGCGATTTATCG
>CAEZSK010000010.1_pt1 | contig 12671 bp, 9 predicted proteins | sample 7263931 | NCBI WGS metagenome assembly CAEZSK01 (sample SAMEA6813775, study PRJEB35770) | uncultured Actinomycetes bacterium | biome: Freshwater; feature: Freshwater reservoir; material: water | place: Czech Republic | collected 2017-04-14 | depth 0.5m m
AAAGAAATGTTTTGGAGAATCCAGCCTGGTACACCGCTTACACACCATACCAACCTGAAATTTCGCAAGGAAGACTAGAAGCTTTATTCGCATTCCAGACAGTAGTAAGCGATTTAACTGGATTGCCTATTTCAAACGCGTCAATGCTCGATGAAGGAACTGCTGCGGCCGAAGCTATGACATTAGCGCGACGTAATTTCAAAGGTAGCGATGAGGCTATTTTCTTAATCGATAAAGATTTGCATCCACAGACAAAGGCAGTGCTGTTAACTCGCGCGAAGCCTCTGAATATTCAGGTGTTAGAAGTTGACTTACTCAAGGTGTCTGAAATATCCAGCCTTGATTTCTTTGGTGCACTTGTTCAATATCCAACTACGCTTGGTGAAATTAATGATTACCGCGAACTCGCGGAAGCAGTTCATGCCAAGAATGCATTCCTAATCGCAGCAACAGATCTTCTAGCCTTAACAATTATCGCTCCACCGGGACAATGGGGAGCAGACGTTGCTGTCGGTAGCGCGCAACGCTTTGGTATACCAATGGGATTTGGCGGACCACATGCTGGATTCATGGCGGTGCGCAACGGGTTAGAGCGTTCGCTTCCTGGTCGTCTGATTGGACAGAGCGTTGATGCGCATGGAAATCCGGCTTTTCGCTTAGCGCTGCAAACTCGCGAACAACATATTCGCCGTGATAAAGCAACGAGCAATATTTGTACCGCTCAAGTTCTTCTAGCGAATATGAGTGCGTTCTATGCGATGTGGCACGGACCAAAAGGTTTGTCGCAAATAGCATCACGAGTTCAGACTATGACTGCTTCGTTATCGACATCTCTGAAAGCGTCAGGGTATTCAGTTAAAAACTCTACATTTTTCGATACCTTAAATGTCGAAGTTGCATCGGCCGATGAGATTCTTAGCAAGGCCCTGACGTCAGGGTTTAATTTCCGCAAAGTGAATGAAAAAACTATTGCGGTTTCATTAGATGAAACTATTACCGATTCAATTCTCGCGAAGATCTTCGATGTATTTGGAATAGCAGCCAAGCAAACGACTGCAGGGGAGGGGTTACCTTCTTTCGCAAATCGCACCAGCGCCTACTTGCAACATCCAGTATTTAACACTTATCACAATGAAACCGCGATGATGCGTTATCTGCGTACATTAGCTGATCGAGATTTAGCTCTAGATCGAACAATGATTCCGCTTGGTTCTTGCACCATGAAATTGAATTCTGCTACCGAGATGGAAGCGGTAACTTGGCCAGAATTCGCCGGATTACATCCATTTGCTCCGGCTAATCAGAGCATCGGTTCGCGTCGACTTATTTCAGAACTTTCCGAATGGCTAATTGCGATAACTGGTTACGATGCAGTTTCTCTTCAGCCAAACGCAGGTAGCCAAGGCGAATTCGCAGGGTTACTTGCGATTAGAAATTATCACGACGAGCGTGGAGATTCCCACCGCACTATCTGCTTAATCCCATCCAGCGCGCACGGCACTAATGCGGCAAGTGCGGTTATGGCTGGCATGCAAGTTGTTGTGATCGCTTGTGATGATGAGGGCAATGTTTCTGTTGACGATTTAAAGGCCAAGATTGCTGAGCATGAAGGCAAGTTAGCTGCTCTCATGGTTACTTATCCATCGACTCATGGTGTATTTGAGTCAGCGATCGGTGAAATTTGTGGCCTCGTACACGATGCTGGTGGTCAGGTTTATGTTGACGGTGCCAATTTGAATGCTTTAGTCGGCCTTGCACAACCTGGAAAATTTGGCGCCGATGTTTCACATTTGAATTTACATAAAACTTTCTGTATTCCTCACGGTGGCGGGGGACCGGGTGTAGGTCCAGTTATTGCTCGCGCTCATTTAGCACCGTATTTACCAAACCATCCATTAGATGTAACGGCGGGTCCCGTAACAGGGCCAGGACCAATTTCTGCGGCACCATTTGGTTCGGCAAGTATCTTGCCAATCTCATGGGCATATATTCGAATGATGGGGGGAGCAGGACTAACTCGTGCGACGCAAATTGCGATCTTGTCGGCTAACTACATGGCTAAGAAGCTAAATCCTTATTTCCCTGTTCTCTACACCGGTCTAGACGGACTAATTGCGCACGAATGTATTCTGGATCTTCGAGAGATCACAAAAGTTAGTGGTGTAACAGTTGATGACATCGCTAAAAGACTTATGGATTTTGGTTTCCACGCACCTACTATGAGTTTTCCGGTTCCTGGAACTTTGATGATTGAACCTACAGAATCTGAAGACCTTAAAGAGATCGATCGATTCATCGCAGCAATGATCGAGATCCACCGCGAGATCGCCGAAATAACCGTGGGAGCTATTTCCGTAGAAGATTCCGCTCTGCGCCATGCACCTCACACTGCTAGCGCCGTGGTTTCCTCTAATTGGAACCAGGCTTATTCACGCGAAATGGGAGCCTTTCCAGCGCCTTCTGGCGGGCTAATCGGTGGTGAACTGATAGGAACTAAGGGTAAATATTGGCCGACTGTTGGGCGCATCGATGGCGCTTTTGGAGACCGAAACCTTGTTTGTTCATGTGCTCCAATAGAGGCTTATTCCTCGTAATCAAACTTAGTTTGATCAGGGGCGGGGCTGATTTGAGTTACTTAACATAATGTAACTTATCGGCTAATGTCTTATGCTGACTCATGCCTAATTGGCCGAGTAAATACGCCCGTTTGTTCTCTGGGGTTTGACTAATAACTCTTCCATTGGCGTCAATGAAGGCAGAGATGCCAATCGTTGAGACACTCAGAATTGCACGCGAATGCTCAACAGCACGAATTCGGGTTATTGCCAGTTGCTGAGCGCTTTCGGCGGTATTTGCAAATGTGGCGCTATTGGTCTGAACAATCAAAGCTTGTGAGTTGATAGCCATATCTCTAACTAGGTCGTCCTTGATAATCTCGTAGCAGATGATCGGCCCGAGGCTAAATCCAGAGACTTTATGAACCACACGATTCTTTCCGGGAACAAAATCGGTTACGGTCTTTGCCATTGGACTCACAAATTCAGCCAAAGTTCGCAGTGGCATGTACTCGCCAAAGGGAGTCAGCCCACGTTTTACATAGACACTCGTCCTGCCGCCATCCTTTTCGTACAGAATTGAAGCATTTTCTGGCTGCCCGTTTTCTTGTTGAACGACACCAGCGATCAGCGGCACATCCAATTCTTTAGTCAAATTCTTAATATCGGTTGCAACATCGACATTCATTCTTGGATCAATATCAATGGCATTTTCGGGCCAAACAATTGCATCGAAATTTCCATTAGCGAATTCAATCGTGGCATCTCGGTGAAGATTAAAGACAGCTTTCGCTCGAGAGTTAAATTCCAAACCAACTTCTGGGGTATTGCCTTGGATCGCCAATAAATTAAGCGAACCACTCCCCTGCGGGTTTAAAGGCAGGAAAATAGTTAGGATAAAAAGAGTAACTAAAAGAGAAACATTTTTTAACGTTATGCGAGTTAAAAGTAGTGATCCGAAAATCGTAAAGATTGAAAGAGAGATAGCACCCCCGATTGCAACGATCGGAAGTGCTGGTGATTCAACCTGACTAAATGCAATTCGAGTCCATCCGAAGCCTCCAAAAGGAAATCTAGAGCGAATTTCCTCGAAAACAATTAACCCTAGAGCTGCATACCAAAGGCTATTAGTTTTTTTGTAAATAAAACCGATCGGTAGATAGAAAAGAGCTTGAAGGAATGAAAGTAGCAACCAAGGTAAAGCGCCAACGTACTTTCCACTCCAATGTAGAACTATTGCATTTAATGTAAAACCGAAAAGAAAACTATGCCAAATTGGGCGATTAGAGCGTTGAATTTTGCGAAAGAAAAGAGCGAAACCAAATAGTGCTAAAAACCAAATACCGATTGGTTCGAATGAGGCACTTGCCAAAAAGGCAGCAATTAATGTCATCACCATTTCAGTGCGGTAATCAACCTATCTACGCTTGCACCCAGTCCGTATTGTTCTTTCATTTCATAGATCTTAGAAAGATCGCTTGGCGCTTGTGGCATCGAAATATCTAACTTTGGTAACGCCACATCTTTCGCGCAATGAACCAGAGTTGGCGCGATCTTTAGATAATCGGCACCAGCAATTATTTTCTTGGCAAGAGCAGGAGTTAACGCTGGGTGGGCTTCGTGTGCAGCAGCCAAGGCTTCATCTGTAGTCGCAAAGTTCTTGGCAATTAGTGCCGCACCTTTTTCGCCAATGCCACGAACTCCCGGAAGGCCATCCGAAGGATCACCTCGGAACATCGCGAAAAGGGCATAGCGATCGCCAGGGATTTCATATTTACGACTCACCCACGCAGTATCAACCAAGTCGTGTTGCGATAAACCGCGAGCTAAATAGACCACTTTGACATCTCGTTTATCGTCAACTAATTGAAATAAATCTCTATCCCCCGTGACAATTCTGATTGGACCGTCTTCTTGAACAGCAAATGTTGCCATTACATCATCCGCTTCATAATCATCAACGCCAACCATTGGAATTCCAAAGAGATCTAGTAGATCGAGAAGGATCGGAATTTGTGGAGTCAAAAGATCTGGCTCTTCTTCGCCCTCACCTTCGGCATCAACACGATTGGCTTTGTAATCAGGAAAAAGCTCAACTCTCCATGACGGCCGCCAATCACCTTCTATACAAGCAACGATTCTCTTTGGTGAGTACATCCCAATTAAGCGTGCGGTCATATCTAGATATCCACGAATAGCATTGACCGGAGTTCCATCAGGTGCCAACAAAGTGTCTGGCATTCCGTAATAAGCGCGATACCAAAGCGATGCGCTATCCAAAAGCATGAGTGTCATAAGTCATCCACCATATATGAAACTACGCCGCGATCTAATCTCTTGATCGCCTCACGACACACTGGACGCAGGTTCTCACTCGCCCCCGCTATCTGCATTAAGAGATCCATTAATTGCTTCGTTGATCTAACAAAATCTCCTACAGACATGTCGCTACCCTTTAGAACATTGGTCAGAGAATTGCCTTGCGCCCAGCGATATGAAATATAGGCAAATCCGAAATCCGGCTCTTTCTGGGTTTTAACTTCGAATTCATTTTCAATTTCTTCCAGTTTCGCCCAGAGACGGGTTACCGAAGCAAGCGCATTAGCGACATTTTGGTGCGGCATCTTAGGAGCGTAATCTTCGCGGGACCTCGATTGAAAAATCATCGATGAAGCTACCGAAAGAAGTTCGGGCGCGGACAAGTTATCCAAAACTCCCTCACGAATTGTCTCAGTTAACAAAAGGTCTGACTCGGCATAAATTTTGGCGAGAATTTTTCCTTGAGCAAGTGGCTTTTCACCTTCGATGTAACCCAAATGCGTAAGAACATCACAGATCCGATCAAAAGTCTTGGCGATGACGTGAGTGCGATTCTCGACTCGAGCTCTTAGACCATCCGATTCTCGCGCCAACCTCTCGGCTCTTTCTGCGAATCTGGCATGAGTTTCTCGATCATTGCACGCATGACAAGCATGATTTCTCGCACTCCTACGCAAACCATCTATTTCAGATTCCATATGGGCTCGCTGACGATTATCGAATGTACGACGTCCATCACGTTTAGAAAGTAGTTTTTCAAGTTCTTTTATTTCAGATCGATAGCGCGCATAACTCTCAAAATCACCAAGATGACACTTGGCACTTTCGATAAGTTCTAAGCGCGCAACTTCGTTTTTCTTTATTTGCTTGACAAGACCAACAACCGCGCGGTCCGCTTGAAACTGCGCAAAAGATGATTCCAAACTGCCATGGGCTCTCTCCCGGCCAAACCTTGCGATCAAATTTATAGCCATGTTGTATGTAGGGGTAAATGAAGAACGAAGTGGATAGGTTCGAGTAGAAGCCAATCCCGCAGCCGTTGCCGAATCAACAGTTGGCGACCATTGCACAACGGCATTTCCTTCGATATCGATACCACGTCGACCGGCACGACCCGTTAACTGTGTGTACTCCCCTGGCGTAATTGGTACATGAGCTTCACCGTTCCACTTTGTGAGTTTCTCTAAAACCACAGTTCGTGCCGGCATATTTATACCTAGTGCCAGAGTTTCAGTTGCAAATACTGCTTTAACTAAACCACGTTGGAATAAATCTTCCACTGCGTTCTTAAAACTTGGCAGAAGTCCGGCGTGATGGGCAGCTATCCCCCGTTCAAGAGCGGTAATCCATTCACGGTATCCAAGGACTTCTAGATCTTCCTCGGGCAAGTTCGATGTGTATCTCTCGGCTGTGGCGAGGATTTCATTTCGTTCTTCTGTGTTGGTCAGCTTTAAACCTGCAGCCAGACACTGTTTAACAGCGGCATCACAACCCATTCGCGAGAATATAAAGGTAATTGCGGGAAGAAGATTTTCGCGGTTCAACTTTTCAATAATTTCTGCCCGCGATAGACGAGACTCCTGCGCTCCCCATTGCTCTCGGCGATGACGCGGGATGCGTACCTTACGCATAGCTTCGCGTTCTAAAGTGAGGATCTCGGGATTGATCTTTCCAGGTTGGCTAAAGAGATCAACTAGATTCGAGTTGATGAGCACGTGTTGGTAGAGCGGAATCGGACGATGCTCGCTAAGTATCACGTCGGTCTGCCCGCGAACTTCACCCAACCATTCACCAAATTCTTCGGCGTTAGAAACAGTTGCCGATAAAGAAATGACTTGAACGGACTCCATTAGATGGATGAGGACTTCCTCCCATACGGCGCCACGGAACTTATCTGCCAAATAATGAACTTCATCCATTACGACAGATCCAAGATTCGTAAGAGTTGACGAGTTGGCGTACAACATGTTGCGCAGAACTTCTGTCGTCATAACCAAGATATCGGCTTCAGAGTTAATATTTGTATCACCAGTCAGAAGGCCAACTCGATCTTCTCCGAAACGAGAGACAAACTCTTGGAATTTCTGATTCGAAAGAGCTTTTATTGGAGTGGTATAAAAACATTTCTTTCCATTGCGAAGAGCCAAATAAGCGGCGAATTCACCCACAACTGTTTTACCAGCGCCGGTTGGCGCAGCCACCAGTACACCGTGTCCGCTTTCCACGGCATGGCACGCTTCGATTTGAAATTGATCAAACGGAAAATCAAATTCTGAGATGAAGTCTTCGGTTACCAAATGTTTGGATCTCGCCTTCGCTGCGGCAAATTTGGCAGCAGGCGTAGTCATAGGGTCCACGATAGCCCAGCACCCGCCATACATTCGGCTTGAACAGGCAGACCACCAATTCTCTCTCCGTCGGCATATGCCACCGCGGGAGCGGTGAGGGAAACCTTTCTTGTTCGATAGATATCAACCTTTGGATGATTTACATGCGCACCCGTAAACACTTTTGGAAAAACCTTGAGGAACTCAACTTTGGAAACTGGACGTAAAACCATGACATCGAAAAAACCATCATTCATATCCGCATCAGGACAGACCAGCATGCCTCCCCCGTAACTAGATCCATTAGCCACAGCAATTAACATTGCTTCGGTCTGAATTGCCTGAGTATCGAGTCCGATCGTGTATTGCATTGGTTTGAATTTAGGAAGTTCCATCGCAATCGCCAGGTTGTATTTCATCTTTCCCTTGGGGTGATTCATGCGATTTGCCTTTTCATTAACGACCGAATCAAAACCAGTCGAAAGAATTGCACCGAACCATTCTGAATCTACCAAACCAAGATCTAAACTCTTTGGTGGTTCATTAATAACGGTATCTAATTGTCGAGATATTGAATTCAATGGCCACCCTAAAGCTCTGACCAAATCATTCCCGGTACCGGCTGGGATAACCGTGAAGGGTATTTTTCGTGGGACAGCTTGTTGGAGCACTAAATGCGCAAGCCCATCACCACCGACAGCGATAATTGCTTCACAGCTATCTCCGTGAATATTTAAAAAGTCTTCAAGATTCTTCTGCAGTTTCACGGAAGATGTCGCAGTAATAACTTGGTAGGACAATCCCTTACTTGAAAAGTATCCCGAAACTTCACGTCCTAAAGACGCTCCCTTGCCACCTCCAGAGACGGGATTAATTACTATCGCCCACATTTAGTTAGAGAGTCTCCGCTGCTAGCTGCTTTTTCGCGCGTCGCCGATCATTTAAAACTGCGAAGAGACCTGACAATAGGTAAAGCGCGATCAATGGAAGTGCCAATGCCAGCATTGATAGCGGATCAGCGCTCGGAGTAAATCCTGCTACAAAAAGAAATATGGAAAAAACCCAAATTCTCCAAGGCCTAAGAATCGATGCTCCGCTTAAGAAACCGATTAAATTGAAAGTTATTAGAAAGACTGGAAGCTCGAAGGCCAACCCGAAAAGTAGAATCGCACGCATAACGAAATCCAGATAATCATCGAATCTAACTAAGTTATTCAGCGCCTCAGGTGTGAAACCAAACAAAACTCTTATAGCAATGGGCAAAATCGTGTAACCAAGGTACGCGCCTGCCGCAAAAAATGGCGTGGCCGCGATTATGAAGAAAATTGAATTTCTCTTCTCGCGACGATGAAGTGCTGGGGCAATAAAGGCCCACAACTGATAAAGCCAGATCGGCGCACTGAGAATTACTCCAGATAACATCGCAACTTTGATTTGTAGATTCAGCGGACCGAGAACGCCATTGATATAAAGGGCACCACAATTATCAGATCCGAGTTGCTGCGCCGCCTTAAGATCACAAACTGGCTGCGCCAATGTCGTGATCAATTCATCATAGAAAAACCAACCAATTAAAGAGGCCAGTGAAATTGCAATCGCTGATCGAACTACTCGCTTTCGGAACTCACGTAAATGTTCGATCAGCGGCATACGACCGCCAGTGGAGGTCGCCATATTATTTATCGAGCGGCAGAGCCGTCAGTGTCGTCCTTCTTCTCATCGCCATCGTTCTTCATCTCTTTCATTTCGCTCTTAAAGATACGAAGAGACTTTCCGAGTGAACGGGCAGAATCTGGAAGGCGCTTAGCTCCAAATAGAACCACTACGACTATAAGAAGTAGGAGAATGTGGCTGGGTTCGCGTAAAAAAGGCATGGCTAAAAGGTATCGCATGCACCTTAAAAATCAATAAATCTGGGGGCGACCTTCAGAAGTTATTAAGAATTGCCGAAAATGTCGCTTTCATAGAGGTTCAGGGTTTTTCGGCAGCGGTCGGCAACCTCAGTCCGAGCGGTATCGGGAGCAAGTACTTCTGTTACACCCAAGGTGCTCATCGCATTTCTTATCAGCCAATCTTGACTAAAAGAAGTTGCAGTAAATCGCTCAGAATTCAGCGCGATCTCCGGATCTACCACAATTCTGAATCTCTCTAAAGTAGTGCGAAGACGTCCAGAGATCTTTATCTCCATTTGAAGATCTACTTCGCTCTGTGGGTTGATCTCTCGGCGTGAAATCTCATCCGATATCACTGCTTCTTTGACATTATCTAATCTAAAAGTTCGGTAAGCACCCGCAAGATGACAATATGCCTGAAGAACCTCGTATCCATGATCGACAGTTAGCTCAATTGGGGTAACTTTTCGTGCTCCTACTGAATCTCTAATCAGTGAGTGGTAGGAAATTTCCAGCATTTTTCGATTGGTTATTGCTTTTAAAATGATGGCACGAAGAGCGCTGTCGACGATTGGCGTGATTGCAGCGACATCACCTATCAGGCCTTTGATTTTTGATTGCAGTGCGCTTATCGCGAGATGCAGATCGGAACGTTGTGGATCTATGGATTTATTGAGAATATCCAAACCTACGAGCAAGACAACTAGTTCATCTTTAGTAAGTACGCGTACTTTCTGCAATATTTCTGCATTCCTGATTGATACAAAACCGGAATCGAATTCAAGGTCAATAAGTTCCAGTGGTGTGTATCCAGGCAGACCGCACATCCAAAGAGTGTTTAAGTCTGAAAGTAGTTCGTTCTCGCTAACTTCGAACTCCGCCGCTAGTTCTGAAATTGCAACTCCCTGATGCGTTGAAATATACGGCACTAAATCTAATAGACGAGCAGCTTTTTCTAGAGGAGTGCTTTGCTTCTCAGCCATAGCGCTTTACCCCCGATTGCAAGCGTTCGATTACTGCAATTCTTACCTCTTCTGGTTTTAGAATCACAGCATCATCTGAATACCAAAGAATTTCTTCAATTATTCTTTCTTGATCTTGATACGAAATTGAAAATCGTTGCCAATCGGTAGGAGCATTTTTATCGAATATTTCCTGAGCCCTATTTCTCAAACCTAGCGCTCTCCCACTTCGCAGATATAGTTCGGCGGTTTGCTGGGAACTCGTAGTACGAAGGTGGCTCTCCACAGAGAAATCAGTCGGGATTAGATAATTGCCCGACTTTCCCTTAGTTGTGATTGAACCAACTATTCGATCAAGTCTAAAACTACGCAAACTCTTGCGATCAAGATCGTTACCGAATAAATACCAATGGCCATATTTTGAAGCGATCGCGTAAGGTTCTAAAACTCTGCTTTCATCCGAAAGGGACTCATTGAGATAAGAGAAGTTAATTACAGTACGAGAATTAATAGCTGATATTGCTACCGCCAAGTTTGCGTCTTTAGACAACACAGCCGGTGCTAGATCTGGGAGCGATTCAGAATCTGTTTCAATCCCAATCGCGTGTAATTTAACTAAAGCGCCAAGTGCAGATGTATCCAGCGCCGCTCCACGCCAAGCTTCTGCCGCTAAAGAAAGCAAGGCAATATCCTGGCTGTCTAAATCGCCTAATTGAAATTGATAGTTTTCGGGTTTGATTCGGTAACCTGATTCGTCCTCAAAAAGTGGATCAAAAGTGCCAACTTCAATGACAATACCCAGATTTCGCAAGTCGTCTTTATCGCGTTCGAACATACGCTCTTTACTTTCGGGTGTTCCTTCATAGCCATCCACCGTGCGAAAGATTTCAGATTTTGTTAAGTAGCGTTTTGTGGCAAGAAGTGCGATTGTGAGATTAACAAGACGCTCAGTCTTCCGCGACACCGTAAGCACCCTTCGCTGGTCTACGACGACGAGCCAAAACTTCAACTCCGGGAGCCATTCGCCTAGAAAAAATCAAGAAACCGGTATGTCCGATCATTCTCTGCTGTGGGCGGACCGCCAATCCCTCGTGATGCCATCCACGGACCATGCTTTCAAAACTCTCCGGTTCAGTGAAATGACCATCTTCCTTAAGAGCTTCCGCGGTTGCAGATAACTGAGTTGTAGTTGCAACGTAGGCCATGAAAACGCCACCGGGACGAAGTACACGTGCAGCCATTTCTACACATTCCCAAGGAGCCAACATGTCGAGAATTACGCGATCAAAATTTTCCGAAAATTCTTTCTCTTGCACTGAACCTATATCTAACGACCAATTAGCAGGTTCTCCCCCGAAATAATTTGTGATATTTGCTTTAGCATTGTCAGCAAAATCTTCGCGCCTTTCAACAGAATGCACATGTCCTGTATCGCCAACTGCCCGAAGTAATGAAAGCGTCAGTGCGCCACTGCCAACACCAGCTTCTAAAACACGTGCCCCTGGATAAATATCGGCGAAACCTACAATCATTGCTGAATCTTTTGGATAAACAATCGTTGCACCACGTGGCATCGAAAGGACGTAATCGGTTAGCAAAGGAATAAATACCGTGAATTTCAAACCCGCACTTGTACTAATTACGGAACCTTCCGGTAGTCCGATCAAATCGTCGTGAACAATCCAACCTTTATGTGTGTGCCACTCTTTCCCGGGTGTGATCGTGATGCTGTAAATCTTTCCCTTTTGATCAGTTAACTGCACGCGATCGCCAGCAACGAAGAAGCCGCGGTTTCGCTCTGCTGCGGCGCTTGAAGCGCTCTCTGATCGTTTCGACACAGGAGCATCTTAGGTCTAGCAGCCCCAAAGGCTGTATCTTCGACCGTATGAGCCAACTGCGACTATCGCCGAGCCGCATCAATGACTTCAATAATTGTCCCCAGCTCTATAAATATCGCACTATCGACTTGTTGCCTGAGCCTCCCAGCATCGATGCTGAACGTGGCACCCTTATTCACACAGTTTTGGAAGACCTCTTCGAACTTCCTGCCTCCGCACGCGATCTGAAAAGTGCAACAGAACTTTTACCATCACGATGGAAAGCGCAGATCGAGGCCAAGCCGGATATTGCAAAACTAGTGCTCGATGAGACGTCATGGTTTAAGCGCGCCGAAGAATTGCTTGGAAATTACTTCACACTGGAAGCGCCAAATACTTTTGAACCAACGTTTCGTGAACTCCATCTAGAGATGGATCTATCGGAAAAACTTTATCTGCATGGCTATGTAGACCGCTTAGATGTTGCCCCGACTGGTGAAGTTCGCATCGTTGACTACAAAACGGGAAAGTCTCCTAAACCGGGCTGGGAAGAGAAAGCACTATTCCAGTTACGTGTGTATGCCCTGCTCTATTGGAAGAACAATGGCGTCATCCCTAAATTGTTGCAATTGATTTATCTCGGCGACACTCGATTGGTAAAAAGCGTTCCGACTGAAGCTGACTTGGTTAAAACAGAGCGAATTCTCTTTGACATTGCGGACGACATTCTTCGGGCTATTGAGCGCAACGAGTTCAGACCTAGACCAACGAAGTTATGTGATTGGTGCTTCTTTAAAAC
>CAEZSK010000011.1_pt1 | contig 12034 bp, 11 predicted proteins | sample 7263931 | NCBI WGS metagenome assembly CAEZSK01 (sample SAMEA6813775, study PRJEB35770) | uncultured Actinomycetes bacterium | biome: Freshwater; feature: Freshwater reservoir; material: water | place: Czech Republic | collected 2017-04-14 | depth 0.5m m
GAACAGACTTTCCGTTTCCAAAACTATATCGATGCATTTGTCGAAAATAAGGAACAGTTCGGTCGCTCATTCGTTTACGCCATAATTGCCACACTTTTAGCTCTTGCGATTTCATACCCTCTGGCATATGCGATTGCATTTAAATCGGGGAAGTATAAGAACTTTCTTCTAGTTTTAGTCGTAGCGCCTTTCTTTACGTCTTTCTTGCTCCGTACAGTTGCATGGAAGCAGATACTTGGTGAGGAAGGTTTTGTAGTTCCGACGTTACGAACTATCGGAATCATCAGCGACAGTACGACGCTTACATCGACATCTTTTGCAGTCGTTATGGGCATGACATATAACTTCTTGCCGTTTATGACTTTGCCACTCTATGCCTCAATAGATCGAATCGATCCGCGCACACTTGAAGCATCTGGCGATCTATACGCCAATGGCTTTACAACTTTCCGCAAGGTAACCCTTCCGCTATCTATGCCAGGTGTTGTCGCCGGTACCTTGCTTACTTTTATTCCAGCAGCCGGTGATTATGTCAATGCCGCGATTTTGGGAAGCCCAAATACAAAGATGATTGGTAACGTAATTGAATCTCGTTACTTTAAAATTGTTGACTACCCAACCGCAGCAGCGCTTTCATTCACACTCATGGCCGCAATTTTGATTCTTGTGACCATTTATATTCGTAAAGCCGGAACGGAGGAGCTGGTATGAGCAAGAAAATTGCAGATGCCTCTATCCCTACCATTCCCATGGCAGCCAAGTTCCAACGCTGGTTTGGTCGCAACCTAATTCGTGTTTACATGGTCTTGGCTTTTACTTATTTGTTTATTCCGGTTGCCTACACATTTGCTTTCTCATTTAACGATTCGGGCAAAAGTAATCTCGTCTGGAAGGGATTCACGTTAAATAATTGGAAGAACCCTTGCGGTGCCCCAGAAGTTTGTAGCGCTCTGGCAAATTCGATAAAGATCGGCTTCCTGGCAACGCTCTTCTCTACAATTTTAGGAACTATGATCGCTTTCGCAATTGGCCGCCATAAATTCAAGGGGCGTTCGACATCAAACTTACTTATCTTTTTGCCGATGGCTACGCCCGAAATTGTTTTAGGTGCTTCATTGCTCTCGTTGTTCCTAGTCTTTAAAATTAATCCAGGATTCTGGCCAACCGTGATTGCTCACGTGATGTTCTGTATTTCCTTCGTTGTGGTTACTGTGAAAGCACGTATTGCCAGTCTTGATCCTCGCTTGGAACAAGCTGCGATGGATTTATATGCCAATGAATTTCAAACCTTTAGGCGAGTGACTTTGCCGCTCGTTGCACCCGGAATTGCAGGGGCGGCGCTTCTGGCCTTCAGTCTTTCCTTCGACGATTTTATTATTACCAATTTCAACTCGGGCACTGTTATTACATTTCCGAAATTCGTATATACAGCAGCCGCTCGCGGTATTCCCGCACAGGCAAATGTAATTGGGTCTGGCATGTTTTTCCTCGCCCTGGCGATTGTCATCGCGGGTCAGTTCATAAATCGCCGTAAAGCGCGCTAATATAAGGTCCAACTACTAGTAGTAATTGCAGAGGTGATTTCCGGGAGTTCCGGAAAAAGTGATGGCGACCATCGACCCATCGATTCTTAAACATTTATCTCATATGCAACCCCAGCTTTATTGGTTGGATCAGGACCCACTAGAACCGCTGCCGCATCCAACGCTTATCGGCGATGTAACTGCCGACCTATGCATCGTGGGTGCGGGTTACACCGGTTTATGGACTGCGCTCTTAGCGAAGGAAGCCAATCCTGATCGTGAAGTCGTATTAATTGAACAACGAGAAACAGGTGCCGGAGCATCAGGTCGAAATGGTGGATTCTGTAGTTATTCACTGACTCACGGATTCATGAATGGATATAGCCGATTTAAAGATGAAATGGCTGTTATAGAAAGACTGGGTCGCGAGAACTTAGATGCAATCGAGGCAACTATTTCGAAGTATGGAATTGAATGTGATTTCGAATGGAATGGAGAACTTCGAGTCGCCGTAGAAGATTGGCAGATGAAAGGCATTGCGGAAGAAGCCGAACTTCGAAATTCATTTGGTGACAATGTAGAACTGTTAAACCAAGAGCAGATACAAACGCGGATCAAGTCGCCGATTTACAAAGGTGCGCTCTGGGATCCAGATGGCACAGCTTTAGTAGACCCCGCCAGATTGGTTTGGGGCTTAGAGCGAGCATGCATAAGTCTTGGCGTAAAGATCTTTGAGAATTCACACGTTGATCGTTTGGAGCGCACCAAGACTGGGATGATTGTCTACACTCAGTATGGAAGTGTTTACACACCCAAAGTCGCGCTGGCTACAAATGTTTTCAAATCCTTGATCAAACGTGCACATAAATATGTTGTTCCAGTTTATGACTTCCAGTTAGTTACCGAACCACTTACAGCAGAACAAATGCAATCTATTGGTTGGAGCGATCGCGAAGGTCTATCCGATGCCGGCAATCAATTTCATTATTATCGCCTAACTAAAGATAATGAAATTCTCTGGGGTGGTTACGATGCAATTTACAACTTCCGCGGAAAAGTTCGCTTGGAGTATGAATCTGATGCTGAAACATATGCGCATTTAGCTGAAGCTTTTCTAGAAACGTTCCCACAATTAAAGGGAATTAAATTCACCTACGGTTGGGGAGGGGCAATCGATACTTGCTCGCGCTTCTCGCCATTCTGGGGTAAGGCATATCGTGGTCGCGTCGCATATGTTTTGGGGTTCACAGGACTAGGCGTAGGTTCAACACGATTCGGTGCACAAGTGATGTTGGATCTGCTCGATAAAGTTGATAACGAGCGAACTAGGTTACGAATGGTTCGAAAGAAACCGATGCCTTTCCCACCGGAACCGTTTAGATTCCTGTTTATTCGTCTGACGCAATGGTCAATAAATCGGGCGGATGAAAACAACGGTAAGCGCAATCTTTGGCTAAAACTCCTGGATTCCCTTGGGCTCGGTTTCGATTCTTAAAGATTTACGCATATCCTTTAGCAATGGTTAACCACGGCAATATGTACGGGCCAAGTTTTACCTTTCTTGGTATCCCGCAGTGCGATTTGGATGATCCAAAGTCTTTTGCCGATGCGGATGTAATCATCCTTGGGGCACCAATTGATTCAGGCACTTCACATCGTTCCGGGGCGAAATTTGGACCTCAAGCAATCCGCGGTGGAGATTATTTGCCGCATGATGCAGAACGCCCACATCTTGCACTTCGCATAGACGCACTTAAAGCGCTAAAAGTTTACGATGCAGGCGATTTGATGATGCCTCCCGGGGATCTGGTTCAGTCACTTAAGGTTTTGGAAGATGCCACCGAAAAGATTTCACGCGCGGGAAAAATTCCCGTAATTTTGGGTGGCGATCACTCGATCGCTTCTGCCGATGTTGCCGGAATCGCAAAGCATCGTGGGCTCGGCAAGATTTCAATGATTCATTTTGATGCACATGCTGACACCGGTGAAGATCAATTTGGGGCTCTTATTGGGCATGGAACTCCAATGCGTCGCTTAATTGAAAATGGTTCAGTGCGCGGTGATCGTTTCTTACAACTTGGCCTGCGTGGATATTGGCCTGATGATAAAACTTTAGAATGGATGCGCGATCAAGGAATGCGCTCCTATGAAATGACCGAAATTCATCACCGCGGCTTGAATAAGGTACTTGACGAATCTTTTGCAACGCTGACCGATGGATGTGATGGCGTTTTTCTTTCTGTCGACATTGATGTTGTTGATCCTGGAATGGCCCCTGGCACTGGAACACCAGAACCTGGTGGCATGACAAGTCGTGAACTTCTAGAAGCGGTGCGCCGTATTTGCCTCGAGCTTCCCATAGTTGGTATCGATGTGGTTGAGGTTGCACCGCCATTTGATTCCGCCGACATAACAGCGATCTTGGCTAATCGCGTTGTACTTGAAGCTCTTTCTGCAATTGCAAAGCGTCGCAGTGGTACTCCATATTCACCTACTCAAAATCTGCTCGATCGATAAATAAAGATTACAAAATGAAAGATTTAGTAATCCTTGGTTCAACGGGTTCTATTGGAGTCCAAGCGCTGGAAATTGTCGATGCAAATCCAAATTTATTCCGCGTAGTTGCCATCACTGCCGCCGGCACAAATCCGCAAGTTTTAATTGAGCAGGCGAAGAAACATAAAGTTTCTGTAATAGGCGTCACTTTAAACGCTGATGTCATTCGCGCCGCTCTTCCTCAAGCAACCGTTATTGACGGCCCGGGCGCATCTACTGAAATAGCTGCGATTACCTGCGACATCGTTCTTAATGCAATTACTGGCTCAATTGGTCTTGGACCAACTTTAGCTGCGCTAAAGGTAGGAAATCGTGTTGCACTAGCCAATAAAGAATCACTCGTAGCTGGTGGTGATTTAGTAATGAAGATTGCTAAAACCGATCAGTTATTACCCGTAGATTCTGAGCATTCCGCTCTTTGGCAATGCTTGATGGGTGAGAAGAAAAGTGAAGTTGCCAAGTTGGTTTTAACTGCCAGTGGTGGACCATTTCGTGAGCGATCTGATCTAAGTGAGATAACAGTTGCAGAAGCACTTAACCACCCAACTTGGACAATGGGTCCGGTCGTAACAATTAACTCAGCAACCTTGATGAATAAAGGCTTAGAAATAATTGAGGCTCATTACTTATTTGATATGCCATATTCACAAATCGAAGCAGTGATTCACCCACAATCGGTAATTCACTCGATGGTCCAATACGTTGACGGTTCAACAATTGCACAAGCCTCACCTCCAAATATGAAGGGGCCAATCTCATTAGCAATTAATTTTCCAGACCGCGTAAAGGGCGCTACAACGGCAATCGATTGGTCTTCTTCTCACACATGGACTTTCTCGCCAATCGATGCAATTCGTTTTCCGGCAATTGATCTGGCGCGCCGCTGCGGAACTTTGGGTGGGGGATTACCGGCAATATTTAACGCAGCGAATGAAGTTTGCGTTGCCGCATTTATCGCAGAAAAAATTGGATTTACTTCAATTATCGAAACCGTGGAAGAAGTAGTTCAATCGCTAGGCTCTAAATCCGCAGGCGCCTTGCGAGATCTCTCTGATGTCAGTGCGATCGAGAATGATGCGCGAAAGATCGCCCAAGAACTCATCTCGAAAGTAGCCCACTAATGCAAATACTCGGAATCCTTGCCTTTATCTTTGCACTCCTTTTCTCTGTAATGGTTCACGAATTTGGTCATTACTTAACAGCTCGCCGATTTGGAATGCGCGTATCTGAATTTTTCTTAGGATTTGGAAAACGGATTTGGTCCTTTCGCCGTGGAGAAACAGAATTTGGTGTGAAGGCCATACCTGCAGGTGGTTACTGCCGGATAGAAGGAATGACTCCCGACGATGAAATGCCAGAAGGCGAAAGTGGGCGGGCGTTTTATCGCGCAAAATCGGGCAAGAAATTAATTGTTTTAGGCGCCGGATCTTTTTTACACTTTGTACTCGGTTATTTACTTCTATTTGTATTGTTATCAGGAGTAGGCGTAAATCAAGTTCTTCCTGTAATCGACAAAGTTAGCGCCGATAGCGCGGCCGCTGCAGCAGGATTTGAAAAAGGCGATGAAATAATCGCAATCAATGGGGACCGCTCTACAAACTGGCAAGATCAGTTAGATAAAATTAGAAACTCCGAAGGACGCGAATTAACCTTTACTATCAAGCGAGATGGCGTCGAGCAAGATATATCTGCTTCCCCAAGAATGACAGACATCGAAGATGGAACTTCGCGTTACGTTTTGGGTATCGTCAATGAGTTTGGTACTAAACGACTCGGAATCGTTACATCCGTTTCATCAGCCGCCAAATTAACTTGGTCATTTGCTACCGCCTCCGCAAAAGCTTTAATTCAATTACCATCAAAGATTCCAGCGCTATGGGGCCAAACTTTTGGTGGAGAAAAGCGCGACGAGAATGGCTTAGTTGGAGTGGTAGGAGTCGCTCGAGTATCAGGTCAAGCGGCTTCTAGTGGAGATCTTTCTACTTCAGAACGAATTGGCACCTTCATTCTTATTGTTGCCAGTCTAAATATATTTGTTGGGTTATTTAATTTGCTGCCGATTCTTCCTTTAGATGGTGGACATATGGCGGTTGCAATTGCAGATGAAATACGTGCGCTCTTCGCCAGATTGCGCGGCCGCTCACGACCAGCTGCCATAGATGTGAAAGTGCTAACACCAATCACCGCCGTAGTCTTTGTAATCCTCGCCGCCCTGACGGTATTGCTGCTAATCGCGGATATTTTCAATCCAATTTCACTAAACCTTTAACGATTGAATAGGCCGATCTCTAGTTTTTGAGGCAGAATATCCCCATGGTTGATCTCGGAATTCCAAGCGCCCCACCAGCACCGTTGCATCCACGTCGCAAGACTAAGCAACTAAAAGTTGGCAGCATCGGCGTCGGAAGTGATTCTCCAGTTAGCGTGCAATCAATGTGCACCACTCTTACATCAGATGTAAATGCGACTTTGCAACAGATTGCCGAATTAACCGCAGCGGGTTGCCAGATCGTGCGCGTGGCAGTTCCCAGTCAAGATGATGCTGATGCATTGGCACAGATTGCTAAGAAATCTCAGATCCCTGTTATTGCTGATATTCATTTTCAACCAAAATATATCTTCGCCGCAATCGATGCCGGATGTGCAGCCGTTCGTGTAAATCCTGGAAATATCAAGCAATTTGATGACAAGGTTAAGGAAGTTGCCAAGGCAGCTGGCGATGCTGGAATTCCAATTCGCATTGGAGTTAACGCCGGTTCATTAGATCCACGTTTACTGGCTAAGTATGGAAAAGCAACTCCTGAGGCTCTTGCTGAATCAGCGCTCTGGGAAGCATCACTCTTTGAAGAACATGGATTTTCGAATTTAAAAATTTCAGTTAAACATCATGATCCAGTCACGATGGTTAACGCATACCGAATCCTTGCCGCAAAATGTGATTACCCACTTCACCTAGGTGTTACAGAAGCAGGACCTGCATTTCAGGCGACGATTAAATCAGCGACTGCATTTGGAATTTTATTGGCAGAGGGTATTGGCGACACTATTCGTGTTTCAATGTCTGCGCCTCCTGTCGAGGAAGTTAAAGTCGGAATCTCGATCCTCGAGTCTTTAAATCTGCGTCAACGTAAATTGGAAATTGTTTCTTGCCCATCATGTGGTCGTGCGCAGGTGGATGTTTACACATTGGCTGAAAAAGTTCAGGCCGGTCTTGAAGGTATGACAGTTCCACTTCGTGTCGCCGTTATGGGTTGTGTAGTAAATGGACCTGGAGAAGCGCGCGAGGCAGATCTTGGTGTGGCATCAGGAAATGGCAAAGGTCAGATATTTGTTAAAGGTCAGGTCATCAAGACCGTTCCAGAAGCAATGATTGTGGAAACTCTTATTGAAGAAGCGATGCGTCTTGCTGAAGAAATGGAAGCCGCAGGAGTTCTTTCGGGCGAACCTTCCGTCACAGTCAAGTAATTAAGCGATAAGGTTGCGCCCATGTTGCGCATGTCCACCTTATTTCTTCGCACACTTCGTGATGATCCGGCAGATGCTGAAGTTCCTAGTCATAAGCTCTTAGTTCGCGCCGGATATATCCGCCGAATAGCGGCGGGAATTTACTCTTGGCTTCCACTGGGTTTAATCACCTACCGAAATATCGAAAATATCATTCGAGATGAAATGGATAAAGCGGGCTTCCAGGAAGTTCACTTTCCAGCGCTCTTGCCTCGCGAGCCTTACGAAGCGACAAATCGCTGGGCAGATTACGGACCATCACTTTTTCGTCTGCAAGATCGCAAAGGTGGGGATTATTTATTAGCACCCACTCACGAAGAGATGTTTACTTTGATGGTCAAAGGCGAATACTCATCGTATAAAGACTTGCCGCTGATCATCTATCAGATCCAGAATAAATTCCGAGATGAAGCGCGCCCCCGCAGCGGCATCATCCGCGGGCGTGAATTTGTCATGAAAGATTCGTACTCATTCGATCTAACCGATGAAGGTTTAGATATTTCTTACCAAAAACATCGCGATGCTTATGTAAAAACTTTTGAACGACTGCACCTTAAGTACAACATTGTAAAAGCAGTCTCTGGCGCAATGGGTGGATCCAAGTCCGAAGAATTTTTGGCGCCATGCGAGACTGGGGAAGATACGTATGTGCTTTGCCCTAAGTGTGGCTTTGCAGCAAACGTGGAAGCGATGATCACAAAGGTCGCACCATCTGATTCATCTAGCGTTCCCGCTATTGAAGAGCTGGATACACCTAATACGCCAACGATTGATTCACTTGTGGCCGTTCTAAATGAAAAATTTGGTGGTGGGTTTACTGGAGCTTCGACGTTAAAGAACGTGATGCTTATGGCAGACAACAAGGCAATTTCAGTTTTAGTTCCCGGCGATCGTGAAGTAGACCTAAAACGTTTACAAGCAGGCCTTTCTGGTGTTGAAGAGTTACGCACTTTTGAAGAAGCAGACTTCGCAAAGTTTCCATCCTTAGTTAAGGGTTACATCGGACCGCAAGATGCTGCAAAATCTGGAATTACTGTATATGCCGATCCAAGAGTTGCACCTGGAACCTCTTGGGTTACTGGAGCGAATAAAGTAAATCGCCATGCTCGATATGTAGTTAATGGTCGCGATTTCACACCTGATGCTTACATTGAAGCCGCGGAGATTCGTGAAGGCGATTCTTGCCCTGAATGTTCAACCGCAGTAGTAATCGATCGCGCTATTGAAATCGGACATATCTTTCAACTCGGACGTAAATATTCAGAGGCGCTCGGCTTAACTGTTCTGGATCAAAACGGTAAATCTCAGGTAGTTACGATGGGTTCTTACGGAATCGGTGTATCGCGTGCTGTTGCAGCTATTGCCGAGCAAAGTTATGACCCAATTGGACTTTGCTGGCCGCTAGAAATTGCACCTGCGAAAGTTCATATCGTGGCTACGGGTAAAGAAGATTTACCTTTTGATACCGCTGCGGATATTGGAACAAAGCTAGAAGCAGCAGGAATCTCTGTAATGCTCGATGACCGCAGAGATCCGAGCGCGGGAGTTAAGTTTAAAGATGCGGAACTAATTGGAATTCCAGTAATCATGGTTGTTGGTAAATCACTTGCCGAAGGTAAAGTCGAGCTACGTAATCGCAAGACTGGTGAAAAGTCAGAGGTTGCCGTAGGCGACGCAGTTGCAGCCGTTGCCACGTTGATTGCCACGCTCTCCTAAAGTGTTTGCTGATTTAACCCTCTACACTCTTTTATTTCTTGCCCTTGCTGCTTTTTGTGCTGGACTGATTGATGCCATCGCTGGCGGGGGAGGATTGATTCAACTTCCTGCGCTACTGATCGGGTTAGAAAAGTCTGAAACCGTTGTAATTCTAGGAACAAATAAAGTTCCGTCTGTATTTGGAACAACTGCGTCCGCGCTGATTTATCGCCGAAATATTAAAACAGATCCCAAACTTCTCTTTGCAATGGCTCTGCCGGCTTTTCTTGGTTCCATGGGTGGGGCTTCTCTTGCATCTCGAATTCCCACCGAAATTCTTAAACCAATCGTTGTAATACTTTTGATAGCAGTACTTGTATATACGTGGAGGAGACCTCAGCTGGGCCTAATTGAATCAATGCGCCATAACCAGTTAAGTAGATTGCGCATTGCCTCAATTGCAGCCTTGATTATTGGTTTCTATGACGGTCTTATTGGTCCAGGCACCGGTTCATTCCTAGTCTTAACCCTTGTCGCAGTCTTTGGTTTTGCTTTTCTCTCAGCTTCGGCGATTGCCAAAGTTGTAAATGTGGCGACGAATATTGGAGCAATCCTGATCTTCGGGCTTAATGGCGAAATTCTTTGGAAGGTAGGCCTCACTTTGGCATTTGCCAACGTTGCTGGCGGATTAATCGGAGCAAATTTGGCGGTGCGAGGAGGTTCGAATCTGGTCCGAAAAGTCTTCATGGCAATTACTTTTGCGCTGATAGTTAAAGTCGGTTTCGACACGATCGTTGCGCTGTAGTAAAGTTAGGCCTGAATTAAAACTTAATAAAAATTGAATAAGGAGCACGAAATGTCGCTGACACAGTCAATTACAGATCTCATTTCTCCAGCTGTTACAGAGGCTGGTTTCTATCTAGAAGAAGTCCAGATCGCATCTCCCGGAAGTCATCGCACTGTTACATGCGTTGTAGATGGCCCAACTCCGTTAAACCTTGATCAGGTAACCATCGTGTCACGAATAATCTCTGAACTCCTTGACTCTGCAGATTTCATGGGTGAAACCCCATTCACATTAGAAGTAACTTCTCCTGGGGTTGATCGCCCGCTCACTCAAACTCGTCACTGGACGAAGAACTTAACTCGTTTGATTAAGGCAACCATGAACGATGGAAACATAATCATCGGTCGCTTAACCGAGTTTGATGAAAAGAATGCCACCTTGGTAGAAAACATAAAAGGAAGAATCAAGAACCACACCGTTGCTTTCAGCGATATCAAACGCGCAGTTGTTGAAATTGAGTTCAATCGCAAAGATGAAATCGATGAATAAATCACAGGTGGATGTCGAAGCACTGATCGCACTTGCATCACATAAAGAAATTCCGCTAGAACAGTTGATTACTGAAATTGAGGCTGGAGTTCTTGAAGCGTATTACCAGACGCTAGAACCTAAGCGTCAGGCCCGTGCCGCAATTGACCGCGAGACTGGTGAGATATCAATTTTAGTTCCCACCTTTAATGAAATTGGTGAACGCATTTCAGAAGACCGCGATGAACCTGAGGGTTTTGCGCGGACGGTAACATCAACGGTCAGACAAGTGATTAAGCTGAAAATGCGCGCGACCAATGATGCAGAAATCGTGGGTGAATTTAGCGCTTCGGTTGGTGATGTAATTTCGGGAATAGTTCAGCAAGGTCGCGACCCAAAGATGATCAATGTAAATTTAGGTCGCGTTGAAGGTCGCATCCCGCCTCAAGAACAAGTACCAGGTGAGGTTTATAACCACGGTGATCGAATTAAATGTTTTGTGGTTGAAGTGAAGCAGGGCATGAAAGGCCCAGAAATTATGCTTTCACGTAGCCACCCAGCTTTAGTGAAACAACTCTTCGCTCTTGAAGTTCCAGAAATTAAAGATCGTATTGTTGAAATTATGGAAGTTGCACGCGAAGCAGGCCATCGCACAAAAATTGCGGTGCGCTCACACCGTGCTGGCGTCTCTGCGAAAGGTTCTCTTATCGGACCAATGGGTGCACGTTCACGTGCAGTCATGGATGAACTTCACGGAGAGAAGATAGATATCGTTGATTGGTCAGAAGACCCAGCCGAATTTGTTGCGCAATCGCTAGCGCCCGCAAAGGTTGCAAAGGTTGAGATCGTTGATTTAGCAATGCGTTCTGCCAGAGTTACCGTCCCTGATTATCAACTTTCGCTTGCAATCGGAAAAGATGGTCAGAATGCCCGGTTGGCTGCGCGCTTGACTGGTTGGCGTATCGATATCCATCCAGATACCCCAGCTGTCTAAGTTATTTCTGCCGATTTACGCACACATTTAGGTTAAATCACGCGAGTTCGCTATCCTTATGACTTGTTGATGGTTAAAGAAATGGCGCCAATGCGATTAAGTATCAAGCCGATACGCACTTGCATCGTCTGCCGTAAGTCTGAAAGCCAATCGCAACTATTGCGAGTTAACTGCATTGCTGGGGAAGTAATTCCAACGCAAGGCCGAAAATCTCTCGGTAGGGGAGCGTGGTTGCACCTTGAGTGCGGATACGCTGCCATAGAACGCAAGGCGTTTAGATGGGCTTTCAAGCTCGAGCAAGCGCCCGATGTTTCAAAATTCACAACGTTTCTAAAGGAACGTTTAACAGATATGGATGCGAAAGATATGAAACTCAAATGAGCTCGTTCAGATTATGAGGTCGTACAACTAAGGCTCGCATCCCTAGATAAATATCTAGAATAAAGA
>CAEZSK010000012.1_pt1 | contig 11982 bp, 10 predicted proteins | sample 7263931 | NCBI WGS metagenome assembly CAEZSK01 (sample SAMEA6813775, study PRJEB35770) | uncultured Actinomycetes bacterium | biome: Freshwater; feature: Freshwater reservoir; material: water | place: Czech Republic | collected 2017-04-14 | depth 0.5m m
ATATTTACACACACCCGATTTAGATTCATATTTGGCACTCTAGTCTGCGACCTAATCTGCGCCTATGAGTAAAAGTGCTACAAAAAGAAATAACTTAGCCACAGGAGCGTTCGGCGAAGAAGTAACCGCCCGATATATAACGTTGCAAGGCCACGAAATCATGGATCGTAATTGGCGGGTACGAGAAGGTGAGATCGATATAGTTTCAATGAGTGTTGATGGAATATTTCATTTCATCGAAGTTAAAACACGGTCATCGCTTGCTTTTGGCCATCCCTTTGAGGCAATCAACAAAGATAAAGCCCATCGCATGCAACGTTTGGCCTTAGCCTGGCTAGCAACTCATGGCTGCCTAGGATGTGACTATGCGATAGATGTTTGTGCGGTTTTAATAAGTACAGATGGCACTCATACGCTGGAATATCGCGGCGGAATTTTGTGACTCTAGGCATAACGCAAAGCGTTGCCTTGCTGGGATTAGATGGTGCAGTTGTAACTGTCGAAGTTGATATCTCTGATGGAATTCCAATGTATTCGCTGTTGGGACTGCCAGATGCGGCGCTAAATGAATCTCGAGATCGAGTTCGTGCGGCGCTGATTAATACCAAAGAAGTTTGGCCTAATCGCAAGGTAACTGTTTCGTTATCTCCTGCCTGGCTACCCAAGAGCGGATCAAGTTTTGATTTATCTATCGCCTTGGCGATTTTGGTTGCCCAACAAGCGCTTCCCCAAGAACCCTTAAGTGGGTTGCTTGTACTAGGTGAACTTGCCTTGGATGGAAAAATTCGATCTGTGCGAGGTGTTTTACCCGCACTGATAGCAGCGTATAAATCTGGGATTACTCGAGCCTTTGTTCCGCAAGAAAATTATCCAGAAGCTTCTTTAATGACGCAGATGCAAATAATTGGTTTCAGCTCTCTAAATCAAGTGCTTCGATTTCTACGTACAGGTGAAAGAGAAATCTCGCCACAACTCGATTTAGTAATTGATAGTGCAGATCTAGCGCCTGATTTTTCAGATGTCGCAGGACAGTCAGCTGCTCGCTTCGCCGCGGAAGTTGCCGCAAGCGGCGGTCATCACCTTTTGCTTATCGGCCCACCAGGTGCGGGAAAGACCATGATCGCGGCACGTATTCCAACTATTTTGCCACCGCTAACAATGGAGCAAGCACTTGAAGTAACAGCTGTGCATTCCATCGCGGGAACGCTTGGAACACGTTCCCCAATGTCATTGATTGCTCCGATTGTCGCGCCACATCACAGTGCAACGCGTGTAGCAATGGTTGGTGGGGGATCCGCATCGATAAGACCCGGTGCATGTTCATTAGCTCACCACGGGGTTTTATTTATAGATGAAGCACCCGAATGTGCCAATGGGGTTTTGGATGCATTACGTCAACCTTTGGAGGCAGGGACGGTAACAATTGCGCGAAGCGTTGGTTCCCTAACCTTTCCTGCACAATTTCTTCTTGTATTGGCGGCAAACCCTTGTCCATGTGGAAAATTTGCCGGCCGCGGACGCTCTTGCACATGCTCTTCAGTGCAAGTTAGAAGATACCTCGGGAAATTATCTGGACCGCTGATGGATCGCATTGATATGCGAGTTCAAGTAGAACCGGTTAGTCGTTTGGAAATGTCGCAGATTGAACTTGGCGAATCAAGCGCCAACATCGCAGCCAGAGTCCTCTCCGCTCGCACCACGGCTATGCACCGCTTTGCTGATAAACCATGGAAATTGAATTCACAAATTCCTTCTCGCGAGTTGCGCACCACTTTCAAACCTGAAAGACCTGCAATGAATTTCTTGCATGATGAGTTAGACAAAGAAAGACTTACCGCGCGCGGACTTCACAAAATAATTCGTTTGGCGTGGACTTTGGCCGATCTAAATGGGCATGCAATTCCAGATCTCGAAGATGTAAAACGTGCCCACCAACTTCGTGAAGGCTCAGAGCTATGAACGAAACGCAGGCAAGGTTGGCTCTCTTTGCGGTAATCGAAGGTGGACACTCTTTCTGGTCGAATGAAATAACCACGAATGGCGCACTTCACGTCTATCAGAAGTTAGATTCATCTGGTTATGACGCCGTTAAATTTGGCAAGACAATTCAGGCGCTAAAGAAGATCAATTGTGATGAAATCGAAACTCGCATAAGCGCACTTGGCGCTGAATTCATCACTCCTGATTCACCAAACTGGCCTACCTCGCTAAATGAACTCGCCGCGATTCCGATTGGCTTAGTGGTTAAAGGAGATGTATCTGCGTTATCGCAACAAAGTTTGGCAATTGTAGGAACTAGAAATCCAACGCCATATGGAATTCGTATCGCTGGAGATTTTGCGGCAGGTTTTGTAGATCGAGAATGGTGCATCATCAGTGGTGGTGCATATGGAATTGATTCCGCTGCTCATAAAGGTGCGTTGATAGCAGAAGGTCAAACCGTCGCGGTCTTGGCAACAGGAATCGATGTTATTTATCCAGCAGGCAATATGCGCCTCTTTGCAGAAATCGCAGAAAATGGAGCGCTGGTCTCTGAAGTCCTGCCGGGCGTGCATGCCATTCCAGTACGTTTCCTAAACCGGAATCGAATTATTGCTGCGTTATCTCAGGCAACACTAGTAGTTGAGGCAGCCTTTCGTTCTGGTTCACTGCGAACCGCGCGCGATGCCGCCGAATTGTTGCGTCCTGTAATGGCAATTCCAGGTCCGATAAATGCCCCTACTTCAGAAGGATGCCACAGATTAATTGGTGAACGGGCTGCTGAAATTGTTACTTCGGTATCAGATGCGATCGAGTTAATCAGCGCGCTTTAGGTAATGCTTGCAACAAGTGAGAGAATAAAGACATGAGTGAATTCCGTTCGGGCTTTGTCGCAATTGTCGGCCGTCCAAACACTGGAAAATCAACTCTCATCAACGCACTTGTCGGCAGCAAGATTGCTATCACTTCGCCACATCCCAACACTACCCGTCACGCTATTCGCGGAATCGTTAACCAGCCTACTTTCCAAGCGGTGCTAGTTGATACGCCAGGAATTCATAAACCAAAGACTTTGCTTGGACACCGATTAAATGCCGTTGTAGGCGAGAGTATGGATTCGGTAGACGTGGTCTTAATGTGCTTACCGGCTGATGAAACTTCTGGAGCAGGGGATGTTTTCCTAGCCCAAGAAATTGCTAAGCATCCACGTGCCAAGAAATTTGCACTAGTTACCAAAACCGATTTAATTTCAAAAGAGAAACTCGCTTTGCGTCTTGCTGGCGTAAATGACTTGGCAAAGGGATTCACCTGGGATGAAATAGTCCCGGTTTCGGCCGCCATTCATGCACAGATAGATTTATTGGCGCAATTAATTGGCAAGGTATTGCCGATAGGTCCAGCCTTTTATCCAGAAGATATTACAAGTGATCAAGACCAAGAACAATTGATCTGTGAGTTAATTCGCGAAGCGGCTATGCGTGATGCGCGCGAAGAGCTTCCTCATTCAATAATGGTAACTATTGATGAAATGGCAGAACGTGAGAAGACTGGGTCGCGACCTTTCTTTGATATCCACGCAACTATTCACGTAGAGCGAGATTCTCAAACCGGAATTATTCTGGGACATAAAGGGGAGCGGTTAAAAGATATCGGGATGCGTGCTCGCGCAGACATTGAGCGCGAACTTGGTGCCAGAATATTTCTGGGACTACATGTGAAAGTTTCTAAAGAGTGGCAGCGCGATCCAAAGTTGTTACAGCGATTAGGATTTGGCGAAAACTAAGCGCTTGCTTTGCGGCTTGCTAGATATGAACCAATAAGCACCAGCGGAAGTCCAACAATAATTCCGGTTGTGAGTGGTTCACTTAGGATTAAAACACCCAGCACAACGGCGAATGCAGTATTCATATAAGTAACAAGTGAAGCGCGTGCCGGACCAATTTCTGCCATCACGGTAAAGAAAACGGCGAACGCAATGCCGGTTGAGAAAACGCCCAAAGCAATTACGCAATAAATGGCAGTCATCGAAATCTTGTGATCTGGCCAGAGGAAAACGAGCGCGGGGGAATAAAATACGGCAGTCATTGCCATTGCAATTCCGTTGATGGCAACGCCTGATACTCCCGGCATTTTTCGAGTTATATAAATAACCGCATAGGCATAACCCAATGAAGCGCCTAGCATCATCAAGATTGCTATTGGATCAGATGATCCAGTGATGCTTTCAATGCCCACTAATAGGAATACTCCGAGGAATCCAACTGCGATACCGATCAAACGTCGCGGTTGCCAGACTGTTTTATCGCCATTACGGGATGCAATTAGAGTCGAAAAAATCGGTACGGATGCAACAAGCAGTCCTGCCAATCCAGAAGTAATGGATTGTTCTGCGGTGCCAATTAATATCCAGGGAATTACCATTTCAAATAGCGCATAGACCGCGATGTATTTCCAGCCTTTGATAGCGATAAAAAATGATTTGTCATAAATAGCTATCGGAATCAAGATCAAAGCGCCGATAAAGACGCGCATGAAAACAACAATCGCGGGAGAAAATCCAGTTTCAGAATCGACGGCCACCCGAATAAAGAGATATGGAATACCCCAAAGAAAGCCAGCCAAAATGAATAGAACTAGATTACGGCGCGACATGTTTGGAATTGCTCCAGTGCTCGATAAAGAAAGTGATTAACGCAGCACGCTGCGATAGAGCGCAATAGTAGCCTGTGCAACAGCATCCCAGCCAAAATGTGTCTTTGCGCGTTCACGTCCGGCTATTCCGTATTGGGTTAGTAACTGGGGGTCAGACATTAATCTGTTTATTGCATTCGATAAATCACCCTCAAACTTGGCATGATCGGATGAATAGTCAACCAATTCTCCAGTTTTCAGGTGATCAACAACTTCTGGGATTCCACCAACGCGAGAAGCTAGTACCGCGGTTTGGCAACCCATAGCCTCTAAATTAACGATTCCAAGTGGTTCATAAATGGAAGGGCAGAGAAATAGATCAGCCTGTGTTAAAACAGCCGTTAATTCGTCATGAACCAACATATTTTTTATCCACCAAATATTTTTGCGAGTCTTCTGAAGCTCAGTAATTAGTTCAGAAACTTCGGCGCCTATACCTTCTTCATCTGGACTTCCTGCGCAAAGCACTAATCCATATTCCGCAGGTACTGATTTCCAGGCCTTAAGTAAATGTGCCAATCCTTTTTGACGGGTAATTCGTCCAACAAAAGTTGCGTAACGGCCAGTGATTCCATATTTAGCAAGAACTGAAGGATCAGCGTTAGGGGCAAATTTTGAAACATCTACACCATTTCGAATTGTGTGGACCTTAGCTGGATCAACGCTTGGATAGGCCGATAGAACATCAGCGCGCATTCCATCGCTAACCGAAATTATTGCCGCCGCGCTTTCATAAGCAGTTTTTTCGGCCCAAGAAGAAATCTGATAACCGCCGCCAAGTTGATCGGCCTTCCAAGGACGAAGTGGTTCCAAAGAATGTGCGCTAACGATATGTGGAATGCCATAAAGCAGAGATGCGGTATGCCCAGCCATATTGGCATACCAAGTATGAGAGTGAACTAGATCAACCTTGGCTAAATTATTTGCAATGGCTAAATCTGTAGCAATTGCCTGTAGCGCCGGATTGGCCGATGCAAATTCAGTGGGAGAGTCATATCCAAAGGCTCCATCTGAGCGGGCACCACCAAAACAGTGAACATCAACAGAAATTCCTTGATGATTGCGAAGAGCTTGAGTCAATTGCACGACATGGACGCCTGCTCCACCGTAGACCTGAGGAGGCCACTCTTTAGTGACTATGCCTATTGTCAGATCGCTGCTCATGGAACAGAGCCTAAACCAAGAATTAAGAATTACTACTGTTGCGTTGGATCCATCACGAGTAGATTTAGGCCATGAAGCGCAGAGAACGCCCACTGGGAATTGTTTTGGCGGGTGGTGAAGGTAAGCGATTAATGCCTCTCACGGCCGATCGTGCAAAACCAGCCGTTCCTTTCGGAGGTTCATACAGATTAATTGATTTTGTACTTTCAAATTTAGTTAATGCGGAGATGCGCAAGATCGCAGTTCTCACGCAATACAAATCTCATTCACTCGATCGACACATCACCACCACTTGGCGAATGAGCACGTTGCTCGGCAATTACATTACGCCAGTTCCTGCGCAGCAACGTCTAGGTCCACGTTGGTATACCGGTAGTGCGGATGCAATTTTGCAGAATTTCAATTTAATTCAAGATGAAAATCCAAACCACATTTTGGTTTTTGGTGCAGACCACGTTTATCGGATGGATCCCGACCAAATGTTCGAAGAGCACTTAAACACTGGTGCTGGAGTAACAGTTGCGGCTATAAGAATGCCACGAGCAGAAGCACATGATTTTGGCGTTATTGAATTGGCCGAGGATGGCATAACTATTAAAGCTTTCCATGAAAAACCGTCTGACCCACCTGCGATGCCGGGCCATCCAGATTTATCTCTGGTTTCTATGGGTAACTACATCTTTAAGCGAGATGTTATGGAAGAAGCGCTCATCTTGGATTCCGAGGATCCAGAGAGTCGACATGACTTGGGTGGAAATATTATTCCAATGCTTACCAATAATGGGCTTGCAAAAGTTTATGACTTTGCAAATAACGTCGTACCTGGAGAGACTTCGCGCGATAAGGGTTATTGGCGTGATGTTGGTTCTATAGATGCTTATTACGATGCACATATGGATTTAGTTTCGATTCATCCAATTTTCAATTTGTACAACCGCGAATGGCCGTTGCTAACCAACCCACCTTCATTTCCGCCCGCCAAATTTAGTGAAAGTGGTATCGCGCAAGATTCAATCGTTGGCGCCGGATCAATCATTGCAGGTGGCCATATCAATCGCACAGTTACTTCCTACGACGTTCACGTAGGCGCAGGAGCATTCGTTGACGGTTCAGTGTTGATGCCATCTGTAAAAATTGGTGAACGCGCCGTAATCCGCAATGCCATATTGGATAAGAACGTGATTGTTGATCCAGGCGCACAAATAGGCGTTGATCTACAGCGTGATCGTGAGCGATTTACCGTCTCCGACGCTGGCGTTGTCGTTGTTGGTAAAGGCGTCCGAGTTACTGTTTAGTTAACTTCTTTATCTCAGTTGCACAGTAATCAATAGCTTCGGGAGAACTTGGAGTTGCCGCAACATTTGCAAAGAACCCATGAATCATTCCGGGAAATTCTCGATATGCGACCTTTACGCCATCAGATTCTAATTTCTTAAAGTAATCCTCAGAGTCAGAAATCAATGGGTCGTATTGCGCAGTGATGATTATCGCTGGAGCCAAATCTCTAAAAGTTTTAGCTGTTGCAGGGACTGCATAAGGATCTTGATCAAAATCTGTGCCCTGTAAATATAAATCCCAGAACCATTGCATGGCCTGGGTGGTTAGGCCATATTCTGTCGCATATTCAATATATGACCTTGAAGAGAAATCTCGGGCGGCGCAAGGATAAACAAGTAATTGATAAGCAATTTTAATTTGAAGATCTCTAGCCTTTAAGGCAACTGCGGCCGCTAAATTACCGCCTGCGCTATCGCCAGCGACTCCGATCAAATTTGAATCTATCCCAAATTCATCGGCATGACTCTTTACATATTGCAAGGTAGCAAAACAATCATCAAAAGGTGTTGGGTATGGATGTTCAGGCGCTTTTTGGTAATTGACACTGATTATTACTGAGCCACTTTTGTTGGCCAAGCGATGTAGCGCTGCATCGTAAATATCTAAGAAGTTAAGTGCCCAACCGCCTCCATGAAAATAAATTAAGGCGGGAGATTTCTTATCTGAAGTTGGGCGGTAGATACGAATAGGAAGGTCTGCTGTTGGTCCAGGAATGAAGCGATTTATAACCGAGAGGATCGGTTCGGCTGGTCCTGCAAATTTAACGCGCGCTTGAGTTTGCTCACGAATCACAGAAATAGGGGCCTCCCAAACTTGGGGGAGCGCCGCAGCCTTTTGATCACTTAGTTGCTTAACAATTTCAGGAGCAAGAGTCATTATTTCCAACTTTCAGTTCGGTCGCGCAGGGTGCGATATCGCTCTACAACATCTGGTGTTGCAGTTGAATTAACTTTTTCAATCTTTCCGAGATCCCAAGTTGGAGCAGAGCTTCCTCCGAGTAGCGCCCATGCGGCTTGACGAGCAGCGCCATTAGCAACATATTCACCAGCCGGTGGAACTAATACCTCGCGACCAAAGAGCGCTGCGGCAATCTGTGAAACCGCTGGATTCTTCGCCGCCCCGCCAATCAAGATAATTCTTTTTACATTAACGCCAAGTTTTTCTAAAGCATCTACGGCATCTACTAATCCGCAAAGCATTCCTTCAACCATGGCGCGTGCGATATCTGAAGGGTTTGAGTTGTTCAGATTCATTCCGCTAAATACACCGGTTGCTGTTGGACGATTGGGGGTGCGTTCTCCTTCAAAGTATGGCAATAGCGAAAGTCCATTAGCGCCAGGTTTTGCGCTGAGTGCAAGCGCACCAACTTCGTCATGGGTTTTGCCAAGAATACGAGTTGCTGCATCAAGTATTCGCGCTGCATTTAACGTACACACAAGAGGTAAGTAGCGCCCGGTCGCATCAGCAAAACCTGCAACCTGGCCAGATGAATCGTGAGTTGGTGTTTCAGAAACGGCGAAGGCGGTTCCACTTGTTCCGAGTGAAACTACAACATCTCCAGATTCGGCTTGGATACCAAGTGCTGCCGCGGCGTTATCGCCGGCACCGGGTGCGATCGGAATGCCAGAAGGTGTTGTGCCACCAAATTCGGCCGGACTGATAATTTTTGGCAAATTAAGTTCTCGTTCTGTGCGAAGTGCACGCGCCAAAATGTCTCGGCGATATTGTGAAGTAGACGGATCGAAATAACCGGTTCCTGATGCTTCGCTGCGATCTGAGAAGAGCTTGCCAAAATCTAGCGACGATCCCTTGTTATGTTGTAATTGCCATGACAACCAATCATGGGGGAGAGCAACACCTGCAACTTTTTCTGCGTTAGCCTTTTCGTGATCAGCTAACCAACGCAATTTTGTGGCAGTAAAAGATGCCACTAATACTGATCCAACTTGTTTAGCGATTTCAGCATCGCCACCTAATTCTTTATTTAGATCAGAAGCTGCATCTGCAGATCTTGTGTCATTCCAAAGCAGAGCATCGCGAATTACCTGACCTGATTCATCCAGGGCGACCATTCCGTGTTGCTGTCCACCGATTGAGATTGCAGCAACATCATCTAATCCACCAGCACCTGAAATGGCTTGATCTAAAGCGCTAACCCAGTGTGATGGTGCAACTTCGGTTCCATCGGGGTGGCTGGCACGTCCCTCACGAACTAACTCGCCAGTAGCGGCGTCTCGGATAACGACCTTGCAAGATTGAGTGGATGAATCCACGCCCGCGATGAGTTTTCGATTAGCCATGGGTAGAGGTTAGACTGTGCCTGTCAACGTTGACCACTTTTTCTTAAGTCTTATTTCGTTTTGGCTTAGTCAATTTTAATTTTCGAACTGGAGTTTTCATGCGTATTGGCGTCCTAACAGGTGGCGGAGATTGCCCTGGTCTTAATGCGGTAATCCGCGCGGTTGTTCGTAAAGGTGTAAAGGAATACGGCCACGAATTCGTTGGCTTCCGCGATGGCTGGAAAGGCCCGCTAGAAAACTACACAATGGAGCTAACCCTGGAGACAACTCGTGGCATTTTGCCTCGCGGTGGAACCATCCTTGGGTCATCTCGCACCAACCCATTTAAGATTGAAAACGGCGTAGAACGCATCAAGCAGAATCTGGCAGACCAAGGCATAGATGCCTTGATAGCAATCGGTGGCGAAGACACCCTTGGCGTTGCAACCAAACTTGATGCCCTCGGCGTAAAAGTTATTGGTGTTCCAAAGACAATTGATAACGATCTAAATAACACTGATTACACATTTGGTTTTGATACATCGGTAAACATTGCAGTTGAAGCGATTGATCGCCTTCACACAACCGCTGAATCACATCACCGCGCACTTATCGTTGAAGTTATGGGCCGCCATGCAGGTTGGATTGCACTTCACTCAGGTATCGCAGGTGGAGCAGCTTGTATCTTGATCCCGGAAGTTAAATTCTCAGTGGACAAAGTTTGCGAATGGGTTGAATCACGCTTTAAGAGCAGCTATGCGCCAATTATCGTTATCGCCGAAGGTGCGATTCCACAAGATGGCGACATGATCACTAAGGATTCAGAGCTTGATGCTTTCGGACACGTAAAACTTTCTGGAATCGGCGAATGGCTTGCCAAGCAGATCGAAACAAAGACTGGCAAAGAGGCTCGCACTTCAGTTCTTGGACACATTCAACGTGGTGGAACACCAACCGCCTTCGACCGTGTACTTGCAACTCGCTTCGGCTTGCAGGCAATCACTGCCGCATCTGAAGGCGACTGGGGCAAGATGGTTGCACTTCATGGCACGGATATTGTTCGCGTCCCATTGGCCACAGCCACTGAGAAGCTAAAAACTGTCCCAATCGAGCGTTACAAGGAGTCAGAGATCTTCTTCGGATAATTCTCATCCGAGAAACTATCTGAAGAAACTACTCTTATCCCCATGACTACTTCATTGCAGAATCTATTCACTCCTGGACTCGTTGCGGCGCAACAACCGCAATGGCCGGGAGGAGTAGATGGTGAACCTGTAAAGAAAGCAGTCGCAGAACTTAAATCATTTCCACCACTTGTTTTTGCTGGTGAATGTGATGATTTAAAGACCAAGGTCGCGGAAGCTGCTGCTGGTCGTGCATTTTGGTTACAAGGTGGGGATTGCGCAGAAACGTTTGCAGCAGCAACCGCTGATTCAATTCGAAACCGAATCAAGACGATTTTGCAGATGGCTGCGGTTTTGCAGTACTACTCGAGTCTTCCAGTTGTAAAGGTCGGTCGCATGGCTGGCCAATTTGCCAAGCCTCGCTCTAATGATTTTGAAACTCGCGGAGATGTAACTCTTCCGGCCTACCGCGGTGATGCAGTTAATGATCTGGAATTCACTGAAGCTTCTCGAACTCCAGACCCGCAACGAATGGTTCGCGTCTACAACACCTCAGCGGCAACTTTGAACTTAGTTCGCGCATTCACTCAAGGCGGGTTTGCTGATCTTCGCCAGGTTCATGAATGGAACAAAGGTTTCATCCGTGATTCATCTGTTGGCGATCGTTACGAACAAATGGCCCGCGAAATCGGACGCGCGCTAGATTTCATGAAATCTGCTGGTGTAGATCCAGATTCTTTTAAGTCAGTTGATTTCTACTCAAGTCATGAAGCGTTGATCATGGAATACGAAAAGGCGCTAACTCGCATCGATTCACGCACACAACTTCCATACGACGTTTCGGCTCACTTCTTGTGGATTGGTGAACGTACCCGCCAGCTCGACGGAGCTCACATTGATTTTGCCGCCAAGGTTCGCAATCCAATTGGAGTAAAGCTCGGACCTAAGTCAACGGTCGATGACGCACTGCGATTAATCGATCGCCTTGATCCTGATCGCGAACCAGGACGTTTAACTTTCATTACTCGCATGGGCGCCGGCAAAATTCGCGAAGCCTTACCAGCACTCGTAGATGGCGTTACAAAATCAGGTGCACAAGTACTTTGGGTATGCGATCCGATGCACGGCAATACTTTCGAGGCAGCAACTGGATATAAGACGCGTCGCTTCGATGATGTTATGGATGAAGTTAAAGGATTCTTTGAGGTTCACAAAGGCCTTGGAACGCATCCTGGTGGAATCCACATCGAGTTAACCGGAGATGACGTAACTGAATGTCTAGGTGGCGGAGAACAAATCTCTGAAACCGATCTGGCCACTCGTTACGAGAGCGCATGCGATCCGCGTTTAAATCATTCACAGTCACTCGAACTGGCCTTTTTAGTTGCTGAAATGTTGCGCGATCG
>CAEZSK010000013.1_pt1 | contig 11867 bp, 12 predicted proteins | sample 7263931 | NCBI WGS metagenome assembly CAEZSK01 (sample SAMEA6813775, study PRJEB35770) | uncultured Actinomycetes bacterium | biome: Freshwater; feature: Freshwater reservoir; material: water | place: Czech Republic | collected 2017-04-14 | depth 0.5m m
AAATCAGTGGCTGAAACGGAAATTTCACCAGAATCATTTATCGCGGCCTCTAAATCATCACCTAAATTTCTAAACTTTTCAGTTGTCCGCCTAACTTCTCTGACGCTTAATCCAACATCTGATAGTCCTAAAGCTCTTGCTAAGTGGACAATTGGTGGAGCAATTTCGGAGTCTTTAAGGATTACTTCTGGTGTATCGATTCTCGCGTTGCCGTCACCAGAAATATGAATAATTCGATCTGCAAAACCAATTACCCGCTCTAATCTATGTTCAGCAATCACCACAGTAAGGCTTAGATCATGAACCAGTCTGTGCAGAATTGAAAGTACTTCTTCGGCAGCGATGGGATCGAGCGCACTCGTAGGCTCATCCAACACCAAAATTTTAGGATGCATTACTAGCGCACTGCCGATAGCGACGCGTTGCTGTTCGCCTCCGCTCAACGTTGAAATGTTGCGATCGCGTAAATGTGCCAGAGCCATCAAATCCAAAATTTCTTCTACTCGTTTGCGCATCAGATCTGGCGCAAGATTCTGCGCCTCCATCCCAAATGCCAGTTCTTCCTCAACCGTATCGGTAACAAATCCTTGAGCAGGGTTCTGTCCAACAATTCCGACTAAATGCGAGAGATCCCCGGGACGAACCAACTTCGTAGATATTCCGTCAACTGTTATGTCGCCGGCCAAAATTCCACCGGTGTGGTGCGGAACGAGTCCGTTAATCAACCTCAGCAAAGAGGACTTTCCAGCTCCCGTCGAACCGATAATCAGAACTAACTCGCCCTCGACTATCGAAAATGAAAGATCTTCGAGAATTGTCTTTGTTGAAGTTGGATAAATGAGGGAGACATTAGAAAATTTGATCATCGTTTTAGTACCAACGCTAAAGTGATTGCTGTAAGAGCAGAAGCAACCACGAAACTATCTATTTGCTGCCAAGGTATAGGTCTATAGCGTGATCTTTTACGACTAATTCCGTAACCGCGCGAATCCATAGCGGCTGCCAGTTCGAGAGAACGCGACAATGAATCTTCTAAGAGTGGAATTGCGATAGATCTCCATGATGGCTTCTCATCACCTCGCAGTGCTCGGGCCCTCCTGATGCGCGCGGCACTGAGCACTAATTGGGGGAGAGCTGATGTTGCGATAACAGTTGCTACGCCAAATTCATAAATCACGACCGGGGTAACTCGTAAAAGTTTATGCGGACTCGTTAATGAAACTGCCGCCCCAAAAAGTGCGATAACGGTGATGATGATTAGGCCTTCGTGAATTGATGAAAGCAATCGTTCCTGAGTAACAATTCCACCAATTCTTATCCCAGCAAACCAACTTGGAAGCGGCAAAATTGGAACCTTAAACAATGCAGTCCCCGGAATTGGGACACCAATGAAAACACCAACCGCAGTCCTAATGACGAGAATAAATGCACCGAGTTTGAGCGAGAACCAGAAAGATTTTGACCAAGGCGCTTTTTGACCAAACTTGAGAACCGAAATCGATGCCACCACGATAGCTAATCCGGCCACCCATGCATTATTGGTGACAATTACTGCGCCAACAATCAGTAGGGACCAGATCCACCAGGTTAGTGGATGCAACGATTTCATTTTCTGTAGTTACTTCTTTAGCGCAGCCGGAGTCGATATTTCAACTCCACACTCTTTTGCAGGATATCCATTTATGCCACAGATTAAACCACTTTTATCCGCACGAAGTTTGACTACCTGACCGAGAACATCGATACCTTGTGATTCTTTGGCGGTTCTTACGCAGGTTGAAATACTCTTTTGTACCTTTTCACCTTTAGGAGCATAAGATTTTGAACCAAAATCGATTACCACTGCAATTCGTTTTGTATCTTTGTCTTTTGCAAGGCCGCCACAAATACTTTTGAAATCAGGTTTCGCCGAAGGTGCGATTGACGGGATGTCATCGGAGCTAAAAACAAAAGACCAACCCTCAACGGCTCCATCTTTTATATCAACCGTTGGTCCAGTAATGGCAGCGGTCCATTTTTTTACTCCGGGAGCAGCCTGGTAATAACCCCAATAACGCCAACCTTTGTCTGCTGCGCTGGCAGCGGTTATGTTTACTAGATTTAAACTGGTTAAAAATACAATGACGAATGTGGCTAGCGTCTTCTTTTTTCTTGCATCAATGTTCATATGAGCTGTGAAGCCTCTCTTAACGAAAGAGTTCCACAGGGGTAGCAGCAATAAAAGTATCGAAATACTTATCTTGTGACTACGCCCCGCAAACCTCGGCGGGTGTTTGTCTTAATCCACTGTTCTCTTAGGTAATCCGACTTAAGCGCCAGGCGCTCTTACGGTTGCGGGTCAGCGTCGGATTTGCACCGACTTCCCCTAAAAAGAAAGCTACTAAATATTGAGTTGTTAAACAGATTTTCCTACGTGCGAACCAAACCATACAGGTGCCCCCATGGCAACTCACCACGCAATACTTGACCACCTATGTATGGTGTGGGCATGGAATATAGACGCCTTGGCAGTTCTGGAATGTACGTATCCGAGATTTCATACGGCAATTGGATAACTCACGGGTCGCAAGTCGAATCAGATGCTGCAATTAAGTGTGTCCGCACAGCTTACGACTTGGGTATCACAACTTTTGATACTGCCGATGTTTACGCAGCTACCAAAGCCGAGTCTGTACTTGGAAGAGCGCTCAAAGGAATTAGGCGCGAATCCTATGAATTATTTACAAAAGTTTATTGGCCAACCGGTTCTGGAAAAAACGATCGAGGACTCTCTCGCAAGCACATTATTGAATCTTGTAATGCATCGCTTAAGCGACTAAACACTGACCATATCGATTTGTACCAGATGCACCGTTTTGATTATGAGACTCCCTTAGAAGAATCACTAAGCGCATTCGATGATTTGATCAGATCTGGAAAAGTGCATTACATCGGTTTCTCGGAATGGAATGCAAAGCAAATTAGTGAAGCGCTAAGCATTCAAGATTCCAAAGGTTATAACCGATTCATCTCTAGCCAACCGCAATATTCGGCGCTTTGGCGGGTTATTGAAAGTGAAGTAGTTCCACTAAGTGCCAAAGAGGGAATTGGACAAATTGTTTGGTCGCCAATGGCTCAAGGTGTATTAACTGGAAAGTACTTGCCAGGAAAGAAGCCACCAGCCGGATCACGTGCGACAGATAAAAAATCTGGTGCAGATATGATTTCTCGTTGGATGCGCGATGAAGTTCTCAGTGCAGTCCAAAAGTTAGATCCGATTGCAAAAGAATTGAATTTAACAATGGGCCAGTTAGCAATAGCCTGGGTACTTCAAAATCCAAATGTTTCAAGTGCAATTATGGGCGCCACAAAACCTTCACAAGTGAAAGAAAATGTAAAGGCTGCAGGGGTCAAACTCTCCTCGGATGTAATGAAGGCGATCGATAAAGCGCTGGGATCAATTCCAACAACTGATCCGAAAGAGACAAAAAGCCCGAATCCGCGAGCTTAAGTATTTAAACTTTGTCGCCGGTCTTAACCTGCGGCTTTGGCGCGCGCATACGTCTCATCTGGGTAGAACGTAACCAGCCGTAAAGACCAAGACCTTTGGTGCTCTTATCCGGGAAACGTTTGGAAACTTCGGCCTTTATTTTTCGGGAGAGAAAGAACCCATCGATTATTGAGTAGAGCAGAACGCTGTACATGACAACAATTCCTGCGACAGCAAAAGCACCAATTGGAATCAACGATAAAACTAGAACAAATCCGATTACGGGTAAGAAGTATTCTCCAATTGAGCGGCGAGAATCTACGAAGTTTCTAACAAATTTCTTTTCAGGTCCGCGGTCGCGAGCTGGTAACGCGTTTTCATCACCGCGAAGGTATGCGGCTCGCTGAGCAATGCGAGCGTTACGTGTTGCTTCTTTGGCACGTTGCTTCTCTGCTTTAGATGAGGCAGGAGCTAGCGAGGAAATTTTATTTGAAGCTTGAGCTTCTTTGCGCTTTGGAGTTGGACGTCCCTTTTTCTGAGAACTGTCTTCGGTATTAGTCATGACGCAAACTATAGAGCGAGCATCTGCTCGAGCGCTAACTTTGAAAAGCGAGCGATATCTGGCGCAACCTTGATCACATTTACTTCATGGCCGGCGACCAGTGATTCCATTGCCCAGACCAGGTGAGGCAGATCAATTCGGTTCATAGTCGAGCAATAGCAGACCGTCTTATCTAGGAAGAAAATTTCCTTATCTGGATGTGCCTTGGCCAACCGTGAAACAAGATTCAACTCGGTTCCGATTGCCCATTTACTGCCCGCGGGCGAAGACGCCACGGTGCTAATAATCATCTCGGTACTTCCTACAACATCTGCGATGGAGACCACCTCGTTTTTACATTCAGGGTGGACTAACACCTTCACGCCTGGAACACGTTTGCGGACTTCATTTACTGATTCAACCGAGAAGCGACCATGTACCGAGCAATGACCGCGCCACAAAATAATCTTTGCAGAACGAATCTGCTCGGCGCTAAGCCCCCCCATTGGTTTCCAAGGATCCCAAAGAACGCAATCTTCTAGAGACAACCCGAGTGATAGCAAAGCTGTATTACGTCCTAAATGTTGATCAGGTAAGAAAAGTATTTTCTCCCCTTTAGTTAGCGCCCACTCCATAGTTTTTTTGGCATTTGAAGAAGTGCAAATTGTTCCACCGTGTTCTCCAGTGAAACTCTTTATTGCCGCTGAAGAGTTCATGTAAGTAACCGGGATTGTCTGGGCAGCAACTCCTATAGATGTTAAATCTTCCCAACATTTTTGGACTTGATTTGCTGTGGCCATATCTGCCATCGAACAACCCGCGGCAAGATCAGGCAAAATAACTTTTTGATTTGCGGAAGTTAAAATGTCGGCACTCTCTGCCATAAAGTGAACGCCACAAAAAATTATGTATTCTGCTGAAGATTGTGCCGCAGCTGCTTGCGCCAATTTAAATGAGTCGCCAGTTATATCGGCGAAAGCAATTACTTCGTCTCTTTGATAGTGATGGCCCAAAACCAGCGCCCTTGAACCAAGTGCAGAACGGGCTGTTTCTGCTCGCGCTACCAAATCAGGATCACTTGCTGCTGGGAGTTCACCGGTGCACGAAACGCCTCGTTCGGAAGCCAAATCACTGTCCTTGCCCAATAAGAGCAAGTTGGTTAATGAGGTGAGGCCTGATGTGGACATGGACACATTCTCGCGCATATTTGGCGTTGCTGTCGCATCGGCGGGGAGGGGAAGGTAGTCTTTCCCCATGACAACTGAGACAACAACCAACACATCAATTGCCCTTACCGACGTAGCTGCCGCCAAAGTAGCCGCTCTTCTTGCTCAAGAAGGCCGCGATGATTTATACCTACGCGTCGCAGTGCAACCTGGTGGCTGCTCTGGACTCCGTTACCAACTTTATTTCGACGATCGAAATCAAGAAGGCGATATCGCGCGTGAATTTGGTTCAGTAAAAGTTGTTGTAGACAAGATGAGCGACCCATATTTGATGGGCGCAACTATTGATTTCGTTGACACGATTGAAAAGCAAGGCTTCACAATCGATAACCCACAGGCTCAAGGTTCTTGCGCATGTGGCGATTCATTTAACTAAAGTTTTCAAACAACTTTTAATTTGATGAAAATCGGTGTAGCGGGTTCGGTCGGCCTTGATCATTTAATGACTTTCTCTGGCAAATTTACCGATTCTCTTGTTGCTGGTTCGCTGGAAAAAGTTTCGCTTTCTTTCTTGGTCGATGGCCTATCGGTTCGTCGAGGCGGCTGCGCAGCCAACATCGCATTCGGTATGGGTTCACTTGGTTTAAACCCAATTTTAATTGCGGCCGTCGGAATCGATTGGCCAGATTACGACGCTTGGCTTTCGCGCCACGGCGTAGACACTTCGCATGTTTTGATTTCTAAGACACTTCACACAGCACACTTCATGGTCACAACAGATACCGAACTAAATCAAATTGCTTCTTTCTTTCCAGGCGCAATGTCTGAGGCGCGAGACATTGAGTTACAGCCGATTATGGAGAAGACCGGCAAATTAGATTTGATAGTTATTTCACCCGATGATCCAGAAGCGATGCTGCGCCACTCCGAAATCGCGCGTCAGCAGGGGATTGCAATTGCGGCTGACCCTTCTCAGCAGATGGCTCGCATGAGCGGTGAAGAAATAAAAGCGTTGATAACTGGTGCAACTTATTTGTTTTTGAATGAATACGAGTTAGCTCTTGCAATTCAAAAAACCGGTTGGAGCGATCGTGAAATTTTGGAGCAAGTCAAACATCGAATCGTAACTTTAGGTTCTGAAGGTGCGCGCATTGAATCCCGCGACGGAGAAACAATTAAAGTTACTTGCCCTAAGGAAAAAGCGAAGGTGGATCCAACCGGCGTTGGAGATTCATTTAGATCTGGATTTGTTGCGGGATTGGCTTGGGGTCTAAGCCATGAACGATGCGCGCAGTTAGGTTCCATGATCGCTACATATGTAATCGAAACAACCGGAACTCAGGAATATAGATTTACTTCAGCTGAATTCGTACAACGTTTTAGCGAGGCCTATGGTGTTAGCGCTGCCGCTGAGATTGAACAGCACTTACCAAAGCCGTAACTAGCTCTGAGATTTCGGTACTAGTTGTTCCTGAATGTATTGCAATGCGAATATTTCCATCGGTAGGCAATCCCATCGCAGCTAATACATGACTTGGAGCCAAATTCATCGCAGTGCATGCCGAACCTGAATCAACGGCAAAACCTTGGCGATCTAGTTCTCTGAGCAATTCTTCACCGTTGACATCTGGAATCACGATGGAAGTTAGGTGCGACATGGAAGTTTCTAGATCACCTGCAATTATTGCTCCGGAGACAGCGGACCGTATCTCGCCACGCAATTGCTCTGTTAGCCCTCTCGTAACGCTCTCATCTGCTCGGAAATTCTCTAAAGCAACCGCGCTAGCTAAGAGGAGTGGCAGAGAATAGGTGCCATATGTACGTCGCGCTGCAGAAATGTGGGGGAGCGGATTTTTCCAATTGGCTGCGTTGTTGATCGCAAGGATCGCCAGCCCGGCGGGACCATTCCAAGAACGAGAATCAAAAGCGGCGGTATCCCAATTCGCTGGCAAGCTAACACGCGCACCCGATGCGCTGGCATCAACTGCGACCAATAAATCATCCGGCATTTTGCTTGACAATTCGTTCACTGCGCCCGTCTCTCCATTGGCCAGTTGAAATGCTAGAACTGAATTCGGTGAAAATTTTGTAGTCTCAAGATTCAATCTTCCGTCGGCCAGTAATGGAATTTCCGAAATTTCACCTTTATGTGATCTAACGGTTGCAATAACACCGCTGCGATCTCCGGCTCCATAAAACAACTTTTTATCCGCAGCAAGTAATCCGCCCAGTGAAAGAAAATAACTAAGGCCTACTTCGCCAGTTACTTCAATTTGATCTGGGGAGAGTCCAAGCCGATCGGCTATTACAGAAAGGGCGTTATCGCGCAGAATTGCCGCTTTACTTGGATGCCGCCCAATCTTCTTCGGATCGGCCCAGCCGGAATCGATGGCAGCCAAAAGCGCCTCTCGGGCTAGCGGATTAAGTGCTGCCTCGGATTGAAAGTTTCCTGTGATTGGAACCACCCCGTGAACGCTACTAGCCAATGCGCGGAAGAGGGAAATACAGCACTATCCTTAGGCTCATGTCTGCCAAAGATTTTCGCTTGAAAGCAAGAGTTCTCTTACTTGCGCCGTTAGCGCTTGCCTTAACTGGGTGCGCAAAAGTTCCAGGACTCGGGTTTGAAGAGGGACTTTCCAGCGTCAACGATATTTCGCTTTCACTTTGGCAGTGGTCTTGGATTGCAGCAGGGGTTGTCGGTGTAATCACCTTAATTTTGATTTTATGGCCGGCGGTATTCCATCGTGCGAAGGCCAGCAAAGGTGAATTTCCAAAGCAAACTCAATACAACGTGCCGGTTGAAGTTGCCTACACAATTATTCCATTCATCATTGTGGCAGTTCTTTTCTACTTCACAGCAGTTAAAGAGACGAAGATTGTTGAAAAAACTACAACTTATGCACACGAGATTACCGTTGAGGGAATTCAGTGGTCATGGCAGTTTGGTTACCCAGAAGCTGGACCAAAAGCTGTCCTAACCGGAACACCTGCCAATCCACCAACGATGGTCGTTCCTCTTGGTGAGAAAGTTCGATACACAATTACTTCCAACGACGTAGTCCACGGATTCTGGATTCCAGCATTTATGATTCAAATGCAGAACTTGCCAGGAGTAACCAACAGTCTTGAATTCACAGCAAACAAACTGGGCACCTACCCGGGGCGTTGCAATATTTTGTGTGGACGTAATCACGCGCAGATGCTTTTCACGGTAAAAGTAGTTACTCCAACTGAATACAAGGCTTATCTAGAAACTCTGAAGGCGAGCAACGCATGACAACTTATGCAGAACGTCCGACTATCGAAGCAACAACAATTGCGCCATCTGCTAAAGGCAAGAATTTCGTAAAGTGGATAACCTCAACCGACCATAAGACCATCGGCTATCTCTACCTAATGACCACATTTGCGTGGTTCTTGGTTGGCGGATTGTTGGCTTTGGCTTTGCGAGCAGAACTTTCTCGTCCAGGTATGCAATTCCTTAGTAATGAGCAATACAACCAAATTTTTACAATGCACGGCACGATCATGCTTCTTATGTTTGCAACGCCGCTCTTTGTTGGTTTTGCGAACGTAATCATGCCGCTACAAATCGGTGCCGCAGACGTAGCTTTTCCTCGTTTGAATATGCTTTCGTTCTGGCTCTTCTTCTTCGGAAGCCTTACAGCAGTGGCAGGCTTCTTAACTCCTGGCGGGGCTGCATCTTTCGGGTGGACTGCATACGCACCGCTTGCTAACTCAACTTATTCTCCCGGTATCGGTGGAGATCTTTGGGTAATTGGATTAGCCGTTTCTGGTCTCGGAACAATTCTCGGTGGGGTCAACTTCATTACAACTATTTTTACAATGCGCGCGCCTGGTATGACGATGTTTCGTATGTCGATCTTTTCTTGGAACGTACTCTTAACTTCAATTCTTGTTCTTCTAGCTTTCCCACCACTGGCCGCAGCTCTGCTTGCTCTGGAATCTGATCGAATCTTTGGTTCACATATATTTGATCCGGCCAATGGCGGAGCGATGTTGTGGCAACACTTATTCTGGTTCTTCGGCCACCCAGAGGTTTATATCTTGGCGCTTCCTTTCTTCGGTATTGCAACTGAAATTTTGCCAGTGTTTAGCCGCAAGCCAATCTTTGGTTACAAAGGTTTGATCGCAGCAACTATCGCTATTTCAGCGCTTTCTGTTGCGGTATGGGCACACCATATGTTTGCAAGCGGCCAAGTTCTATTGCCGTTCTTCTCATTCATGACATTCTTAATCGGCGTCCCAACCGGTGTTAAATTCTTCAACTGGATCGGAACTATGTGGCGTGGCCACGTAACATTTGAGACACCAATGCTTTGGGTAATGGGATTCTTGGTCACGTTCTTATTCGGCGGCCTAACTGGAATCATTTTGGCTTCGCCACCAATGGATTTTGCGGTCTCTGCTTCGTACTTCGTGGTCGCGCATTTCCATTACGTTCTTTTCGGAACTGTGGTGTTCGCGATGTTCGCGGGTTTCTATTTCTGGTGGCCAAAGATGACCGGTCGCATGCTCAACGAGCGCCTAGGAAAGATTCACTTCTGGACTCTCTTCGTTGGTTTCCATACAACGTTTTTGATTCAGCACTGGCTGGGTATTAAGGGATTCCCACGTCGCTACTCTGACTATCTAGCGACCGATGGATTTACCGGTATGAACATGATTTCAACCGTTGGTTCAGCTCTTCTAGCGCTATCAATGATCCCGTTCTTCGTAAACGTTTGGATCACTCGCAAGTCCCCACTTGTTAATTGCGACGATCCTTGGGGTTACGGCTCATCTCTTGAGTGGGCGACTTCATGTCCACCACCACGACACAACTTCCTAACGATGCCGCGAATTCGTTCCGAGCGTCCTGCCTTTGATCTACACCATCCGCACATTAAGACTGAAGGTCACTAATGAAAACTAATTGGCAGCTCTTTGGTGGGCTCAGCGTCTTTTATGTAATCATGGCGGTCATCTACCACTACGTAGGTGGCGAAGCGGTGGGCATAACAGGAATGATCTTGGCAGCTTGTCTTGCTGGCATGGTCGGCTTCTATGTTTGGTTTACACAGAAGCGCATCGGACAGATCTTGCCCGAAGATCGCCCTACTGCCGAGATTGCCGATAGCGCTGGAGAACTCGGTTTCTATAGCCCTCACTCATGGTGGCCATTGCCGGTCGCACTTAGCGCAATGGCGTTAGGTCTTTCGCTAATTGTAGGTTGGTGGCTAACTCTTATCTCTTTAGGTGCTCTAGTAATCAGCATTATCGGATTCGTAACTGAGTACGAAAAGCCACTACCTGAGAACGCATCTCACTAAATTATTTCTTTAATCTAGAACATGGATTCAATTCGCGCCGAGATTCTAGATATCGCAGATCCACGCATTGCCGCCGCTCGCATCGTTATTGACGCTCCGGCACAGCAAATATTTGATCTGATTGCTGATGCGCGCTGCCATCCACTCTTTGATGGATCAGGAACTCTGCAGGGAAGTATATCTGGCCCGATTCGCTTGCATCTGGGTGCAAAATTTGGAATGGCTATGAAAATTAAAGTGCCATATCGAATCACAAACAGAGTTGTAGCTTTTGAAGAAGGCAAGAAAATATCTTGGTGCCATTTAATGAAGTGGACCTGGAGTTATGAATTATTAGACATTGGAAATGGGCAGACCCAGGTAACTGAAACTTTTGATGCGCATGACATCCCATGGCTTGCCAGTAAGTGGCTAAATTTCACAGGAGCAATTCAGCACAATCCAAAGTGGATGGCGAAGAGTTTGGTGCGACTAAAGGCGATCTGCGAAAGTAATTAGTGGTGTTCGATCTCTTTGAGATCTTCGGCAGTTACCTTAGGTACGGACACGGCATGCGCCTTGCTCAAACGAGCACGTAGTTTGTTCTTGAGGACACCTGGGCGTCGAACTCCACGTAGATCATTCTCTTCAAGGGCAAGTGCTGGTGTCTGCTCATGCTGCGTAAGCAGCCAGGCTTTCTCAGGAGAAATAGGTTCATGAACTTCCACGAATTCACCATGAGGCATCATGACCAGGCGGCCGGTTTCGCGGCCGTGAAGCACGAGATCGCGATCTGCGCGCTGCAGCGACAGACATAGACGCTTGGTGATCACAAATGCCAGCGGAGGAAGAATGAATATGCTGATTCGTGAGAACCACATAATCTGATTAATTGTTAGATGGAAGGTCGTCGCGATTATGTCATTGCCACCGTTGATAAGTGCGATCAACATAAATGTCAGCGACATAACGCCAAGAGCTGTGCGGTTTGGCGCATTTCGTGGACGATCTAGCAAATGGTGCTCGCGCTTATCGCCGGTCATCCAACTCTCGATGAATGGATAGAGCGCCATTCCCGTAAATAAGATTCCTGGAACAATCAAACCTGGAATCAAAATATTCCAAGAAATTGTGTATCCAAATGCGTGAGTTTCTAGTGGGGGAGACATGCGTACTAATCCATCAAGCCAACCCATATACCAATCGGGTTGAGAGCCTGCAGAAATCTGTCCTGGTGTGTAAGGACCGTATAACCAAATTGGGTTAATAGAAGCAACAGCTCCAAGGAACGCTGTTACGCCAAAGACGATAAAGAAGAATCCACCAGCTTTCGCCATGTAAACAGGTAGTAATGGATACCCAACAACATTTTTTTCGGT
>CAEZSK010000014.1_pt1 | contig 11842 bp, 11 predicted proteins | sample 7263931 | NCBI WGS metagenome assembly CAEZSK01 (sample SAMEA6813775, study PRJEB35770) | uncultured Actinomycetes bacterium | biome: Freshwater; feature: Freshwater reservoir; material: water | place: Czech Republic | collected 2017-04-14 | depth 0.5m m
AAGAACTCAGCGATTGCTTGTGCGTTTTGGCACATGCGCTGAACACGCATTTCCATGGTTTCAAGTGATTTCAAAAGCACCCATGCATTGAATGGACTTAATGAAGGCCCAGTGTGGCGCACAAATGGAATCAAATATTCGTGGATGTATGAGAATGATCCAAGAACTGCGCCGGCTAATACGCGACCTTGCCCATCAATATGTTTAGTCGCAGAGTACATAACAACATCTGCTCCAAGTTGAAGTGGCTTTTGTAATATCGGAGATGCCATTACGTTATCGACAATAACGGTAGCGCCAACTTTGTGCGCCAAGTCGCTGACCATCTGAATATCCACAATTTCCATCAATGGATTGCTAGGAGATTCGATGAAGACAACTTTTGTTGGCTTACTTAGCGCTGCTGCCCAAGTTGCAGCATCACTTCCCTTAACAAGTTCAACGGTTACTCCCCATTTAGGAAGGATCTCCGTAATAACAACATGGCAAGAGCTAAACATTGCTGCTGATGCCACAACATGATCGCCAGCCTTAACTAAACAAGCAATCGAGGCGAACATTGCAGACATGCCAGAGCCGGTAGCGATGCAATATTCAGCACCTTCGATAGCGGCCAAGCGCTTTTCAAACATTTGCACGGTTGGATTATGAAAGCGGCTATATAAATAATGATCAGTTTCATCCGTAAAAGAATCAAAAGCTTCTTGCGCAGATGAATATGTAAAACCACTAGTTAAATAAAGGGCTTCGGAAGTTTCTCCAAAACCAGAACGAGCCAAGCCAGCACGCACAGCATCTGTTTGAGGATTAACTTCCCAATTAGGTGCAGGGCGATTTTTGCGTGGTTGATAACCCCAGGTCTCGTTGCTCACACAGATAATTCTAAGGTGCAATTGCTATATTCAATACATGGCTGACTTAGCGATCTCAGTAAGTGATTTAAGCAAGAAATATGACTCTGGATTTGCGGTTTCACATTCAAATTTCCAAGTACCCCTCGGAACCATCTGTGGATTCGTTGGCCCAAACGGAGCAGGCAAGACAACAACGATCCGCATGTTGCTTGGTCTTATCTCTCCAACCGGTGGCTCTGGCCAGATTTTAGGCGAATCGATTAAGTCTCCAGAAAAGTACCTTTCTCAAGTTGGGGCGATGATCGAAGGTCCAGCCTTTTATCCAGCGCTATCAGGTGCCGAAAATCTTAAAGTCTTAGCAACACTGGGTGGATTTCCAATCGAACGCGTAGATCAATTGCTGGAACAAGTTGGCTTGGCCGATCGTGGAAAATCTAAATATAAGACTTATTCACTTGGCATGAAACAACGTTTAGGAATCGCGGCCGCTCTTCTTCCCAACCCAAAGTTATTGATTCTGGATGAACCTACAAATGGTTTAGATCCTGAAGGTATTCAAGAAATTCGCCAACTGCTTCGCAAATTAGCTGATGATGGGACAACAGTTTTCGTATCTTCGCATTTACTTTCGGAATTAGAAATCATCAGCGAATATCTAGTTATGTTGCGAAAAGGCGAAGTTGTTTTTGCTGGCGCAATGCAAGACTTATTTGATGCGCAGCAACCATTTATGATCGTAAAAACTGAAAATGACTCAGATCTAGAAAAGATTGTAAACATCGCCGAAAAGGCGGGTCATCACGCACATATCCGAGATGGCTCCGCACACATTGAAGGTCCAGCCGAATGGGCGGGAGTTCTAAACAAATTAGCATTTGATGCCGGAATTTTGTTAACTCAATTATCTCCGCAGCTACCAAACTTAGAAGAGACCTTCTTCGAAATGACAGGAGATCAGAAATGATCGGCAGCATCACACGTGTCTTTTTCGCGGAATGGCGCAAATTGCGTCGCCCGACTCTTTTGCTCGGAACACTGGGCGCAGTCGCTTTCTTTAGCGTTTTGGTCTCATCACTGCTTTTTTTGATGATTGATTCACCCAATGGAAATGGTGATAGAGGAATTCGCATTACGCGAGAAGTACTTTCGCTACCAAGCGGTGCAACTCAATCTTTTTCTAGCATTGGAAACCTTCTCGGCATAATCGCACTCTGTGTTTTTGCTGCCCAAACCGCACAAGAATATTCACTTGGCACACTACGAAATTTATTGGTTCGCCAACCAGGCCGAATTCGATTGCTTGTCGGCAAGTTGGCAGCAATGAAGTTATTTGCCGTAATTATGACTCTGGTAAGCGCGGCGATCTCGATTGGAGTTTCTTACGCTCTGGCGGGTGGGAAAGATGTGAACACAGCGCTCTGGTTTAACTCTGACGGGCGCTTGGAGATAGCGAAAACTTTGCTAAATGTCTTTATTGAAATTCTTGGCTTTGGAATTATCGGCATGGTTTTGGGAATTCTCTTGCGCTCACCGATTAGCTCAATTTCTTTGGGAGTCCTCTGGTTATTAATTGTGGAGAATATTGTCGGTGCGGTTAAATCCAGCACCCTTGAATGGCTTCCGGGAAATCAATTAGCAACCGTTGCAGTTGGTGGAACCGAAACAATTAGCTATACGCACGCACTTTCACTTTCTGGTCTCTATGTTGGCATCGCCTTGGTGATAGCAACAATCTTGTTTACAAGACGAGATGTAGCCAACTAGCGACACAACCCGCAATCTCCGAAGTTACACAGCCTGCTCATTTATTCTGAGGGCTAACTTCTTGGGGGTCTTGTGTCTTATCGCATCAAAGCGATCGCGTTAGCCGTAGTTTTTGGGCTAACGCTTACGACTGCACCCGCCTTAGCAGCAACACCTAAGCCCACCCTTGCTCAAATTGAAGCGGCTAAAAAAGCCGAAGCGGCAAAGAAAAAAATTGCAGATGAAGCCGCAAAGAAATTAGCCGCAGCAAATCAAACACTTCGGAGCTTGACTGCGAAAGCAAATGCTGCGCAGGCTCTTTATACAAAAGCAAAGCAAGAGTTAGCAATCGCAACTACGGCAGCGAATGCCGCTGCAGAATATGCACGTCAGACACAATTAGCGGTTGCTGAAGCACACCGAGTAATAGGCAAGATGGCAGCGAACGCATACATAATGGGTGGATCGCTAACGGATATAGAACCGCTATTAAGTGCCAACGGACCACAGGATTTGATTGATCAAATCTCAACTTTAGATAAATTAGGCATGCAAAATACGATGGCGCTTGAAAGATATAAAGCGGCAGAAGTAATTGCCCGCGCCGCAAAAGTTAAGGCAGATCAGGCGAAGGTCGCACAAGAGACCGCAACTGCAAAAGTTGCAGCGGCAAAAAAAGTTGCAGATGATGCCCGTTCTTTGCAACAAAAAGAAGTAAATAAATTGCAAGCCATACAAGATAAGTTGGCGCGCGAATTGGCCAGCGCAAAGAAAATTCGAATAACGCTGGAACAACAACGTGCACTTGCTTTACTTGAAGAAAGTTTGGCAAATACTGCTGCAAATACTGGCGGACAGAAGAAAGTTTGGCCGGATATTGGATTTAAAGGTCGATCCACTATTCGCACTACTGAGGCACAAAGAGCTGTTGCTGTTGCCTTTGCTAAGAAACAAGTCTTGGCACGTAAGCCTTATATCTGGGGTTCCGAAGGTCCGAACTCATTTGATTGTTCTGGTTTGGTATATGCAGCCTATAAATCTGCTGGTTTAAATTGGCCAAATTGGGATCGTCTAAACTCAGCACTTTATGCTGGGTATACAAAGCATGTTTCAATCGATGAACTTGTACCTGGCGATCTCTTGTTCTATTCATACAAGGGAACGATTTCCTCAATTCACCACATCACAATTTATGCAGGTAACGGCATGATGTGGGAGGCAAATTCCAAAGGCAAGGGACTGCTTTATTCAAATATTTACAGCATCAAGGGGCTTATGCCATTTGGTGGTCGGGTCTAGAGTTACCCCATGTCATCTGCTCTGCTGGAACTTCGCAATGCAGTGCGCCCCTTTTTAGAAAATTTAACTGCCGGAGATTGTGCATTAGTTGCTGTCTCGGGTGGGGCCGATTCACTCGCATTGGCTTATTCGCTAATCAAAGAAGCACCGGCGCTTGCTATTTCATTAATTGGCGTAACGGTGGATCATCAATTACAAAGCGGATCCGCAGAACAAGCAGTTAAAGTGCAAAACGAATTGAGATCAATGGGGTTTCAAGAAGTAATTATCGAAAAAGTTAATGTAAAAGAACAATCGGGACTAGAGGCAGATGCGCGCACTGCAAGGTATGCCGCACTTGATGCCATCGCACATGCATACGGTGCTACTCAAATTTTCTTGGGCCACACACGTGATGATCAAGCAGAAACAGTTTTATTAGGCTTGGCGCGCGGTTCTGGAACTAGATCACTCTCTGGCATGGCGGTCATCAACGGAAAATACGCACGACCATTTTTGCAATTGACTCGCGAGCAAACTGTTTTGGCGTGCAAAGAGGCGCAATTAAATCCTTGGAGTGATCCGCATAATCAAAATGAGAATTTCTCAAGAGTTCGTGTAAGAAATAAAGTTTTACCAGTAATGGAATCAGAAATCGGACCTGGTATTGCGGCAGCGTTATCGCGCAGCGCTGCAATCTTGCGTGATGATGCTGACGCTCTTGATGAAATGGCTCAGGCAGTTATTTCGCGAGTCGACCTAAAAGATCTCGATTGTGCGGCGCTGGCCGAGCTCCCTAGGGCGATCCGATCTCGCGTCTTGCGGGCGGCAATCTACGCCGCAGGCGCTCCAGGCGGCTCTTTGAGCGCAGATCACCTGGCAGCCGTTGAGGCGATGGTCACTTCTTGGCGTGGCCAAGGGGAGGCGAGCCTGCCGGGTGGTGTGAAGGTGGCCCGAATTTCGGGCAGACTTTCGCTCTTAGCCCGTCCCTAAATCTCCCTCGAGATTTGAAATTAAAAGGAGTCCCTAAGTGGATCTAGCTGCTGTCGGCACAGATGTAGAACGCGTAATTGTTACTGAAGAACAATTGCAATCAAAGGTTGCAGAACTAGCAGCACGCGTTGACGCAGATTACAAAGATCGTGATCTACTTTTAGTTGGAGTTCTCAAAGGCGCAATCATGGCGATGGCGGATCTAACTCGTGCCATGCAACGCCACATAGACATGGACTGGATGGCAGTTTCATCTTATGGTTCCGGAACTAAATCAAGCGGAGTTGTTCGAATTCTTAAAGATTTAGATCGCGACATAACTGGTCGCAATATTTTAATTGTTGAAGATATCGTTGATTCAGGTCTAACGCTGTCTTGGCTTCGTGCAAACTTGATGTCACGCGGCGCCGAATCGGTAGAGATTTTAGCGATCTTGCGCAAACCAGAAGCGGCCAAAGTTGAAGTGCATTGCAAATATGTTGGCTTTGATATCCCGACAGATTTCGTTGTTGGTTACGGTCTAGATTTTAATGAAAAGTATCGCAATCTTTCATTCGTCGGCGTGCTGGCCAAGCACATGTATTCATAAGGGACACTTCGAATAATATGGAAAAGAAAAACTTTCTCAAGAAGAAGTCTCCTGTAAAAAATTCAGGAGATAAGAAAACCACGAAAAAAGCTCCTACAACGCGCGCAGGAAGAATTATGCGCGGTCCTCTTTTCTGGATAGTTGTAGCGATTCTCGGTGTAACTATTTTTGGTCAAATTACTAGCGCTGGAAATCGTTATACCAAAATTGACACATCTCAAGCGCTTGATGCGATTTCGCAATCCAAAGTGGAATCCGCACTTTTAATAGATAAATCTCAGAAGTTGCAGTTGATACTAAAGCCAGGCACTCTCATTAACGGTTCTAGCAAAGTGGAATCTTCCTATGTAGTACGCCAAGAGCCAACAATTGTTGATGCACTCACTGGCAACCCACCTGCGAAAGGTTGGAACGTCGATGTTCCAAAACAATCATTATTTTTATCTTTCTTATTCTCGATCGCACCAATTTTGCTCATTGGATTTTTATTCTTCTTTTTAATGAGCAACGCTCAGGGTGGAAACAAAGTCTTTTCCTTTGGGAAATCTCGTGCAAAACTTCAAGATAATGATGTTCCGCAGAACACTTTTGCTGATGTTGCTGGCTCCGACGAAGCGATTGCCGAACTCGAGGAGATTAAGGATTTCTTAGCGAATCCACCTAAGTACGCGCTGCTAGGAGCAAAGATTCCAAAAGGTGTACTTCTCTATGGTCCCCCGGGAACAGGTAAGACTTTGTTAGCTCGCGCAGTTGCGGGCGAAGCGAAAGTTCCTTTCTATTCTATTTCTGGATCTGATTTTGTTGAAATGTTCGTCGGCGTTGGTGCAGCGCGCGTTCGCGATCTTTTTGCACAAGCAAAAGCAAATGCACCAGCGATTGTTTTCGTTGATGAAATTGATGCAGTCGGTCGTCAGCGTGGTGCAGGTATGGGTGGCGGTCACGACGAGCGCGAGCAAACCCTTAACCAACTTCTCGTTGAGATGGATGGATTTGAATCTGGTGGACAAGTTATCTTGATCGCCGCAACTAACCGTCCCGATGTTTTAGATCCAGCGTTGCTGCGCCCGGGACGCTTTGATCGTCAGATCGCAGTTGATCGCCCTGATTTAAAGGGGCGTGAAGAAATTCTGAAAGTTCACGCAAAAACTAAACCCCTTGCAGATGAAGTTGAATTGCTGACTTATGCACGTCGTACACCAGGATTTACGGGTGCGGACTTGGCTAACGTGCTTAATGAAGCAGCTTTACTTGCAGCGCGTGAAGGTAAGAAAGTTATTTCAAATCTGCAAATTGATGAGGCGATTGATCGCGTAATGGCTGGACCGCAACGTAAATCAAGGATTATGTCTGATGATGAACGTCGCGTCACTGCTTATCACGAAGCAGGTCATGCACTAGTTGCGCATGCACTTCCACATACAGATCCAGTACACAAAATTACGATCATGCCGCGTGGCCGTGCACTTGGCTACACAATGGTTCTGCCAGATGACGACAAGTATTCAACGACTCGCAATCAGCTACTTGACCAGCTTGCGTATTCACTTGGAGGACGCGCAGCTGAAGAATTGATTTTCCATGATCCTTCAACTGGCGCATCAAACGATATTGAAAAAGCAACCGCACTTGCCCGAGCGATGGTCACGCAATATGGAATGACCGAAGCGATCGGCGCAATCAAGTTGGGCACCGACGCATCAGAACCATTTATGGGTCGTGATTATGGGCATCAACGTGATTACTCCGAGAATGTGGCAGCAAAAGTTGATGCTGAAATTCGTAAACTAATTGAGAATGCGCATCAAGAAGCTTTTGACATATTGGTAGAGAACCGTGCGACTCTGGATGCCATGGTTCTGCAACTACTTGAGAAAGAAACGTTAAACAAAGAAGAAATCTCTGAAATATTTAGCAGAGTAAATTCTTGGCCACGACGTCCGGCATGGACTGGTTCTGCAACTCGTATTCCTTCGCAACAACCACCAGTCGCTGTGCCTGAAAGAATTGTTGCTGAACCTGCAATTACAAAGAAGCCATCGCGCGTTAAAAAGAGTGCGAAGAAGGATGGCTCTGACGAGTGAGCGATGTAACGCCAGTTTCAATGGGACCCGAAGACGGTCGTGCACTACATCCATATGATGAAGTGCGTGCTACTGCTGCGGTGCGCGAATTGTTATTGGCGTTAGGTGAAGATCCAGAACGCGATGGGCTTAAAGATACGCCTGCTCGAGTAGCAAGAGCGTTGAAAGAGAACTTTGAAGGACTTTGGAAATCACCTGAAGATGTACTGACAACTACATTTGATATCGGCCATGAAGAGTTAGTAATTATTCGTGATATCGAAGTCTTTTCTCATTGCGAACATCATCTAACCCCGTTTCATGGCGTTGCCCACGTTGGATACATTCCAAGTGGAAAAATTACAGGGTTGTCTAAAGTTGCTCGTTTAGTTGACTTGTTTTCACGGCGCCCACAAGTGCAAGAGCGTTTAACTTCACAAATTGCAGATGCAATGGTGAAAATACTTAATCCAATGGGCGTGATAGTAATTATTGACTGCGAACACTTGTGCATGTCAATGCGCGGAGTCCGTAAGTCTCATGCCCGAACAACAACGAGTGCAGTTCGTGGAGTATTGCGCGATCCTGCAACTCGCGCGGAAGCAATTAGCCTAATTACAAAAGGCTAATTGAATTGTTTGGTTCCCCTATGAAGATCATGGGCATATTAAATGTAACCCCGGATTCATTTGCCGATGGTGGTCGGCACGATACTTACGAAAAAGCGGTCGCACGTGGATTGGAAATGATCGCCGAGGGCGTTGACATCATTGATATTGGTGGAGAATCTACGCGTCCTGGAGCCCAACGAGTAAGTGCCGAAGAAGAACAAGCCCGCGTAATTCCGGTAATTGAGAAATTATCGCAAACCGGAATCCCAATCAGTATCGACACTATGCGTGCGCAGACTGCTGACAAAGCTATCGCAGCTGGTGCCAGCATTGTTAATGATGTTAGCGGCGGATTGGCCGATGATGCGATGTTCGAAACGGTTTCTGAACTTGGTTGCCCCTATATTTTGATGCATTGGCGCGGACATTCGGCGGATATGAACTCAAGAGCAATTTACAACGATGTAGTTCAAGAAGTGATTTCAGAAATTGGAATTCAAGTTGATAACGCCCTGAGCAGTGGCATAGCCAGAAATAATTTAATTATTGATCCAGGCTTAGGGTTTGCAAAAGAAGCTGAACATAATTGGGAAATATTGCGCCGAATTGATGAATTAACGACTTTGGGTTATCCGGTTTTGATTGGAGGCTCACGTAAGCGTTTCTTAGGTGGTCAAAGTCCGGACGAACGTGAGGCTGCATCAATAGATTTGACCAAGTCACTGCTTGCTAAAAATATTTGGGCAGTTAGAGTTCATAGCGTGGCTCCACATAAGAAACTAGTAACCGCTCATGTCTGATCTAATCGAGATTAAAGGGATTAAATCATTCGGCTATCACGGCGTTTTAGAAAGTGAAAAAGTTACTGGCCAAGATTTCTATGTTGATGTAACTCTGGAAGTTGATCTAACTCGTGCCAGCGTTACCGATGAAGTTTCCGACACTATCAATTATGCGGAAGTAACTGATCTGGTAGTTAAAGAGATCACCGGTGATCGGGTATCTTTAATTGAAAAGCTCGCTGGAAATATTGCCGATCGAATCAAAGCAAATTATCCCCAAGCCGCGACCGTTTCCGTGACCGTGCATAAACCGCAAGCGCCTGTTAGCGCGCAAGTTAAAGATATCTCCGTAACCATAAATAGATGAGAGCGATAATCGCACTCGGTGCCAATATTGGTAACCCTAAAGAGCAGATGGATTTGGCCGTGGCCATGTTGCGCGAAGCCACTGATTTCAAAGCAGTTTCAAATTACTTTTCGACAAAACCAGTCAGTGATATTCCCCAACCAGATTACTTAAATGCAGTTTGCATTGTTGAAAGCGATTTACCTGCACTTGATCTGCTGGCGCTTTTGCATGGCATCGAAAAAACATTGGGCCGCGAACGCAGTGAAAAATGGGGCCCGCGCACAATTGATTTAGATTTGATTCAATATGGAACGCTCTTAAGTAGCGCAGAAGAATTAACCCTGCCTCATCCACGTGCGCATGAGCGAAGATTTGTAATTGAGCCTTGGCATTCTTTAGAGCCAGATGCGGTTTTGCTTACTCACGGCAAAATATCTGAGCTTTTGGAGCAATTGCCTTAAGGCTCTAAACTTATATTCATCACCGCCCGGTACCTGAAAGGACTGGAGCCAGATATGAAGATCGTTACCAGCGCATCAGAAATCGATGACGGCTGCACTTTTGTCCCCACGATGGGAGCACTTCACGCTGGCCATGCTGAACTTTTCAAATTAGCTAAACATAAAAGTGAATTTGCAGTCGCAAGTATTTTTGTTAACCCTCTGCAATTTGATGATACTCAAGATCTGGCTAATTATCCCCGCACACCAGATCGAGATATCGAAATTGCTGCAGAGTCTGGAATTACACATTTATGGTTACCCACGATGGATGAGATTTATCCCTCCGAAGTAAAAAAGTTAAGTGCTGGTGAATTAGGAAAAATCTATGAGGGCGCAAATCGCACCGGACATTTTGATGGAGTTGTAACAGTTGTTTCACGTTTATTCGAATTGGTGAGACCCAAAGCAGCGATTTTCGGTGAGAAAGATTTCCAGCAGTTAACTTTGATTCGAGCGATAGCAAAAAATGTAGAAATTATTTCTGCTCCAACTGTCCGCGATAAAGACGGGCTGGCCTTGTCATCACGCAATCTCCGATTAAGTAAAGATGATCGTGAAGCGGCGCTCGTTATTTATAAAGCACTAACCGCTGCCAAGAATTCTCTGAATTTATCTGAGGCGCGAATTCAGCTCAAAAAAGTTTGTGCGACGGAGCCACGATTTGAATTAGATTATGCCGAAATTATTGATGAGCAAGACTTCTCGATTGCTACAGATTCCACGCTCAATTCGCGCGCAATAATTGCGGGTTGGCTTAATGGGGTGCGTTTGATCGACAATATGCAGATGAAGATGGGCGGCCAACGATGAAGCTTCTTGCGCCTGCCCCAGGATGGACCGCTACTGCAGATGTGATTGTGGTTGGCTCTGGAATTGCCGGATTAACAACTGCGCTGCAAGCGCGAACATATGGTTTGTCAGTATTAATCGTTACTAAATCTAAAGTCGATGAAGGCTCTACTAAATGGGCGCAAGGCGGCATCGCGGCAGCGCTTGGCCCAGGCGATACACCAGACCAGCATTTGAAGGACACATTGGTTGCCGGCGCAGATTTATGTGATGTCGAAGCGGTTCGAGTTCTCGTAACAGAAGGACCCGCTGCAGTACGCAAATTAATTGAACGCGGTGCAATTTTTGATACTGAAGAAACAGGTGAAATTTCACTTACCCGCGAAGGCGGCCACTTGCGAAATAGAATTTTGCACGCAGGTGGGGATGCGACGGGTGCCGAAGTTTCTCGTGCACTTTTGGCGGCAGTTCATGACGATCCTGAAATTGAAGTTGTCGAAGATGCGCTTGTGTTGGATGCGATAAAAGATGCAAACGGCTCGGTTTGTGGAGTTACCTTGCATGTTATCGGCGCCGGAAGTCGTGATGGAGTCGGACGCGCACTGGGTAAGGCTGTTGTTTTAGCAACCGGTGGTTTGGGCCAAGTATTTGCGCAAACCACAAACCCATCCGTATCAACCGGTGATGGAGTTGCACTCGCATTACGCGCTGGGGCAAAAGTTGCCGATGTTGAATTCATTCAGTTTCATCCCACAGTTTTATGGTTGGGCGATAACACACAAGGTCAACAACCACTAATAAGCGAAGCTGTTCGTGGTGAAGGTGCTTATCTGCTTGATGATGAAGGCAAACGTTTTATGGTTTCTGAACATCAGTTAGCAGAACTTGCACCTCGTGATGTCGTTGCCATTGCTTCGATGCGCAAAATGAATGAAACTGGCGCACATCATGTTTGGTTAGATGTCCGCCATCTTTCTGGATTTGAAAGCCGTTTCCCAACGATTTATTCATCTTGCATCGCACACGGAATTAACCCAGCGAAAGATCTAATTCCAGTTGCTCCAGCATCGCATTACGCATCTGGCGGCGTCCGCGTTGATTTAAACGGTCGCACAAGCGTCAAGGGGCTCTATGCATGCGGCGAAACAGCTTGTTCTGGAGTCCACGGAGCAAATCGCTTGGCATCTAATTCATTATTAGAAGGACTTGTCTTTAGCGCAAGAATTGCTGCGGATATCGCCGCAAATTTGCCGGAACAACTAAATCCGGTTGCAGATGAATCACGTTCGGT
>CAEZSK010000015.1_pt1 | contig 11737 bp, 13 predicted proteins | sample 7263931 | NCBI WGS metagenome assembly CAEZSK01 (sample SAMEA6813775, study PRJEB35770) | uncultured Actinomycetes bacterium | biome: Freshwater; feature: Freshwater reservoir; material: water | place: Czech Republic | collected 2017-04-14 | depth 0.5m m
ATAAAGTCCCTAGCTACCTCGGTTCATCATTTGCTTTCCTTGGACCGATCGGCGCAGCAGTTGCCTCAGCAGGAGCAGGTGGCGGAATGGCCGCAGCCCTGGGTGGAATAGTTTTCACAGGTGTTGTCCTTGCCTTAGTTGGCCTTGCAGTACGCGCCGCAGGTATTGGTTGGGTTAACTGGCTATTGCCTCCAGTGGTTACCGGAACAATCGTTATGGTTATTGGATTTAACTTAGCGGGGGCTGCAAAAGGCAACTTCACTAAAGATCCGCTAATCGCAATTATTACTTTGGCAAGCATTGGATTGATCGGTGCAATTTCGCGTGGCTTCATGAGCCGAATCAGCATCTTCCTTGGTTTAGTCGTTGGCTACGTCGTTGCTTACATCATGGGTGATGTAGACACAAAGGGAATATCAGCGGCAGCATGGTTTGATACACCATCATTTACTACACCAACTTTCAGCATGAACGTAATGATCCTGTTCCTGCCGGTTGTCTTGGTTCTAATTGCCGAGAATGTTGGTCACGTAAAAGCAGTGGCTGCAATGACTGGCAAGGATCTTGATAATCAAATGGGTAATGCTCTTATGGCAGATGGAGTTGCAACAACGCTCGCCGGTTTTGGTGGCGGCTCTGGCACAACTACATATGCAGAGAACATCGGTGTTATGGCAGCAACGAAGGTTTATTCAACTGCTGCTTACTGGATTGCTGGTGTCGGTGCAGTACTTCTTTCACTTTCACCTAAATTTGGTGCAGTTCTAAGCGCTACACCAGCCGGTGCTCTCGGCGGAGTCTCCACGGCACTGTTTGGAATGATCGGAATCCTAGGTGCGCGAATTTGGATTGAATCACGAGTTGATTTCTCAAATTCTACAAATCTATTGGTCGCCGCATCTGCGCTAATTATTGGTATCGCAGATTACACATGGACACGTGGTGATTACACATTCACAGGAATCGTAAACTCCACATTAGTCGCAGTAATCGGTTATCGCGTATTAAACGCAATTTCTGAGGCTCGCAGCAAATAGCTAAAGTTAATAACTGAGGAAGGGGCGGAATTTTCCGCCCCTTCTGCATTTTCTACCCAGTACTATTTTCCAATGGTCATCCCGAGTCGCATCTTTGAATACATAATTGCGGCGATGATAATTATTTTGGCTCCAGGCCCAAGTGTTTTATTCGTGATCGCCCGAGCAATCGCCTGGGGAAGAAAAATAGCCGTCTACACCGTAGCCGGAAATGTAACCGGAGCATTTTTTCTTTCATCTTTAGTTGCATTTGGTTTAGGACCGATTCTCGCTAGATCGCATTTAGCTTATTCAGCTGTGCAATGGGGCGGAGGTGGTTATCTGGTCTATCTCGGAATAACTGCAATCCGTGCCCGAAAAATCCATGCTGCAGATATGCGCAATCAGGGCGGAAGTATTCCAAATTTTTGGCAATCGGTTCGAGATGGTTTTTGGGTTGGAGCTCTAAATCCAAAGGGGCTGGTTTTCTATGCAGCTGTTCTGCCTCAATTTGTAGATATTGAACGTGGTCACGTTACTTCCCAACTTCTACTACTTGGAGCTCTCTTTTCGATCTTGGCATTTATTTCAGATGGGTCATGGGGATTACTTGCCGGAACTGCTCGTGCCTGGCTGGCAAGTGACGAGAAACGGTTGGAGAATTTACGCGCTTTCGGCGGAATAGTAATGATTACCTTGGGTCTGTTGGTGATTGCGTCAGCGGTGCGTGATTTAATCACCACATGAATTCAAAGATAGTAAAACCAGAAAACCCTGCACGCGACACCATTGCACCATCTGACCTAACTTTTGGTTTATCTACATGCAAGCGCTGTCTTTGGATTAAATATTGGTTTAAAGTCACAATGCCCGGTCAATTCCCCCTTGTAAAACCGCTATCGGCTGCGCAAGAAGAACATTTCCATCGCGCCTCAATGCCAGATCTTGATCCATCGCTTGCACCAGGCGTTGTGAAGCAATGGGGTCAATGGGTTAAGAGCGCTCCAATTGAAATTGATGGCAAAGCTACACGGTGGAGGATTTTAGGAATTTACGATCTTTTGGCTCACTACGAAGATGGAACGGTCGGAATAATTGATTGCAAAGTCTCTGATTCGGATCGGGATAACGCCCAGTTTTATGCACCGCAGCTTGAGGCTTACGCTTATGCGTTGGAAAACCCCGAAAAAGGTAAGCCTTTCCCGGTTTCTACAATGGGTTTATTAGTCTGGAAATTGGCTGGCGTGGCAGAAATGCAAGATGGAAAACATGGCTTTGGTGTTACTCAACATTACTTACACGTGACAAGAGACCAATCGCAGTTTAAATCCTTGATCTCGGATTTAATTGATGTCATTGAAGGTGATTTGCCTAATGCTGGCCCTGATTGCGATACCTGTAACTTCCTTATCAAGAGATTAGCGCTCGAGAGTAATTAGTCTTCGCTCTCTTCGGTCGCTTTCTTTGCTTTAGTCGCATAAGTATCTACGTACTCTTGCTCAGACATCTCCTGAATAGTCGCCATAATTTTATCGGTAACTTCGCGCAGATAGAGTAAATCTGTTGAGTCGCCGTCGAAATACATAGGCTCTCCGAAAATCATTTTTACTCGCATAACCTTTGGAACTACAGTCCCTGTTGGTTGAATCTTTTCGGTATTAAACATCGCAACCGGAATAATCGGGGCGCCGGATTCGATAGCTAAACGAGCAATTCCGGTACGACCTTTATACAAACGTCCATCTGGAGAACGTGTTCCCTCAGGATAAATTCCTAAACACTTACCTTCTGCTAAAACTTTTAGCCCCGTAATTAGCGCCGCTTCACTTCGACGTCCACCAGATCGATCTACCGGCACTTGTCCAAGTGCGATGAAAGTTAATTTCTTTAACAAGCCTTTAGGTCCAGGTGAAGTGAAATATTCGCTCTTTGCCAAAAAAGTAACCTTACGAGGAACTACAAGCGGCATAAAAATGGAATCGCTGAATGAAAGATGGTTCGAAGCAATAATCACCGGACCAGAAGCAGGAACATGACGCAGACCTTTAACCTTTGGGCGAAAGAGAATCATCAGAAATGGCGTTAGAAACGCGCGCAAGATGCCGTATGGCAGGTTGTTCATGACGCTAATTTAGCGGCAAATGGTTCCAATGTGCGAATATGAACCATGGAGCAAGGCCAATGAGCGAGAAAAGTAAGCGCGATCACGATCCCGATGACGCAAATGATCGCGAATTAATCAACATGGAATTCGAATCTATGGTTGAAGGTCTATCACTTGACGAATCATCACCGTCGACTTACCTAGATGAACTCGAGAATTTTGTAGATCAAAACAGATTTGTTGCACCAACTCCCCCGCGCAAATCATTGTCAGTGAATATAAAGTCTGCGCTATCTGCTTTCAAGAAATGGAAAGATGGTAAAACCGATCGCGATGGAGATGGTGTTGCGCTTTAAATCCTAGATAGATCAGCAACTCCGACTAGCCCAGCGTTGTTTCCAAGTTCAGCAGGAACAATTTCTGGATAAGGGTGTTTGCTACTAAATGGAATTAATCTAAGTGCCGCTTCACGAGTTGGTGCAAGAAATAGTTCGCCGGCATCAATAACTCCCCCTCCCAGAACAATGCAGGATGGATCGATAACGGCGCATAGGGAAGCAATACCGGCTCCTAAGTAATTAGCCATCGTGTTAAAGGCTGCGATAGCAACTGGATCGCCATCTCGCGCAGCATCGGTAATGTGCTGACCTTTCAAGCCTTCAATAGTTCCGTCTCCACGTTCAAGTAAATTTCTTGCTAAGAATGGGCTGGCATCTATCGCCTCGCGTGCGTGTCTCATTAGCGCCGAACCAGAAGCGTATTGTTCTAAACATCCACGAATCCCACATCCGCATAACTGCCCATCCGGAATCAATCTCATATGACCAAGTTCGGCACCGATTCCAAATGCGCCGCGAAATACTGCGCCATCGAGAATAAGGCCACCGCCAACACCGGTACCCAAAGTCAACATCATTAAATCGTTGCGTCCTCTGCCCGCGCCAAACTTAAACTCTCCCCATGCCGCTGCATTTGCATCATTTTCTAAAACTATTTTTTTATGCAAAATTTCAGTTAGCTCATTGACGAGATTAACCCCGTTCCAATTCGAAATGTTCGGAGTTGCCAACATGGTTTGACGATCTGAGGAGATGAACCCCGCAGCAGATACGCCAATAGATTCCACTGGGTACTTCTGCGATAACTCTGTGGCTACATTTGCAATTGCTTCAGTAAGGGCGCGCCCACCTTCGCGAGGTGTATCCCGTCGCGCAGTGGCCAGAATTTCCCCACTGTCGGTTACTACGCCTCCAAGGACTTTGGTTCCACCTACATCTATCCCAATTGCATTTGGCACGGATTAATTAGCCTTCGATATGTTCTTTGAGCTGCTTAAGTGCACTATCAATCGTTGATTTCTCTTGCTTTGTAATCATCATTGCCGGAATTGGCATCGAAAGGCCTACAGATAATTCGTATGTAACAGATGTAGTGTCAGCATCCAAACTCTTTAACAAATAAGCGCCATCCATTTTGGTAAGCAAATTTGCATCTTCAAGTGAAAAAGTAACCTTCGCTGGAGCTGCGGACCAATCAAAAGCAAGTGTTACGACATCCTTAACCGCACCCGCGTCAACAGTCAGCTTCGCTTTTAGAGCTCTTCCTTCTGAATCTGACTCAAGTACATCAACTTTCTTGAAGGCAGCTGACCAGTCTGGATAGGAGGCAACGGCGAAAAGGGTCGCGCCGACTTCGGCTATTGGGGCATCAATGCTGATCGTGGAACTGCTGAAATCGCTCATGCCCAAAGGTTACCTGTAAAAAGTACTTTCCAACCTCTCCCCTTTTTAATGGACGGGCGATAGCGTTAGCGCCATGAACGAAATCACGATTGCACCCCTGGTCCCTGCCGCAACTTCTGGCAATCTAACAAACCTGATCGCTGAGCGAGCATGGTTCGAGCCAAATCGCACCATGATGTCCCGCCCATTGGGTGATGGCTGGCAGAAAGTTAGCGCTCAAGAATTAGAAGCTGAAATTCGCGCAACCGCAAAAGGACTCGTAGCGGCAGGAATTCAAATTGGTGATCGCGTGGCAATCATGGCGCGTACTCGATACGAATGGACGATTTTAGATTTCGCAATTTGGTTCGCTGGTGGATGCGTTGTTCCCATTTATGAAACTTCTTCTGCCGAGCAAGTTGATTGGATCCTCAGCGATTCAGGTGCAGTTGGGCTAATAGTTGAAACGCCAACTCATCGCGAATTCGTAAACCCAGTTCTTCCATCGCACACAAAGCACGTATGGACAATGACCGAGGATGTCTTGGCCGTCTTGGCAAATGCTGGAGCGCATATTGGAGATGATGAAATTGATCGTCGTCGTAACGCCCTACTGCCAGACACATTAGCGACACTAATTTACACATCTGGAACAACTGGAAAACCTAAAGGAGTGCAACTAACCCACGGAAACTTTCTTTCCGAGTGCGGAAATGTTGTCGAAGGCGCAAGCGACCTTTTCCTAAAACCGAATGGTTCGACTCTTCTCTTCCTACCTGTAGCTCACGTGTTTGGGCGCATGGTGCAAATTGGTGCAATCCGCGCCGGATTACACCTGGCACATTGCAGCGATCCAGTAGGTCGTTTGCAACCTGATCTTGCCTCCTTCAAGCCTACTTTCGTACTTGCTGTACCGAGAATATTTGAGAAGGTTTACAACGGAGCCGAGGCGAAAGCGGAAGCAGCAGGCAAAGGTAAAATTTTTAGAAAGGCAGCAGAAGTTGCTATTGCTTACAGCGAAGCGATGGATAAGCGCGGATTTAATCCGTTACTAACGATTAAGCATGCCTTATTCGACAAGTTGGTATTCTCAAAGATCCGCGCAGCTCTTGGCGGCAATGTGGAAGCGGCAATTTCAGGAGGCGCACCCCTTGGAAGTCGACTCGGACACTTCTATCGTGGAGCCGGCGTAACAATTTATGAAGGTTACGGACTAACTGAAACCACCGCGGGAGCAACTTTAAATATCTCAGGATCCTTAAAGGTTGGAACCGTTGGAAAACCTATCCCGGGAACATCAATCAAGATTGCAGATGATGGCGAAGTATTAATCAAGGGACCAATTGTCATGCGCGGATATTGGCAAAATGATCAAGCCAATGCCGAAGTTTTTACAGAAGACCGCTGGTTTAAATCTGGAGATCTTGGCAAAATCGATGAAGATGGATTCTTATCAATCGTCGGTCGCAAGAAAGAACTAATCGTTACCGCCGGAGGCAAGAACGTTGCACCAGCAGTTCTTGAAGATCGCTTACGTGCACATCCACTAGTTAGTCAGTGCATGGTAGTTGGCGATAATCAACCATTTATTGCAGCACTTGTAACTATTGACCAAGACGCACTCAAGAGTTGGGTAGTTGCAAATAAAAAAGATGGTGCAACCATCGCGACACTTACTCAAGATCCTGATCTTATTTCAGTAGTTCAAACCGCAGTAGACGAGGCGAATAAAGCTGTAAGTAAAGCCGAATCGATTCGAAAGTTTGTAATCCTGCCGACAGATTTCACTATCGCTGGCGGACAACTCACTGCCAAGCTTTCTATCAAACGACATGTAGTTGCTCAGGAATTTGCATCGGAGATCAACGCTCTATTTGCTAAGTGAATACCTCTTCGCGATTAGATCTAGCGCGAGAGATTCATGATGGAATTGCGCAAGATTTAGTCTCGCTAGGTTACGAGCTCGATCTCTTACTTGCTTCTTCCGACCTCTCCATACAATCTCGTTTAGAAATTCGAGGCCTTCGCTTTCATGTTGATGAAATCATCACAAAGGTGCGACGCGAGATGTACCAACTTCGAGACCAAAATGTGGAGAGTGTTCAGGACTTTTTAACAAAGATCGCGCATGAGTTATGCGGAGACACCCTGTCCAAGCTTGATATTGCCGAATTCTTTATCGTCGATGAAATTGCGCCAAGCGTGAAGGTAATCGCTACAGAGCTGATACGTAATTGCGTTAGCCACTCTAGGGCTAGCGAGATTGAATTACATTTGAGTCAATTAGAGAATCATATTTACCTAGAGGTGCGCGATAACGGCAAAGGGGGTGTAACGATGGAGAGTTCACGTTTGGGTTTGATCGGAATCCGTGAAAGAGTCGAAAACTTCGGCGGAACACTCACCTACATTTCAACTGAATTTGGGACTCGCTTCTCCGTAACCCTTTGATCGAACGCAAGTTCCCGCAAGTACTAATTATTGATGATCATCCATCTGTTCGATCCGGAATTCGTCGGGCCATAGAAGATGCGCAAATGTTTTGCTGCGGTGAAGCATCATCTATTGGTGAGGCGCTTGCTCAAATTGCACTGAGCAACCCCGATGGCGTAATAATTGATTTGAAGCTACCCGATGGTTCTGGCCTTGAAATAATTAAGTGGATCAGAAAGCATTCAAAGACAACTGCGATAGTTATGCTGACAATGAGTGATGAGCAATCACACTTGATCGCGGCAATGAAATCTGGGGCCAGCGCTTTTGTTAATAAAAGCTCACCAATAAGTGAGGTTATAGCCTCGCTCCGCGCTGCGTTGGCTCAACCCTCAAACTTCACTGCACCAGGAAAAGCCTTAAGTAATTCGAAGACAAAAATTACTTTTGATTTAACGGCACGCGAACTAAGTATTTTAAAGACACTTTCTTCAGACGGCGCAAATAAGGTTCTCGCAGGTACTCTTTTTATTTCCGAAGCAACTTTTAAAACACATGTTGCCTCTATCTATAGAAAGTTGAATGTAACAGGGAGAATTGGCGCCGTAAATAAAGCGCGCGAGTTTAATCTTTTATAAGAATTTTAGAAAAAGCATCTGACCAAATTTGCCAACGCCAATCAGAATTTATCCATTTACGCCCAGCTATTCCCATTTCCCTCGCTGCCGCAGGGTTATCCAGAAGTGAAATCACTGCTCCTGCAATTTCTGTTGGATTGGTGCCGTCCACCGCGACCCCAGTAACTCCTTCAAGTACAGCATCTGGTGCTCCCCCCGATTTGCCCGCGATAACTGGTAACGCACATGAACTAGCTTCCAGATAAACAATTCCAAGCCCTTCAACTTCCAAACCAGCTAGTCGAGATCTTGAAGGCATTGCAAAAATATCTCCGACACTTATATAGCGTGGTAAATCTGAATACTGAATTTTTCCAATAAAAGTTATGGCCGTCTCCACTTTGTACTTAGCAACTAACTTTTGAAGATGTTCACGATATGGACCTTCGCCCACCATCAACACATGCGCTTCAGGATGGGTTTTGAGGATTTGAGGCAAGGCTGTAATAAGCATGTCCTGTCCTTTGCGATGCACAAGGCGCCCAACACTTACTATTACTTTTTTATCTGTTAACCCAAGTGAACGTCGTAATTCTGTTGCGCCCGTGTGTGGAGCGAAATGTTCGGTATCTATGCCAGGTGCAATCTTGACCATTGCGCTTGAAGCTTTTGGTGAAAGTGCCCGCGAGATTTCTGATCTTGTGAAATCACCTAAATAGGTTAAATGATCAACGTTTTCTCCGATGAAACGAATGGCTAATTTAAATGGCCAAACTTTTGACCACCAAACTTCGTGTCCATGAGTCAGTGCAACAATTCGAATTACTCCAGCCTTACGCAGCGCTCGAGCCATTACTCCCAGAGGCGCAGCGGCACCAAAAAATGCTGTCTCAATCTTCTGCTCTGAAATAACCTTCTTTACGGCTCGAATCGTGCGAGGCGTAGGCAGCAAAATCTTCGAGCGATCACGAATGACATTTACACCAAAATCTCGTAGCCACTTTTCATCATAATTAGCTGATTGATCTTGACTCGATGTGTAGACGGTGACGGATCCCTTAGGCAATCTCTCAATTAAACCGATTACGAAGGTTTCAATTCCGCCAGCACGAGGTCCAAAATCATTGGTTACGCAGATAATTTTCTCTGACATTTAAGTATGTTTAATTAACTAGAGACGTCGTGCGCCGACAAATGGTTTGCGACCCAAGCTTGATGCACTTGCCACTTTTACGCGCGAACCAGAACGAGGTGCATGAACCATTTTTCCGCCGCCAAGATAAATACCTACGTGCGAAATTGGGCGGCCGAAAAATACAAGATCTCCCGGCGCTAAATTCGCGCGCTTCACCGACTTTCCGTATCCGTATTGCGCACGTGATGAGTGCGGCAATGAAACACCGGCCGTTTGATAGGCACGCATTGTTAATCCAGAGCAATCCCAATAAGTCATTCCATCAGCGCCAAATACGTATTTGTCCCCGATTTGCTTGAGCGCAAACTGCAACGCCTTACCTGCGCGTCCGGAAACTCCCGATGCTGACTTAGCTGCAGCGAGTGAAGAAGCCTGATCCGCATCTTCTTCCTCTTGTGCCAATCGAGCAAGACGTTCGCGGTCCTCTTTCTTTAATTTCGCAAGGAGCGATTCTGCTTCAGCGAGTTTGGCCGTGGCTCTGGCGCTCTGTGCGGCTAATTTCTTCTGTGTCGCTTTAACTAAAGATAGTTTGTCATTTACGGTTAAGGACGTTGCGGTTAAACGCTGTTTCGCCGCTTGAAATTTGCGGAGCTCAACGGATTTCTTTCTGGTAATCGCTTCTAACGAGCCAGCTGCAGATAAATAAAGTGCAGGGTCAGATGAGAAGAGAAGCTCTAAGCTCTGACTTAATCCACCTGTTTTATATTGTTCGATTGCAATTGCACTCAAAGTTTTAGAAAGCGCACTGACGCTCTGGCTTTGAACCGCTTCCTTTGCTTGGATTCCGACTAAGGTGCGATTAAGAGAAGCTAATTTTACTTTTGCTTCCTGCGCACCTTCGGCTGCAGTAGTTGCTTCTTCTTCCAGTTGTCGAACTCGAGCTTGAACCTGCGCAAGCGTTTGGGCCGCATCGGCATTTGGAGCAGTGAATATCGGTGAGGCGATCGCAAATATGGCAATTGCAACAGCTGTTGCTGATCGCAGGCGAAAGTTTGAACCGATAATCGACATAAGAGTTCTAGGTTAACGCTGGATATAACGCTGGCTCAACTTAAGTTAAGCGTGGCTAGCCTGTGAATTTAACTATTTTTGGGAAATCACGCTGAATTAAAGCGTAATGGTCGAACAATTCCTCGGGATGAGAGCAGGTCAATGGCCTCAGCGGTTTTATCTGGAATTTCACAATGCGCAGATTGATCCTGCTTTTTTTCTAAGAAAAAAGTTAGAACACAATCACCGCAACCAATATCTTTAACAGCGCAGGTATCACATGTAATGATCATGGAAATGAGAATAAAGGTCGCCACTGACAGCCCTGCCAGCGACCAAAGTACTGAGCCCGCGCGCTAACCTTTTGGCATGTCAGTCTTTGCCTCCCTAGTAGTAGGTGCTGACGGGGCAACTTCGAAACACGGTTCCTCGCGTGCCATTTCAAGCGGAGTTGACCGCAGCTCATTTCTTGCTCGTCGCCGCACGGTTGATTTCATTTTCATCGGTGGACAAACCGCTCGAACCGAGCCTTATCACCGTACGCCCGTGCCCGTAGTTGTTTCATCGCACTCCATGGTCAACGCCTTAGCCGACAACCGTTTAGCTCATTGGTGGAATCTCTCCCCGGAAGCTGCAATCGAAAAGGGAATTAAGAAATTCGGCCCTAACGTTTTAGTCGAATCTGGAGTGGTGATGTTGAAGCATCTTTTATCTGCCAAACTGCTCGATGGAATCTATTTAAGCGTTACGGACATTAAAGGTGGCGATGATGTCATCGATTTTGAAATGCTTTTGCAGAATTTCATGAGCATAGAACGTCAGATGATTGGAGACACTTTATTTATCGAAGCTAAAACGCTGAAATGATTGCAACACCGGCAACAGCTGCAAATATTCCGAGATATTGAATTCGGTGCAAACGCTCGTGTAAGAATTTAAATGCGAGTAGCGCGGTGAAAATTGGATAGAGCGCGCCGAGCACCATGGACAATGTGAGATTTCCTCTTGTGGTTGCTATGCCAAGTAATAAATTAGCCAGAAAATCTGCGCACCCAATAAAAATCAAAATTGGTGATTGCTTTAAAGTCAGCCCACCTAAATTTCGATACTTGGCAAATATTCCAAGAGAGACAAAGAAAGTAGTTGCTCGCATCATCACCATAGTCATTAACGCACTACCTTGTGATCCAATTGCCATGAAAACTAGCGCGGTTCCAAATCCGCCAGCTGCGCCAAGAGCTAATATCAATGGCTTCATCGGCAAACCTTGAGACATTTCTGGGCCACTTGCTAAAAATGCGCCAACAATTGCAAGAGCGGCACCGATCGAAAGTATTAAGGACAGGCGATCGCCCTTCACAAAATATGCATATGCAACTGGAATCAGCGCAGACAATCCACTAATGGGTGACACAACTCCCATGCGACCAGTGGACAATCCTGCATACAAACAAATCAATCCGCAGTAACCCAGAACGCCAGCTAGAGCGCCCGGAAAGAAATATCCATCTGTACCAAACGCGGTACTAGTGAATTCACCGCTAACAACTGCAAGACCAATACCGAAAACTAATCCGATCGCCTGAGTTACTCCAAGAACGGCAATGGCGGGATGCGTCTTACTTAACTTTCCACCGTGATAGTCGGCCGTACCCCACAAA
>CAEZSK010000016.1_pt1 | contig 11001 bp, 8 predicted proteins | sample 7263931 | NCBI WGS metagenome assembly CAEZSK01 (sample SAMEA6813775, study PRJEB35770) | uncultured Actinomycetes bacterium | biome: Freshwater; feature: Freshwater reservoir; material: water | place: Czech Republic | collected 2017-04-14 | depth 0.5m m
AGCACAATTGTCTTGGAAGCTGATAAATCACCGTAGGTACATTCTGGTGAAAGGACTTCGCCATTGTTTACATGGCAACCATCCATGTAGACATCGGGTTTGGCCTTGATAGCAGAGATCGATACCGACCTACCATTTCCTATGGAGATCGAGCTTTGATCTGTTGCCAAAATAGAAATACCAATCAAAGAACATGTAAGTGTCGCGATAGTTGAAGCGCGAAAGATTTGCGTTGAAGAGTAGTCCCGGCTTGAGATTGGTTTTTCAATCGCACGATGTGTTAAATCTGCAGCTAACGCAGTCAAAAGGATGAAGAAAATTCTTTCGATAAGAGTTAGTTCACGTCCGAATCGGGTGCTTGGAAGCACCAATAACGGCCAATGCCAGAGATAAAATGGGTAAGAAATTTCACCCAACCACTGCACGATTCGCAGTCGAGATAAATCATTTAATATGGGCGGCCATACAGCTATCGCTGCGATCAAAACTGCAGTTCCAACGGTTGGCAATAAGGCGTTGTATCCCGGAAATGCTGTTCTCTCCGAGAAGGCGAAAACAGAGAGAACTAAAAGAAAAGCTCCGGCCCAGACAAACAAAGAAGAGTTCGCTGACCTACGTGAAAAGAAGTTATTCGGTACAAAGAGGAGAAGTGCTCCAATTCCCAACTCCCAGGCCCGAGTTGGAAGTGAATAAAACGACCAGATTGGATTAGCCGCTGTTAGGTAAAGTGAGAATAGGAAAGAAACAACTGTTATAGCCGAGATTCCAATTCCTACCACTCGACGTGAGCCGATTTTCCACAGTGAATAAACAATTATTGGCCAAAAAATATAGAACTGTTCCTCTACGGCAAGCGACCAATAGTGAATTACAGGGGAAGGTGTCGCGTTTAGATTTTGATAGTCATTTTGCCAGAACGCGAAAAGGTAGTTCGATACGTACAACGAAGCGGCTATTACATCTTTACCTAAATCTGTTCTAACAGTTGCTGGCAAGAGCAGCCAAGAGAAGAAGGCTGTGAGTCCAAGAATTCCCAGAGAAGCGGGCAGTAATCGCTTTGCGCGTCGAAGATAGAATCTCTTGAATTTGAAAGTACCGGTGCTATCTATTTCTTTGATAATTATTCCGGTAATCAAAAAACCTGATATGACATAGAAAATATCCACGCCGATGAAACCGCCGGGGGATAGTTTGGCGTGAAATAGCACCACTAGCGATGCCGCTATGGCACGTAAGGCCTGGATTTGATGTATGCGTGGCTTGGCGCTCAAACGCTCACCAACGAAGTTACTTCTATTTCTGGGTATTTGTCCGCGATCAGTTTTCGGCCATCTAGGAAACCCAATTCCATTAGTACCAATACTCCAGTTACGTGGGCGCCACATTTCTGGGAAAGCTCTATGGCAGCCAACAGTGTGCCACCGGTAGCAAGGACGTCATCGACGATCAAAACTTTCTGATTAGGGAGAAATGCATCGACATGAACTTCAATTTCGTCTTCTCCATATTCAAGACCATATTTTGCAGAGATAGTTTTGAAGGGTAACTTCCCACTCTTTCGAATCGGAACAAAAGATTTTTCGGTATGTGCTGCAAGCGCTGAACCAAAAATGAATCCGCGCGCCTCAATACCAGCGACAACCTCGGCGTCTTTTCCGTACCGAGCCATTTCATCCAAAATTGTTCTGAACGCACTGGCATCGGCAAGCATCGGAGTTATATCTTGAAAAAGTATCCCTGGTTTTGGGTAGTCGGGAATCTGTCTAATCAATGACAGCGCGCCTTGAAGGTTCATAGGCCGCCAATTCCATCATATTTATTGCCTTCGAATGAGTTTCTCATTCGCCCAATGTTGGTGTCCGAGAGGGGACTTGAACCCCTAAGCCCTTGCGGGCACTAACACCTCAAGCTAGCGCGTCTGCCAATTCCGCCACCCGGACGAGTGCGATGGCAACGATATCAATCTCAAGGGCTTTGGCGCAAAAGGATGAGTGAAATTTGCAGCTTTTAAGGGAGAATAACAACATGAGCACCAGCGCTAATTCAACAATTTATGACGTCGAGGATGAAGCTATTCGGATTTGCCAGGAATTAATTCGCATTCCTAGCGTTAATTATGGAGAAGGAAAGGGAGACGAATCAGCTGTTGCTGCTTACGTAGTCGCATCACTTGCCGAAGTCGGAATCGAATCTAGAATTTATGAGTCTGCTCCAAATCGCTGCAACGTTATTGCTCGCATTTCCGGTAGCGATTCATCTCGTCCCGGTTTAGTTTTGCATGGACATATCGATGTTGTGCCAGCGAATGCAGATGAATGGTCGGTAGATCCTTTTGGTGGCGTAATTAAAGACGGCATGATTTGGGGCCGCGGAGCTGTCGATATGAAAAACACCGATGCGATGATTTTGGCGATAGTTCGCAATTGGGCAAGACGCGGTTACAAGCCACCTCGCGACATCGTTCTTGCTTTCTTCGCTGATGAAGAAGCGGGAATGACTTATGGGTCACGCTTTATGAGTGCAAATCATCCGGAGGTTTTCGCGGGATGCACCGAGGCAATCTCTGAGGTTGGTGGCTTTTCCGTAACTGTGGCAGATGGAAAACGACTTTATTTCGTGGAAGCTGCACAAAAAGGTATTCATTGGATGAAACTAACCGCGTCGGGCCGGGCTGGTCATGGCTCGATGATGAATGATGAAAATGCGATCACTGAACTTACTGATGCTGTCGCAAAAATTGGTAAGTTCGAATGGCCACAACGTTATACGCAAACAGTTAAAGATTTATTTCGCGAGGTCGCTCGTGTAACCGGTAAGGCTTACGATGAAAAAGATCTGCGCCCGTTACTAAAAGAAATAGGTTCGACCGCACGCATGATCGGAGCAACGCTGCAAAATACGGCGAATCCGACCATGTTAGACGCTGGATATAAAGCGAATGTCATTCCCGGTTCGGCAAGCGCGGTAATTGATGGCCGTTTTTTGCCTGGTTACGAAGATGAAATGAATGCGACCATTAGATCGATTATCGGTCCCGACATCAAGATCGAAACCATTTCGCGCGACATAGCGCTAGAAGTGGATTTTGGTTCGCCGTTGGTTGATGCAATGAAGGCGGCTTTATTGCGTGAAGATCCTGAAGGAATTCCGGTTCCTTATCTAATGAGCGGTGGCACCGATAACAAAGCCTTGTCGGAACTTGGAATCGTTGGTTACGGTTTCTCACCTTTACGGTTACCAGCCGACTTAGATTTCATGTCTTTATTTCATGGTGTTGATGAACGAATACCAGTGGATGGAATTAGATTCGGCGTAAGAGTATTGGCCGATTTCCTAGAAAATGTCTAAGTTAAAGAGTTCCTATTTATTGCGCTGATATTTCGTTCAAAGCAGTTCGCACAACATCTGGAAGTGTAATTTCCTCGCTAGCTAAAATTCCTCGCAACTGTGCGCCCGTTCTAGCTCCAACAACGGCACTTGTTACGCCAGGAAAATCTCGAACCCAGGCCAAAGCAACTTCAAGAGGTGAAAAACCTAAACCTTGCGCAGCCACACTAACCGCTTCAACTATTCGTCGAGATCGCTCATTTAGGTATGGCTCTATAAATGCAGCAAAGTGTGGAGTAGCCGCCCGCGAATCGGCCGGTATTCCGTTTCGATATTTTCCCGTTAAGGCGCCGCGGCCAAGGGGAGACCATGCAATAAATCCTCGACCGAGTGCGACGCTACATTGCAGAACATCTGATTCGACACCACGCGATAGAAGTGAAAACTCATTCTGCATTGAAGTGATTGGCGCCTTTGAAGTATTTGATTCCTGCAATGTAATAGCCCTGGCGCTTTGCCAACCATTGAAATTCGATATGCCGACATATCGTGCACGACCGGATGAATATGCCCAATCGAGGGCTGACAACGTATCTTCGATAGGCACGCTTGAATCCCAAACTTGAATCTGCCAGAGATCTACGTAATCAGTACCCAGTCGATTTAGCGATCGATCTAATGTTGCCATTAGTGAAGTTCGCGATGCGTCAGTATTTAGAGAGCCATCTTCATATGAAACTCCAGCTTTGGTAGCGATTACGACATCTTCACGGCGAAAAAGTGTGCCTATAAGTCCGCCGATTACTCGTTCGGCATCACCATCTCCATAATGGCTCGCACAGTCCAAAAAATTGCCGCCGGCTTCAATAAAGGCTCTTGCCTGGTCTGCGGCTTCGTGGGTATCGGTATCACGTCCCCAGGTCATAGTTCCCAACCCAAGTCGGGAGAGCTGCAATCCTGAATTTCCGGCCTGACGTAATTCCATGGCGCGACCCTAGCAAGACGAGTGCAAAAATAATCGCTAACCTTCCAACATGACACGGATACTTCTAGTGCGTCACGCCCATTCGGTTGCAAATGACCGAGGTGTACTAGCGGGCAGATCTAACGGCGTGGTGTTAACAGAACATGGTGAGAAGCAGGCTGTTGCACTCTCTGAAAGATTAAAAGGGATCAACATCTCATCCATTCATATCAGTCCGATCGAACGATGTCATCTGACAATGGCCCCATATTTGGATTCGTTTCCGAAGGCAAAGCGCCCGAAGATTTTCGTAACTGAAGATCTTTCGGAGGTTGATTACGGCAAGTGGACGGGTAAGAAACTAAGCAGCCTCTACCGCCATAGATTATGGAAGACGGTTCAAAACCGTCCTAGTGCGATGTACTTTCCTGAAGGTGAAGGGCTTGCCAATGTACAAGTTCGAGCAATGCGCGCACTGCATACCGCGTCGGCAACGCCAGGAAATCAAATTTTGGTTAGTCATGGTGATGTGATTAAAAGTATTGTCGCCGGAGTTCTGGGAACACATCTCGATAATTTTCAGAAAATCGTAATTGATCCGGCGTCTGTCTCGGTTCTGGATTTTGATGGCACAGATTTCAGAGTTATTACTCTTAATTCAACGAACGCCTCAATCGCTGATTTGGTTCCAACTAAGAAGAAATCCTCCGCCAAGGCACTTCTCGGCGGCGGAGCGGGGACACCTAGATCTAAATGACTTCAAGAATCCATCTGTTTGATCCAGCCGAAAGATTTGTGGTTGGAACAGTTGGCGTTCCTGGCGAACGCACTTTCTATATTCAGGCTCGAGATCAGAATAGATTGATATCGGTATCTCTTGAAAAAGCTCAAGTCTCAGCTCTTGCTGATCGTGTAATACAAATTTTGCGTGAAGTTAGAAGCAGCGAACCACTCACTCCGTTTGAAAGAGTTGCTGCGGATGATCAACCCTTGGAAAATCCAATAGATGAAGAATTTAGAGTTGGAGTAATTGGGTTAGCCTACGTTTCGGATCGCAGATTGATCGAGATTGATATGCAGGCCATCGCAGAATCTCAATTTGAAAGTGATGAACTTCTGGAGATTGATACGGACGGCGATCAAGATATTCTGCGAGTGCTAATCCCACTAGGTTATGCCGAAAGTTTTGCTAAGCGCGCAAATATTGTCGTGGGAGCCGGCCGCGTTCCATGCCCATTTTGTGGAGGACCAATTGATCCCGCAGGTCATCTTTGTCCAAGAGCTAACGGTTATAGAAGATAAGCATGACAACTGATAAAGCGCAGATAGAAAAATTGTTGGTTGATTTAAACAATGCGACCTTGACCGTTACCGGCAGGCTAATAGATGCCTCTAACGCAACGCTATTCGCGATGTGTACCGTTAAGGACGCAGACGGAGAAAGAGAATTTTCCTGTATCTATAAACCTATTGCGGGGGAGCGACCACTTTGGGACTTTCCGGATGGCACGCTTGCTAACCGCGAATATCTCACTTTTCTATTAAGTCATTGGCTCGATTTACACCTAGTTCCACCAACGATTTTACGTGATGGTCCTTACGGCACGGGAATGGTTCAACTTTGGATCGATATAGATTCCGCAATCGAATTGATGGAATTTTATTCACAAGATATGCCGAGTCTGCGCACGCTGGCACTGTTCGACATAATCATTAACAATACTGATCGCAAAATTGGTCATTTGATACCGAGCACATCGGGTCATCTCTATGGTTGCGACCATGGGGTAACTTTTCACACCGAAGATAAATTGCGAACTGTTCTTTGGCAGTGGGCAGGCCAGGAATTCACCTCGGAAGAGATTGCATTGCTTCATGAAGCACGGAAAATCTTTGATGTCAGTAAACGAGAAATTGTGGAGAGTTTGATTGATATCGAAGAGATTGAGGCAACTATCGCTCGAATAGATCGAGCGCTTATTTCTGGGACATTCTCGCAACCCAGTCCTGATTGGCCAGCAGTCCCATGGCCACCGTTCTAAGATAAATCCATGAACTCTTGGGCAAGTATTGCGATTCCACCATTGAACAATCGGTTTCGCGTACCTGCGCTAAATATTTTTGATTCGGCGGCGCAGTCCATAGCTGAAGTAGAAAAGAAGTCGCTTTATCGAATGTATGTATGTGGGATCACGCCATATGACGCTACTCATCTAGGGCACGCAAACACGTATCTGGCTTTTGACCTTCTGCATCGATATCTGCTTGCAACAGGTGCACAGGTCAAATTTGTGCAGAACATTACTGATATTGATGATCCACTTCTCGAGCGGGCTAACCGCGATGGCGTTGACTGGCGCGACCTGGCGACATCCCAAATTGATCTTTTCCGTTCGGACATGGTTGCACTCCATATATTGCCACCCGAGCATTACATTGGCGCCGTCGAAGCGATCCCATTGGTTGTTGAAGCTATTGCATCGCTAGATTCTGTTAGTTCTGTTTATAAAGTGGGCGAGGATTTCTATTTTAAAGTCCACGACGATTCAAATTTTGGTTCACGATCTCACCTTTCGCAGGATGAAATGCTAAAAATTTTTAGTGAACGTGGTGGCGATCCCGATCGCCTAGGAAAGAAGGATCCACTTGATGCTTTGCTCTGGCTTGCGAAACGGCCTAACGAGCCAGGATGGCCGAGTCAGTACGGTTTAGGTAGACCTGGTTGGCATATTGAATGTTGTGCAATCGCGTTGAATTACCTGGATGTGGATCCCGCAGCAGTTACATCGATTGATTTTCAAGGTGGGGGCAGCGATTTAATTTTCCCACATCATGAAATGTCTGCGGCTCAATCAAAAGTGATGAATGGTAAGGAATTTGCGGCACATTATGTTCATGCTGGAATGATCGGTTTGGACGGCGAAAAAATGAGTAAATCAAAAGGCAATTTGGTTTTTGTTTCGAGATTATTGAACGAAGGAGTGGATGCGATGGTTATTCGCACCGCCCTGTTGCGCCATCACTACCGATCTGACCATATGTGGACAAATCAAGAGTTGGAAAGCGCACGAGAATTTCTAGATGAATTACGTATCGCTTTATCTCGTCCCGAGGTGGCACCCACTGACGGTACGATTGAGGCGATTATCGATTCGCTTTCCAGCGATTTGAATTCACCTAAAGCCCTTTCAGCGATACAGGACTGGATCGAAGAAACCAAAGAAGGACACACTGGTGGAAGCCCGGGCGAGTTAAGCCGCGCTATTGATGCGCTTTTGGGTATTGCAATTTAGTTTTCGTTTTGGCGTCTAAGAAATCTCTCTAACTCCCGCGCAAGTTCGTCTCCTGAGACATCGGAAAGAGCCAGAGTGTCTTTACTTTCTTCTAGAGCCTTAACGTACTCTGCAACATCACTGTCTTCTCGAGCTAATTCATCAACTTCAGATTCCCATTCTCGGGCTTGAGCGGGTAATTCTCCTTGCGGCAGAGTTATTTCGAGAAAATCTTCCAGCGCATTAATTAACGCAAGACTTGCTTTAGGCGAAGGGGAATTGCTTGCGTAGTGGGGAATCGCTGCCCAAAGCGAGACAGAATCCAATCCTCTACGAACGCAAGCATCTTGAATGATGCCAAGAATTCCGGTTGGTCCTTCGTATCTGCTCACTTCAACGCCTAATCGTTTTGCGATATCAGGATGCGCACCACTTCCAGTAACAGAGATTGGCCGCGAATGTGGTGCATCGGCCAACATTGATCCCAGAGTTACAATCATGGAAACTTCAAGATCATCGGCAAGATCAAGCAGGTCCCGGGTGAAAGATTTCCATCTCATTGAAGGTTCAACACCTCGGACGATCACGAAGTCAAATTCATATCCTGGCATTTGCAATCCGAACACCTGAGTTCCAGGCCAGGTTAAAGATCTAATTTGAGAGTCATCGATTTCAACCATAGGACGATTAACTTGGAAATCGTAAAATTCTTCTGGATCTACATCAGCAATCAACTCAGGAACAACGCCCGTCTCGTCATCGATCGCATGTATTTGATCTGTCCAGGCGCCCAAAATGTGAGAAGCAGCGCCAGTTGCGGCCTCGGCTGCATCATTCCAACCTGCAAATGCAATGACCATCACAGGCGACCGAAGTGCTGGAATTTTATGAATCTCCACATCGCCACCTTACGGTAACCTCGGGCGCGTGACGAGTCATAATCGCAATCGACCTGCTGGGCTATTACGTAAAGCCTTGGCTTCTCGTACGGTTATCGCCGATGGAGCCATGGGTACGATGCTTCAAGCCGCAGATCCTACGATGGAAGATTTTCAAGGACATGAAGGTTGCAACGAGATTCTTAACGTATCGCGTCCAGATATCGTTAAATCAGTTCATGACCAATATTTAGCCGCTGGTGTCGACGCGATTGAAACAAATACTTTCGGTGCGAACTGGGCCAATTTGGCCGAGTACGGCATTGAAGACCGAATTTATGAATTAGCTTTTGCTGGCGCAAAGATAGCGCGCGAGTCAGCGGATTCCTTCTCCACTCCTGAAAAGCCTAGATTTGTTTTGGGTTCATTGGGACCAGGAACGAAACTTCCATCTTTAGGGCACACAACGTACGAGCATTTAAAAAATGCGTATTACATCGCCTCGAAAGGTTTGTTGGACGCTAAATGCGACGCTCTTCTTATCGAAACGACTCAAGATTTATTGCAAGCCAAGTCAGCTGTAAACGGAGCACGTCAGGCAATTGATGAAGTTGATTTCGATGTTGTTTTAATTGTTCAGGTTACTGTTGAAACAACTGGAACCATGTTGTTGGGTTCTGAAATTGGGGCAGCGCTTAACGCGTTGGAGCCGCTGGAGATTGATCTAATTGGACTTAACTGCGCAACGGGTCCCGCTGAGATGTCAGAACATTTACGTTATCTGTCCAAGTTCGCTAATTGCGCAATCTCGGTCATGCCAAATGCGGGGCTACCGATACTTGGAGCCAAGGGCGCAGAGTATCCACTTGACCCCGAAGAGTTAGCCGAAGCTTTAGAAACTTTCGTCGGAGATTACGGAATCTCGCTAATTGGAGGCTGCTGCGGTACCACTCCGGCTCACTTACAAGCGGTTGTAAATAGATTAGGTGCGAAATCAATTCCTAACCGAGTTACGAATCTAGATCCCGGCGCATCCTCACTTTATCAATATGTTCCATTCAGACAAGACAATACATACCTCGCTATTGGCGAGCGAACGAATGCCAACGGTTCACGTGCTTTCCGTGATGCCTTAGTAAATGAAGATTGGGAGACTTGCGTCGAAATTGCGCGTGATCAGATTCGCGATGGCGCACACATGCTAGATCTCTCAGTAGATTATGTTGGTCGCGATGGCGCAAAAGATATGAAGGAACTAGCCACAAGGTTTGCGACATCTTCAACTTTGCCAATCGTCCTGGACTCAACTGAGCCAGCAGTTTTGAAAGCTGGACTCGAAGCTCTTGGCGGGAGAAGTGTTATCAACTCCGTCAACTATGAAGATGGAGATGGACCAACATCACGTTTCGCTCGCATCATGCCTCTGGTCAAAGAGCATGGAGCATCAGTTGTCGCTTTAACTATCGATGAAGAGGGGCAAGCTCGAGATTGCGAATGGAAGCTACGTGTTGCCAGAAGGCTCATCAAAGATTTAACTGAAAATTGGCATTTGAAAACAGGCGATATTTTGATTGATTGTCTAACATTCCCAATCGCAACTGGTCAAGAAGAGACCCGACGCGATGGCATCGAAACAATTAACGCCATCAGAACCCTTAAAACCGAGTTCCCTGAGGTACAAACCACGCTGGGTGTTTCCAACGTCTCTTTCGGATTGAATCCAGCGGCACGTGTTGTTTTAAACTCTGTTTTTCTGCATGAATGCGTTTTAGCGGGTCTTGATTCGGCAATTGTTCATCCCTCAAAGATCACACCGCTGGCTCGAATAGATCAACGTCAAAAGGAAGTCGCGCTTGATTTGATTTATGACCGCCGAAAGTACGAGGGCGAGAACTGCATCTACGATCCTTTAACTGAATTCTTGCAGTTATTTGAAGGCGTGGAGCTGGCTGTTTCGAGAAATGTACGCGCGGCAGAACTTGCAGCGCTTCCGTTAACCGAACGCTTACAAAGACGCATTATTGATGGTGAAAAAGTCGGTTTAACGGATGATCTAGATCTTGCGATGAAGGAGGAGATTAAGCCTCTTCAGATCATCAACGATCATCTGCTCGAGGGTATGAAGGTTGTCGGAGAACTATTTGGTAAGGGCGAAATGCAATTGCCTTTCGTACTGCAAAGCGCTGAAGTTATGAAGAATGCGGTTGCTTATCTGGAACCCTTTATGGAAAAGACAGATGATGCTGGACGAGGAACAATGCTTCTTGCGACAGTTAAAGGTGATGTGCATGACATCGGCAAGAACCTAGTAGATATTATTCTGTCCAATAATGGTTACACGGTGGTGAATATTGGCATCAAGCAGACAATTAATCAGATTATCGATGCTGCACAAGAATCAAATGCAGATGTAATCGGCATGAGCGGGCTACTAGTTAAATCAACAGTGATCATGAAAGAAAACCTTGAAGAGATCACCAATCGCGGTTTGGCTGAAAAATGGCCGGTAGTTCTCGGGGGAGCGGCGCTTACTCGCGCATTCGTTGAGCAAGATTTAGCC
>CAEZSK010000017.1_pt1 | contig 10240 bp, 10 predicted proteins | sample 7263931 | NCBI WGS metagenome assembly CAEZSK01 (sample SAMEA6813775, study PRJEB35770) | uncultured Actinomycetes bacterium | biome: Freshwater; feature: Freshwater reservoir; material: water | place: Czech Republic | collected 2017-04-14 | depth 0.5m m
CAAGAGATACGGATAACTCCAAGCGTATTAAATGCAGATCGTGAAAATTTGCAATCTGAAATATTTAGGATCGCCTCTGTTTCAGATCTTTTACATCTAGACATTATGGATGACATATTCGTCCCAAACTTCACTTGGGACTTTAGCGTTGCACAAGAGATCATTAAGGGTTCACCGATTCCGGTGGATGCTCACTTAATGATTGCCGATGTAGATCGCATCGCTCTTGATTACGCTGCAATTGGAACAGCGAGTGTGACTATTCATGCTGAGGCATCAGAGACGCCCAGAAAAACTTTGCAGGCTATTCGTGCCGCTGGCGCTCGATCAGGATTGGCTCTAAAACCCGGAACTGATATCTCTGTCTACGAAGATCTGGTCGATGTAGTTGATATGTTCTTGATTATGACCGTCGAGCCAGGATTTGGCGGTCAAAGTTTCATGAAAGAGATGATGGAAAAGGTAGCGCGCACGAGAAAACTGATCGGAGACCGACCAATTTGGCTGCAGGTGGATGGTGGAATTTCAATTGACACGATAGCGATCGCGCGAGAAGCGGGTGCAGATACTTTTGTTGCGGGCTCGGCAGTATTTAACTCAGCGGATCCTGCCGAGATGGTGAAAATGCTTCGTCATAGAGCTGCTGATGTCTAGTAAACTCGTCATATGAAAACATTTGATCAGCTATTTGCCGAATTGGCTCAGAAAATTGAGAGTGGCGACGCTGAATCGGGCACGGTGGCTGCCGTCAAAGGTGGAGTGCACAATATTGGTAAAAAGATTCTCGAAGAGGCTGGTGAAGTTTGGTTGGCGGCCGAGCATCAAAGCAATGAGGAATTATCTGAAGAGATCAGCCAATTGATTTATCACTTACAAACTCTGATGCTCGCTCGGGGACTAACTCCATCTGATATTTACCGTTATCTATAGAAACGAGTGCAAGTGCTAAAAATAGCCGTACCAAATAAAGGTTCATTAGCGGACCTGTCCATTGCGATTTTAAAAGAAGCTGGTTACAGACAAAGAGTTGATTCTAGAGATTTAGTTTTAACTGATCCAGATAATGGAGTTGAGTTTTACTATCTTCGCCCACGCGATATCGCACTCTATGTGGGCACCGGTGAACTAGAAGCTGGAATAACTGGGCGAGATTTGTTAATTGATTCAGGAGCTAAAGCTTCAGAGATTTTGGCGTTAGATTTCGGTGGATCGACCTTTAGGTTTGCAGGTCCGGCAGCAATGTCCTGGAAGGTCCAAGACATTGCTGGAAAACGAATAGCCACGGCTTACCCAGGGTTGGTCGTAGATTTCCTTGAGAAAAATAGTATTAAGGCCGATGTCGTGCGCCTTGATGGCGCAGTAGAAAGTAGCGTTCGATTAGGTGTCGCTGACGTGATTGCGGATGTCGTCAGCACCGGTAATACGTTAAGGCAGGCTGGTCTTGCGATCTTTGGTGAACCTATTTTGCAGAGTGAAGCGATTCTAATTTCTAGAGAAGGCGCAAAATTGGCTGCTGAATTGGAAATTCTTCTACGTCGCCTGCAAGGTGTCGTCACTGCTCGTCAGTACGTCTTACTTGACTATGACATTCCCAAAGTAAGTGTTGATAAGGCGTGCGCAATTACTCCGGGGCTCGAATCTCCAACAATCTCACCTTTACAAAAAAAGGATTGGGTCGCCGTTCGCGCAATGGTCTTACGTAAAGATACGAATCGATTGATGGATGAACTATGGGCGCTGGGCGCGCGCGGAATTTTGGTAACCGATATTCACGCTTGTCGTTTATAAAGAATCAGACTCTTCTACTTCTTCGCGGGTAATTCCCAAAAGGTAGAGAACTGAATCTAGGTACGGTGCTGATAGTGAGCTATCGGCCGCGGCTTTGACTGCTGGTTTCGCATTGAAAGCGATTCCTAGGCCGGCTACTGCGATCATATCTAGATCGTTGGCGCCATCACCTATAGCGATTGTTTGTTCAAGTGCAACAGAATGTTCAGCTGCGAATTCGCGTAAAGCATTTGCCTTTCCAGCGCGATCAATTATTGGTCCAACTAAATTACCGGTTATTTTTCCATCAATAATTTCTAAATTATTAGCGCGCATATGCTTAATCCCCAATTCGGAAACGATGGGCGCAATGACGCTTTCAAATCCTCCGGAGACCAAGGCAACGTGATGGCCAAGTTTGTGCATCGTACGAACGAGAGTTCTGGCACCCGGCGTTAAAGTAATTTCCTTTTGGACTTCGGTTAGAACAGTTTCAGGAAGCCCCGCCAAAAGCGCCACACGAGCACGCAAGCTCGCTTCAAAATCTAATTCCCCTCGCATCGCTGATTCAGTAATCTTGGCGATCTCTGGGCCTTTCCCAGCTTTATTCCCTAGAAGTTCTATAACTTCCTCTTGAATTAGAGTTGAATCGACATCCATAACAACTAGTTTCTTTGCCCAACGCATGAGACCACCGGGGGAGACGGCGATATCCACCTGATTTTGATTTGCAATAGTTGCCAATTCAGTGCGAAGTTTCGTAATTTCAACACCAGAGACAGTTAATTCGATTGCCGTTACAGGGTAACTCGCGGTGCGATGTATTCGCTCGATATTGCCACCATTGGAAGCAATGGCTTTAGCTACAGCATTAAATGCAGTTGGTTTAAGCTCTGGTGCCAAAACCACGACGTGACATAGGGCGCGCTTTGCCGCAATTGTGGAAACAGAACTATCTTCAAAGGCGGAGGCAATATCTACCCCTAATCGTTGTGAGCAGAGTTCGAGATCTGCTTCAATCGCCTTTGCGTGCGCCGGATTTACCGCCAATAAAACTGTGAGTATGACTCGTTCGCGGATTACAACTTGCTCGATATCCAAAATTGATACAGCGAATGGCGCCAAAGTTTCAAATAGTCCTTCCGTGATCCCTGGTTTATCGACGCCAGAGAGCAGGATCAGACCCGTAAATTGCTCAGTTTTTCCATTAGCGCTCATTAGATCGCCTAGATTATCGTGAATCACATCTAACTGACTCATATTTAAGCCTGATTCGCCGTGATACCCACTATCTTTTTCATCTATGGACGGCCAATCTCAGATGAACATTCTTGCGATGCAGGGGGTTAGTGTCTCTCGTGGTGGTAAAGAAATTTTGGGCCCTTTAGATTTCAAGATTCAAAGTGGAGAGCGCTGGGTAATCCTCGGCCCCAATGGAGCGGGTAAATCAACGCTATTAAACATTTTGGCAACGCGTATATTTCCAACAAAGGGAACTGTAAAGATCCTGGACAAAGAGATGGGCAAAGTTGATCTCTCGGAATTGCGAACTCGTATAGGAATCTGCGCCAGTTTATTGGCCGAAGATATTCCAGATGATGAATTCGTTCGAGACGTTGTTTTAACTGGAGCGTACGCGGTTATAGGGCGATGGAATGAACGCTATGACTTATGGGATGAATCGCGAGCGGTAGCTTTACTGACAACTTTCGGCGTAAGAAACTTGGCCGATCGCAGGTATTACACCCTGAGCGATGGTGAAAAGAAACGCGTTCAGATTGCGCGAGCGTTGATGGCAGATCCCGAACTTTTATTATTAGATGAACCAACCGCGGGGCTCGATCTAGGAGGAAGGGAAGATCTTCTGCAGCGTTTCGCGCTGTTCTCGCAAGATCCGTTAGCTCCTGCAAGCATTGTTGTTACTCACCACATTGAAGAGATTCCGGCTGGAACTACTCACGCCTTAATTATCAAAAATGGAAAAATTGCGGTTTCAGGCCCTATTTTTGAAGTAATTACAACAGAGCATATGTCCGCTATATTTGAAATCAACATAAATGTTTCGACAGATGGCCAAAGGTTCTTTGCGCGTAGCTCATGACTAGCTTCCGTAGTCAATTGCATTCATCGTGGGCGCAGGCTTTACAAGATTTACTGCCACTCTTGGATGAAATCGAAGAAAATCTACGATGTCAGGATTTTCTGCCCGCGCACGACAACGTTATGCGTGCGTTAAGCCGCGATTTAGCGGATGCCAAAGTTTTAATCGTTGGTCAGGATCCTTATCCGGGCGTCGAACATTCAATGGGTCTGTCATTCTCAGTCCCCGAGGCCGTTACTAAGTTGCCACCATCCCTTAAGAATATTTTTAAGGAGCTAAATTCAGATTTGAATTTAGGGGAACCAAAGACTGGAGATTTAACCCTTTGGCATGAACAGGGCGTTGTTCTGTTAAATCGGACGCTAACCTGCAATAAAGGTGAGAGTAACTCTCACCTAAACATGGGTTGGCGAGTGATAACTGATAAATGTGCGCAAGTTTTATCGGCACAAGGTTCTGTGGCAATTCTCTGGGGAAAAAGCGCTGCCGAATTAGCACATTACTTTGATGAGGAAAATCTAATCATGGGCGTTCATCCAAGCCCTTTGTCGGCGTATCGAGGGTTCTTTGGCTCGAAACCTTTTAGTCAGGCAAACCAGAAATTACTGAAGATTGGGAAAACGCCGATTAATTGGGTATAAAAAACTCGGTCCCGCAGTTGATTCTGCGGGACCGAGTTTTAATTCTTCTTTAGCCTACCCAGGTATTAATTGGTGAAGACAAGAAGTAGATCATAAAGAGACCAGAAACGAGAAGAAGAAGCGGATGTACTTCTTTTCGTCGTCCCTGGATGTAACGAATCACAACGTGAGTAACAAATCCTGCACCAATACCTACAGAGATGTTGTAAGTAAATGGCATCAAGATGATTGTTAAGAAGGCAGGAATTGCAATTCCATAATCTTCCCAATCTATTGACTTAATCTGAGTCATCATCAAGAAGCCGACAATCACTAGTGCAGGCGTTGCAGCCTCATAAGGGATGATTGCAACAAGCGGCGCCAAGAATGTTGTAAGTAGGAAGCAGATACCGGTAACAACTGAGGCCAAGCCAGTACGTGCTCCTTCGCCGACACCTGACGCGGATTCGATGTAGCTAGTGTTTGAGGAGATGCTTCCTGCACCACCAGCCATTGCCGCAATGGAGTCAACTAGAAGGATTCGATCGTTATTTGGAACGTTGCCGTCTTTGTCGATAAGACCTGCCTCATGGCCGATTGCTGTAACAGTTCCAACGGTGTCGAAGAAATCAGATAACAGCAATGTGAAGACAATGAGAATTACAGTGATTAGTGGTACTCGATCTAGTGAACCGAATAAATTGAAATCACCGAATAGGCCGAAATCAGGAGTTGCTGCGATTGTCTCTGGCATCGCCGGGACATTGAGGCCCCAACCCTTTGGATTTACTTCTCCGGTTGCCCCATTGAAGTTAGGGCCTATTTTTAGAGAAGTTTCGACGACGACTGCAACTGCAGTTGCGACAATAATGCCGATTAAAATCGCACCCTTTACTTTTTTAACCATCAATCCGATTGTCAAAAATAGTCCTAGTGCAAAGACAATGATGGGCCAACCAACCAAAGTTCCGCCATCGCCTAGAGTTACTGGAACTGGACCTGAGCCTGTTCGGCGAACGAAACCAGCATCAACTAGTCCAATCAGGGCGATGAATAAACCAATACCAACCGAGATTGCGATCTTTAGCTGAGGAGGAACGGCTTTAAATACCGCTGTTCTAAAACCGGTAAGAACGAGAATCGTAATTATGATTCCTTCAAGAACGACTAAGCCCATGGCATCTGCCCAAGTCATCTTTGATGCGATACCGACGGCTACGAATGTATTTAATCCAAGACCGGTTGCCAGCGCTAATGGGTAATTTCCGACTACTCCCATAAGAATGGTTAATAAGCCGGCCATTAACGCGGTCATAGCAGCTACCAGTGCGAGATTGGGAGCATCGCCGCCACCAATAAATTTGCCATCAGCATCTTTTGCAAGACCGATGATGAGTGGGTTTAGCGCCACGATGTAAGCCATTGTGAAGAAAGTGACGATTCCGCCACGAACTTCCCGACCGATTGTGGAGCCACGTTCAGATATTTTGAAATAGCTATCGAGCATGACATACCTTCCTAATTTTGTTAACGGGGGTGTTTGCGACCCCGTGTGAAATGACGGCTCACAGACCGAGGGATAGGAGGATTTAAGCGGAAGAAGTGGCTACTTGGAGGTAAGCCGCGCGACAACACCGAAGGAAATTGCTACCGATTGCCCAATCAGAATTGCGAAAAGGGCGGTTCCGAGCCCAATTTTGCCACCAAGAAGCGCTCCGATGATTAGGACAGAGACTTCGATTCCCATGCGCACTCGTCCGACTCTTATTCCAGATCGCTGATGAATTCCCGTCATGGCTCCATCTCGTGGTCCCGGTCCTAAACCACAAGTGATGTAGAGAGCCGAGCCAGCTCCAACAAGTGCAATCCCAAAGAGTGCGGAGGCGACTCCTCCTAAGAAAGTGCTTTGCAATGGCAGATGGTCTACCCCAAATTGAATCGCGGCAGAAATTATTGCGATATTTGCAAGAGTCCCAAATCCTGGTTTTTCCTTCAGCGGTATCCATAACAAGAGAACGGCAAAACCCGTAACAAAGGTTGCCCAACCCAAACCAAGACCAGTTTTTAAACTTAGCCCTTGGGCAAATACCGTCCAAGGGGCATTTCCAATATTGGATTGAACTACGAAAGCATCACCTAAACCGAAAATAGTTAGACCGAAAAAGAGAATGAAAACGCGCTTAAAAGATAAATCCCAACGATTCTTGGCACGCCATGGAGTTTGTGGAACTGTTCTATGAGGTTTTAGATGGGAGATTACCGAATTCATTCTTGAAGATAGATTCATTAGGGGAGTTTATCGCCATTTGGACTGTGAATATCGTCTATTCTTCGATCTATGTTCGTTGGATTCGGTACCACAGTAAATATTGCAACAATTGTTGGGGGAGCGGCGCTCGGAGTTTTGGTCGGGGCGCGCATGTCATTGCGTACTCGTACATTAATTACCGAGATTCTGGGTCTGATAACCATCTTAGGTGCGGTGAGTGCACTCGCACCAATGTGGACCGAACGTTATGTCTCTTCGCTTCCCAAAGGTTGGTCGTTACTAGCAATTCTTGGCTCTCTATTAATTGGCGGGCTTATCGGATCTGCGCTTAACTTAGAAACAAAGCTTGATGGTATTGGTGAGAGTCTTAGAAAAAAGTTTGGTGCTCACGAAGAAAGTTCTTTTGTTGAAGGGTTCGTTTCTGCGTCACTTCTATTTATAATTGGACCACTAGCTATCCTGGGTTCGATAAGTGATGGCATGTCGACCGGAGTAGATCAATTAATTTTGAAGTCCAGTCTAGACTTTTTCGCAGCTATGGCCTTCGCGGCTAGCCTAGGTTGGGGCGTGGCAGCAGCTGCAATTCCGGTTGGAATTTATCAAGCCGTATGGACCTTAATTGGTCTAGGACTTGGAAACATTCTTAGTGGATACCAAGTAGATGCCATGACCATTACAGGTGGCCTAATGCTGGTTTGCATAGGTCTTCGCTTGTTGAAGATAAAGGAGATTGCGGTAGGAAACTTACTGCCTGCGCTTGTTATTGCGCCGCTCTTTGTTTCTGTTCTGCATTATTTCCAGTAAGTGTTTTAAAAAGTGCTCGCATCAATTACGAAGCGGTACTTAACATCGCTAGCCACAGTTCGATCGTAGGCCTGATTGATGTAGTCGGCTTTGATTACTTCGACATCACTGACGATATTGTGTTGACCGCAGAAATTGAGCATCTCTTGCATTTCAGCGATTCCACCGATCATTGATCCAGAGAGAGATCTACGAGCTGGCAACAGCGAACCAACTTCGACTGCATAAGGTTTACCTGGAAGTCCTATGACAACAAGGGTCCCATCTACATTTAGCATCTGCAGATAATCATTGATGTTTAGCTCAGCGCTTACTGTGTTAAGAATGAGATCGAAGTGCTTGATGTATTTCTTATTGAAATCAGCATTTTTAGTAGATACGAAGTGGTGAGCGCCCATAGCTTTAGCATCTGCTTCTTTTGAAGGAGAATGAGAGAAGACAGTAACTTCGGCTCCCATTGCCACAGCAAATTTAACGCCCATATGGCCAAGTCCGCCGAGTCCCATTACCGCGACTTTTTTACCAGGTGCAGCTTTCCAATGTTTGATCGGTGAGTAAAGAGTTATGCCGGCACACAAAAGTGGCGCAACTCCATCGAGTGGAAGATTCTCAGGAATTGAAACCGCATAATCTTCATTAACAACCATTATGTTTGAGTAACCACCCATAGCTGGAGTCTTGCCATCTCTTTCCAGTTGGTTATATGTCCCAGTCATTCCTTCTATGCAGTATTGCTGCAAACCTTTCAAACATGATGGACAAGTACGACAAGAATCGACGAAAACTCCAACACCTATTCGATCGCCAACTTTGAACTTCGTTACCGCACTTCCTACCTGTGAAACGATTCCAGCGATTTCGTGTCCTGGAACCATAGGAAAGATAGCGGGACCCCATTCTTCGCGCACCTGATGGATATCTGAATGACAGATTCCAGAATATTTAATATCTAGACTGACATCGTGGGCGCCAAGGTCTCTGCGGTCAAACTCCCAAGGAGTCATTTCTGCTCGAGCTTGCATTGCTGCGTATCCGCGTACTTTCATTTTTTGTCTCCCTTAGTGCTTTCGTTGTCTTCGGTAAATGGCAAAGGCATCGGTGATGTGTGGCCAGCGCGAGATGCTCGGGCTGTTACCTGACGCATATGGTGTCGGCGACAAAGAACTTCATATGCAACCTCGGCACCCGGTGCCACGTCACCTACGACCACTTGCTCACCTTCGGTAACCATGACGCCGCCGAGGGTTCTGGCGTTATGCGTCGCGCGTGACCCGCACCAGCAAAGTGCTTCAACCTGCAAAGTGTTAACGCGGTCAGCTAATTCAACTAGCCGGGCGGAACCTGGAAATAATTTTGTTCTAAAGTCTGCGAGAATTCCGAAAGCAAAAACATCTATTCCAAGTCCATCAACTATTTTCGCTAGGCCTTCAATTTGTTCTGGCTGATAAAACTGTGCTTCATCACAGATTATGTAGTCAATACGATCACCCAATGAGAGTCGCTCTACGACAAGGCGATGAATATCCAAATCAGGATCTACTTCGATAGCGGCGCTTTGTAGGCCTAACCGAGAAGAAATTACGCCACTACCGGCTCGGTCTTTGCTTGTGAAAATCAAACCAGTACGTCCGCGGCTTTTGTGGTTATGTGCCGTCTGCAGAGCAAGCGTCGATTTGCCGCTATCCATAGTTCCGCAATAATAAATCAGTTCAGCCACAGGCGGCATCCTGCCATCTAAATTGGCATCTCGCAGTATTGCCCATCAAAGTAGCCCAAGATCCGCAAGAACGGTGCCTAATTTCGGGGACAACGCGCGACTGATATCAACGCTGATGTGCGATGCATCTCTGTAGGCGACTATCCCGTTGACCACCGCAGGGCAGTTACTTGTACACAACCAAGGCGTTGGATTTACTTTAATAAAATTTCCCGAGATTTGTGGATCTGATTTCTCATTCTCATTACATTTTGCACCACCATTTGAAGCTAGGCAATTCGGGATATCCCGAGAAGGCTTTGGTGTGTCCGATATGTAAATTAGTTTTGGTGACAAGCCTTGCAGATGCTGGAAAGTGGCTCTCTGACCTTCAGCCCACCATATAGATCGGGATTGATATTGACTCGGAACTTGGAAGTGCTGATAACCACTTAGAATTACCGCGTCTGGCCGTAGTTGTTTAATTCGTTTTATAGAGTTTTCGCGCCACTTAAAACAATCTGCATTCTTATAGGCGCCAACTTGCACCTTTCTTACTTCAGGTGCTGGACATGCAGATTTGGTAAGACTTACCAATTTGAAGCCTTTGTCCTTGGCCAAATTTTCCAGAGCGGGAAACCATTGTGCAGCATGAGAATCGCCATAAAGCACAATTGTCTTGGAAGCTGATAAATCACCGTAGGTACATTCTGGTGAAAGGACTTCGCCATTGTTTACATGGCAACCATCCATGTAGACATCCGGTTTGGCCTTAATAGCAGAGATCGATACCGACCTACCATTTCCTATGGAGATTGAGCTTTGATCTGTTGCCAAAATAGAAATACCGATCAAAGAACATGTAAGTGTTGCGATAGTTGAAGCGCGAAAGATTTGCGTTGAAGAGTAGTTCTGGCTAGAGATTGGTTTTTCAATCCAACGGTGTGTTAAATCTGCAGCTAACGCAGTCAAAAGGATGAAGA
>CAEZSK010000018.1_pt1 | contig 10093 bp, 12 predicted proteins | sample 7263931 | NCBI WGS metagenome assembly CAEZSK01 (sample SAMEA6813775, study PRJEB35770) | uncultured Actinomycetes bacterium | biome: Freshwater; feature: Freshwater reservoir; material: water | place: Czech Republic | collected 2017-04-14 | depth 0.5m m
CAGCCCCGTTGGTTGTCATAAAGGTAAGCCTAAGGGTGTAAGTTAAACCTTGTGCACGTTGTGATTATGGGATGCGGACGAGTTGGTTCTTCTTTAGCAACCGAGCTTGAAGCCGCCGGACATTCTGTTGCGATTATCGATCAATCTCGCGAAGCATTTCGTCGCCTTGGCCCTGACTTTAAAGGTCGCACTGTCTCTGGTGTTGGTTTTGATCGAGATACTCTGCTGGAAGCTGGAATTGAAACTGCCGATGCATTTGCTGCTGTAAGTAACGGTGATAACTCAAATATTTTGGCAGCGCGAGTTGCTCGTGAAACGTACGGGGTCGCAAACGTTGTCGCTCGAATTTATGATCCTGGACGCGCGGAAATTTATCAGCGCTTGGGTATCCCAACGGTAGCGACAGTAATTTGGGCAACTGATCAAATTTTGCGCCGCCTCGTTCCTGAAGGTTCACGTTCAGAATGGCGCGATGCCAGCGGAGCCATCCAACTTTGTGAGATGCACCCACATAAAGATTGGTTTGGTTCGCCAATCGCAGAACTTGAAACTGCAACCGGCTCACGTGTTGCTTTCATTACGCGCTTGGGTGAAGGTTTGATTCCAGATACTCATACGGTGTTACAAGAGGGCGATTTGATTCACGTCACGGTTCGCGATGAAGATATTGCAAAAGTCGAACTTATTCTGGCTCGCTCTCCGGAGGATCACTCATGAGAATTGCTATAGCTGGAGCAGGCAATGTCGGTCGTGCGATTGCACGCGAACTTCTTGATAACGGTCATCAAGTACTTCTCATCGATCGCGATCCTAAGGCTCTCAAGATGGAATCCGTCCCAGATGCCGAATGGTTAATGGCTGATGCTTGCGAGATCACATCTTTAGATAAGGCTGTTCTCAATAATTGTCAGGTACTAGTTGCAGCAACCGGTGATGACAAAGTTAATTTGGTTGCTTCCCTACTGGCAAAGACTGAATATGGTGTTCCCCGCGTTGTTGCTCGCATTAATCATCCCAAGAATGAATGGCTATTCGATTCCTCTTGGGGCGTAGACGTTGCAGTATCTACTCCACGAATTATTTCAGCGTTGGTTGAAGAAGCGGTCAGCGTCGGTGACGTTGTACGTTTATTCTCATTCCGAAAAGGGCAAGCCAACTTAGTTGAGTTAACACTGCCTGACACTTCTAGCTGTATCGGCAAGACTGTTGAAGAAATTTCTCTTCCCGATGACGCTTCACTTGCAGCAATTGTTCGTGATGGTCGAGTTATCACACCAACACCAACTGATGTATTCAGCGCTGGTGATGAGTTGCTTTTTGTTGCATCGGCTACAGCGGAAGGTCTAATCAAATCCTGCTTTATTGCAGGTTAATTTGCTGTCGGTTTCGTTACTGGAACACTTTTTAAAATCATCCAAGAACCGTAAGCGGTCGCCAAAAATAACGGATAACCCATTGCAAGATTTACCGTTCCGAGTAAATTGACATTCCCGCTTCGATAAATTGGATATTGCACCGCGATACGAGTAAAGAACATCAAAACCCAGAGCCAGCTGGCCCTTTTATACGCTCGAGCTCTTGCAGGATCTTTGCGCCAAGCAAGATTCTCTCCAAGTATTGGACCCAGCAGAAGCCCCAAAATTGGCCACCCCGCTAAATTGGCAATCAGGTAAACGCTTCCGTAACCAAGATTTGTTAATAACTTCGGAATATATAAGTCGCTTGCGTTGCCAGTGCGATTAGCGAACCAAGCACAAATTAGTGAACCAACTAAGCCAGAAATTGCGTGTTGGATTGTGTCGCGCTTGGCCAATCTAATAATCGTAAGCGAGGCAGAAACAATGAGTGAAGCAATCAGAGCTTTCCGCAAATCATCAGCGATGTTAAATACGACTAGGAAAACTACTGACGGGATACCCGAATCGATTAGACCTTTTTTGCCGCCAAATGCTGCTAAAACTTTTTCTTTGTCGGCATTGCTATCTGCGCCTGAAATTTGGCTCATCATCTTCCGGTTGATCCAAATCCGCCGGTTCCGCGACCAGAACCTGGCAAGGTTTCTACTTCGATAAAATCCGCGCGTTCTACTTGTTGGATAACCAACTGTGCGATGCGATCGCCACGCTTGAAGGAAACGCTTTCTTTGGGATCATGATTAATTAAAATTACTTGCAGCTCTCCTCGAAATCCGGCATCTACAGTCCCAGGTGAATTAACCATAGTCACACCATGTTTAATCGCTAATCCAGAACGTGGATGGACAAGCGCGACATAGCCATCTGGAAGAGCAATTGAAATTCCAGTTGGTACAAGGGTTCGTTCGCCAGGTTTGAGAGTTACATCAACGCGAGCAACTAAATCTGCTCCGGCATCGCCACCTTTTGCATAGTTAGGCAATGGCAAATCAGGATCTAAGCGAGTGACTAAGATTTTTACGGGCATTAGGGATTTATCTCGAATTCTGGATCAACGAATGCCAAAATTTCTGGAGTCTTGGCGATATGTTCCAAGTATTCCTTAGGTGCATTTTCTAAGAAGTGTGACATGGGAACAATGACGAAAAGCGCCGCTGCCTTCACGGCAATTTCACCATCTGGTCCACCGAGTCTTCCTTCGGCTGCGGTATAGACCTTGCGGTTCACTTGTCCAGTGATCCTTGCTGTTATGTAGAGCGTTGTTCCCATCGGAACCGGTTTCAAAAAATCTGTTTCCAAACGGGCTGTAACCGCTGGTGAACGAATCAACCACATCAACTTACCAAGTGCTTCATCGAATGCCAGCGATAACAATCCACCGTGCGCCAGACCAGGAGCTCCTTGATGGTTTTCCGTAACAGTAAATTCTGCAGTTAAATCAGCGGCCGCACCTGCATGCGCAACCAAATGCAACCCTGTCGGATGCAGTTCTCCACAACCAAAGCAATGTCCAAAATGAGATGGAATCTTTGTGCCAATTTCCGGAGCTTTAGGATGGCGATCCGGAATCATTGCGCCATCGGGAGGCGTCGTACTTGCTACTCGACTCATGTCCACACTTTACTTCATCTAGACTGCGAAGGTGATATTCAGCGAAGCGCTCCGCCCGCCTTTATGGGTCCTAGCCTTTATTTATTTTATGTTTCTCTCGCTCGTCATCGCTATTTGGGCCGCTTTGGATACGACGGCAACGATTGGTTCATTTATCTTGGCAACGCTTGCAATCCCCATTATTGCGAAATCTTTAACGTCAAAGATATCAATTACTGAAAATGAACTTCGAATTGATAGGGCTCACATCGAACGCAAATACTTAGGAAAAGTTACCGTGCTTGATTCAGATGCCATGCGTTTGTTGCGTACTAGGGATGCCAATCCCGCTGCTTATCTTGCAATAAGATTTTGGGCTTCCAAGGGTGTAAAAATCGAATTAATCGATCCACGTGATCCAACGCCATACTGGCTTATAACGAGCAAACGCGGCGATGAACTCGCCGCGTCGCTAATTAATAACTAAATTATTTTAATTGCACTCTTTGCAGACTGCCTTGGGCCCTTCGCCCTTTGCCAACTGCGTAATGTGATGAACCAAGAAGCAACGTGAACATGTAAATTCATCTGTCTGCTTCGGAACAACGCGGACAGCAAGCTCTTCGCCAGATAAATCTGCGCCAGGAAGTTCTAGATTCTCTGCCGCCTCTGCTTCATCGACATCAATCTGTCCGGATTGAGCATCGACGCGCTTTGCTTTGAGTTCTTCTAGCGACTCCTCGTGGAGTTCTTCATCGGTTTTTCGGGGGGTGTCGTAATCTGTTGCCACTGCTCTCACCTCACTTCCATTACATAAAAACCAATCTCGAACGAGAAAGGTTGAACGGGCGCATACTCGCGCATTTGTCCTGTATTAGTTGCTACAACCCTCGGCGTGTCGCAGATATTCCCGCTTTTCCCAGCCTAAGTCAGGTTTCTTGAATCATTTGAGTGCTGCCTCAATCGCCTTAGCAAGCCCTCCATCAACATAGGCGTGAATCAGCGTTCCCGCTTCAACATATTCCTCACTAACAATTTCGCCAGTCTCATGAATAGCGCTAATCAGATCGCCTCGGTCGTACGGAATTGTGGCGTTAACTTCAATATTTGGGTGAGGTAAAGATTTTTCAATAGCCCGAACCAAGCCGTCAATTCCAAAGCCAGTTCGTGCAGAGAATGCATAACTATTTTTCTCTTTACGTAAAATTTCCATCACTACTTCAGGGTCAGCGGCGTCAACCTTGTTGATTGCGATTATTTCGGGGATATCTCCCCCACCAATATCAGTTATCACTTCTCGAACGGCCCGAATCTGTTCGAAGGGGTCGGGATGTGAACCATCTACAACGTGAACAATTAAATCCGCACCTGATACTTCTTCGAGCGTCGATTTAAAGGCGTCGACAAGTTGATGAGGTAAATGTCGAACAAATCCAACCGTGTCAGACAATGTATATGTACGGCCATCGGCAGTTTGCGACTTACGAACTGTAGGATCCAAGGTTGCAAAAAGTGCGTTTTCTACTAAAACTCCCGCGTCGGTCAGCGTGTTTAGAAGAGAAGATTTACCAGCGTTTGTATAACCAGCGATCGCAACAGATGGGATGTTAAATCGTTTGCGCTCTTGACGTTTGGTATCACGCGAGACTTTCATTTCGGCAATTTCACGGCGTAACTTCGCCATCTTGTCGCGAATTCGACGGCGATCTGTCTCGATCTTTGTTTCACCTGGTCCACGTCCACCTATACCCGCACCGCCGGCAGCGCGGCCACCAACCTGACGAGAAAGTGAATCACCCCAACCGCGAAGTCTTGGTAGCAAATATGCGATCTGCGCTAATTCAACTTGCGCCTTGCCTTCTTTGCTTTTGGCATGTTGCGCAAAAATATCCAAAATTAACGCGGTACGGTCGACAACTTTTACTTTTAATTTATCTTCGAGCTGGCGCAATTGGGAGGGAGATAATTCACCATCACAGATAACGGTGTCAGCACCAGTTACCGCAACTATTTGGCGCAGTTCCAAAACTTTTCCCGAACCAATGTATGTTGCTGGATCCGGTTTGTCGCGTCGCTGAATCAAGCCATCTAGAACTTCTGAACCAGCAGTTTCAGCCAGCGCTTTGAGTTCGGCTAAGGAATTTTCAGCCATTTCAGCGCTGCCTTCTGTCCAAACTCCAACGAGCACTACACGTTCTAGTTGTAGCTGACGATATTCCGCATCTGAAATATCTTGGAGTTCTGTTGAGAAACCTTTTACACGGCGTAGTGCATGCCGATCCGCTAAATCAGGTTGTGAGGAAACTTCATAGTCGCTTTCATCAGCGTCAAAATCTGCCGCAACTCGAGCACTCTCGCGCAACAATTCTTCAAAGAGATCGTTATTTCTTGGCTCGTCTATGCTCATACTTCCTGCAAATATTTTGTAATGTCATGTTCAGATACAAGTACGGCTGGCCCAGTTAAAGTCGCATTCGAATGCGGATCAATATCTACAACCAAACGGCCGCCCGGTGGATATATAACCCAGCGAGCGGGAAGATTTTCCTTTGAGTGAATAGTTGCAGCAAGTGCGACCGCACATGTGCCAGTTCCGCATGATCTCGTTTCCCCGCTACCGCGTTCATGTACGCGCATCTTTGCCTCATGCCCTGGCATTATTTCTACGAATTCAACGTTTACGCCCTCGGGATATGAATCTTTTGGTCGAACAATTGGAGCGTCAACAAGTGATCCGACATCCTCTATTTTATCGACGAAAACCACAGCATGCGGATTACCAACATTGATGTTGTAACCATTGAAAATCTTTCCTTCGACTGATGCAGTAACTTCCTCATTTTCATCCAAAACTTTTCCCATATTTACCGAAATATCATCGGTAGTAGGAACACGTAAGTGCTTTATTCCATCGCGAGTATTGATTGCGAAGATTCCTTCTGGCTGATGACCATTTTGAACTAAATATCTAGCCATGACTCGAATCCCATTGCCGCACATTTCAGCAATCGAACCGTCCGCATTGCGGTAATCCATGAACCACTTGCCTTCGCGTTTAGTAATTCGAATCAAGCCGTCAGCGCCAATACCTGTTTGACGATTGCAAATAGCCGCTGTTTGTGAAGTGGTAATGGAAATTTCATCACTTGGGTCAAATACCAAGACAAAATCATTCTCGGTACCGTGTCCATAAGTGGCAAGAATTGATTGAGTCATGAGGTCGCCGAGTTTATCTTCATCATCACAGTTTCTAAACGCGGTTGAGAAGGTGAAATCCACTGAATACGGGCATCACGCGAGAACCAGGTCTCTTGTCGGCGGACATACTGGCGAGTTGCACGCTTGGTATCTTCTATTGCAGCCGGTTCGGTCATTTCGCCAGCACGCATTGCAATTATTTGCGCGTAACCCAATGCGCGTCGAGCTGTAGTCGCCTTGTTGATTCCCAGTGAAATCAAAGTATCTACTTCATTAACAAATCCACGTTCCCACATCTGATCGATTCGCGCTTCAACTCGCGCCCCAAGTTCGGCTCGATCCATGACTAGTCCAAATTGCATGGCATCTGGATATCTAGAACTATCTTCACGCGGCAAATTAGCCGTAAATGGTTTTCCCGTTATTTCAATAACTTCCAGCGCTCTAATCACCCGTCGCTCGTTCTGTAAATCGATCGCTGCCGCCGCTGCAGGATCTAATTGCTTCAGTCTTTCAAATAAGCTGAGAATTCCGAATAGTTTTGCTTCCTCTGTAAGTCTTTGCCTAACTTGTGCGTCGGTATCAGGAAAATTCAAATCATCTAAAATAGATTTTATGTAAAGGCCAGTTCCTCCGACAATGATCGCATGCTTCCCTGATTCATGTATCTCATCAACTTTTTTTCGAGCCAGTTCCTGATACCAAGCAACAGTTGCATCTTGACTAACCTCTAAAACATCAAGAAGGTGGTGCGGAATCCCCTTGCGCTCTTCAGTCGTAAGTTTTGCCGTTCCGATATCCATACCTTTATAGATCTGCATCGAATCCGCGTTAATTATTTCGGCGCCAATTTCTCCTGCGAGTTCTACTGCAAGATCACTCTTTCCCGTTGCAGTTGCACCACAAATTACGATCGTCTTCATTTAACGGTAGGAATTCCAAGCAAGAGTGGTTGAGGTGAGCTTTGCGCCAGACTCGCAGCGTAGGCATCTCCCCCTCGAGTCTTTATATGATCATTTTCAATTCCAATTAAATAGTGTGCAGATGCATCAGTGATCGTTACATCGACAAAATCGCCGGGGCGCGCATTGCTGGCTGCGTCGAAATGAACCAGGCGGAAATCTTCGGTCTTTCCGGTTAAACGCGACTGTGCGGCATCTCGTCTGCCTTCAACCTCAGACACAAGTGCACGATGCTTTGTTCCGATTGATTTTTGATTTACGCCCAGTGAAATAGCTTGTTGGTGTTCGTGCAATCTTGTGTAACGCTCACCAACTATTTCATGCGGAACTTGATTTGGCATTACACCGGCTGGCGTTCCTGGACGAATCGAATACTTATATGTATAGGCAGCAGAAAATTGCGCAATGGTCGCTAAATCCATTGTGGCTTGAAAATCTTCTTCCGTTTCGCCAGGAAAACCCACGATGATGTCGGTTGTAATCATGGCCTCTGGCATCGCAGTGCGGACGCGATCTAGGATTCCCAAGTATCTACTGCTTCGATACGAGCGACGCATCTCCTGCAAAATACGGTCCGAACCAGATTGCAATGGCATGTGTAAGTGCGGCATAACATTCTTGGTGGTTGCCATTACTTCAATGACATCATCGGTGAAGTCTCGAGGATGCGGGGACATGAATCGAACTCTTTCAAGGCCCTCAATCTCGCCGCAATCTTTTAGCAAGTTTGCAAAAGCTCCACGATCTCCAAAATCAACACCGTAAGCATTTACATTCTGCCCAAGCAGTGTAATTTCGATGACACCTTGCGCAACCAATGCACGAATTTCTTTCAAGATATCTTTTGCAGGGCGATCTTTTTCAATTCCCCGCAGCGCCGGAACAATGCAAAAGGTGCAGGTGTTGTTGCATCCGACAGAGACAGAGACCCAAGAGGTGAAAGGAGAAAGCCGTCGAGCGGGCAGCGTAGAAGGGAAATGTTCCAGCGCTTCTAAAATCTCGATCTGCGATTCTTCTTCAATTCGTGCACGCTCGAGCAGCACTGGCAGTGATCCAACGTTGTGGGTACCAAAAACGACATCCACATAAGGTGCTTTCTTTAAAATAATTGATTGATCTTTCTGCGCTAAACATCCCCCAACAGCGATCTGCATATTCGGATTTGCTTTTTTAATTGGTGCGAGAAAACTCAAATTTCCATACAACTTATTATCGGCATTCTCTCGAACAGCGCATGTATTAAATACAACGATGTCCGCTTGATTGCCTGCCGTAACGGGTATGTAGCCCGCCTCATCAAGTAGTCCAGCGATACGTTCAGAATCGTGAACGTTCATTTGACAGCCATAAGTTTCGACTGTGTACGTGCGGGTCATGCGCTAAGACTATCGGTGCTTTAGAGTGCTAGCACCTGCTGTTTGAGCGTCGCTCGATCAACAACTAATACATGATGATTTGGAAGGTTTTTCCATCCGGATTGATCCCAACCGCTTGATGCAACGACTAAATCACCTTCATTGAACTTATAAAAGAGGTCGTAATACCCGTCAACTGCCCAACTTGGTTTACGTTCAGGGTCATGTTCGCAGATTGTTACGAAATGAGATTCAGTCATCAACATGGCGTTAATACTTGAGAAGTCGTAATTTTCTTTGATCTCGCGCACCGCGCTAATCACGCCTTCGACCAAACCATGTTTTTCTATTTTGCTAAGAATAAAGTAGAAATATCTTTCACTGTCTGTTTCGCCTTTAATTTCGCTTTTGAATTTATCGGATATTGCAGAATCCAGTGCATTCGCCGGATAAATTGCTCCGTTATGAATGAAGCTGTAACCATGGCTAACAAATGGATGAGTGTTATTTTCACTTACCGGAAGTCCTGTTGTTGCCCAACGTAAATGCAGCAACGCGCCATCAGTTTTCGAATTAGAAATAGTTTCGTTAAAGGTTTTACTATCTTTCGCAATCTCAGGTGCTCGAGTCAAATGCGACTCCGTTGAATTATGTTCGAAGGTTGCTACACCCCAGCCATCGCAATGTACAGAGGAAAGACTTATAAATTCTGGCAGTTTTTCACCGACTGCCTCCGCGAAGGATTCAGGTTTTAAAGACACGTAGCCCAAAAGACGACACATTTTCTGACAAACCTCTTCCCTTAAGGGCACACTTTGAAGTAGAAAGGCTACCTCGGTGGCCTTCATCGATCCAGCACCAACAACCATGGATCAAGGTGTTCCATGGTTAAAGCGGCACAGGAGGAATGCAATTGGTAAATACACATGATGCTGACGCAGCGAAACTTGCTGAACTAGGGTACAAACAAGAGTTTGACCGAAAGTGGAGTGGTTTCCATAACTTCGCAATATCTTTCTCAATCATTTCGATTCTTTCGGGATGTTTTACAACTTTCGGACAAGCTTGGAATAACGGTGGTCCGGTTGCTATTTCTATCGGCTGGCCTGTTATCGCCTCCCTAATCATGATCATCGCATTGTGTATGGCAGAACTTGTATCTGCGATGCCAACTGCAGGTGGCATCTATTACTGGGCATTCAAACTGGGTAAGCCAATTCACGGCTGGATGACTGGTTGGCTGAACTTGGTAGGTCTAATTGCTGTAACTGCAGCCGTTGACTATGGATTTGCAACTTTCTTTGTAACAACTGCAAATCTTTATAATGACTACTTCAATACATCCAATTTGAACCAAGTTTTCGTGGTGTTCCTAATTACTATTGCTGCACACATCGCATTAAATGTGTGGGGGGCAAAGGTAATCCACTCACTACAGACGATCAACGTTTATTGGCACGTTGTCGGCGTAACCGCGATCATTTTGATCCTCGTTTTCATCCCAACTGAACACCAAACCGTTAACTGGGTATTTACAACTCAGATCAACAACTCAGGATTTAGCGCCGATGCA
>CAEZSK010000020.1_pt1 | contig 10051 bp, 5 predicted proteins | sample 7263931 | NCBI WGS metagenome assembly CAEZSK01 (sample SAMEA6813775, study PRJEB35770) | uncultured Actinomycetes bacterium | biome: Freshwater; feature: Freshwater reservoir; material: water | place: Czech Republic | collected 2017-04-14 | depth 0.5m m
AAGGTGCAAAGTCTCTTCGCGGCGGAAAGATGGAAGATGTCATCTTCGCCGGAACAAGTGGGCGAGCACCTTTAGGTCGCGCAGAAGTTTCTCTAACTATCGATAACACAGATGGCGCACTTCCAATTGATTACACCGAAGTTACGATTTCACGAATTCTTTTTCGTAACGGACAAAGTGAATATCAGATCAATGGCGAAGCTTCTCGCCTATTAGATATTCAGGAACTACTAAGCGACTCAGGAATTGGTCGCGAAATGCACGTCATCGTTGGTCAGGGCCAGCTAGATGCAATCTTGATGGCTACTCCGGAAGAGCGTCGCGGATTTATTGAAGAAGCTGCTGGAGTTCTAAAGCACCGCAAACGTAAAGAAAAGGCGTTACGTAAATTAGATTCCATGCAAGCAAACTTGGCTCGCGTTCAAGATTTAACTGTCGAACTACGTCGCCAACTTCGTCCACTTGGCAAGCAAGCAGAAGTTGCCAAGAAGGCAGCAACTATTCAAGCTGATTTGCGAGATGCCAAACTCCGCCTACTAGCTGATGACTACATAACTCTTTCCAAGACCTTAGATGCAGAAGTTGCAGATGAAACGGCGCTTCGTGAGCGTCGCTCACAAGTTGAAGAAGAAGTTGAAAAAATTCGTTTGCGCGAAGAAGCACTCGATGCACAAGCGGCAATCGAAAGCCCTTTATTGATTGCCGCCCAAGAGAACTTCTATTCACTTAGCGCTCTTCGTGAAAAATTTCGTGGAACTCAATCTCTGGCACAAGAACGCTCTCGCTTCTTGGCAGAAGAAGCTGAAGAAGCACGAAATTCTGGTCGCGATCCAGAGGCGCTAGACATTGAAGCAGCATCACTTCGCACAGAAGAGGCACAACTCCGAGCCGAAGTCGCGCTATCGAAGCAGGCTCTTTTAAAAACTACTCAAGATCTTGCAGACTCTGAAGCTTTATTAAAAGCCGAAGAAGATAAAATCGCGGCAGCAATGCGTGCGATCGCTGATCAACGCGAAGGCACTGCTCGCCAAGAGGGCCACATCAAATCTCTAGCCGCACGTCTTGATGCAATTGCTGAAGAAATTGCTCGCTTAACAAAGGCTCGCGATGATGCTCAGGCTCGCGTAGAAAGCGCACAGCGCGAATATTCGACTTTCGAAATGGATATCGCAGGCGCCGACGCCGGCGAACTCGGATTGGACTCAGAGTTTGAAGTAGCCAAGCAATCTCTGGATGCTGCAAAGTTAAACCTAAATAATTTAATTGACGCCGAACGCGCCGCAGATCGTGAACGCAACGCAACGGAATCAAAACTCGAAGCGATGCTTCTTACTTCTCAATCACGCGATGGTGGTGCGGCGCTGATTAAGGATTCACGAGGACTTTCAATTCTCGGCACGATCGCATCACTTATTCAAGTCGATAGCGGATGGGAAGCAGCAACTGCTGCAGCGCTGGGATCTCTTGCGGATGCGATTGTCGTTCGTGATCTGACTTCAGCGGTCAGCGCACTTACGACTTTACGCAGCGAGAATTTAGGCCAAGCTGATGTTTTGGTTTACGAACCGGGTTCAAACCCAAATTCATCGATCCCTGCAGGACTGACGCCGTTAACTTCTCACGTTCGCTCTAGCCAAATTTCAGAGCTGCTTAATTCCTTGCTCGCGACAACCGTTGTTGTAGAAAGTGCTCGAGATGCAGAAGGCATTTTGCGCTCAAATTCATCACTAACTGTCGTAACTCGCGATGGTGATGTTATTTCGGCAAAACGAGCTCGCGGTGGTTCGGCCTCCTCTACCTCGTTGATCGAGATTAACGCTTTAGTTCAAGATTTAACAAAGAAGCTAGAGACAATCTCTCATAATTGCGATCGACTGAAATTTGAAATCGCTACTGCACAAACGGAAGTGGATACTAAGCAAGGTTTATTTGATGTTGCATTGTCTAAACTAAATGAATCAGATGCGCGAATAGCAGCTCTTACCGAACAATTAGCCGTATCGGGTCAGAATATGAAATCTGCTTCCGCTGAAGTGGAACGATTGAATTTAGCAATTAGCGAGGCAACGTCTGCTAAGGGTCGCGACGAGAATGAACTCTCTATCGCATCAGCGCAGTTGCAACAGCACGGAGACATCGCAGAACCAGATCACAGCGCCGCTGAGAATTTACGAAATCGAGTCTCACTCGCGCGTACTTCTGAAGTTGAAGCGCGACTTGCAGTTCGCACCAGTGAAGAGCGAGTTGATTCCATCGCTGCGCGTGCCAAGGCTTTAGAAGATGCAGCAAATACTGAACGCGAAGCTTCCGAGCGCGCAGTTTCACGTCGTGGAGCCCGTGCCCGAGGCGCGCTAATTTCATCTGCGATTGCCGAAGCAGCTTATGAAGCTTTGATTCACATCGAACGTTCCATCGCAAAGGCTGCGACAGAGCGCGCTCGGCTAGAGGCATCACGTTCGGACCGTGAAGGTGAAACTCTTACTGTTCGCTCGCGTGGTCGGGAACTTGCAACTGTTCTTGAACAATTAACGTCGTCAGTGCATAAAGACGAAATCGCCCGAGCAGAACAACGTATGCGCATAGAGGCTCTGGAAGTTAAGTGCGTTGAAGAGCTAGGTGTCGATACAGCAACTTTGGTAAATGAATATGGCCCTCAAAATGATGTTCCTACATTTATGGAAACAGAAGAGGGCGAAATCGTTGCCACCGAATTGATTCCGTATCGCCGAGATCAGCAAGAGAAGCGTCTCGCCGCAACCGAGCGTTCATTAACTTTGCTTGGAAAGATTAACCCGCTAGCCCTTGAAGAGTACAACGCACTTGAAGAACGGCTTAAATTCTTAGCGGAACAACTAGAAGATTTAAAGCGGACCAAGAAAGATCTGCTCGACATCATCAAGGAAGTAGATGATCGAGTTCAGCAGATATTCATGGAGGCATACACAGAGACTGCTAAACATTTCGAAGATATTTTCGCGCGCTTGTTCCCGGGTGGCGATGGTCGATTAATCCTTACTAATCCAGATGATCCACTAAATACTGGCGTTGATGTGGAAGCTCGTCCACCTGGGAAACGAATTAAACGTCTCTCACTTCTATCTGGTGGAGAAAAGTCACTTACCGCTGTAGCCATGTTGGTCGCAATCTTTAAATCTCGACCAAGTCCGTTCTATGTGCTCGATGAAGTTGAAGCAGCACTGGATGATGTGAACCTCGGTCGACTCTTGGTGATTTTGGAAGAGCTACGCGAGAGTTCACAGTTGATCATCATCACTCACCAAAAGCGAACCATGGAAATTGCGGATGCTCTTTATGGCGTAACAATGCGCGGTGATGGCGTTACAGAAGTTATTTCGCAACGCTTGCGTGATTCTGAATCAGCCTAGTTAACTTGGTGTGCTTTGGGAATATTTAGTAAATTCGTCGCGAAGATAAAAGGACAATCAACTGCAGATCCTTTAGATTGGCAAGAACTCGAAGCGGAACTACTTGGCTCCGATCTTGGCCCAACTCTTACATCGCAGATAATTCAGAGCGCAAAGTCAATTAAAGGTGATGATGCAATTTCATCTCTTACACAGATTTTAAATGACCATCTGAGTTCCCAGCCGCGAAACTTGATTAATAATGGAGCGACCACAGTTGTCATGGTCGTAGGCGTAAACGGTACTGGAAAAACAACGTCCGTAGCCAAACTCGCAACTCACTTAAAAACTTCTGGCAAGTCAGTCGTACTGGCTGCAGCAGATACTTTTCGTGCAGCGGCAGTCGACCAATTGCAAACATGGGGTAATCGCATCGGTGCTGAGGTTGTTTCGGGCAAAGACGGAGCCGAGCCTGCATCAGTAGCCTTTGATGCGGCTACACGTGCTAAAGATTTACAAGTTGACTACTTGTTAATAGATACAGCTGGCCGACTTCATAACAAGAATGATTTGATGGCCGAATTGGAAAAGGTTAAGCGTGTTGTCGAAAAATCGCTGATAGTTAGTGAAGTTCTATTGGTTATAGATGCCACGACAGGTCAGAACGGCATTGCACAAGCCAAGATATTTACCGAAGCAGTTAAGGTAACGGGATTAATCGTTACTAAGCTCGATGGCACGGCTCGCGGCGGCGTAGCTTTGGCGATTGAAAGCGCTCTTGATATCCCAATTAAGTTCATCGGCACCGGCGAAAGTGATCAAGATTTCGCCGAATTTGAGCCCGCCCTCTATTTGTCGGGCTTGATCGCCGACTAATCCTTCGATTTCTGTAACAAGGCCGTAACAAAAAGGCTGATTTTGTGACCCCGTCTTAACCTAGAAAGTGAACCCCTGTAACCCGCCATGGGCATCTTTAGCCCATCTCAACGGCGAGGTTTCGTAAGTAATAAGTGAAAGAAGAAACTAATGGAAGAGATTGTTCTGAATTCAGGCGATACCGCTTGGGTATTAGCTAGCACTGCTCTCGTTCTCTTGATGACTCCAGGTCTCGCATTTTTCTATGGCGGCATGGTTCGCACGAAGAGCGTTTTAAATATGATGATGATGTCGATGATTACAATCGGAATCGTAAGCATTCTTTGGGTTATCTATGGATTCGAATTGGCATTTGGTTACAAAGGCGAATCTGCTTGGTACGGCAACATTTCTTTATCGGGCCTCGGGGGATTGGTCAATGAATTTACAAACAACGGTGGAATTTATCCCATCCCTGTTTTAGTGTTCGCAGCGTTCCAATTAATGTTCGCAATCATTACTCCAGCACTTATCTCAGGTGCTATTGCAGATCGTACAAAGTTCACTGCGTGGGCAGTATTTGTTGCAGTTTGGTCAACTCTTGTTTACTTCCCAGTCGCGCACTGGGTATTCGCATTCGGAAACAAAGTTGGTGACGTTGTAACAGGTACTGGATATCTTGCTGGAAAGGGTGTGCAAGATTTTGCGGGCGGAACTGCTGTCCACATCAATGCTGGTGCAGCTGGACTCGCCTTAGCTTTAATTCTTGGAAAGCGCGTTGGTTGGCGTAAAGAAGCCATGCGTCCACACTCATTGCCATTGGTAATGCTTGGTGCGGGTCTCTTGTGGTTCGGTTGGTTTGGCTTTAACGCTGGATCATCACTTGCCGCCAATGGAACTGCTGGTTTGGCATTTATGAACACGCAAGTTGCAGCAGCGGCAGCCTTGGTTGGCTGGTTGTTAGTTGAAAAGATTCGCAACGGACATGCAACTTCTCTTGGAGCAGCTTCGGGTGCGGTAGCAGGATTAGTTGCAATCACTCCAGCTTGCGCTTTCGTTGCGCCATGGGCTGCTGTAGTCATCGGCCTTGTTGCTGGTGCAATATGCGCTCTTGCAGTCAGTATTAAATATGCGCTTGGCTTCGATGATTCACTTGATGTGGTCGCTGTTCACTTAGTTGGTGGAATTTGGGGATCACTGTCTATCGGATTGTTCGGCACAAGTGTTGTAAACAGTGTTGGTCTTGATGGACTGTTCTATGGCGGCGGTACAACGCTGCTAGGTAAGCAAGCGCTAGGCGTTGGCTTGGTATTTGCATACTCATTCCTAGCCACATTGATTATCGGATTCATTATCGAAAAGACGATTGGTTTCCGAATTAAGAAAGATGCCGAAGTAGAAGGCATTGATCTCAGCGAACATGCTGAAACTGCTTATGAAATGACTAGCTCATCACGTGGAGGTTCATTGCTATGAAGTTAATTACAGCCATCTTGAAGCCATTTAAGTTAGATGAAGTAAAAGACGCACTGCAAGCAGCAGGCGTAACCGGGATGACGGTCTCAGAAGCCAGTGGCTTTGGACGTCAACGCGGTCATACCGAGGTTTATCGCGGAGCCGAATACACCGTTGATCTTGTGCCAAAAGTTCGTCTTGAGGTCTTGGTCGATGATAAAGATTCAGCAGCGATTGTCGATGTAATCGTAAAGGCAGCTTCGACAGGTTCAATTGGCGATGGAAAAGTTTGGACAACACCAGTTGATTCAATCGTCCGTGTACGTACGGGTGAACGTGGAACGGATGCGATCTAACCTCCAGATCGCAAAGTTCTAAGTCATCAGCAGTAGATAAGTAAGATAGTTACATGGGTACACGTGAGCGTCGAGAGCGATCGAACGAGAGCGATCGTCTTTTAAACTCACTCTTTACTGGTGTAACAGGGGTAGCACTCGCCGCGGTCGGTGGTTACGGCCGCGGCGAGTTATCTCCCGGTTCTGATCTAGATATTCTCTTTCTACATAATGGTCGAACTGACGAGAAGACTCTCTCTGAATTAGTTAACAAAGTTCTCTACCCGCTGTGGGATAAATCCTTTAAAGTTGATCATGCGGTACGCACTCGTACTGAAACTAGAGATGCTGCAGCAGATGATCTCAAAGTTGCTCTTGGTTTATTGGATATACGTTTAATTTGCGGCGACGCCGATTTAGTAGCGGCAGTTCAACACGATGCGATTGACGACTGGAGAAGTCGTTCGCGACAACGACTTAACGAACTACGAAAATCTTTATCAGAGCGCCATGAGCGTGCTGGTGAACTGGCATATTTGCTGGAGCCTGATCTAAAGGAAGCGCGCGGAGGACTAAGAGATATCACGGCTCTTCGCGCCGTGGCTCTAAGTGGGGCTGTAGCTGTTTCGCTAGAACATATCAGCAGTGCTGAATCTACGCTCATGAACGTTCGAGAAGCCCTGCACATTGCAACCAATCGAGATAAAGATCGTCTCTTATTTCAAGAGCAAGACAAAGTAGCAGAAATATTAAATTACAAAGATGCCGATGAATTAATGAGCGCTGTTGCACAAGCGGCTCGCTCAGTTGATTACCTTTTAGAATCAACTTGGCATCGCCTAGATCATCGTGGCAAGGATGGATTAGGAAGATTTATAAAGAAGCCTCGCGCGACTCAAGTATCTCCCGGAATAATCATTGCGCATCAAGAAGTATCAATAAGTGAAAATTTTGATTTATCAACAGATCCGGTAATAGGAATACGTGCCGCCGCAACGGCGGCACAGGCGGGTTTACCAATTTCTCCAAGCACGTTGCAACGCTTGATGAGTTCTTATAAGACAGGACTTGGAAAATTACCTAGTCCTTGGCCGCGTGCAGCTCGTGAAAATCTAATCTCCTTAATTGGCGCTGGATACCCAATGGTTCGTATCTGGGAAGGGCTCGACCAGGAAGAAATTCTTTTTGATTGGCTTCCAGAATGGCGCGCTGTTCGTTCTCTTCCACAGCGAAATGCTCTTCACCGTCATACCGTTGATAGACATATGGTTGAAACGGCGGTCTTTGCCGCTGCTCTAACTCGCAATGTTCACAGGCCCGACCTTTTGCTCTTTGCCGCACTCTTTCATGATTTAGGAAAGGGAACGCAAGAGGATCACAGCGAAAGAGGCGAGCGACTTATTGAACCTCTTGCAAGACGGATAGGTTTTACTGAATCTGATATCAAAACGCTAAAAATTTTAGTTAAATATCATCTACTTCTAAGTGCTACAGCAACCAGAAGAGATCTAGATGATCCAGCAACTATTGCATCTGTTGTAGCGGTTATTCCTGATCTACAAACTCTGGAACTTTTACACGCACTGAGTATCGCTGATGGTCAAGCGACTGGACACGCGGCCTGGAGTAGCTGGAAAGAAAGTTTGTTAAGTGATTTAGTAAACCGAGTTACCAGTGCTCTTACTGACAACACTGTTGCGATGCAGCCAGAATTTACTGAAGAACAACGAGCTTTCGCTCGCACAGGAACTTTGCGAGTAAATATTGAAGAGCGAAGCCCAGATTTCGCAGTAGAAATCATCGCTCCTGATAAGCCCGGTTTACTTTCAATAGTTGCCGGCGTTCTTAACTTATCTCGATTCGATGTCCGCTCGGCAAGAACACAAACGGTTGAAAATAGTGCGATTATGAAGTGGATTGTTACCCCGAATCAATATGCACCTACGGTCGATGGTAATTCCATTCACAAGATGATTTCTGATGCCCTGACGGACGCAACAGATCTAACCGAAAGAATCGCCAAGAGAATTGCAGATTACGCATCTCTCCCATCTATACCAGTCCCAAAACCGATTGTGGAAACTTTCTTAGATGCTGCCACTGATGCCACGATCATTGAAGTTCGCAGCCATGATCGCCCCGCACTACTTTTTGGCATTGGAGACACCATCACTAAATGTCAGATTGATATCAGATCGGCGATTGTTACAACACTTGGCGCCGAGGCGATTGATACTTTATATGTAACCGAAATTGGTGGCGGCCCATTAACGGCGCAAAGGGCACAAGAAGTCGCTGAAAGACTATCTGCGGCTCTGGCGTAGTATGAGCGCCTATGTTTGATTCACTATCTTCTAAGTTAACCGGTGCATTTGCATCCTTGCGCTCTCGCGGCAAGATAACTTCTTCTGATATTGATTCGACTTGTTCAGACATCAGAGCAGCACTTCTTGAATCAGATGTTGCCCTTTCTGTCGTCGAGCCTTTCATCGAGACAATTAGAATCAAATCTTTGGCTGCCCTGCCTACTTTGCAGTCAGGGACAAATCAAGCCCAAGCAATTTTTGAAATTGTAAATACCGAGCTAGTTGAAATTCTCGGGGGAGCGGCCAGACGAGTACGTTTCGCCAAGAATCCACCCACAGTAATTATGTTGGCAGGATTACAAGGAGCCGGAAAAACAACACTTGCTGGAAAGCTTGCAAAGTTTTATGCAGATCAAGGAAATACTCCACTATTGGTTGCATCTGACCTACAGAGACCAAACGCTGTTAATCAATTGCAAGTCGTTGGAGAAAGCGTTGGAGTTCCAGTTTTTGCACCCGAGCCTGGAAATGGAGTCGGTAACCCAGTAAAAGTCGCTGAACAATCCTTGGCTTACGCAAAAACAAAACTTTTTAACATGGTCATTGTTGATACCGCCGGTCGGTTAGGTGTAGACGCCGAATTAATGCAACAAGCAATTGATATCCGTAATGCAATCAAACCAGATGAAATTCTCTTTGTTGTCGATGCGATGATCGGACAGGATGCAGTCAGAACCGCAAAAGCATTTGAAGACGGTGTTGGGTTTGATGGAGTGGTGCTTACCAAATTAGATGGTGATGCACGTGGCGGCGCAGCGCTATCTATAGCCAAGTTAACCGGCAAGCCAATTATGTTTTCTTCAAACGGAGAAAAACTGAGCGATTTCGATATCTTCTATCCAGAGCGAATGGCGTCGAGAATTTTGGGTCTCGGAGATGTTGCAACGTTAGCCGAGCAGGCTAAGAAAGCTTTCGACGGTGAAGCGTCGGCTAAATTAGAAGAAAAGTTCGCGCGTGGAGATGATTTTACGCTTGAGGATTTCTTAGAACAGCTGGAAGCAATGTCGAAGATGGGATCAATGTCCAAGCTCTTGGGAATGTTGCCAGGTGCGGGCGCCATGAAGAAGCAGATCGAAAATTTTGATGAATCTGAAATAGTTCGGACTAAATCAATTGTTCAATCAATGACTCCACTAGAAAGACAAGATCCAAAAGTTTTAAATGGTTCACGCCGTGCCCGCATCGCACTTGGTGCTGGCCGCAAAGTTCAAGATGTAAATTCATTGGTAGATAAATTCACCGCCGCTCAGAAAATGATGCGTCAGATGCGCAAGGGTGGGGGAATGCCTCCTGCGATGGCTCAGGGAATGGGAATTCCCGCCGGCATGGGCGGTCAACAATTTGGCGGGCAAAAAGGACAACCACCAGCAAAGAAGAAGTCGAAATCTGGCAATCCAGCTAAACGTGCGGCCGAGGAGCGCGGTTAACGCCTCAATTTCGCATCTGCAGGCGTTAATGGCAAGATTAGCCTCCTGTTGAGGGGCCCTCTACCCCCACAACATCCATATCCAAAGTTGGACCTTGTAAGTGCGCACCCCGCTGCACCGATCGAGAACCGACACACTTTTTAGGAGCACTACTTCTTTGTCTACAAAAATTCGCTTAATGCGCATGGGAAAGATCCGCACACCATTTTTCCGCATCGTCGTAACAGATTCACGTAAAGCACGTAACG
>CAEZSK010000021.1_pt1 | contig 10004 bp, 11 predicted proteins | sample 7263931 | NCBI WGS metagenome assembly CAEZSK01 (sample SAMEA6813775, study PRJEB35770) | uncultured Actinomycetes bacterium | biome: Freshwater; feature: Freshwater reservoir; material: water | place: Czech Republic | collected 2017-04-14 | depth 0.5m m
ATGCGTGATGCCAAGCTCACACAGATTTATGAAGGCACTAATCAAATCCAGCGCATCGTTATGGCGCGAAATTTACCTAGTATTTAAATTATCGACTAAATCGCAACAACAGATCAGGGGTTGCCGCAGCGCTAAGTGGAATATCAAAATCTTCACGAGGCAAATCTTCGCTAGATATTTCATCTGGATGAATTAATCCTATTGTCCAAGCTTTCATATTTGCCAACGCGCGATCGTAAAAACCACCGCCTTGCCCCAGGCGGTAACCAGATCGATCAATTCGTAGCGCAGGAACAATTACAAGTTCAATTTGTGAATTATCTGAAATAGCCGGTCCAGTTGGTTCAATTATCTTCTTTGAAAATTTGCTAGGTGATAACTCCGAATCGGCGCCATTCCATCTAACCCATTCCAAGTTCGTGCCACTAATTCGAGGCAAGTACAACGATTTTCCGTTCTTTAACAACGCCGCATTTAATTCCTTGGTGCTGGGTTCGTCACCATAAGAAATGTAACTAGCGATATTTTCTGCTTTGGCAAACTCGAGTGATGCGGCAAGGTATGCAAAAGAGTGATCTATATATCTTTCGTGGCGTTCAAAGCGATAGCGAGTACGGAGATCAGATTTCTCACTCGATGCGCTCACGTAAATCCCCAATATTTGGATGCTAAAGAAGTATTGTTGCCGATTATGACAGACCGCACGCGCGTAGATGAGTTTCTCTCCTCACTTATTGCAATCTGTCGACCGCTAGAACCCTTTGATATGGCGCTGCTTGATGCGCATGGCGCAACTCTTGCCGAGGATATTTATGCAGGAGAACGGCTTGTACTCAAAGCTGGATCAAGAATTCGCTCCACACAAATTGGTTTAGCGGCATCAATAGGTCGCGACCATCTGCCTACTAGGCCACATCCTCGCGTCGTAGTTCTCTCTGCCGGACCTGATTTAGTCGAACCTGGCAAAGAGTTAAAAGAAGGCGAAGAATTCGAAACTAATTCTTGGTTGTTAACAACCGCTGTACGCGAAGTCGGAGCCGTTGCTTACCGAGTACACACAATTCCAGATGATGAGTCTGAACTTCAGGCGGTAATTGAAGACCAATTAGTTCGCGCTGATTTAATAATTATCAGCGGGGAACGAAAAGATGATTCCTTCGATTTAATCACGCGCACTTTGGCTGCATTGGGTGAGATAACGACGGTAGATATTGCAATCGAATCTAGTGGCCGCCATAACTATGGAGTTATTGGCCCAGACAAAACTCCGGTGGTAACTCTGCCGGGCGATCCCGTGGCTGCATATATCTCTTTTGAATTATTTATTCGCCCGATGATCCGAACTATGTTAGGCGCTGCCACCATTCACCGTCCATCAATTAAGGCAAAGTTAGAGAAAGCAATCACATCATCTGGTGGTAATCGCTCTTACATCCGCGCGGTGCTTTCTGAAGATGGCGCATCAGTTATGCCACTTCTTTCCCAAGGATCTAGTGCTCAGGACGAACAAGCCACACTTTCGGACGCTAATGCATTCATTGCAATCCCCGAAGGTGATGTAAACATTTCTGCCGGCAGCGATGTAACAGTAGTTGTGCTCGAACGCCGTTACATTTAAAGATAGAGAACGGTCGTAAAAATGTCAGAGCACTGGCCAGTAATTTTAAAGACTGATGATCTAATTCTTCGCCCGCTGCGAGTTAGAGATCGCAAACGTTGGGCTCAAGTTCGGGCTGAAAATAAAGAATGGCTGAGCTCATGGGAAGCCACTCTTCCAAAAGTGCCAGGTGAAGATAGTTCAAGCAGCCTGCCCTCTTTCTTTGAAATGGTTCGTTGGCATAAACGTGAAGGCCGTCAGGGACGTTCGTTTTCAATGGCGATTTGGCATGTAAATCCGCAAGGTGCGAATCTGATTGGGCAGATCACAATGGGCGGGGTTATGTATGGCGCAATGCGCGGCGCCCACATTGGATATTGGATAGATAAGGCATATGCCAATCGTGGTTTCACTACTAAAGCGGTTCTTGCCCTAACCGAATTTGGATTTGAAAGCCTTAAATTGCACCGAATTGAAATAAATATCCGCCCCGAAAATGAGCCCTCTATAAGAGTCGCCCAGAAAGCTGGCTATTTATTTGAAGGCTTGCGCCAGCGATATTTACACATTGATGGAAGTTGGCGCGATCATCACTGTTATGTCAAAGAAAATTCTCGGGTTAATTAGCCCTCTAAATCCACGCTCTGAACGGGCCGCTCCCTTAACCTTGGCTCATCATGGCTTCCGGAATTATCTATCTAGCAATCATCGGCATGTGGGCTGCTTATTTCCTGCCGCGCTGGGTGCACGATAGAAACGAGTTCTCGGGAAAGAGTGTCGAGAGATACAAGAGTGCACTTCGCGTCGTTGCCAGTAATTCACCCGGTGGAAGTTCGGGCACCGGAGTAATTCACACTGATTTAGATCGTGAAGCAAAAATTGCACAACAGTTAATGCGTCGCAGAATTATTTTTTCACTAATTATTATTTCTTTTGTCATGACGATTGTGGGTGCAATGATGCAAACTCTCGCTATTTCATTTATTGGAATTCCAGTTGTGGGATTCATTCTTTATCTAGCGCACGTGCGTCATCAATCCAATACCGACCGTGCTCAGCGACGCCGTGTAACACAGCTGCATCGCAGTACTGCCGGCGTTTCTTCAACTAATTTATCTGAAGTTGTAGCACCAAAACAAAGCACAGAACATTGGATTCCACTTTCCGAACGCGAACTAACTGGTGTAACAATTCTGCCTAAAGGAACCGCCGCCGCTCGAGGCGAATGGCAACCAAATTCTGTTCCGGTTCCTACTTACGTAAATGCGGCTAAGGCGATTACCCCCAAGCGTGTAATTGATTTAACAACACCTGGCCAATGGAGCGAAGAACAAGAACGTATCGAGCGTGAAGCCCTTGCTGCCGCTGCCCCATCTCGAGATGAAATCTTTGATCAGCAGCTTGCCGATGAAGCGGTTGCACGCCTTAAGCAAACTCGCGCGGCTAACGAATAACCTTTAAATCCAAGAAGGTAGCCACATTCGGGCGTGCCATGCATCATAAGTAATTACATCGCCGGTAAAAAGAGGCAGGAAATAAATGAAATTTGCAAGAATTAAAAATCCAACAAAGCCTGCTAGTGCGTAAGTATTTCTCTTATTTTCAAAGTGCAACAGTGCCGCATAAACACAATAAATAATCGCCAGTATCAAAAAAGGCTCAAAGATGATGGAGTAAAAACTAAACACGGTTCGCTTTTGAAAGAAAAACCAGGGTAGATAACCAGCGGCGATTCCGGCAACAATAATATTTAATGGTGGCTCATAACGCTTAGTTGCAAATGATTTAATCCAGAAGCCAATTACAACCGCGATTGCAATCGTTCCTAGCCACCAAAGAAATGGAGTGCCGAGCGCCAATACTTCTTGCGAACATTGTTCTGTGCCGCAATTTTTAGGTGTTTCATAAAAGAAAGATGTTGGCCTTCCCATGATCAACCAACTCCAGGGATTGGCCTGATATGAATGTTGCTCAACAAGGCCGGTATGAAAGCCCAACATTTGTGAGTGATAGTGAATGAAGGAAGCAACTATATTTTCAGAATAATCACGTGCCCAACCAAGGCCACTGACAAACCAACCGGTCCACGAAATTAAATAAATTGATATTGGAACAATTGAATACTGCACAGCAGTTTTAATCGTGGGTCTAATTAAATCCCTGCCCGTGTGATGAGTAAAGGTTCGATAAATTGCCACAATTCCAAAGAGCGCCAAGTAATAAAGTGCACTCCATTTTGTAGATATTGCCAGCCCAAGTGCGATACCGGCCCACCAATGCCAGCGCATCAGAAATAAGTACGTAGCCAATAGAACGAAGAAAGATAAAAAGATGTCCAGCAGTGCGGTGCGTGAATGTACTAGTGCCAATCCATCAACTGCCATTAAGAAACTTGCCGCAATTGTCAGAAACGAATTGCGAAATAGTCGCTGTGCGATTAAGGCAATCAACACGATCATTGCCGTACCCAATATTGCCCCGCTAAAGCGCCATCCAAATTCGGTGTCCCCGAAAATCTTGATACCCAGCGCAATCAACCACTTGCCGATAGGTGGATGGACTACAAATTCCGGGCCATCGCCCGCGACTTCAACGCCATGAGCTAAATAATCTCTCGCGCCATCTACGTAATAAACTTCATCAAAGACAAAACCTTTTGGAGTCCCCAGATTAATTAACCGCAAGGCCAGACTGATTAAAGCGATCGTGCCAACGTAGATGCGGGTTTTCACAGGCTTAGCGTACTGAGAGGATGTACCCGTGGCACTAACGATGGCGGCAACTCCTCTGGGAAATCCAGGTGATGCAAGCCCACGCCTAAAAGATGCAATTGCAAACGCCGAAATTATCGCAGCCGAGGATTCACGTCGCTTTCATCGTTTGTGTTCAGATATTGGCGTTACTTTCACCGGGCGAGTAATTTCTTTTTTTGACGGTAATGAAACCGAACGTAGCGAAGAAATTTTGCAATACCTACATGCTGGCAAAAATGTTTTGGTTGTCTCGGATGCAGGAATGCCAACGATTAGCGATCCAGGATTTCGTTTAGCGCGAGATGCAATGGCACAGAACCTAGAAGTTAAAGTTATTCCCGGACCAAGCGCACCGGTGATGGCAGTTGCATTATCTGGACTCGCAACCGATCGTTTCTCATTTGAAGGATTCACACCTCGCGCACTTGGGGCGCGACAGGCAGCTTTTGAATCATTGCGCTTTGAAGAACGCACGATGGTCTTCTTTGAAGCACCACATCGATTAGTCGAATCGTTGCAAGATGCCTTAACTATCTTTGGTAGCGATCGACGTGGAGCAATCTGTCGCGAGATGACTAAGACCTATGAAGAGACTATCCGTGGCTCTTTAGCCGAATTGTTGGATTGGGCAAATAGCAAAGAAGTGCTTGGCGAAATAACAATGGTTATTGCGGGCGCCGAGGTTGGGACTGCAGAAAAATCAGCTGATCAAATGGTAAGCCGTGTCCGTGAATTCGAGGCCGCCGGAATGGATCGAAAGAGCGCTATTGCAACGGTGGCAGATGAATTCGACCTGCCAAAGCGGATCGTTTATGCAGCGGTAGTTGATGCCAATAAGATGAGCAAATGAAGTCCTTTTACCTAACAACGCCGATTTACTATGTAAATGATGCGCCTCATATCGGCCATGCATATACAACTGTTGCCGGCGATGTATTAACTCGTTGGCACCGCCAACGTGGAGAATCAGTTTGGTTCTTAACAGGTACTGACGAGCACGGCCAAAAGGTTATGCGCACCGCCGAGCAAAACAACGTTGCTCCGCAAGCATGGGTGGATCGCTTAGTTCAAGAGGCTTGGAAGCCAAATTGGCAGAGCTTAAATATTGCCAATGATGATTTCATCAGAACAACTGAACCAAGACATACCGAACGAGTTCAAAAGTTTTTGCAGTCACTTAAAGATTCTGGCCATATTTATGCAGGTAAATACGAAGGACCATATTGCGTCGGTTGTGAAGAATTTAAATTACCTGGTGATTTAATCGATGCAGATGGCGAAAAACTCTGCCCAATCCATAGCAAGCCAATCGAACTTGTAAATGAAAATAACTGGTTCTTTAGACTCTCAGCTTTTGTTCAACCTCTGCTCGAGCACTATCGCGCTAATCCAGATGCCTGCCAGCCTGAAAGTGCGCGCAATGAAGTTATCTCATTCCTCGAAGGCGGAGTAACGGATCTATCCATCTCACGTTCCACATTCGATTGGGGAATTCCTGTTCCATGGGATACCGAACAAGTTGTCTACGTTTGGTTTGATGCGCTTCTTAATTACGCGACAGCTGTTGGTTTAACCGATGCACCAGATTCTGAAGGCGGAAAGAAATTTGCCCAAACTTGGCCGGCAGATGTGCATTTAGTTGGAAAAGATATTCTGCGCTTTCACGCTGTTATTTGGCCAGCGATGTTGATGGCCGCAGGTTTGGAAGTTCCAAAGAAAGTATTCGCACACGGATGGTTATTAGTCGGTGGCGAAAAGATGAGCAAGAGCAAGCTCACTGGAATCGCGCCATCCGATATCACCGATCATTTCGGCGTTGATGCTTTCCGTTATTACTTCTTGCGTGCAATTCCATTCGGCAGCGATGGCTCTTTCTCTTGGGAAGATATGTCAGCACGCTACACATCAGAACTTGCTAATGACTTTGGAAATCTTGCATCAAGACTTGCTGCGATGATTGAAAAGTATTGCGAAGGAAAGGTACCTGCAATCGCTACGGATGCAGTTCTTTCAAGTGCGCTTGCCGCAACGGTTGAAAAGGCGGATGCCGCAATGGTTGCCCTTGATTTTCAGGGTGGCATAAACGCAGTTATGGATTTCTGCAAGAAAGTAAATGGATACGTAACCGAAAAAGAACCTTGGATTTTGGCGAAAGATCCGGCAAATAAAGCAGCACTCGAAGAAGTTTTGTACAACACAGCCGAATCACTTCGTGCCCTCGCTGTTTTATTGCATCCCGTGATGCCTGCAACTACCGAAATTCTGTGGGAAAGCTTGGGCGCTAATGCATCTATCGGATCATTGGGCGATCAAACTATTTCTAATGTTGCTAAGTGGGGTCAATTGCCAGAAGGAACTGTTGTTACAAAGACTCCAGTTCTTTTCCCACGACTCGAGACTAAAGAGTAATTTTCAATGGCAGATCGCCACAATCGCGATATAGATCGCCCAATCGCACCGGCGCCTAAGCCCCTTCCTGTTCCAACCGTTGACGCACACGCACATTTGGAAATTGTCACTAATGAAGCGCCAGATTCAGATGCAGTAAAACAAATTTTGGATGATGCCAAAGCAGTTGGCGTTGATCGTGTTGTTCAAGTTGGTTATTCAGCCGAACAATCAAAATGGTGCGTAGCAGCTGCTGAACATTTTGATGATCGCGTTCTAGCAGCCGTTGCCCTGCATCCCAACGAAGCGCCAGTAGTTCTAGATATGCAGGCGGATCTAAAAATTATTGAGGAGTTGGCTGCGCACCCACGGGTACGTGCAATCGGTGAGACAGGACTTGATTATTTTCGTACCCCACCGGAATTACGAAAGCGGCAACAAGAATCCTTTAAGTGGCATATCGAATTAGCCAAGAAAACAAATAAAGCATTGGTCATTCACGATCGTGATTCACATGATGATGTTTTATCGATCTTGTTAGAAGTTGGTGCTCCCGAAAAGACGGTCTTTCATTGCTTTTCAGGTGATGTAGATATGGCCAAAATCTGTATAGATCGCGGGTATATTCTTTCATTTGCAGGAACGCTTACCTTCAAGAATGCACCAGCGCTGAGAGATGCGGTAAAACTTGTTCCGTACGAACAATTATTGGTAGAAACAGATTCTCCTTTCTTAGCGCCGACTCCCAATCGGGGAGCGTTAAATACCCCGGCACAGATCGCCAACATTGTGCGCGCTATGGCTGAAGAACGTAACGAAAGTGTGGCGACTTTGGCGCAGGCGTTATCAGATAACGCCGAGAGAATATTTGGTTCATTCGCTGCCGGATCCACCCTATGACCTTGTTGGGCGCTGCTGAAATTCGAGCACTTGCAGAGAAACTAGATTTAAAGCCAGCTAAAGCACTCGGTCAAAACTTTGTAATTGATGCAAATGTTTGCCGCAAGATCGTGCGCACTGCAGGTGTTACTGCAACAGATATTGCGCTGGAAATTGGTCCAGGTCTTGGTTCACTTACTTTGGCTTTAATGGAAGAAGCGGCCAGCGTCGTAGCAGTTGAAATAGATGCACGTTTAGCTAACCAACTTCCACTAACCGCCCAAGTACATAGCGATAGACCTGAGTTATTAACCGTTATAAATCAAGATGCGCTTCAACTCAAAACACTACCGATGGAGCCAACAGTGTTGGTGGCAAATTTGCCGTACAACGTTTCAGTGCCGGTATTTCTTCACTTGCTAGAAGTTCTGCCGACTTTGCGCAGTGGTGTAGTTATGGTGCAAGCCGAAGTTGCAGATCGTCTGGCTGCTAAACCAAATACGAAGGAGTACGGAATTCCATCCGTTAAGGCTGCTTGGTGGGCTGAGGTTTCTGGAGCAGGATCAGTGTCGCGATCAATTTTCTGGCCCGCACCAAATGTAGATTCAAAATTAGTGGGATTCAAACGTCGCGCTACGCCAGGTGATGAAACGCTTCGCAAAGAAGTCTTTGCAATAATTGACTTGGCATTTGCGCAGCGCCGCAAAATGTTACGAGCCGCTCTCTCATCGCGTTACGGTGGTTCGGCAGCGGCGGAAGCGCACTTAAGTGCGGCCGGAATTGATCCGACGCTGCGTGGTGAATCACTTGATATCCATGGTTTCTGCAAAATCGCGCAACAAGGTTTAGAGTCTTAGCGTGCCCCAATCAACCAGTTCATCCGTAACCGTGCGAGTTCCAGCCAAGATAAATTTACAATTGGCAGTGGGACCCCGCGAAGCCGATGGATTTCACAATCTGGTTACTGTCTTTCAAGCAATTTCTATTTACGATGATGTGACAATCACCAAATCCGAACCTGGAAAAGGAATAACAATTGCAATCTCCGGTGATCACACACACGGCGTGCCGGCAGATGCTTCAAATTTAGCGGTAAAGGCAGCACAGTTAATTGCCGACGAATACGATTTTGCAATTGATGCTCATATAGAAATTAAGAAATCTATTCCAGTTGCCGGTGGTATGGCAGGTGGCAGTGCCGATGCTGCAGCAGTAATTGTTGGTGTAAATGAGCTCTATAACTTAGAAATTTCTCGTGAAGAAGCTTTGGAATTCGGGGCCAGATTAGGCAGTGATGTTCCATTTATGATCACCGGCGGAACCGCAATCGGTCAAGGTCGTGGCGATCAATTAACTGCAGCACTTTCACGGGGCACTTATCACTGGGTATTAGCACTTTCCTCCGTAGGACTTTCGACTCCTGCGGTTTATCAAGAATGTGATCGTCTGCGTTCTGGCTTAGAAATTGCAGCACCGCAAACAAGTGATGCCCTGATGCAATCGCTATTGGCCGCAGATCCAAAAGCGGTAGGTCTGGCGCTTCAAAATGATCTGCAATCTGCGGCTTGTTCGTTACGTCCAGCACTTACTTTGGTGCTAGATGTTGGCGAAGAATATGGAGCACTTGGTGCAATTGTTTCCGGTTCGGGCCCCACAGTTGCTTTCTTGGTTGCAGATGAAGAACAAGGTTTAGATTTGGCAGTTGCGCTTACTTCAAGCGGCGTTGTCGGCAGCGTGGCACGTGCTTATGGTCCCGTGCCCGGTGCCAAAGTAATTTAATTCTCTTCTAAGTGAGCAGCTAGAGTGCTCAATAATTCTGCTAACGCGTTTCGTTCTTCACGACTTAAACCAGTAAGCAATTTTCGTTCATGATTGAGCAGACCTTCAAGAGCTTTATCTACAGCGCGCATTCCAGATGCAGTCAAAGTTACGAGAGAACCGCGTCCATCGGCTGGATCTGGTTGGCGCGTAATCAATTTCATTTCTTCTAAATGATCTAAACGATTCGTCATGGTGCCACTGGTAACCAAAGTTTCTTGCATCAAAGCGCCGGGAGAGAGTTGATAAGGATCTCCAGCGCGACGTAGCGCGGCCAGAACATCGAAGCCCCAAGTTTCTAAATCTGCAAAAGCATCACGGCGCGCAATATCTAGATTGCGGGATATTCGAGAGATTCGACTAAGGACTGCGAATGGACTGAGATCCAGATCGGGGCGCTCACGCTTCCAAGCCGCAATAAGGCGGTCGACTTCATCACGGTGCGCGCTCATAGAGGACAGGTTAGCGGCGCTAATGGTCGCGAGCACTCATTGTTATGAGGGAGAATATGCGTTCCGCCATTGTGTAGTGGCTAGCACATGGGCCTTTGAAGCCCAGGGTCCAGGATC
>CAEZSK010000022.1_pt1 | contig 9545 bp, 10 predicted proteins | sample 7263931 | NCBI WGS metagenome assembly CAEZSK01 (sample SAMEA6813775, study PRJEB35770) | uncultured Actinomycetes bacterium | biome: Freshwater; feature: Freshwater reservoir; material: water | place: Czech Republic | collected 2017-04-14 | depth 0.5m m
AACGCAAAAGTGGCAGTTTTGTTCCCCGATGTTGAGGGCGGAAAGAAGTTAAATCGCGGATTGCCTCTGGTGAAATGGTTCTTAGCGATTCCACATTACATTGTTGGCGCGGTTTACTTACTGATTTCTCTCGTTGTAACTGTTATTGCTTGGGTTCAAACTTCAATAACAGGCAAGTATCCAAAGTGGGCCGGTGAAATCGTTTTCGGCACAATTTCATACTGGAACCGGGTTCAGGGATATATGTTGCTTCTGGTAACGGATAAGTACCCAACTTTTAGACTTAAGTAATTACCAGCGCGCTATTTAATTCGGAGCGAGTTTGTAACAACAAAGAGCGAACTAAGCGCCATCGCAGCAGCGGCATACATCGGAGTTAACAATCCAGCCGCAGCTATCGGCAGTCCAATAACATTGTAAGTAAATGCCCAAGCAAGGTTAGATTTGATTGTTTTCAAAGTTCGCTTTGAAAGTTTAAGAGCATCAACAGCGCTCATTAATTCTGGTCGCATTAAAGTTATGTCGGCAGTAGCAATTGCGGTATCAGTTCCTGTGCCCATGGCCATGCTTAAGTCGGCACTTGCCAACGCTGCGGCATCATTAATGCCATCGCCAATCATTAAAACAGTATGGCCCGATGATTTCAGCGCATTAACGCGCGCTAGCTTCTCTTCAGGAAGTGCCCGTGCAATTACGTGCTCGCCCTTAATTCCAACCAAACGAGCGATAGCTCCTGCACTCTCTTCGTTATCGCCAGTAATCAACCATGGGGTTATTCCGCCCTCGATAAGCGCAGAAACGGTTGCCGCAGCATCGCTCTTAACTTGGTCTCCGATAGCAAAGACCGCAATTGCAACTCCATCCCAAGCGAGTACTGCAACGGTGTAACCGTTCTCTTCACCACGAGTAATTGCATCTTTAATTGCCGGATCAAATTCAGTTGCACTGTGCGCTATTGCTTTAGGTGTGCCAATCAGAACTACGGGGGAGATTGCTCCAAGTAAAACGCGACCTGCCACCCCAGCCCCAGGTGTTTGTTCAAAATCTATGACATCGCTTCTTGATGCACCCTTAGAAAGTGCGTGAGATGCAATCGCTTGACCTACCGGATGATCATTGGAAAGTTCAAGTGAAAGCGCGGTAGAAAGAATGGTTTTTTCATTTAAGTAACTAGCAAAGTCGACGCCCAGTACTTTATGCGCACTGGTTGGAATTGATATTTCCTGAACTTTCATCAAACCAGTTGTAAGCGTGCCAGTCTTATCAAGTATTACAACATCGACTTTTCGTGCTAGTTCTAAGACTCGTGGTTGACGCAAAACAATTCCGCGAGCTGCGCCACGACCGGATGCGACTAAAAGTGCGACTGGAGTCGCTAGCCCCAGTGCGCAAGGGCAAGCGATCACCAAAACGGTAATGGCTACTTGAATTGATTGCGCTATCGAGCGCCCTGCACCGTCATTACCTAAGTAATACCAGCCAAAGAATGTGCCGATGGCAAGCACCGTAACGACTGGAACGAATATGGAAGCGATGCGATCTGCCACACGCTGAATTGGCGCTTTTTCACCTTGTGCTTGCACCACCATCGAACTGATTCGGGCAAGTTCGGTATCACTTCCAATACGAGTTGCGCGGACAATAATTCGTCCATTGTTATTTAACGATGCCCCGATTACACGTGAACCAGGAGATATTTCAACTGGTGTTGATTCACCGGTGATCATTGAGTTATTTACCGAAGATACGCCCGAGATCACTAAACCATCAGTCGCTATTCGGGCACCTGGTTTAACTACAAAATCATCGCCAATTGCCAGTTCGGAGATTGGAATAATTACCTCTAAACCATTTCTTAATACGGTTACTTCTTTGGCGCCAAGTGCCAACAAAGTTGCAAGGGCGCTACTCGCACGATGCTTAGCGCGAGATTCCAGGTGACGTCCCAAAATTACGAAGAGCAAAACCCCTGCCGCAACCTCGGTATACGTATCACCGGTGCCGGTGGCATTTGCGTAGATAGACCAACCAAATGCACTGAGTGAGCCGAGTGAAATAAGTGAATCCATAGTTGGGTGGAAAATATTGCGAAGCGCCGCACGATGAATTGGGAGTGCAACTAGAAATATCAGTGGCGCAGTTAATCCGATAGCTAGCCAAGCGGTTGGTGAATAAAGTGGTGGAAGAATATTTAGCGAATCTAGAACACGAAGTATTTCGTCATCAATTCTTTGATGCCATTGCTGAGCCATGGAGATTGCAATTGTTGGCACCGCGAAGATGATTGCGAAAAAAAGCGCTAGACCAGACTTTCTGCTGTGAAGAGCTGGGTTTGCACCATTTTCAACAAATGTCGCCGAATAGCCCGCACTCTTTATCTTTTTGATGATTTCGCTATTCTTAATGTCAGCTGGTGCCAAAATGTGAACGGTTTCGGTCGCAAAGTTAACACTGGCACTCACTCCGTCTATATCTTTCAGTGATTTCTCAATTGAATTCACGCAGGACGAGCAAGTCATTCCAGAGACAGAAAAAGTGCGCGGTTCAACGGCCATTCAATTTATCTACAATCTTCTGGTGAATCGCTGAGTTTGTAGAGAGGCCACTGCCACCCAAACTTCCGTCTACGCCCGCGGTATTTGTGAACCTACCACCGGCTTCGCGAACAATGATGTCAAGAGCGGCCATATCCCAGATTGCTAGCTTTGGTTCAATTGCAACATCAACAGCGCCTTCGGCAACCAACATATGCGACCAGAAATCACCAATACCGCGCGTACGCCATGCTGTTGCCAGAATCTCTTGGAATGGCGCCAGACGATGATCCCAACCAATAAAGTCAGAATAGGAAATGGAAGCATCTTTTATTTCGCTAACTTGAGAAACAGAAATCTTCTTTGGTGCTCCACCGTTTACCGAAACAAATGCACCATTTCCTTCGCTGGCATGCCAGCGACGAAATAGCGCAGGCGCACTAACCACTCCTGCAACAACAACTTCAGAACCATCGCTCTGTTTTTCAATTAAACCAATCAGTGTTGCCCATGTTGGAACACCGCGTAAGAAATTCTTGGTGCCATCAATTGGATCAATCACCCAATAACGCTCTGCACCCGCGGCATCTTCACCAAATTCTTCTCCGACTATTCCATCATCTGGGCGATGGCTCTTTAGCAATGCGCGGATGGCTTCTTCGGATGCTTTATCAGCATCGGTTACGGGAGTGTTATCTGGCTTTGTGGTTACGACTAAATCTAAAGATTGGTAGCGGGCTAAAGTTATTGAATCTGCAGCATCGGCTAAGCGCATGGCAAGCGCTAGGTCATTACCCCGCGTAAAGGACATGCTGTCAGTCTAGCGCGGGCGGGTTTGAATCTTTGAGTTCAAGCAAGGTGCGCAAACTGGCAACGCGCGCAGTACGTTCGTTATTTACAACGCCCTTTGGCGCAGCCCATTCATTTAATTGGCATCCCACTTCGTGGTGTGAGCAATTAGGCATGCAATTTTGAACAACTTCAAATAGATCGCCAAAGGCGGCGACGATTCGATTGGAATCTAAATGCGCGAGCCCGAATGCGCGAATTCCAGGTGTATCAATAATCCAACCATCTTTAGGTGATAAATCTGCTGCCAGCGGCAGAGCAATTGCACTAGATGAGGTGTGGCGACCACGACCGGTTACATCATTTACATCTCCGGTTACTCGATCGGCATGAGGTACGAGAGCGTTAATCAAAGTTGATTTACCCACCCCAGAATGTCCAACAAGAACAGATGTTTTGCCATTTAGAAGTGCAAATAATTTATTTAAATCAACTTCTCGCGAATCGGATTTAATTGCAGCTGTTGCAATTTCAACGCCGAGCGCTTCGTATTCGCGCATGAAATCTGGAATAGGCGCCACATCAGTCTTTGTTACTAAAATTATGGGTTTGATGTTTTCGTGAAAGGCGCAGACCAAGAAACGATCAATCAAGCCGCGACGTGGTTCTGGGTTAGCGGCAGCAACGACAATTACCAGTTGGTCTATGTTGGCAACGATCGTACGTTCCATTTTGGCTGCATCATCTACGGTTCGACTAAGACTATTGCGACGTGGTTCGATCGAAACTATGCGGGCCAGTGAACCAGTTGTTCCGGAAACATCGCCAACTAAATTTACTAAGTCGCCAACGACAACAGATTTTGGGCCCATCTCGCGAGCTTTCATCGCAGTGACAATCACACCTTCATCGGTGATGCATGTTGTGCGGCCGCGATCAACAGTTGTTACAAGTGCGCTGATTGCATCGGCGTGCGCAGGACGATCTTTACTGCGTGGACGAGTACGGCGACTTGGGCGAATGCGAGCATCGGATTCGTCGAATTCGCGTGGTGTCATGAAATCAAACTCTGCCAAAGTCCAGGGAAATCAGGCAAAGTCTTGCGCGTTGTTGCCACATTTTCGATCTGTATATCTTCAATTACTAGGCCGATAACTGCCCCAGCAGTTGCCAGACGATGATCATCGTAAGTATGAAAAGTTCCACCATGTAAGCCTTTACCAAAGGCACCCACTGGGGTTATGCGAAGTGAAGTTTCATCTTCAGTTACGTTGCCACCAAGTGAGTTAATTTCGCGGGTTAGCGCAGCTAAGCGATCAGTTTCATGCAGTCGAAGATGTCCAATGCCTCGCAAATGTGAAGGAGAATCTGCAAGCGCGGCAAGGGCTGCTATAGCTGGTGTTAATTCGCCAACATCATGCAGATCTATATCAATACCGTGAATATTTTCACCGCCAGTAATTGTTAGGCCCTCATCAGAAAAGGAAACAATTGCGCCCATTTGTGTCAAAATTTCACGAAGTTGGTCACCTGGTTGCGTTGTTTGCTTTGGCCAATCGGCGATTGTTATTGAACCACCGCAGACCATTGCTATAGATAAGAATGGCGCAGCGTTGGATAGATCTGGTTCGATTACTAAATCCACACCGTGAAGAGCACCGGATTCGACGCGCCAACTCTGGGCAGTCTTATCAACAGAAACAGTTGCGCCAAAATCACGCAACATCTGAACAGTCATATCGATGTGAGGCATTGATGGTAAAGCTCCACCTTTGTGTGTTGCTGTAATTCCATTGCTCGTGCTTGGTGCAATTAAAAGAAGTGCCGATAAGAATTGGCTCGATGCGCTGGCATCTATAGTTAGCGCACCACCGGGAATACTTCCTTTGCCCTTAACCACAAGCGGAAGTGAATAGCGACCGTCATGTTCAATTTCGATTCCGAGTTCTTCAAGTGCGGCAATTACTGGGCCAAGAGGGCGTTCGTAAGATCTGGGATCGCCATCAAATGAAATATCTCCTTGAGCAAGCGCCGAAAGCGGCGGAAGAAAACGCATTACCGTTCCGGCATTTCCGACATCTACTTTTGCTGGGCCTTGCAATTTTGCAGGTGTAATTTTCCAAGCGAGATCGCCAGATATTTGTTCATCGACAACGCCAACACCCATCGCCTTCAAGCCAGCGACCATTAGTTCGGTATCCCGCGAAATCAGCGGACGCTTCAAGACTGATGGTGAGCTGGCTTGAGCAGCAAGAATTAGCGCGCGGTTGGTTACCGATTTTGATCCCGGAATAACTACTCGCGCGCTGACTGCATTTCTTCCACGTAATGGAGCGGGCCAGAGCATAAGCGGCAGTCTACTCTCTACCCATGTGCGGTCGTTATGCCCAAGCGCAGGGGATGGACGAGATCATCGAGAGATTCGATCTTGATGGATCACTCGTTGATAAATCTCTGCCACTGAATTGGAATATTGCACCCACAAATGAGATTTACATTATTCGCGACAATCAGCAAGGACGAATTCTAGATAGCGCATCATGGGGCTTAATCGCTCCCTGGCAAAAGAATTCAACAGAAGCGCGAAATTCGCAATCACATGCAATTAATGCGCGAAGAGAATCAATCCACGAGAAACCAACGTTCCGCCAAGCATTTCGAACAACCCGCTGCTTGATACCGGCGACTGGTTACTACGAGTGGGCTACATCCCTCGGTAAATATCCGCCAAAACAACCTTTCTATATTTCATCGGCGCAGGAAAATACTTCTCTTTCAATCGCAGGAATTTGGAGCACTTGGAAAAATGAAAGCGGTGCCGAGATTCAAAGCGCTGCAATTATTACTCGCGAAGCAGTTGGTGAACTGGCAACAATTCATAGCCGCATGCCGGTCTTTATGCCGAAAGATCGTTGGGATACATGGCTTGACCCAAAGAATCGCGAAATCGAAACTTTAATTTCGCTGATGGAAATTCCTGATCCGGCAAGCGGTTTGCAAACCCGTCCTGTTGCTCCGCGGGTAAACCTGGTGGCCAATAACGGACCTGAACTAATCGAACCCTTCGAACTTGGAGAAGCGCAAACGCTCTTTTGACCGTTCCTTGACAGGCATTTTTAACTCCTTTGGGATAGTGTGTAAGAGATGGCATCGAAAGATTTAGTCCTAGAAAGCGCTACCGACCGCAACGCTCGGTTCGAGCGCGATGCCCTTGTGTATATGGACAAGTTATACGCAGCCGCACTTCGTTATACAAAGAATCCAGAAGATGCCAGCGACTTGGTACAAGATACATATTTAAAAGCTTTTAATTCCTTTCACCAATTTGAAGAAGGAACAAATTTACGCGCTTGGTTATATCGCGTACTTACAACAACTTTCATCAACTCTTACCGCAAAGATCAACGCCGCCCACAGTTGGCGGCAGGTGAACTTGAGGATTGGCAATTAGCCGAAGCGCAATCACATACAAGTGATCTTGGTAAATCAGCGGAAGTTGAAGCGCTAGAAAACCTGCCTGATAGTGATATTAAACGAGCACTGCAAGAGATTCCTGAAGAATTTCGCATGGCGGTTTATTTGGCAGATGTAGAAGGATTTTCTTACAAGGAAATTGCAGAAATCGTTGGCGCTCCTGCCGGAACAGTTATGTCTAGATTGCACCGTGGTCGCAAGTTGCTGCGTGAGAAGTTAGCTGACTATGCAAAAGAACTTGGTTACACAACCGACTCCAAGAAATCTGGGAAGGAGGAGAAGTCATGAGCCACATTGAAGAAATTCCATGTATCGAAGTTCTCTCCTCCGTTGTATTTATCATCGAAGGTGTTATCGAAGAGACTCATAATTCTCAAGCGATCACATCACACCTGAACTCTTGCCCTGCTTGCCAGGCTGAAGTCGAGCATGAACAAGCGATGCACCTTCTTATGCAAGATGTATTGCGCCGTTCTTGCGACGAGAAAGCGCCGGAGGATTTGCACCGCAGTATTCACGAAGAGCTACTTCGACAAGCAGCGGGCGGATCTGGCGTAACAGAAGTCGTAACTCAATTCAGCATGACTGAAATCTCTATTGAAATAGATGAATTTGGCAATGTGGAACATCGAGAAATACAAATAGAACAGACCCACGTTGAGCGCTATGAAGACAGCTGAGGAAATTATTGGTGCAGTTGGCTTTTCGGTAATGACCGTACGTCCCGGCGACACATGTCTTGCAATGGGAATATCAGATCTACCAATACTTGCACCGGGCCACTTGATGAGCGTGATGGAGAGCGCTTGTGTAGCCGCACTTGTTGAACTTTTTGAAAATGGTGAAACTACAGTCGTTGATAAATTTGATATTTCGTTAATTGATTCGGTTGGCGTCGGCGCTGAGGTACGTGCAACTGCGCGATGCACCGAAGTAGTAGACCGAACAATGATCTTTGAATGTGATGTTTACGAAGGCGAACGCCATATTGCTTATGCTGTTATAGAAAGAACGGCGGTCGAACGAGTATCTTTCCTCGCGCGAACCGCCGCTCAATCGTTAATAAACTCTTCAGATAATTAAGCCTTCTTGGTCTCCCAGAAGATTGCTGCAATCTCATCGATCTTTGCGATCAAATTATCTGCAACTGCTACATCCTGAGTTCCCTTTGTGCCGGCTGCTCCAGCTAACTTTGTGGCCTCATTAAATAGTGAGTGAAGGTTTGGGTACTTCTCAAAGTGTGGCGCCTTAAAGTAATCAGTCCAGAGAACCCAGAGGTGCTCTTTTACTTGGTGTGAGCGCTCTTCTTTAATTGCAACTGAACGTGCGCGGAAATCTGCATCTGGGTTGGCCGCATATTTTTCCATGCAAGCTTTAACTGAAAGTGCTTCGATCTTTGCTTGTGCTGGATCGTAAACGCCGCAAGGCAGATCGCAGTGAGCGTGAACAGTTACCTTTGGTGTGAAGAAGTTCTTCATTTTTTCTCCTTTGTCGCGACTTAAGTTTAATTCAAATCTTCTATGTGTGAGACTACCGCCCATGAGCCTCTTTGGCATCTTCGGGCGAGTAATCGTCGAGGGCACTTCCATGCAGCCGACCTATAACCCGCTGGATTGGTTACTTGTTCACTATGGCTTCTTTGGAAAGAAATTCTTGTTTCTTCGCCTCGGTGATGTGGTTGTTATTGAACGCGAAAATCAGCCTGGCATTTTCTACATAAAGCGCATCACCGAAATCGCACTAGATGCAAACGGGAAGAAAAGTTATTACGTGCGCAGCGACAATGAAGCCGGAACAGATTCCAGAACTTGGGGATATTTAGGCGAGTCTGAAATTGTTGCAAATGTGATTGGGCGAATTAAAAGAAATTAATTCTTAGCGAGTAAAGGCTTCATACATCAAAGCCTTTGCCTCTTCCTCGTGCAAATGGTGGTTACCAGTTGCAGGAGATGCGGATGCGCGACGAGAAATGCGTCGTAATACACGACCATCGACTGCAGTGCCGCCAATAATCTCAGTTGTACTTAAGGCAACGTGTGGCCATGGTCCTTGGTTGGCAGGCTCATCTTGCACCCATAGCAAGTTGGCATTTGGATGTTTCTTCGCTTCAACTTCCATCTGTGCAACAGGGAATGGATATAAACGTTCAACGCGAACAATTGCAGTGCTGTTGTCATTTAGCTTGGCACGTTCGGCGACTAAATCGTGATAAATCTTTCCGGAACAGAAGATCATGCGAGATGCGTTATTAACGGTTGAATCGCCAATTACCGGCAAGAAAGTACCTGATGTGAAATCGCTAATTGATGAAGCAGCGGCACGAAGACGAAGCATCGATTTTGGAGTAAATACAATCATTGGACGACGCTTTGGATTTGCCGCATGGAAGCGAAGTAAGTGGAAGTAAGAAGCTGGGGTCGAAGGCTGCGCAATTGTCATGTTCTTCTCTGCGGCAAGAGATAAGAAGCGTTCAATACGCGCAGATGAATGATCTGGACCTTGACCTTCATAACCGTGCGGCAGGAGCAACACAACAGATGATCTTTCGCCCCATTTTTGTAGCGCTGAAGAAATAAATTCATCTACGACAGTCTGTGCACCATTTGCGAAGTCGCCAAACTGACCTTCCCAAAGAACAAGTGCTTCAGGTCGGGCTACTGAATAACCGTATTCAAATCCCATTGCCGCATATTCAGAGAGAAGTGAATCAATCACGAAGAATTGGTTCTTATCTGCAATGAGTGAAGA
>CAEZSK010000023.1_pt1 | contig 9494 bp, 10 predicted proteins | sample 7263931 | NCBI WGS metagenome assembly CAEZSK01 (sample SAMEA6813775, study PRJEB35770) | uncultured Actinomycetes bacterium | biome: Freshwater; feature: Freshwater reservoir; material: water | place: Czech Republic | collected 2017-04-14 | depth 0.5m m
TCGCACGCTTGGCAGGTACAGCAGTCTTTGATCCAAATGGAGATCCAGTTGGCAAAGTCCGCGATGCTGTCGCAACTTTACGTTCCAATAATCAGCCACCGCGCATTCTTGGCCTCGTCGTCGAAGTTCCTCTACGCCGCAGAGTTTTTGTTCCGATCACACGAGTTACATCGATCGAATCAGGCGCAGTTGTAATAACTGGACTCGTAAATATGCGTCGCTTTGAATCTCGCGCTGGTGAAATATTGGTTTTGGGTGAATTACTTGATCGCTCAATTAACTTAAATGAAAACGGCGAATCTGTCGTTGTCGAAGATATGGGCATGGAACAAAACCGCACCGGTGATTGGTTTATAAACCGTGTTCACATTATGAAAAAAGGCCGCGGACTGCGTCGCAAAGGTGCGACATCAACGGTTGCGTGGGAAGAAGTAACTGGCTTCACTCTTCCTGAACACAATCAAGGTGTTACAAATCTTCTTGCCACAATCAGTAATTTGCGTGCTGCAGATTTAGCTGCAGTAATTCAGGATTTAGCACCAAAACGCCGTGTTGAAGTTGCACGTGCACTTGATGACGAGCGTTTGGCAGATGTTCTCCAAGAAATGGATGAAGTCGAACGCGTTGCCCTTCTTGCCGAACTTGAAGGCGAACGTGCCGCAGATGTCTTGGGTGAAATGGATCCTGACGATGCCGCAGATTTACTCCGCGAAGTAGGAGAAGAACGTGCGCAAGCGCTGATTGAACTTATGGAACCAGAAGATGCCGAAGATGTCCTGCGTCTGATGACCTATGAAGATTATTCCGCTGGCGGAATGATGACGACCGAACCAATTGTTATGAGCGCTGACAATTCTGTTGCAGATGCTCTAGCAAGTGTTCGCGCTAGTGAAGTTTCACCGGCACTGGCATCTCAAGTATTTGTCTGCCGCCAACCACTTGAAACTCCTACGGGACGCTATATCGGATTGGTTCATTACCAAAGACTGCTTCGCGAGCCACCTTCAACTTTGCTCGGTTCAATCGTTGATACAGATACGCAAGGGCTAAATCCCAACGCATCTCTGCATGAAGTTTCGTCATACTTAGCCAGTTATAACTTGTTATCCGTGCCTGTTGTCGATGCAAATGATCGTCTGCTTGGCGCTGTAACCGTCGATGACGTATTGGATCACTTGTTACCTGAAAACTGGCGTTTGGAACACCGTGATTCAACTCGCGGTACTGGTCCGATACTAAATCTGGGTGATGTTTCAGGAACAGGTACTGATTCTGAGGATGTTCGATTAGATAAATCTATGGAAGAGGAGGCTCGCTAATGGCACGTTCAATGATTTCCCGCCACAGCGGATTAGATACTCCGCGCGAATCCCGTCGTTCATTGCGCCCAAATTATGATCCAGAGGTATTTGGCAGATTATCCGAACGCTTCGCTCGATTCTTAGGAACCGCTCGATTCTTGGTTTATATGACGGTATTTGTTCTGTCATGGGTTTTATGGAACGCGTTAGCTCCACGAGATTTACGCTTCGATGACTATCCATTCATATTCTTGACTTTAATTTTGTCGCTTCAAGCATCATATGCTGCGCCGCTGATTTTGTTGGCACAAAATCGTCAAGCAGACCGTGATCGAATCTCCCTTAACGAAGATCGCGCGCAAAATGCTCGCTCAATTGCCGACACGGAATACCTAACTCGCGAACTTGCCAGCTTACGTATCGCACTCGGTGATGTAGCAACCAGAGATTTCATGCGAAGTGAACTTGAAGATTTGCTAAAGGATTTACGTACTAAGCCCGAGTCTGACTCCAAGTAAAGAGTTTGTACGGACCATTAGTTTTTCTGCAATTGCTGCAATTGCGATAGCGCTAGGTGAATCTGGTTGTGCAACAACAACAGGTTTTCCATTATCTCCACCTGTGCGAAGTTGAGTACTAAAGGGAACTTTGCCCAAAAGCGGAACTTCGCCACCGACCAAAATTGATAATCGCGAGGCAGTTTCTTCTCCCCCGCCTTCACCAAATAATGAAATTTCATCTTGGCAGTTTGGGCACGGAAATGCCGACATGTTTTCAATAACGCCGACAACTCGCTGGTGAATCTGATGGGCGATTCGACCGGCTCGTTCTGCAACTTCAGCAGCTGCAATCTGCGGAGTTGTAACAACTAAAATTTCTGAAGTTGGTATTAATTGACCTAGAGATATAGCAAGATCGCCAGTACCTGGAGGTAAATCAATTAAGAGTAGATCTAGGTCGCCCCAATAAGCATCCGATAAGAGTTGTTCAAGGACTCGGTGCAGTAACGGACCTCGATACGCGACTGCATCAGATCTTTCGGGCTTAAACATTTCCATGGAGACAACTTTTACGCCGTAGGCCTCAAGCGGAATAAACATTTGATCAATTGCTGTTGGACGTTGTCCCATCAAACCCATCAAACGTGGAATTGAATGTCCATAAACATCGGCATCGAGAATGCCAACTCGAAGTCCACGTTGTGCTGCTGAAATCGCTAAATTGGCAGTTAACGAGGACTTTCCCACGCCGCCCTTGCCAGATGCAATACCTAGAACTCTAGTCAAAGATTCCGGCTGCGCGAATGGAATGAATTTTTCTCGTCCACCGCGCAATAACTTCTTAACGTTATTTCTTTGCTCTTCAGACATAACACCAAAGATGATTTTTACTTCAGTAATTCCTTCAACCTGGACAACGGCTGCAGTTATATCTGAACGAAGCCGATCTTGCATTGGGCATCCAGAGATCGTCAATAAGATTTTTAGTTCTGCGGTCGCACCGTTTACGGATACAGATTCGACCATACCCAAATCTGGCAACGGCCGATGAAGTTCCGGATCTGAAACCGTGGCCAGAGCAGCGTTTATGAGATCGATAGTTGTCATAATAAATCAGGATCTAACTTAGCTTTGAATTTCGGCTTCACATCATCTTCTTCATCTAAAGCGCTAGCAATCTGTTTTTTAATAAATTTCTTGGGATGAAGATCTGATGGTTGCAAATCTTCAAAACCTGGACCTAAATTTTGACGCAAATCAGCGGTCAGACTCTGGGAGATATTGCGAATCTTCTTTACTAACTTCGCAGCATCGACTGCCAAGTTTGGAAGTCGCTCCGGGCCGACCAAAATTATTGCTAATACAGCCAACCCGATAATCTCGCCCGCACCAAAGTCAAAGAACATAAAGTTACTTACCCGCCTGCAAAGTCAGTGTCGCCGTTGCAGTTACATTATTGCGGGTATACGTGAGAACAACTTTGTCTCCAACGCTTTTTGAGCGAATAGCCACGATCAACTCTTCAGAAGATAAAATTGTTCGACCTTCAAATTTTGTGATGATGTCTCCGGGTTTAAGCCCTGCAAGAGCCGCGGGTCCTCCTGGCAAGATTGCATTGTCAGTTTTTGAAATCATCGCGCCATCGCCCTCATATTTCATATCAATCGATACGCCGATAACCGGGTACGTGGCTTTTCCATTCTTAATCAATTGATCTGCTGTTTTGCGCGCTTGATTAATTGGAATAGCGAAACCGAGCCCAATGGAGCCGCTCTGCGAACCGAAGGAAGAACCAAGTGTTGCAATCGCAGAATTAACCCCGATTACCGCACCGGTTGAATCCACTAGTGGTCCACCAGAATTACCTGGATTAATAGCGGCATCCGTCTGTAGTGCGTTGATGAAAGAATTATCGTTACCGGATTCACCTGCAGTGACCGCGCGGTCCTTAGCGCTGATGATTCCCAAAGTTACTGTTCCAGATAGACCAAGTGGTGAGCCAATAGCGATTACTGAATCGCCCACTGCAACTTTGTCACTATCGCCAAATTGAAGTGCAGTTAATCCAGTGGTCGCGATTTTTAGCACAGCTAAGTCATATGCAGAATCTCGGCCTATTACCTTGGCCACAAAAGTTTTACCGTTATTTAATGTAACTTCAATTGAGCCTTTAGCTGCAACCGCTCCGGCAATCACGTGGTTGTTAGTCAAGATGTATCCATTACTTTCAACTACGAAACCCGTTCCGGTCGACCCACCATTTTTAGCGCTAGCTTCAATAGATACAACAGATGGAATAACTCGCTTTGCAATGTCTGCAACTGAACCAGGTGCTCGCTCAATAGAACTAGACGATCTAGATAAATTTATTGATTGGCCAAAGAGAGATCCAGATGAGGAAGCACCAAATATTGCTCCAACAAGTCCCGCAACGAAGGCAAGGAGAATCGCATTGGCGCGAGTTATCAGATTCGCCTTGCCATTTTTGTTGGCAGGAATCCACCAAGGACCTTGTGAACCAGTTGGTTGCGAATTACTCATAAACCCATCTTCCTACAGTTTCGTAGCAAGTAACAAACCATCACCTACGGGTATGAGTGAACTCACCCAAAGGTCTGTCTCTTTTTTCATGGTTTTCCCAGCCTCGCGAAGCGCAACCGTCTTCGGGTCGCGCTGTGCTGGATCGGAAACTTTTTCACCGCCGAAGAAATTATCGATTACAAAAACACCACCACTTCGCAGTACGCGATGCGCCTCTGTAATTGCAAAAGGTAGATCTTCAGGATTGTGGCGGAATATAACCATGTCGTATGCGCGGTCAGCCAATTTTGTCATTACATCCATTACCGGATTTGTTATCAACCTAAAGCGAGCCGCCGCGATATCTGCTTCTTGCAGCGCAATTTTGGCAGCATTGCTATGTTCCATTTCATCATCAATTGAAGTCAAGGTGCCGCTAGAAAGCATTCCCTCAAGAACCCAAAGAGCACCGACTCCTGCACCTGTGCCAATTTCTACGACTGATTGTGCGGAGAGAATGTGTGCCAAATGCTTTAAGTAAGCACCAGTGCCACTCGATGCATCAATGGCTCCAATTTCTTCGCCGCGTGCGCGAGCTGATTTCTTTACTTCATCCTCTTGGATAAAACTCTCAGCGTAAGTATGTGGATCAATCATCACAGTGTTGTCAGCCATTCAATAAGGAGGCGAACGCCGTAACCGGTGCCGCCTTTGGGATTTTCGCCTGAGTCACTTTCGCTTCGCGCGACACCTGCAATATCTAAATGCACCCAAGTGCGCTCTCCGACAAATTGTTCAAGAAATAAAGCAGCCGTTATAGATCCAGCGCTGAAATTCTTCTTTGCTGTTACGTGACTTAAGTCAGCAATCGGACTTTCCAGCGCTTCGTGATAATCATCAACAAGCGGCATATGCCAGACGCGATCACCAGATCTTTGTCCGGCTTCGTATAAATCCTTGGCTAATTTCATATCACGGGTGTACATCGCGGCATGTTGGCGACCAAGACCTACGGTGGCTGCTCCAGTTAAAGTTGCAATATCAATTATGTAATCAGGATTCAGCTTTTCATCTGCATAAGCCAAACCATCAGCCAATACCAAGCGTCCCTCTGCATCGGTATCAAGAATTTCAACGGTCTTTCCGCCATATTGTGTAATTACATCGCTGGGACGTTGCGAAGTTCCTGAAAGTGCATTTTCAGCCAACATCATTAAAACTGTTACATGCACTTGAGGTTGAAAATGAGAAAGTGCGCTGATCGCTCCAAGTGCTGCAGCCGATCCAGCCATATCCGACTTCATCGCCATCATGATGTCGTAAGGGCGCTTTAGCGAAACTCCGCCAGTGTCGAAGGTGATTCCTTTGCCGACAATTACCACGTGAGGAAGTGCCCCAAAATTCTTTTTCATTCCGCGAGGATGGTACGTAAGTTCCACAAAACGTGGCCCAGGTTTCGGTGATGAATTTCCAACCGCAAGCAAACCACCAAATTCTGCAAGCTCTTTTCCGGCCAAAATTTTTATCTCTAATCCATTTTCGATAGCAATCATCTCAGCCTCATCGGCCATCCACAGTGGATTCTTTATATTGGAGGGGGTATGAATTAAATCGCGAGTGCGAGATATGGCACTTGCAATAACGCTAGCGTCATCGATTACCTCTGGTTTATCTGTTGCAAATAGGAATTGAGGTAACTCTTGAGTGGCACCTGTTTTTTGCGTCCAGACGTACGCACCTAGCTGAACAGAAATTGCAAAGGCTTTCAATTGATCATATGAAGAAACGCAGATTGAAGAAATCACAGTTGCCTTACCGCGGCCTCTGCGGCCAAGGGTTGCACCTGCTTGGCGCAAAGATGATGTTGTCGCATCCCCCAAACCAATTAATAAGATGCGATCTGCCTGCATCTGATCGGATGCCACAGGAATTTCAAATAACTCGCCGGTTTTTCCTGATGCAGAAAAAAACTCAAGTTCGTCACGAAGATCAACTTCAAAGAGTTTCTCTAATTTTTTTACGAGCGCCGAATTTGCTGGAAAATCAAAAACCTTCTTATCGCCTTCTGAAATTGAAGTAAATCCAATTGCTATTGCTTGCGAATCTGCGAGCGCATCAACGCTGAGTTCGACCGCGTTGAGCAACGAGGCGGAAAATTTAAGTCCGGTTTTCGACATCATGATTGCCAAAGGCTAGCGACTGCGGGGGCGGAAAGCGCGACTAGCAAGCGTGTGAGGTTGGATTACTTCTTTATTAAGGCGACTGCCGCTTCGAGGGCAGCGCTGAGGTTATTGGCTTCTTGGGCATTTAATTCAACAACCAAACGTCCGCCACCTTCTAGAGGAATTCGCATGACTAGGGAGCGAGCTTCCTTTGTAACTTCCATTGGTCCATCACCAGTACGAGGTTTCATGGCTGCCATGGGGAAGACTCCTTTGTTGCGAAAGATGTGGCCAAATTTGGCCGCACGGATATTTGCAGAGGATAAGTATCTCGCAGATCGGGTGAGGTGTGAAATCGAGTCGGGCGCTGCCTTAACTCAGCCCGAGTAGTGCGGTAATTCGCCCTTTTCCCGACGCCATAACTGCTACCACCGATTTTTCAGGCACTCCAAGTAGTTCTGCAATCTGGGCGCTTGGCATCGATCTCAAATAATGTAATGACAAGATGATCCGCTCTTCCTCTGGCAATTGCGCCAAGGCATCAGCCAACGAAAGGGGCGCGCTCATAACGCCAAGGTTACTCGGGTCTGCCCAGCGTTGCTTTGAGGCGAGCCAAAGATATTCGAACGCCAATCCACATAAACGGGTAGATAGCGAAAAATTGCCAGCGTGAACACTCGATTTCTTCTGACCAATTAAAACGAGTTGAGCTTGGAGAAATTTCTATAAGTTCAAATGCACCCAAACCTTTTAAGATCTTTCCCGTATGCATAACTTCGCATCGTTCTGGCGGTTGCCAACTTGTAACCACCATCGTGTCAAGTAAGCCCAATTTTGAAAATTTTGGATAGCTTTTATGGAGCGGTCCCGTGAATGCGGATATGGAAGTTCCGACGCCTTCACGTATTTGCGAAGATACCCACACTTTTGTCTGCAACATCCAATCGCCTTGGCTTTCCCAATCTGCAATAGCGTCCCAGGCGCGCGCTCTTGAGCAAGGTAATTTCACCGATAAGCGAATTGTGTTTGCCATTTTAACGCGCTGCAATGTCGAGCGCTTCATCGACTGTTCGTGCCCAATGCAATAATTCACGTTGTCCAGGTTTTACAAAACCATGTTCTTCTAAGTGATCAATCAGCGTCGCTAAAGGCGCATAAAGATCATAGGGATCTAAGACAATTACTGGTTTGTCGTGAAATTTAAGGAATCTGCCAACCCAAATTTCAAATAACTCTTCTAGCGTTCCGATGCCGCCGGGTAGGGCAATAAATGCATCAGACAAATCTTCAATCATGGCTTTGCGGTTGCGCATTGAATCGACAATATGCAGTTCATCGCATTCCTTGTCTGCAAATTCGATATCAACCAAACGTTGTGGAATGACTCCGATTGTTCGCCCACCAGATACACGAGCACCGCGCGAGACCGCACCCATTGCAGAAATATGTCCGCCACCCGAGACTAATTCCCATGACCGTGATGCGATAGCTGCCCCTAGGTCGTGCGCTAACTCAATATATTTTGGATCAATCGACTGTGATGAGGAGCAGTAAACGGCGATACGCATGTCCCAAAGGATAGGGGTTAGGCTTATCGCATGTCTTCATCACAGAAATCGCCTGCTGGACTTGCCTCGGGCCATGGAATTGCAACTTTATCTGGCGCGACAGTTCTCGATGTCTGGTTTCCAAGCCCGTCGCTCGGCGCGCTTCAAGGTCAACCAGATGAATCTCTGTCTGCACTTGCGGGAAATGATGATGTTCGAAAAGTAACGCGCGAAATTATTTCAATTGAAATTGATCTTGCATCAGCTCCACAAAGCGCAGCCGATGCTTACTTGCGCTTACATTTACTTTCTCACCGATTAATCCAACCCCATGGCGCTGTTATGGACGGAATTTTTGGGCTATTAACTAACGTTGTCTGGACTTCAGCGGGACCTTGCGCGGTCGAAGGATTTGAAAATATACGCGCTTCACTTCGCGCTAAGTATGGACATGTCACTGTTTTTGGAGTCGATAAATTCCCTCGCATGGTCGATTACGTAATTCCTTCTGGTGTTCGTATTGCTGATGCTGATCGCGTTAGATTGGGAGCGCACTTAGCAACAGGTACAACAGTTATGCATGAAGGTTTCGTTAATTTCAATGCCGGAACACTCGGCACTTCCATGGTCGAAGGTCGTATTTCCGCCGGCGTCGTAGTTGGAGATGGCAGCGATGTTGGTGGCGGTGCATCAATTATGGGAACCCTCAGCGGTGGCGGAAAAGAAGTTATCTCGGTTGGCGAAAAATGTTTGCTCGGCGCGAATTCAGGCCTTGGAATTTCACTTGGCAACAACTGCGTGATTGAAGCAGGCACATATATAACTGCGGCTGCAAAGGTGCGCTTGCCTGATGGCGAAATCGTAAAGGCGGGAACCTTATCTGGAGCAAGTGATCTTTTATTCCGCCGTAATTCTCTCGATGGTTCTCTGGAAGTTGTAATGCGAACCGGCACATGGGGCGGGCTTAATTCAATTCTTCACGCAAATTAATTAGTCAATAATTGAAAACCAGGCAGACGGTAATTTACTTCTGCTCCTAAAAGTCTCTCCCCTGAGCGCTGCTGTTATTCCAGTAGAAGATGTAGCTTGAATCATCGCCACGGTTCCTGCGGGATTCATGGATAGAACTTGCAATGAAGCGACATCGCTTAAGGCAAATGCACCTGCGATCACCGACTGCGGAATCTGTCTAGACCATGATGCAAAACGAGGATTTAGCGCGACATCAACGCTGGCGGTATCTGAAACGCTCTGCGTATAAGGAGTCGCTGTTCCCCACGCGTGTTCTGAAGTTTCGGTAATACCACCACTTGATGATGAAAAGTAGGCAGTTATAGGAGTTCCGGCGAAAGTGATGATTTGTCCAACGGTGCTATCCACCGCGTTTTTCCAAAGAATTCCAAACTTAGGTTCGCCTTCTTTAGAAAAACCAGCGAAAGTTTGGTCGCTTATCGAGCCATATAA
>CAEZSK010000025.1_pt1 | contig 9135 bp, 9 predicted proteins | sample 7263931 | NCBI WGS metagenome assembly CAEZSK01 (sample SAMEA6813775, study PRJEB35770) | uncultured Actinomycetes bacterium | biome: Freshwater; feature: Freshwater reservoir; material: water | place: Czech Republic | collected 2017-04-14 | depth 0.5m m
ACCGATCAAATTGAAGAGATTCGAGCCCTAATAACCGCGACGGGAGCGGTTAAAGATGTCGAAGATCTCATCGAAGGATTGCTTTCCAACGCGCTAACTGCCACAAACTCTGCTGAAATTGCTCCTTCAGCACGCGAGTTATTAATTGAACTTGCAACAACTGCAACCCGTAGGAGTCATTAGATGCCAGCAAAAGTTAAAGGACCGACGGATCACGTTGTCGTAGTTGGTGCAGGTCTGGCTGGATTAAGCGCCGCACTTCGACTGGCCGGTGCTGGTCGCAAGGTAACTGTCATCGAACGCGAAAGTGTTCCAGGCGGGCGAAATGGTTTGCTGGAAAAAGATGGATATTCATTTGATACCGGTCCATCAGTTTTGACTATGCCTTCGCTGATTCAAGATGCCTTTAGTTGTGTTGGCGAAGATATGAAAGATTGGCTAGAGCTTTCACCGCTTAAGCCCCTCTACCGTGCTTTTTATCATGATGGTTCGCAAATAGATGTGCATGCAAATACTGCAGAGATGGAAGAGGAAATTCGTCGCACGGTAAGTGCCGAAGAAGCGCTTGGATATCGCAGATACGTTGACTTCGTGACCAAGTTATACAAGTACGAGATGAACGACTTCATCGATCGAAACATTGATTCACCATTTAACTTGCTAACCCCTAACTTGGCTCGATTGATAGCACTTGGTGGATTCAGAAGACTTTCACCTAAAGTGAATCAGTTCTTAAAGGATCCACGTCTACAAAAGGTGTACTCGTTCCAAGCAATGTACGCCGGCGTAAGCCCACAGCAAGCTTTAGCAATTTATGCCGTTATTGCCTACATGGATTCAGTAAACGGAGTTTTCTTCCCTAAGGGTGGAATGCATGCCGTTCCTCGTGCACTTGCAGCTGCTGCACAAAAGCATGGAGTTACATTTAAATACAACACCACGGTTACACGTTTGGAAGTTGAAAATTCACGTGCCAAGGCAGTAATTACCGATACAGGTGAACGCATTGAATGCGATGTAGTTGTTATGAACCCAGACCTACCTGTCGTTTGGCGCGACTTGCTCGGCAAAACTCCTTTATCGATCAAGCGCCTAAAATATTCACCTTCTTGCGCCACATTATTGGTCGGGTCTTCCAAAAAATATGACCATGTCGCTCACCACAACATCCACTTTGGCGAATCTTGGGATGGCGTATTCGATGAATTAATTAAGAAGAAAACTTTGATGTCTGATCCGTCAGTGCTTGTAACGATTCCGACTAAAGATGATGTGGCACTAGCGCCAGCGGGTAAGGAGAGTTACTACATCCTCTATCCGACTCCAAACTTAGATGCCGATATTGATTGGAACGCACAAGCTCGTCCATATCGTGATCACATGATTAAGACGCTTGAGGATCGCGGATACACCGGTTTTGGAGATTCAATTGAGACTGAAGTAATGACAACTCCACTTGATTGGCAGGCACAAGGCATGGAACGTGGCGCACCATTTGCAAGTGCGCACACCTTCTTCCAAACTGGTCCGTTCCGCCCAAGAAATATTGCAGCAGGATTTGAAAACGTTGTCTTTGCTGGTTCTGGTACGCAGCCTGGAGTTGGTGTTCCAATGGTTTTGATTTCAGGCCGCCTAGCGGCAGAACGAATCGTGGGTCCGGTTAAGTAAGTGAGCGAACTTAACGCTGCAGGTATTTATGATCCAGAGTTGCGTGCTTCGTATGAAGAATGCAAAAGGCTAAATTCGCTCCACGGAAAAACTTATTACCTAGCAACCTTGTTGTTACCTGCCGCCAAACGTCCATTTGTTCATGCACTATACGGATTTGCCCGATACGCAGATGAAATCGTTGATGACTTGTCTTCGACCCTCTCCCCTGAAGAGAAAGCGAAGGTCCTGCGCGAATGGAGTTCCGAAGTTCTTGCAGGACTTAAGTCAGGGGAAACTAACGATGCAGTCGGTAAGGCGCTGATTGATACCGTTAAACGCTTTGATATTCCACATCAACACTTTGTTGATTTCTTGCACTCAATGGAGATGGATTTAACCGTTACCGAGTACAAAACCTTTGACGATTTGTATGAATACGTTTATGGATCTGCAGCGGTAATTGGATTAGAAATGGTTCCAATTCTGGGTGGGGATATCGTGAATTCCTTATCCGCAGCTAAAGACCTGGGAGTCGCCTTTCAATTGGCCAACTTCATCCGTGATGTTGCAGAAGATCTTGATCGCGGGCGCATCTATTTGCCATTAGATGAATTAGTCGAGCACGGCGTAACACCAGAAATGTTGCGCGCGCGGGTACTTACTCCTCAGATAATTAGCGCACTCAAATTTCAGATCGCACGTGTCCGTCAACTACAAAAGGCTGCAGCACCAGGGATCGCACTGTTAGATAAAACTAGCCAGCCCTGTATTCGCGCAGCGAGCGAGTTGTATTGCGGAATCGTAGATGAAGTAGAAAAAATCGGTTACGACATATTCAATAAGCGGGCCAAGACTTCTACTGCGCGACGGGCCCGTGTTGCAGGACGCGCCTATATAGACGCAGTCCTAGCTCGCATCGGCTAAAGTATTGCTTGCGGGAGCCAATAAAACGGCTGAGAGGATCTGAAATACAGATCGACCGCTAGACCCGTCCGGTAATGCGGATGTGGAAAGGTTTAAAATGCCATCAATTTACAATTTTTTCTCTAATAACGTCGCAACAATCTTGGGTTATGACCTTAGCTATCTTGAATTATTTGCAGTTGTAACTTCATTCATCGGCGTTGCTCTTGGAATTACCGGCAAGCGCATTACTTGGCCATGGTGGGCAATAAGTTCGGTGTTATACGGAATCTTGTTCATTCAGTGGGAGCTCTACGCCAGCGCAGCATTGCAGATAGTTTTTATCGTAGCCGCAATTTTGGGGTGGTTTGGCTGGGAACCAACTGGTGCTCGACCAGGAGCGCTTAAAAATAACCATCGTGTTTTGATCGTTGCCGCGATCATCATCGCAACCTTGGCGCTTGCGCCACTTTTAAAATCCATGGGCGCAGCGTCAACATATGCCGATGCCATCCTCTTCTTTGGAAGTTTAAGTGCGCAAATTCTTATGGTCTACGAGAAGTACGAAAATTGGATTTTATGGCTGATAGTCGATGCTGGATATGTAGCACTTTATGCATCTCAAGACTTGCCATTTACGACGTTGCTCTATGCCGCATTTACATTGTTAGCCGCTATGGGATGGAGTAGATGGTATGGAGCTCATCGCAGCGCTAAAAGATCTTTGTAGTCAAAAAAATCATCCTGTCATAGCCATTGACGGACCCGCAGGTGCAGGTAAAACCACATTGGCTCATGAAATCTTTTTGGCCCTCTCACCAAAGATGACCGTGAATGTCATTCACATGGATGATTTATATGATGGTTGGGAAAATGCTTTAACGGATGACTTAACCAAGATTTTAAAATATTTAGTGCTTGCACATCAAAGTCAAAAGCCCGCCAATTTTGCTAAATACAACTGGACCACCGAAAGCTTCGATCCAACTGAGGTGATTACTCCTGCAGATCTATTGGTTCTAGAGGGCGTCGGAAGTGGCGATAAATCTCTGCAAGATCAATTAGCTGCCTTGATCTGGATCGATATTGACCCCGAAATAGGTGTGAAGAGGGTTATCGAACGCGATGGCACAAAGGTATCAATTCAAATGCAAAAGTGGCTTGGCACACAGCAGCAATATTTCTCACAACACTCAACGCGCGAAAAGGCAGATTTCATCTTAACTACATAAAATTGCAGATATGTCTGACCTAACTGGTGAACTAATTGATGGGCGATATCAGCTCATCCGCCAGATGGCTTCGGGCGGTATGGCCACGATTTACGAAGCGATAGATACACGGCTAGATCGCAAAGTCGCCGTAAAAATTATGCATCCTCATCTTGCGCAAGACGAGCAATTCGTTGAAAGGTTTATTAGAGAAGCAAAAGCATCGGCTGCGCTTTCACACCCGAATATAGTTTCAGTGCAAGATCAAGGGTGGAATCAAAATGGCACACCAGCAGTTTTCTTGGTTATGGAATTAGTTGAAGGGCACACGCTTCGCGACTATTTAAACGAACAAGGGTCTTTATCTGTTGCGAGTGGAATTCAATTCTTATTGCCGGTATTGAGCGCTTTATCTGCTGCTCACAAATTAGGAATTGTGCATCGCGATATCAAACCCGACAATATTCTGATTTCTAAAGAAGGTCGCATAAAGATCGCTGACTTTGGATTAGCCAAAGGTCCTCTTCTCGGAACAACAATGACCGCTGAATCGAGCATAGTTTTAGGTAGCGTTTCATACCTATCCCCCGAACAAGTACAGCGCGGTATAGCCGATGCACGTAGTGATGTTTACTCTGCAGCAATAACCGCTTTTGAAATCTTCACTGGCGAGAAGCCTTTTTCTGGCGATGAACCTATTCAGATTGCATATATGCATGTAAATGATCGCGTGCCTTTAATGAGTACCAAGCGCCCTGGAATTCCGTCAGAACTTGATCAATTGATTTATAGAGCAACAAATTCTGATCCAGATTCACGTCCACGCGATGCTGGAGAATTTCATCAAGCACTTTCTGCCATTGCGCAGGCGCTGGATCCCAACCAGCGACAGTTAAGCCTCGAGTTAGACATTCCAATCGCTCCGATGCGTCCTGCATCAAAGAAACCTAGCCGACGTGAAAGAGCGCGAATTGAAAAGGAAAAAACTGTGGCCCTAAGTAAGCATGAAAAAACTGAAGAGATTTCCAAAAAAGAAGGTAAAGAAAGTACAGCGCAGATTCGAAAGCGCAAGAAGATAAGTAAGCGAGTACGTCGTAATCGCTATATCGCTGCATTTTTAGCAATCACACTTGGAATTTTTGGTTGGTATGTACTGGTCGGTCCTGGATCCAAAGTTGTAGTTCCATCAATTGTCGGCGCTACAGAAAAGGAAGCCCTCAACGCACTTACTCCGCTTGGATTAACTCTTGTAATCTCAGAGAAAAGATTTGATGAAGAGATTGGCGATGGGCAGATTATTGAATCTGATCCAGCTGGTGGCGGTAAAGTTGATGCCGGTGGTCAAGTTAAGGCAATAATCTCCAAGGGACCTGAACGTTATTTGATCCCATCACTGGCTGGACTAACGCCAGAAGCAGCAGTTAATTTGCTTGCGAAATCTCCAATTAAAGTGGGTGCATTGACTGAGGTGTTCAATGATCAAACACCGAAGGGATTTGTGATCTCATCTTCACCTGCGGCTGGAGAAAAAGTAAAGCGTGATGTAGTAGTTGATTTATTGATTAGCAAGGGCATCGAAACAATTGATGTCACTTCATACGTTGGTAAGTCTGCAGATCAAGCGCTTAATGAGTTAACTGATGGTGGATTTGATGTAACTACCGTTGATCAGTTTAGTGAAAGCGTTCTGGCCGGCGCCGTTATCTCCCAAGTGCCATCTGGTGGCGCTCCCCTTGCCAAGGGAGCCAAGATAACTTTGACGATATCTAAGGGATCACAATATGTATTTATCCCAAATGTCTTTTCATTAACCGAACCCAAAGCCCGTGCCGCCTTATCTGATCTTGAACTAAAAGTTGTAGTCAAGAAAATTGGCGTCAAAAAGGTGAAGGCGGTAACAAACATCTCACCAAAGGTCGGTACAAAGGTTAAACGTGGCAGTACGGTAACGATCACAGTAGGGTAAGCGAATGCCAAAAACATCACCGCGCATCGGCGCACATACGCCGACAACCGGCGGCATGGCCAAACGTTCAATTGCCTACGCAGAGACGATAGGCGCTGAAGCTATTCAAGTATTTACTTCTAATCCACGAGGTTGGGCGATGCCTGAAACCAACCATGATGCCGATGCAATCTTTCGCGAGAAAGCGGCAGCTCTGGATCTTGAAGTCTACGTACATGCACCATTTCTAATTAATTTAGGTTCACCAACCGAAGGTACTTATAAGAATTCACTTGCTTCTACAGAGTTTTCATTAAAGCGTGGCAAGGAGATTGGCGCGCACGGGGTCGTTGTTCACACAGGCTCTGCTGTGAATGAAGATTTCGTAGAAAAGGCATGGAAGCAAATCCATAAAGGGATGATGCCAATTCTTAACGCGTTAACAGATGATGCACCGATGTTACTTCTGGAACCAACCGCCGGTCAGGGCCAATCATTGGTTAAACGCTTAGAGGACCTGGAGTTTTATTTAAAGGCGCTGGAATATCATCCAAAAGTTGGAATTTGTTTAGATACCTGCCACGTATTTGCCGCCGGTCATGACATCGCTAAAAAAGGTGGAATGAAAGAAACCCTTGACCTGCTTGTTGAAGTAGCAGGTGCTGAAAGAATTCAATTAATCCATGCCAATGATTCGATGGATGTTTGTGGCGCCCTGAAAGATCGCCATCAAAATATTGGTGACGGGTTTATTGGAGTAGATCCATTTAAGGAACTTCTAAAACACCCCGCCGTCGCGAATGCGCCATTGATTCTGGAGACCCCTGGCATGGAGCCAGAACATGGCAAAGAAGTAGAACTTTTGAAAAAGTTGCGTGGATGAACGCTCGCCATCAACTTCAACTTCGCCTTGCACCTTGGGCGCTCTTGGCGGTTTCTGCTTCGTGGGGCGCAGCATTTGTCCTGATGAAACCAGCCATTGAAAGACAAGCGGTAAATAGTTTTCTAGCAACAAGATTCTTTTTAGCAGTTCTAGCAATGGTGTTAATTCGACCAAGCGTTTTGAAAAAATTAAATCGTGACCTCATCTTGAAAGGATCTCTGGCTGGTCTCTTCTTAGGCTCTGGATATATCTTTCAAACTCTCGGCCTAGCGCGAACCGGTGCTGCAATAACCGGATTTGTTACCGGTCTTTACGTTGTCTTAACGCCGCTAATTGCTGCGGTTGTTCTAAAAGAACGCATAAAGGGATTCACCTGGTTCTGCGTTGGACTGGCCACTGTTGGTCTAGCTCTTCTATCACTGCGGGGTTGGTCAGTTGGTGTCGGCGAATTGTTGGTGTTCATAAGCGCTATTTTGTTTGCGGCACATATTGTCTCTTTGAGTAAATGGAGTTTCGGCTTAGATACTTACGCGCTGACGATTGTGCAGTTGGCCGTTTGCGGAATTCTTACAGGCGCTATTGCACTCGGTCAGGGTTATGAAAAACCAACTGATGCAGGTGTTTGGGGCGTAGTTATATTTACAGCAATTATTTGCACTGCTGTGGCCTTTATCGTCCAGACCTGGTCGCAGGCACATATGAGTTCAACCAAAGTTGCGGTTATCTTGACTATGGAAGTTGTCTTCGCCGCGCTATTCGCTGTTGCCTTTGGCGGTGAATCGCTAACTCTGCAAGTTTCTATCGGTGGAATCATGGTCGTAATCGCCATGTATTTGATCGTTATGAAAGAAGCATGAGAGGCTTAGGCAATGACTTCTCCAATTGATTTACGATCTGACACCGTAACGCGACCATCACAAGCGATGCGTGAGGCGATAGCTTCTGCTCCAGTTGGAGATGATGTTTATAGCGATGACCCAACGGTTAATTCACTCGAAGAACGCGTTGCTGCAATGTTTGGCCAAGAAGCTGGAGTCTTTACACCAACTGGCTCACTAGCAAATCAATTGGCGATACGAATGTTGGTAGCCCCTGGTGAAGAACTTCTTGCAGAATCTAATTCACATATTGTCCGTGCCGAACTTGGTGCCGCCGCTGTATTTAGCGGTATTACAACTCGCACGTGGACTGCAATAAATGGAAAGTTGATTGCCGCTGATGCGCTCAATTTGGCTAGACCCAACTCTGGCCCGTACTTAGTTTCAACAACTGCAATTGCAGTTGAAAACACTCATAATTTCGGTGGCGGAACCGTTCAACCACTTGATGAAATTAAGGCCCTGCGAAAAGGTGCCGATGAAATTGGTGTCGCGCTGCATTTAGATGGCGCTCGTATCTGGAACGCTCATGTTGCTAGCGGCATTGGTCTAAACGAATACGGAAAATACTTTGACACTGTGAGCGTTTGTCTATCGAAAGGCCTCGGCGCACCGATTGGTTCGATCATGCTCAGTACCAAAGAACGCGTTGCAAAAGCCCGAGTTTGGCGCAAACGTTATGGCGCTGGAATGCGTCAGGTTGGATTGCTAGCAGGGGCAGCGCATTACGCGCTTGATAACAACATTGCACGACTATCTGAAGATCATCGACGAGCGAAAGAGCTTGCTGTTGCAATTGCATCTGTCGATAAATCATTCGTGGATCCAGCACTTGTTGAAACAAATATTGTTGGCTTAGATTTATCAAACGCGTCTTACACTGCCGCAGATTTGGCAACTCGTTGTCGCGAGGCCGGGCTGTGGATTAGTGCACTCGGGCCTAAATACGCTCGCTTAGTAACTCACCTTGATTTCGATGATGCACAATGTGAGAAAGCAATTGAAATATTAAAGCGCGCCCTCGTGGCCAAGTAACCACTCTTTCTTACTTAATCCATAGGCGTAATTGCCGAGCGCTCCCCCAGTTTTAACAATCCGATGACAAGGAACTACTAGGGCGATTGCATTCTTTGCACAAGCGGATCCCGCCGCGCGAACGGCCGCTGGAGATCCAGAACGTTCTGCCAAATCAGCGTAAGAGAGAACTTTGCCAGCCTTTACTTTGCGCATAGCTTTCCAAGCAGCTTGGGAGAAAGGTGCTCCAGGTTGGCGAACTGAAATCCCATTTATTGCCGTGATATCACCGTCGAAGTAGTCACATAGTAAATCTGTGATTACGGGAATTTTGTTGACTTCCTTGAAGCCTTTAGCCAAATCTTCCGCTGAAACACTCGCTTTAAGCGCCTTAACGTTGGAGAGATTTAGACCTAAGAGAATTTGGTCGTCACTCAGCAAATTTAGAACACCTATAGGTGATTTAAATTGGGAGATCAGCAGCGGCACAACGCTAAATTAGCGATCGCGCAACATTTCAGCAACTAAAAAGGCCAGTTCGAGTGACTGTGAATGATTTAAACGCGGATCGCATGCGCTCTCGTAACGAGTGGCCAGATCGGTTTCAGAGATTTGTTCTCCGCCACCTAGACATTCAGTTACGTCATCTCC
>CAEZSK010000026.1_pt1 | contig 9077 bp, 8 predicted proteins | sample 7263931 | NCBI WGS metagenome assembly CAEZSK01 (sample SAMEA6813775, study PRJEB35770) | uncultured Actinomycetes bacterium | biome: Freshwater; feature: Freshwater reservoir; material: water | place: Czech Republic | collected 2017-04-14 | depth 0.5m m
GGAACAACTCGTCGCAGCGCGTTAGAAATCTCGGCAACAATCGAAGCCGTCGGTGGTGAAATGAATGCTTTCACCAGCAAGGAATACACCTGCTTCTACGCCCGCGTGATTGATACAGATCTGCCAATGGCAATCGATGTTGTCTCAGATTTAATAACCTCATCGATAGTTTCGGCGTTAGATGTAGATGCCGAACGAAAAGTCGTTCTTGAAGAAATTGCTATGCGCGATGATGATCCAAGTGATCTAGTCCATGATTTATATGCAGAAACTTATTATGGCGACACCCAACTTGGCCGCCCAATTCTGGGAACTATCAAATCAATAAATGATATGAGTAGAAGCAGCGTATTTAATTACTACAAGAAAAAGTATTTACCTCAGGATCTTGTTGTAGCTGTTGCTGGAAATATAAAGCACAAGCGCGTTGTCGCCATGGTTGAAGAAGCGCTTTCTCGAGATAACTTCCTAGACGTAAAAGGCGCGCCACAAATTCGCGCTAATACGCCCGTGAAAACTAAGCCTGTGCAGTCAGTAGGTTTGCTAACTCGCAAAACAGAGCAAGCACATATGTTCTATGGCATGGAAGGCGTTGCGCGCAGCGATGAAAGACGATTTGCCATGGGAGTTTTGGCATCAGCACTCGGTGGGGGAATGTCGTCTCGACTATTCCAAGAGATTCGCGAAAAACGCGGCTTGGCATATTCGGTTTACGCATATGCTCAACAATTTGCTGGATCAGGTCAGATTGGTTTCTATGCCGGTTGCAATCCAACGAAAGCTATTGAAGTAGTTGAAATCATCCGTGAAGTTTTGGCCGACGTTGCCCATAACGGTATGAGCCATGAGGAAATCGAGCGCGCCAAGGGTGCAGTACGCGGATCATTGGTCCTAAGCCAAGAAGATTCTGGATCGCGCATGAGCAGAATAGGTAAGAATGAAATTGTTTACGGCCAGATCATGGGCTTTGATGACATTCTGAAAGCAATTTCCCGCGTGAATTCAACCGACGTCCGCGAAATTGCCAACGAATACCTCACAAAATCACCTACGCTTGCACTAGTTGGTCCGTTTAAGAGCGAATCGAAATTCGAAAAGGTGTTGCAGTCATGATCAAAGTCGGAGTCTTAGGTGCGCGTGGTCGCATGGGCGCTGAGGTTGTAAAGGCCGTTACCGAGGCCGCAGATCTTGAACTTGTTGCTGCATTAGACCTAGGTGATTCTTTAGATCAGTTAAAGAAATGCGCCGCTGAGGTTGTTGTTGATTTCACGACTCCTGATTCGGTTATGGCCAATCTTGAATTCTTAATCGCAAATGGAATTAACGCCGTTGTTGGAACTACAGGTTTTGATTCCGATCGCGTAGCCAAACTGGAAAATTTGATTTCAGATAATCCGAAAGTTGGCGTATTAATTGCGCCAAATTTTGCAATCGGTGCCGTTTTAATGATGGAGTTCGCCACAAAAGCAGCTAAGTACTTCGAATCTGCTGAAATCATTGAGCTACATCACCCAAATAAAGTTGACGCACCCTCAGGAACCGCAGTGCGCACGGCGGAGCTCATGACTCATGCTCGCAAAGAGGCCAAGTTGCCTGCAATGCCTGACGCAACTACAACCGCACAAGATGGCGCGCGCGGTGCTTTGGTTGGAGATATTCCGGTTCACTCAGTTCGCTTGCGCGGTTTGATTGCACATCAAGAGGTTTTGCTCGGCGACCTCGGAGAAACTCTTTCAATTCGCCACGATTCCTTAGATCGCGCGGGATTTATGCCAGGTGTTTTACTTGGTGTTCGTAAAGTAATTAATCAATCAGGGCTGACTTTCGGCCTTGAGAAATTTATGTAAGGGGTAAAAAATGGCAAAAGCAGATATCACAATGTACGGCGCCGATTGGTGCGGCGATTGCCGACGTTCTAAGCGCTTACTTGAAGAACTAGACGTTCAGGTAACTCATATTGATGTTGAAGCAGATAAAAGCGCGGCTGAAAAAGTTATGGAAATTAATGGGGGAGCGCAATCAATCCCGGTTCTTGTCTTTTCAGATGGCACTCACTTAACAGAGCCTTCAGATAATGATCTTAAGGCGAAGTTGCAAGCTCTAAACTTAATTTAAGTGGAACAAAGCAGCAGATGTTGCTGCCGCTGATAAAACAACCACTGGAAATGGCGCACGCAGGATAAGTGCGACTACCGCCACGCCCACTCCAGCCATTCTTTGGTCTGCAATAAGCCGTGAATCTTTGGTAAATGATTGCACTGCAACCAAGGCACTTAATAATGCGATCGGAATTAGCGAGTTAATTTTTAAGATTCGAGGATGCGAAAGCCATCTATTCGGAACGCTATGTCCGATGTATTTAAGAATAAAAGCCAGAACGCTAGTGCCGATAACGGCCAGCCAAAATGGATCGATCATTTCTATTTCCATACGCTTGCTCGCAATCCAAAAAAGACCGCTAGCAACGCAGTGGTAATGATTGGAACTCCTGGAACAAAGTACGGAGTCATGGCTAGCGCTAATGCGCAAGCCGCAACTGCTAATAAGCGATCTGTCTTATTTACCAAACGTGGCCAGAGTAGACCCAAGAATGCTGCTGGAACCGCGGCATCTAAACCCCAAGCGGCCGGATCACCCATTGCCTGAGCGCCAAGTGCGCCAGCCAAAGTAAAGATATTCCAGAAAAGAAATACTCCAAAACCAGTGAGCCAAAATCCTTGGCGCATCTCACGCAATCCGATTTTCTCTTGCGATAAAGCAACGCCAGTGGATTCATCAATAGTAATTTGCGCAGCAAATATTCGGCGCAGCCCTTTTACATTTAGAATTGGCGCCATCCGAAGTCCATATAAAGTATTTCGAACGCCCAATAAAGTTGCAGTGGCTATTCCACTTAACGCACTTCCTCCGGCACCTAGCACGCCGACAACTGCAAATTGCGATGCACCAGTAAATGTAAGAAGCGAAAGCAGACAGCTCTGCCAAACCGAAAATCCTGCCGCCACCGAGGCGGCGCCAAAAGCAATGCCATAGGCGCCAACGGTTAGTGAGACGCTCAAGGATTGCGCAGCCGTGGCGCGGTTCACTCTAGACACGGGTGCATTCTGCCCTACATATCCTCGGTGAGGTAGCGCGTTTTCTATAAGGTTTCGCCTATGAGCCAGGAAATAATCTTTCGCGACGATGTAACTGTTGAACTTGTTAAATCCAGCGCAAGCGATGCCGATGTAATTTGGGCAGCGCGCGTTTCAACCGCCGGCGAGCAATCGCTGGATGAAATCGGCGAAGATCCAGCTCGTTCAGCAGGACTAATTAACTACCTTGCCCGCGAACGTCATGGATCGCCGTTCGAACATACTTCTATGACTTTCTTCATCAGCGCCCCGATATTCGTTTTCCGCGAATTTATGCGCCATCGCATCGCTTCCTATAACGAAGAATCCGGTCGCTACCGTGAACTTAAGCCAGTTTTTTACATTCCATCTAAAGAGCGCAAGCTTGTTCAAGTTGGAAAAACGGGTGCATATACATTCGAAGACGGAACCAAAGAACAATTCGATGTGACTACGAAAGCAATGAAGGATGCCTACATTGTTGCTTACGATAGTTATCAGAAAATGCTTGATGCCGGGGTCGCTCGCGAAGTTGCACGTGCGGTTCTGCCAGTTGCCACTTACTCATCTATGTATGTAACGATGAATGCTCGCGCGCTCATGAATTTTCTTTCACTTCGCACAGCACGAGAGGGATCACATTTTCCAAGCTATCCGCAACGAGAAATCGAGATGGTTGCAGAGAAAATGGAAGCCGAATTCGCTAAATTAATGCCGCTTACCTATGGCGCATTCGAAAAATCTGGACGAATCGCACCGTAAAACGGTAGGTTTCACCCATGGACATCGCCGCACCATTTGGACGCATGCTCACCGCAATGGTGACCCCTTTCGATAAGGACGGCAAAATCGATTGGCCCGGCGTTGAAAAATTAGCGGCACACCTAGTCGCAAATGGGCATGACGGAATCGCAGTAAACGGAACAACTGGCGAAGCCCCAACAACAAAATCTTCTGAAAAAGAGGAGATCATCAGAGTTGTTAAAGATGTTGTCGGCCCCAAGATATTCGTAGTCTCAGGTGCGGGCGATAATGAAACAGAGTATTCAATTAATCAAGCAAAGCGCACCGAAAAAGCTGGTGCTGATGGCTTGTTAGTTGTGGCCCCGTATTACAACAAGCCACCTCAAGCTGGTGTTGCTGCACACTTTAAAGCCGTTGCTAGTGCAACCGATTTGCCACTAATGATGTATGACATTCCCGGTCGCTGCGGAATCGAAATTGAGCCAGATACGATTGTTAGCCTTTTCGAACACCCACAAATTGTTGCGCTCAAAGATGCCAAAGGAAATGTGGCATCTACTTCTTGGGTAATTAAACGTTGTGGGATTCCGGTTTATTCAGGCGATGACATTTTGAATTTGCCACTACTTTCCATTGGAGCCGTTGGAATGGTTTCAGTTTGCGGACACACTGTGGGCAAAGATCTGAAAGAGATGCTAAACGCTTGGTTTGCCGGTAACTCAGCACGTGCACTTGAAATTCATCAGAGGTTGCTTCCTGTCTTTACTGGAACTTTCCGAACCCAAGGTGCAATCCTGACAAAGGCGGCGCTAAATATGATGGGCCTACCTGGTGGCCACACAAGACTTCCTCTAGTAGATGCAACCCAAGAGCAGATCGCGCAACTGCGCACCGATCTGATCGCTGGCGGCGTCTCGCTATAAAAATTAATTCATGACCCATCCGCATCCAGATCTCGGCGCACCCGATAAATTAGTCGCAGACGGATTGCGAATTGTCGCACTTGGCGGATTAGCCGAAATTGGTCGCAATATGACCGTTTTTGAAACCAACGGAAAGCTTTTAATTGTTGATTGCGGAGTACTTTTCCCGGAAGAAAATCAACCAGGTATTGATTTGATTTTGCCGGATTTTAGTTACATTCGTGATCGCCTCGATGATGTGGTCGGCTTGGTACTCACTCATGGACATGAAGATCACATAGGAGCAACGCCGTATCTCTTGCGCGAGCGAGGAGATATCGCACTCTACGGATCTGCTTTAACGCTTGCACTCGTTACAGCAAAATTGAAGGAACACCGCATTTCACCACTTACTCGTGAAGTTAAAGAAGGCGCGCGTGAGGACATTGGACCATTTGAAGTCGAGTTCATTGCAGTAAATCACTCGATTCCAGATGCGTTAGCGATTGCAATTCACACTAAAGCAGGGACAGTTCTGCATACCGGTGATTTCAAGATGGACCAATTACCGTTAGATGGACGCATAACGGACTTGCGAACATTCGCGCGCTTGGGTGATGAAGGTGTCGATTTATTCTTAGTTGATTCTACAAATGCAGATGTCCCTGGATTCACACCTGCTGAGCGGGAAATCATGCCCGCACTTAATCGCGTGATTGCAGCGACAAAACGCCGCGTGATCGTGGCCTCTTTTTCATCTCACGTTCATCGCGTGCAGCAGGTTATTGATACCGCAGCGCTTCACAATCGAAAAGTAGTCTTCATTGGACGTTCAATGGTTCGCAATATGAAAATTGCTGAAGATATGGGCTATTTAAATGTTCCTGCCGGAATAGTCATTGATGCTAAAGATCTTGATAATTATGACGATCGTGTAGTTTTGATTTGCACCGGTTCTCAAGGTGAGCCAATGGCTGCCCTTTCACGTATGGCAAACGGAGATCACCAGATCCGAGTTGGCGATGGCGACACCGTGATCTTGGCTTCCTCCCTAATTCCGGGAAATGAAAACTCGGTATTTCGCGTCATTAATGAATTAACAAGATTTGGCGCAAAAGTTGTCCATAAAGCCAACGCAATGGTGCATGTATCTGGGCACGCTGCGGCAGGGGAGTTGTTGTACTGCTACAACATTGTTAAACCTAAATATGCTCTGCCCGTTCATGGAGAATGGCGACATCTGAAAGCTAATGCCGAACTAGCAGTCCAAGCAGGTGTACCGCGTGAAAATGCATTCGTCATTGAAAATGGAATAGTTGTTGATCTGATCGATCATGAGGCAAGCGTCGCTGGATCGATTCCATGCGGATTTGTCTATGTAGATGGTCAAAGCATTGGAGATATCACGGAATCTTCTCTGAAAGACCGTCGCATTCTTGGAGAAGAAGGATTTATTTCTGTAGTTGTTGTAATCGAATCTCAAAGTGGAAAAATCATCGCTGGGCCAGATATTCATGCACGTGGATTTAACGAGGATGAAGCGCTCTTTGATGAAGTTAAAGGGCAAATTGAAAAAGCCTTACAGCGCGCTGTTTCTGAAGGTGTTAATGGAACCCACCAACTTTCCCAAGTTGTTCGCCGCACCATCGGTAGCTGGGTTGGTGGAAAACATCGCCGCCGCCCAATGATTGTTCCCGTAGTTATTGAGGTCTGACCGCTAAGATTAAAGGTGTGGCTAGGAAAAAACGCGCAACATCGAGCAAGGCTTCTAAATCAGCCTTAACGATACTTAGCCGCGCAATAAATGCGATCTGGTCGACTTTGGCCAAAGCTCTCGGGTCAACGGTCCGCTTCTTGGCTCGCGGTGCTCGTGATTTAGATCCAGCCCACCATCGTGATGGCGTTGCCTTTTTACTCCTACTTTTAGCGCTTACTGCATTTGCCGGCACATGGTTTGCTGCAGATAATTTTGTAGGACGCAATTTATATGCAGTTATTTATGGCGCGTTCGGTCAAATAGGATTCTTTGCACCAGTTGTAGCAATTTATTTTGCGATTCGCTTATTCAGAGTGCCTGATGATCGCAAAGCAACCTCTCGAATCGTCGTTGGAATAATCACAATTGTTATTAGCTCGGCTGGATTGGCGCATTTACTAAACGGATCACTTGGAGCCGTAAATCCAACAGGAGCAACAGCTATGCGCGAAGGAGGCGGCTGGCTGGGATATGCAGTTGCTATGCCATTAGAAGGGTTAATGACTTCGTTGTTGGCCTACCCATTTTTATTCGCGCTTTTATTTTTTGGTGTTCTAGTGACGACTGCAACTCCACTTTCTTCAGTTGCTATTCGCCTAAAAAACACTTCAATATGGCTCTGGTCGAAACGTCCACAGCGTGAAGAATCAGATTTTGAGATCACAGATACTCCGCCTTTTGAAACCCCAGTGGTTGCATGGCATCAGCATGAAGATGATGCTGCCGAGGATGTTCTTGATGAAGAAGAATTCGATGAGGAATTCACTGTCGAAGTACCGCGCCAAGTTCAAGCACCTGCAGCTTCAACAAACGCTCCAGCTTCATCCAAGCGCCCTGAACAACTATTACTCACTGCCGACTCGCAGTATTCCCTGCCGCCACAAGATTTACTGCGCACTGGCCCTGCAGCAAAAGCTAAATCGAAAGCAAATGACACCGTAGTTGCCGCACTCACTGAAGTATTCGCTCAATTTGAAATTGATGCCCAAGTTACTGGGTTTATGCGTGGCCCAACGGTTACCCGATACGAGGTTGAATTAGGTAATGCCGTTAAAGTCGAACGAATCACTGCACTAGCTAAAAATATTTCTTACGCCGTTGCTAGCAGCGATGTTCGAATTCTTTCCCCGATTCCAGGAAAGTCTGCAGTAGGAATAGAAATTCCAAACGTTGATCGTGAAATCGTGGCCTTAGGCGATGTTATGCGTTCTAGCGTTGCTGGCCAAGATCACCATCCAATGCTGGTTGCTTTAGGTAAAGATGTCGAAGGTAATTTTGTTTGTGCCAATCTTGCAAAAATGCCTCACTTACTTGTTGCGGGCGCAACAGGTGCTGGTAAGTCATCAATGATTAATGCCATGATCACATCAATTTTAATGAGAGCGACACCTGATGATGTGCGTTTAGTCTTGATTGACCCAAAGCGAGTTGAACTAACTGCCTACGAAGGCATTCCACATTTGATTACCCCGATTATTACCAACCCAAAGAAAGCTGCTGATGCTCTTACATGGGTTGTCAGAGAGATGGATCTACGTTATGAAGATCTCTCGACATTTGGGTTTAGACATATAGATGATTTCAATAAAGCAGTCCGTGCTGGAAAAGTTATCGCACCTCCAGGCAGTGATCGCGTTGTTGAGCCATACCCATACTTGCTCGTAATCATCGACGAACTCGCAGATCTAATGATCGTCGCCGCACGAGAAGTTGAAGAGTCAGTAGTTCGAATTACGCAGTTAGCGCGTTCTGCTGGTATCCACCTAGTACTTGCAACACAACGCCCGTCAGTAGATGTAGTTACGGGATTGATCAAAGCAAATGTACCTTCACGTCTTTCTTTCGCCACAAGTTCGCTAGCTGACAGCCGAGTTATTTTAGATAGCCCAGGTGCAGAAAAGTTGGTGGGTCAAGGTGATGGCTTATTCATTCCAATGGGAGCATCGCGTGCAATTCGTATTCAAGGCGCTTATGTTTCTGAGCGAGAAATTGAAGCAGTTACAAATCACGTAAAGAAGCAACTCTCTCCACGCTACCGTGAAGATGTAACCGTTGCACCGCAATCAAATAAATTGGTTGATAAAGATATCGGCGATGATTTAGATCTGCTCTTGCAAGCAGTTGAATTAGTTGTTGGCACTCAATTTGGATCTACATCCATGCTGCAGAGAAAGTTGCGAGTGGGTTTCGCTAAAGCAGGTCGTTTGATGGATCTGATGGAGTCTCGCGGAATCGTGGGACCGTCCGAAGGATCCAAAGCGCGTGTGGTCATGGTTAAGCCGGACGAACTAGATTCCGTGCTGGCAACACTTCGCGATTACTAAATTCACTTCAAATTTACCGCCTTAAGTACTAGTTCTAAGGGTGATCTTGACCCCCGATCACCCGTCCGCCTATCCAAGGGGTGATTGCGGTCGTAGAATTATCTCTTACTCGATCCAAATATTTTTAGTGAAGTGTGAGTTCCAATGTCGCTAGGTGAATTTTTGCAAGGTGCGCGCGAGAGCGCTGGCCTTAGCATTGACGAACTCGCCGAGGCAACAAGCATTCGCCCCGGATTAA
>CAEZSK010000027.1_pt1 | contig 9020 bp, 8 predicted proteins | sample 7263931 | NCBI WGS metagenome assembly CAEZSK01 (sample SAMEA6813775, study PRJEB35770) | uncultured Actinomycetes bacterium | biome: Freshwater; feature: Freshwater reservoir; material: water | place: Czech Republic | collected 2017-04-14 | depth 0.5m m
AGATAGAAAGTTTTCAACGACTCCATCATGAAATTCTTCTGCCATATCCCAGATATAGAAAGGAATACCGATCTTGTCAGCAGCGCGACGAGCATCGTGTGAATCTTCGATTGTGCCGCAGCCGCGCGCACCCGAGCGATAGTTCTGAGGATTAGATGCCAGTGCTAAATGCACGCCAATTACTTCGTGTCCGGCTTCAACAGCGCGAGCTGCAGCAACGGCTGAATCAACTCCTCCGCTCATAGCGGCAATAATTTTCATTTCTGATTTGCCGCCCGTCCACGTTCGATAACTTTTGGAAGCACTGATAGTGCGAAATCTACATCGGCGGCAGTGGAGTTAGCGCCTAATGAAAATCGGAGCGATGATTGCGCGCTTATTTCGGTGTGGCCCATGGCTAGCAATACATGCGATGGACGATGCACCCCTGCACTACATGCAGCGCCAGTTGAACATGAAACTTTCTCAGAATCCATTAGCAGAAGAAGCGAATCACTTTGCGTGCCCGGAAAAGTCACGTTGGAGATTCCTGGTAAGCGCTGTGCATCCACGCCATTTATATAAGCATCAGGCGCCGACAACAGAACTCCATCTTCAAATCGTTTCCGAAGTTCATTTACTCGGTTGGCATCATAGTTTTTACTTGCCGCAGCCGCAGAAAAGGCAACAATGGCTGGTGCATTAAGTGTTCCACTGCGGATTTCGCGCTCTTGTCCCCCGCCATGCAAAAGCGCAGGAATCTCATATGCACGCTTCAAAATTAAGGCGCCAATTCCATGAGGGCCGCCAACTTTGTGCGCACTTAACGCCATTGATGTAACGCCAAGGTCTTGATATGAAAGTGGAGTTTTTGTAAATGATTGAACCGCATCAGTATGAACCGGAATATCACCGGCAATCTTCACAACTTCAGCGATTGGTTGAATTACTCCGGTCTCGTTATTTGAGTGCATAGCCGAGATAAGCGCTACTTCATCGCCGCGTTTAGCGATCAAACTTGTTAGAAAATCTAAATCCAGAACACCGTTCTTATCAACCGGAATTTCAATTAATTCGGCACCTTCATGTTCAACTAACCAACGGGCTGGATCAAGCACTGCATGATGTTCTATTGCGCTTATTAAAATTAATTTCTTACCGCTCTTCCAGAACAGTCCCTTAATTGCGGCGTTATCTGCCTCAGTACCAGAGCCAGTAAAGATAACTTCTGATGGCAAGCATCCAACTGATTTTGCAATTAACTCACGGGCATCTTCCACATCTTTACGAGTCGAACGTCCCTCGGTATGAAGTGAAGAAGGATTACCAACTTTGATTAGTGCATCCGTCATCGCCTTAACTGCGACGTCAAAGATCGGCGTAGTTGCCGCATGATCTAGGTAGACGCTCATTGGAGCAGTCTAGATCACTTGCGAAGTCAGCCCTTTTTGGCGTGAATGCCATCCGTTGCTTGCGGCAGAACGTTGAATAAATCACCGATTACGCCAAAATCTGCGATGTCAAAGAGCGGCGCTTCTGGATCTTTATTCACTACAACGATTGTCTTTGATGTCTGCATTCCAGCGCGGTGTTGGATTGCGCCAGAAATTCCGCAAGCCACGTAAAGCTGAGGGCTAACCGTCTTTCCGGTTTGCCCAACTTGATGAGAATGCGGATACCAACCAGCATCTGTTGCAGCACGTGATGCACCAACTGCAGCGCCAAGTTCGTCAGCAAATTTTTCTACCGCTGCGAAATCTCCATTTGTGCCACGTCCGCCTGATACAACAATGTTGGCTTCTGTTAATTCTGGACGCCCACCCTTAACAGGTGGCTGGGAAGAGGAGATCCTTGATTTCTTTGCAGCATCGCCAATGTTTGCGGTCGCGTTTTCAATTGAGGCAGCTGAGGCAGATAAATCTGCTTCAACGCTATTTGGACGAACTGTGAGGATTGGTGTTCCATGCGAAACTTTTGAGTGCACAGTAGTTGAGCCGCCAAATACCAATTGTGTTGCGGTGGCATCTGCTGCGACATCAACTGCATCAGTAATGATTCCTGAATCAGTTAGGACTGCAACGCGCGCCGCAACTTCTTTTCCGAAAGCATGAGATGCGATCAGCACTGCAGAAGGTGATTTCTCTTTAATCAAATTAGCAAGTGCATCAGCACAAGCAGCAACACCAAATTGGGCAAAGTCATCAGATTCGACAACCAAAATATTTGCAACCGGCCCTTGGTTTACTGTCGCAGCTAGAGCGGCACCTTTGCCGTTGCCTGCAAGAACGACAGCAGTTACTGCACCGATACGTGCGGCAGCTGTTGCAAGCTCTGCTGTGGTTTTAGTGGCTTTATCGCCCGCGAAATCAGCCAAGATAAATACGTTGCTCATATCAACTTCTTCTCTGCTAGGAAATCAACAAGTGCACTTCCACCGCTGCCTTCATCGGTTACTTTAATTCCGGCTGCACGCGCTGGACGTGGCGTTGCATCATTTACTTGCGACCAAGCACTTTGTCCGCTTACGCCAACTGCGGCTAGATCTTTCTGCTCAATAGTTTTCTTCTTCGCTGCCATGATTCCTTTGAAAGATGGATAACGCGGCTCGTTAATTTTTTCGACAACGCTGATTACGCACGGAAATGATGCAGACATTTCATCTACGCCAGCTTCGGTAACGCGTGTGATTGAAACTGATCCGGTTGGATCAACGCTTACCTTTGATGCAAAAGTTAATTGCGCCCAACCCAAGCGAGCGCTGATCATCGCTGGAACAACGCTCATGCGCGCATCAGTTGATTCAGTTCCACAGATCACGATGTCATATCCGCCATCGCTAATTACTTTTGAAAGCACCGCCGAAGTTGCCAGCGCATCTGCGCCTGCGAGCGCAGAATCGGTAACCAAGATCGCATCATTTGCACCCATAGATAGCGCTTTGCGCACCGCTTCAGTCGCGCGATCTGGCCCCATTGAAATAACCGTGACGGTATTTGCGCCGCCTTCTTCATTTCCGCCGTGCGCTTCTGCAATTCGCAGCGCTTCTTCGACTGCATATTCATCTAAATCATTTAGTACTGCATCAACGTTTTCACGATCGAGGACTCCGTTGACCATCTTCTTCTCTGCCCACGAATCTGGGACCTGCTTTACGCATACGGCGATCTTCATAGCGCAGATGTTACTCATGGGTAGGATTAATCACAACGCGAAAGCTGATGGTTTCTCTGACTTGCCTGCATTTATCTATACGCAGGGCAAGATAGCCCAATGCTTCCAGCAGATCCGCGAACACTTGGCGCCACACTCACCGACGGTGGAGCCAACTTTGCTATCTGGTCAAACGCCGCCGATGCCATCGAACTCTGTCTCTTCAATGAGGTCAATGGCAAGTTGGTCGAAACTCGATTTGCGATGTCACATCGCAATGGACCGATTTGGCATGGGTACTTAGCGGGCGTCAAAGTTGGTCAACGTTATGGGTATCGCGTTTACGGTCCTTGGAAACCAGAGAATGGTGTCAGATTTAATTCGGCTAAATTATTGATTGATCCATATACCCATCAGCTAGATGGCCAGTTGCAATACGTTCCAGAGATTTATGGACACGTTGCCACCGACAATATCGGAAGCGGTAGCACTACAGAACGAGATGATCGCGACAGCGCCGGCTTTGTTCCTTATTCAGTTGTTACTAACCATTCGGTTCGCGAAATACATCGCCCGTTAATTCCTTGGGCAAATACTTTAATTTATGAAGCACACGTACAGGGGTTAACCGCCAAGAACCTTGAGATTCCCGAACATGAGCGCGGGACATATAAAGCACTTGGACATCCCAGCACTATTGCCCACTTGAAGAAGATAGGTGTAACCGCGTTAGAACTTCTTCCGATCCATTCATATTTAACGGAACCGGCAATTTGGCAACGTGGTCGAAAGAATCATTGGGGCTATAACGCGATTGCTTTTACAGCGCCGCACGGTGCATATGCGGCAACCCAAGATCCAATCACTGAGTTACAAGAGGCAGTTGATCGGTTGCACGAAAACGATATCGAAGTAATTTTAGATGTTGTCTATAACCACACTGCCGAAGGCGGGGTTGGCGGGCCAACACTTTCATTTAAGGGAATTGATAACAAAGCTTGGTATCGCCAAGATGATCAAGGCAATTACATAGATGTAACCGGATGTGGAAATACGTTAGCAAGCAGCAATCCGCATGCTGTGCGACATATCATCGATTCACTTCGTTGGTGGGTAGAAGTTATTGGCGTTGATGGCTTTAGATTTGATCTTGCAACCGCCTTGTACACAAGCAATTCAGCATTTAATTCATCGCTTATGTCAGCAATCGAAGCCGACTCGGTGTTGCGCAACTTTAAAATGATCGCCGAACCTTGGGATATTTCGCGGTATTCACTTGGTGATTTTCCACATCCGTGGCGCGAATGGAACGATGCTTATCGCGACTCAGTACGGCAGTTCTGGTTAGGCGATCTCGCTCGTGGTTATGGCGAAGGAGTTGCCGATGTGGCATCACGCATCAGTGGCTCGAGCGATATCTTCTACTATCGCGGTCCAACATCATCGATTAACTTTATAACTGCACACGACGGATTCACTTTGGCAGATCTGGTTATGTATAACCACAAAAATAATGAAGCCAACGCCGAAAATAACGCTGATGGATCAAATGACAACCGGTCATGGAATCTAGGTGTTGAAGGCCCAACCGATGATTTAGGAATCACTACGGTTCGCCATCACTTAAAGAAATCTCTCCTTGCAACTCTACTTTTGTCATCAGGTGTCCCAATGTTAAATATGGGTGATGAAATTGGACGTTCGCAAAATGGTTCCAATAATGGTTATTCACTTCCGCGCGATAAAGCAGATCTGATTGAAGACAGTCCTGAGAATTTCATGGGTGGGTGGGCTAACAAATGGGAGTTAGACGATTTAGAAAATGATTTGTTGGATTCAGTATCGGAGTTGGCACAGATACGTAGGATGTTTCTGGAAGGCGTAGCTCACGAATTTTTTACTGGCACAGTTGATGCTGGAACACAGCGAAAAGATATTGCTTGGTTCTCACTAGATGGAAAAGAAATGCACGAAGACCACTGGCAAGATGGCGAAAAGCGAAGTTTGTCAGTCTTTATCGAAGCGGGATCTGAACGCGGAATTCTTTTGCTACTTAACTCATCAAAATCAATTACGCCATTTACTCTGCCTGACCAAACTTGGGGCCACTCTTACCGCCGTATTTTTGATGCAGCGACCGCAGTGCAGACTCATGAACCAATAATCTGTGCGCCCTCCAGCAAAGTCGATGTAAAGGCGCATTGTGCGCAAGTGTGGCTAGTAACACGCGTTTAATCACTATTCAATCTGCGCGGTACTAGGTAGTAAACGCTGGGCTCGCCTAAAATCTTAACCATGCTCGCATTTATTGCTCCTGGCCAAGGTGCACAAACACCAGGGATGCTAACTCCTTGGATTGCAGATCCACATGCGCTTGAATTACTTAAATCCTGGTCAAGCGAAATAGATTTGGATTTAGTAAAGCTTGGAACAGTGGCCGAAACAGATGAAATAAAAGACACAGCAAATGCACAACCGCTAATCGTTGCCGCCGGTTTACTTGGTGCAAGAGTGCTACCTAATTCTAGATTTGCAGTAGTAGCTGGTCATTCTGTCGGTGAAATTACTGCCGCCGCATTGGCCGGTGTCATTAGCGAAATTGATGCCATGAAATTAGTACGCGCCCGCGGAATTGAGATGGCAAAAGCTGCAGCGCTTAAACCTGCTGGAATGGCGGCAGTACTTGGTGGTGATCGTGAAGTCGTACTCAAGGCGATTAGTGATTTAGGTTTAGTTGCAGCCAACGACAATGGCGCAGGGCAAATTGTTGCTGCTGGTGATCTAGATGCACTCGCCCAATTAGCACCGGAAGGTGCACGTGTTCGCGCACTTGCCGTTGCCGGCGCATTTCACACTTCTTATATGCAATCTGCAGTAGAACCACTTCGAGCGCTAGCCTCGCAGATGAAGGTAAACGCGGCTAATTGTGAAGTCATCTCGAATAAAGATGGCGCGGTAGTAACTGATGGTCGTGAAATTCTTGATCGCATAGTGGCTCAGATTTCTAACCCAGTTAGATGGGATTTATGTATGACGACTTTGGCAGCGAAGGTATCTGGCGCAGTTGAAGTTCCGCCGGCCGGCACCTTGGTTGGACTGCTAAAGCGTGCGGTACCAATTATCGAAACATTTGCCCTTAAATCAATAGAAGATGCCACACTTGCTAAAGAATTTGTCGTGCGCCATCAAGACGAGAAGAACTGACGGGAAGATAATGTCAATTAAAACAAAGACTGGCAGCGAAAGCAGCATTCTCTCTGTCGGCGCTTATCGCCCAGATCGCCTTGTTCCCAATTCTGAAATCGTTGATGCAATTGATTCATCAGATGAATGGATCGTGCAGCGCACTGGTATCGAATCTCGCCGCTTTGCAAGCGCAGATGAATCAGTTGTTGATATGGCAATTGGTGCCGCCGAACAAGCGCTCTCTCGAGCAAAGTTAACAATTAAAGATGTTGACTCTGTAATCGTTGCAACTATTACTTATCCTCATCAAGCTCCTTCTGCTGCAACTGCGGTTATTCAGCGAATGGGAAATCCCACAGCAGCTGCTTTCGACATTAGCGCCGCATGTGCTGGTTTCTGCTACGGAGTCGCCATGGCGCACGATCTTGTTCGCGCTGGAAGCGCCAAGAAAGTTTTAGTAATCGGGGTCGAAAAGATTTCTGATTTCACAGACCCAACAGATCGTGCGACCGCATTTATCTTTGCTGATGGTGCTGGTGCAGTAATTATTGGAGAAACCGAAGAAGCAGGAATTGGACCAGTTGAGTGGGGTTCTGATTCAGAAAATCGCGATGCAATATTGATGAATCCATCTTGGATTGATGTTCGCAATACCGAAACGCAATTAACTAAGGCCGATGTGAAATGGCCAAACATTACTCAAGAAGGACAAAAAGTATTTCGTTGGGCAGTTTTTTCAATGAGCAAGGCTGCGCTGAAGGCACTTGATTCGGCCGGACTAAGTATTAATGAACTCGACGCTTTTATTCCTCACCAAGCAAATGTGCGAATCATTGAAACAATGGCAAAAGAGATGAAGTTGCCGGATTCAGTTGTGATCGCAGATGACATTCGCACCAATGGAAATACTTCTGCAGCGTCGATTCCACTGGCGATGGATGCGCTATTGCTCAAGCATCCAGAACTTCACGGCAAATTGGCCTTACTCATTGGGTATGGCGCAGGTCTCGTTTATGCGGGGCAAGTTGTGAAATTACCGCCAAAACCATAATTTTTTCGCTAATACCCGCCTGAGTACTAGGAAGTAAGGCCCCTAATCGGCGACAATTATCACCTGTTAACCAAGATAACCGTTTCACAATGAATTAAGAAAAGGATCCATCAAAATGGCACTTTCACCAGCAGATGTACTCGCAGGAATCAAAGAGATCGTTGAAGAAGTAGCTGGTATTCCAGCGGCATCAATTGAACTCGGTAAGAACTTCACTGATGATCTAGAAGTAGATTCACTTAGCATGGTTGAAGTTGTAGTCGCTTGCGAAGAACGTTTCGGCGTAAAGATTCCTGATGAGAAGGTAACTGAACTCGCAACAGTAGGAGATGCAGTTAACTTCATCGTTAACGCTGCCGCATAAGTAATTTCATGTCTCAACGTCGCGTAGTCGTCACAGGTCTTGGTGCAACTACTCCACTTGGTGGAGATGTTGCATCGACTTGGGCCGCGCTAATTGCCGGCAAAAGTGGCGTCCGCCTTCTAACTGAAGATTGGCGCGAACTCTTGCCCGTGCATTTTGCAGCGCGCGTTGCTACAGAACCTGCAGATCAAATGGAGCGCATCGAAATGCGTCGCCTTGATCGTTCGGAACAATTCGCACTTATCGCCTCTCGTGAAGCGTGGAAAGATGCCGGCACACCGGAGCTCGATAAAGAACGCCTTGGTGTCGTAATCGCATCAGGTATCGGCGGCGTTATCACTCTGCTCGATCAATTCGATGTTTTAAAAGAGAAAGGTGCGCGCGGTGTAAGCCCGCATACCGTTCCAATGTTGATGCCAAATGGTCCAGCTGCAAATGTCGGTCTTGAACTACAGGCCAAGGCTGGGGTTCATACTCCGGTAAGTGCCTGCGCATCAGGGGCTGAAGCAATTGGTTACGCACTTGAAATGATTCGCAACAATCGCGCGGATGTTGTTGTTAGCGGTGGTGTTGAAGCCGCGATACATCAACTTCCTATGGCTGGTTTTGCTTCAATGAAAGCGCTATCTACTCGCAATGATGCGCCTGAGCGCGCATCGCGTCCATACGATGTTCATCGTGATGGATTTGTTTTGGGCGAAGGCGGCGGAGTTTTAGTTCTTGAAGAGTACGAACATGCCAAAGCTCGCGGGGCCAAGATTTATTGCGAGCTAGTTGGCCAAGGTCTTTCATCCGATGGTTATCACATCGCCGCACCTGATCCAGATGGTTCTGGCGTGCAGCGCGCAATTAAATTCGCACTTGCCGATGCCAAACTTTCTACAAAAGATATTGTTCACTTAAACGCGCATGCAACTTCAACTCCTGCAGGCGATGTCGCAGAAGCAAATGCGCTTCGCCTAGCACTTGGTAAGGATTCTGATCATGTTGCAGTATCTGCAACTAAATCCATGACCGGACATTTACTTGGTGGAGCTGGTGCGATTGAATCTGTTTTTATAGTTAAAGCGCTGCAAGAGCGTCTTGCTCCCCCAACAATTAATATTGAAAATTTAGATCCAGCGGTAACAATCGATGTGGTTCGAGACACACCGCGCCAACTTCCCGCTGGACAGATCGCTGCGCTTAATGATTCCTTTGGTTTTGGCGGTCATAACGTTGTATTGGCTTTCGCTACTCTATAAACTCTTTTGTTATGGTCCACAAAGAGGTTGACCCACGCGATCCACT